>Ga0187880_1002784_pt1 | contig 13504 bp, 16 predicted proteins | sample June2016WEW_19_4_FD_132998 | JGI IMG/M metagenome (GOLD analysis project Ga0187880, IMG submission 132998) | Peatland microbial communities from SPRUCE experiment site at the Marcell Experimental Forest, Minnesota, USA - June2016WEW_19_40 | ecosystem: Environmental > Terrestrial > Soil >...
CCAGCAGGTCGGCCAAAAATTGTTCCAAGCGCTTTCGACATTTCTCGATTTCGCTCTCAGTCATGGACCGGAGATTAACACCTCTCAAGCGAGAGGTCAATAACTTAACGTAGTAGTACTAGGTCCCTGAGAAGTGGCGGGGCGGCCACTTTAAGCGTGCTTCTTATTTTTCTTGACAAGACAAAATCTTTTAGCTAGAATGGTAGGCTGCGCTTGGAGGCAGGCTCCGCTCGGCTCCAAGTGGGCGTCGGAGGCAAGGCTGACAGACGACGAGGCGGGCCGACAAATTGTACGAATGACGATACGACTTTGTTTCCATCGGTGTCAAGGGTCCGCAACCCTGAGAACTTACTGATAATAAAGGGCCTGAGAATCGATTTTTGCCCTCCCAATCCTGACAACATACTGAAAATAAATCCACTTACAATCAACACGACAAAAGGTAAAAATGGGGTGCAAAATGTCCGACGGAGAGGGCGCCATGTTGTCGCTGCCAGTCGGCAGAAAAGGGACGGCATGGCAAAGGAATTCAGGCTTGCTCGCCACTAACCACTAGCCACTAGCCGCTGCTCTTAAGCCAACTTGTTTCCCGAGTGCAGGCCACATTCCTTCTTGGTGGCCTCTTCCCACCACCAGCGCCCTTCGCGCTCGTGCTGACCGGGCAGAACGGCTCGCGTGCAGGGTTCGCAACCGATGGAGATGAATCCTCGCTCGTGCAGCGAGTTATACGGAACGTCATTTTCGCGGATGTAGTCCCAAACCTGCTTGGAACTCCAGTTGGCCAGAGGGTTGAATTTCACGAGTTCCCGTTCCGGGGTCGAGAAGGTGGCATCAGCTTGCACCACGGGGACCGCTGCGCGGGTTGAGGGGCTCTGGTCGCGGCGCTGTCCAGTGACCCATGCGCTCAGGGTGCCGAGCGCCCGCCGCAGCGGTTCCACCTTGCGAATGCCGCAACATTCCTGGTGGCCGTCCTTATAAAACGAAAAGAGGCCTTTTTCCCGCACCAGCTTTTCCACCGCTTCCGGCCTGGGAAAGAAGATTTCGATCGGGATCTGGTATCGCTCCCGAACCTGGTCGAGAAAGCGCAATGTCTCAGGGTGGAGCCGCCCCGTGTCGAGCGAGAAGACGCGGAACTTGGCTCCCAGATTTGCCGCCAGATCCACCAGCACCACGTCTTCCGCACCGCTGAAACTGATGCCGACGCTGGGTGAAAACATCTCAAACGCCAGAGCCAGGATCTCGCGCGGATGCCGTTGCGCATAGGTTTCAGCCAGTTCGGGTAAACTTGCTACTTCAAGTGGCATAGTTGTTGTTTTCCTTTTCTAGTTGTAAGTGAATGAGAGTCGGAGTCGAAAATGGAAACTCGAAATTGGAAACTGGAAATTCGAAACTCGCCGGCTGCACAGCGATTTTCGACCCTCGAGCTTCCAATTTCGAATTTCCAGTTTCCAGTTTCGATTTTCGGCACTTCCCTGAATCCTAACTCCTGTCTCCTGCCGTTACCCTACCAGTAGGCGGGTTCCCAGGGAAAAATAGAGAATCGTGAACAGCCAACTGAAATAACGTTCGGGAATAATCCGGGTCAGCCGGCTGCCCAAAACCACTCCGGGCAGAGACCCAACCACAATGTGCAGGAAAAGCCCGCTATCGAAGTGGCCCATCCGCATGTGGAGGGAGCCCGCGAGCGCCATGGTGGCGAGTCCGTAAAGAATGTCTGTTCCCACTAGTTCGCCCAGGGGATAGGGCGTGAGAAGCAGCAGGAAGACCATCAGCAAGCTGCCGCTGCCAATCGAAGTCAGCGCCACGAGGAATCCCACCAGCGCGCCCACCGCGACCAGCTTCAGCCGCGCGCTGATCGCGGGAGCGTCGACCCAAGTCTTGGGAGGCTTGATCTTCCCCATGCGGACGAGCGGCAACAGGATGGAAACGCAGAACAGTGTTACGCCCAGCACGAGGCGAAGGAAATGGTCCAGTTCCGCTCCCGCCAACCTCGACTTCAGGAAGCTGAGCAGAAGAATCCCAGCGACTGTGCCCGGCACCGTCCCGATAATCAGGAACGCGGCAAGGCGCCAGCGCACTTGGCCCAGCCGGCGGTGTTCAAACACCCCCAGCAACTTGGTGAAAGCGCCGTTGATGATGTCGGTCCCAATCAAGGTGACGGCAGGATAAGGCGTCAGCACCATCAGCAGTGGGGTCAGCAGTACACCGCCGCCGGTGCCGGTCAGCCCAATCAGTATCCCCGTAATGAAACCAATAACCGTGATCAACATGTTGATGCTGCGATCCTGATAACCCGTCTCCCCCGGTGTCGCCACTCTTGCTCTGTAGCGGCGGGTTTATCCCGCCATTGCGACCAAGCGTGGCGGCGTTATGCCGCCCCTGCATCAAACCGACCCGCGCCCGGACCGGTTTGATTTTTGTTCCCAAAAAAGCTGCGTAAAAGCAAAACGCCCGCTGCGGCTGTTCCATCAGCGGGCGTCTCAGGTTTTGAAATCTGACTAGGTCGTCTTACAAATCCCTATTCCCTGAAGACAGAGCACCGCTGTCGGATGGCGTACAACAACACATCCGACGTGTGTCACTGCTCCTCACGGAATGGAGATTCGTGGTCATGGGTCCAAGAACAAACAGCCTATCACGCCGATTGAGATGCGTCAATATTATTGCCAGCAGTGCGAAAGCCGGAAAGGGAAAGCCCAGTCAGAACTGCACTTACTCCGGCTCCCCGCTCCGAACCCACCTTTTGGTGAGAATTGACAACAAGTCCAATATTGGTTGGAAACCTTCTGAGCTGATGGTGTAGATCTTCATCGGGAAGCGCGCACCTCCAGGCAGTTCGAGATCCTCATCCCTTCTATTCATCCATCCTAGCGCCACCATTTCGGACCACAGAGCCTCAGTGCAACTGCCCAGGGCGGTCGTCATGCTACTCCCGGGAGTTTTGGTACTCGCCTCAAGAACGGAGAGATCTGCCGCACTCATCCCCCGCAGGCGCTTGAGGAGAGATTCGATCTGCGCCTGGGTTGCCATGGTTTTCCCGCCCCCTGCATGAGCTTTTCTCATGCACGATAGTCACAGTCAGTAGTTTACTGGCTGCGGGTTTGTAGTCACGGTAGAAGGCCTACGTTCAGGGCTGGCGCGGCGGCGACAGCGCGGCTTACCGAATCACGAGCCCTCGTAACCCGCATCCCGGCGTTCACACCTTTTCCAGTGCCAGTTCCAGGTCGCGGATGATGTCGTGCCAATCTTCCAAGCCGATGGACAGACGGATGCCTTCCGGGTGCATTCCGAAGGCGCGTTTCTGCTCGTCGGGGAGCGCCGAGTGGGTCATCGAGAACGGGTGCTCGATGAGCGTCTTGATCTGCCCCAGGCTTACGGCCAGGGTGATGGAATAAGCATGCTCGGCGAGGTAGTCCACCATCTTTTCCGCGCGCGTTTGCTTGGATTCGGTTCCCTTGAGCACAAAGTACATCATGCTACCGGGGGCGAATTTGCCCTCGGGATTCAGCATCTGCCGCTTGGCCAGAGCCTTCTGCGCAAAGCCCTCGGCGCCAGGATAGCTGACGTTCGCCACTTTGGAATGTTTCGTGAGGAACTCCGCCACACGCTGCGCGGTCTTCTGCATATTGATCATGCGCGTCGCGAGAGTCGGCAGGCCGTACACCAACACTCCCCAGGCGCTGCGCGGGGAAAGCACGCCCCCAAAATCCTTGCGAAACAGCATGATCGAGTTGTACCACTCCTTGGCCGCAATCACCGCGCCGCCCATGTCGGTGCCGAATCCCCCCAAGCCTTTGGTAAGACTTTCCACCACCATGTCCGCTCCTAGCCTTAATGGACGCTGGCAGAAGGGCGTGGCAAAAGTATTGTCTACCATCACCAGCACGCGATCCTTTTCCTCGCGGCCGACATTGGCCTGGTCCGCCACACGGCGAATGGCAGCAATGTCAATCAGTTCCAATGTTGGATTGATCGGCGTCTCAAAATAGAGAACGCGCGTCGCAGGCGTGATCTCGGCCGCGAGTGATTCTGGCTTGAGGAAATTCGCAAAGCGTACGTTCATGCCAAATCGCGGCAGCCAGTTGGTCATCAGGCTATAGGTGCATCCGTAGACAATCTGGTGCGACACAGCTTCCTGCCCCTGACGCAAGGCCGCTCCCAGTGCCGCGCTGATGCCGGCCATCCCCGTAGCGAAAGTTGCGCAAATCTCTCCGCCTTCCGCATAGGCCAAGTTTTCTTCCAGCATCGAACGCGTGGGTTCATCCAGCCGGTCATAAATGTAAATCGGGATGTGCCCGCTCAAGTGTTCATCCGCCGAGGCGAATTGCACGAAGCCCCGCGCGCCGCGCTCAAGCGAGCTCAGCCGATAAGCCGTGGTGTGCGAAACCGGCGGCACCACGTGATGGTCGTAGTCCCACTTTTTGCTATCATAATTCCCGTGAATCATGTGCGTGCGGAGCCTGTAATCTTCCTTCTTACGGTGCGGTTTGCGGGTTTCCATAGAGGCGCCCCCTTCTCCGAGTTTTCACAATATGAAAATAGATAGCACACTCCGGGCCGTGGGGAAAGGGCTTTTCGGGACGCGGACTCTATGTCACTGGAGGTTCTATTTAGGGGCGCGTGGCGTAGGCTGCCGCTAGTCAGGAAAGAGAAAGTGGGGTTGCGGTCAATTCAGTTGCAAGGAGATCTGGCTAATCCTATCTTCGGTACTCCTTGCAGCCATCCTAAATTTCCTTGTCGCTCCACACCGCATCCTTTCGCCGACGCTATTTCTTGTCTCGCCTTGTTAAGCAATTCATAAATGTTACTTTCGTTCAGTTACTTTCGTCCTCTTGACAGAAGCTTGTTTTTTTCCTTACACTTACGCCCGACTAGGGGTAAGCTCGTGGCGGGCGGGGTCACTGGGGGGTGACCTGCCTGCGCCAGTTACCGGTATTCGAGGAGGGAACCTGTGCAACGAATAGCTTTCGCACTAGCAGTAGTGTTTCTCGCCGTGTCGGCGGTCATCGCCCAAGACCAAGGGCCCGGGCCAACCTTACCTTCCATCCCTGTCGCTGTCCGCTCACAGGCGTATTGCACAGGCTTCATTGCCAGCCCTAGCGTGCCCCGCGATTTGGTCGTCGTGGGAGGAGCGGACGACGACTTCCACTCCGTAGTTCGTCAGTTTGTCCAGGGCGAATCGATTTACACCTCCCAACCGAAAGGTGGAAGCGTTGCGGTGGGCAATGAATACAGCGTCGTGCGCCCCGCCGACGAACTTTTCCTCACGATGCGATACCAGGGCGAGCGATGGGATATTCGCAAGTCGGGTAAACCTTACGAGGATGTCGCGCAAGTCCGCGTGACCCACGTGAATCCGGAGGGAATCGTTGCAAAAGTTACCTTTTCCTGCGGACCCGTTGTCCCCGGCGACATCCTGGTGCCCTTACAACCGCGCCCCGATCCGACCTACACGGTTTCCCCACCGCTTGACCACTTCATCCCGATGGACAAGGGCAAGGAACACGGAAGGGTAACTGCAACCAACAATAATTTTGGCTTCTTTGGCCGCGAGACCGTTGTCTATTTGAACTTAGGTGAAAAAACGGGAACCCAGCCCGGCAACCGATTCCGCATTTACAAAATCCTTCCTGGACACACAACTGGAGTTCTTGCCGGCGAACGAACGCCGCCGGAAATTATCGGCGAGGCAGTCGTCCTATCCGTGCAGTCGAAGTCGTGTGTGGCGATGGTGGTTTCAAGTTACCGCGAGATCTCCTCGGGCGACTACGTGGAGAAGGAATAGTTCCGCCTGGGACAGGACTTCACACGCGTAGATTGCACGCAACGTGGTTAGAAAAGTCCTCATTCGCTGCGCAAGGCAATGACCGGATCCACGCGGGCTGCCCGGTAAGCCGGAATCCATGCGGCGAGCGCGGCGGTCGCGACCAGCACGGCGATGGCGGCGATAAGCGAAACCGGATCCGTCGGTGAAACCTCGAAGAGCAGCCCGCGAATCGTGCGGGCGAGGGCAAAGGATCCGGCGAGCCCTGCGCCCACTCCCATTGCCGTCCATACTCCCGCATACCATTGAACTTGCAAAGCAATGTCCCGAGGCCGAGCGCCGATGGCCATGCGCACTCCAATTTCTCTTGTCTGCCGCGCTACCAGGAACGACAGCACACCGTAAAGTCCCACCGCAGCCAGCAGTAACCCGAGCGCCGCAAAGAGTCCCACGAGGATGGCGACAAAACGCGGTCGCTCGCGGAATCGTTCGACGCGCCCATCCATCGTCTCGATCTTCACCGAAAGGGTGGAGTCAAGCGCCGCAAACTCGGTTCGGATCCACCGCGCCAGCGTCGCCTGGTCGAGCGATGTCCGAAAAACCGCAACCCCACTTCTGCCCAATTCAGTCGAACCCTTCATGCGCAGGCGGTAATACTCGGGATCGGGAGGGTCGGTCAACCCGTTATTTTTTGTGTCCGCTGCCACACCCACGATGGGGCACCAATGGCCGTTGCCATCCAGTTCAAGCTGCTGCCCCACGGGGTTCTCATCACCAAACATACGGCGGGCCAACGTGGCGCTCAGGATGACGGGCGATTCACCGGAGGCGCGCTCACTTCCTTCAAATGCGTGTCCCGACAGAATGGCGATGCCCATGGTCTGGAAATATCCGGGGCTCACCCAGCGAAACTCCACCATTCCACCATCGGCGGCCACAGGTGGAAGGCCGGCAATCCGGATGTTAGAGTAGGGGCGCCCCATCGAACCGCGCGGGGGAATGGAGTCGCTCAAGGCGAAAGCTCCGCCGCCGGGGAGCCGATCGAGCCTTGCCTCCAGCTCCTCAAAGAATGAGGTTTGCGCCGCTGCGGGTTGATAATGTCGCTGTCGTAAGGTGAACGACGCGGCAAGGAGGTGTTCGGGTTGAAAACCCAAGGGCTGATTTTCCAGGTTTCCCAGGCTGCGAATTAACAACGAAGCCCCCGTCAACAAGACCAGGGAAATGGCCACCTGTGCTGATACCAGTGCTTTTCGGAACAATGTCCGAGCCGATCCCGCCACGTGCCATCCGACCAGCGTTTCCGCTCGCGGCCGATCGAGCGCGGGCACAATTCCAAACAACACGGCGCCCGCGAGGGATGCCGCCAATGCGAACAGCAGGGCACGGAAGTCAATTCGCGCTTGATCCAAGCGCGGAATCTGATCGAACGCCAAGCTTACGAATAAGCGCAGGAGCACCCATGCGGCTCCGCAGCCCGCTGCGCCTCCCATCAATCCCAGCATCAGCGATTCGGTCAGTGTCTGCCGCATCAGCCTGCCGCGCCCGGCGCCCAGAGCGGCTCGCATCGCCAATTCCTGGCGGCGGGCTTCCATCCGTGCCAGCATAAGATTCGCGACGTTTGTGCATGCCACCAGCAACAATGCAAGCACGGAACCCAATAAGAACCAGGAGGCGAGTTTGACATCATGAATCTGGCGGTCCCGAAGCGAACGCACCACCAGCCGGACCTCCGAGCGCAGCTCGGGCGGGACATCCTTCGCCATGCTATCGGCAAAAATCGGGCGAAACTGGTCGCGCGCCTGCTCGATCGAAACGCCCTGCCGAAGCCGCGCAAAGGTCCGCAGGAAAGAGCTGGAATTTGCCGAACGGGGCAGACTTGCGTCCAGGCGCGCAGGCATCATCACGTCGATTTCGCCGAGTTGCGGCATCTCAAATTCTTTGGGAAGGATGCCGACCACCTGCGCGGGCTCTTCGTTCAGCATGAGGGTTTTGCCCAGAGCCTTCACGTCTCCGCCGAAAACCCTTTGCCAGAATCCGTAGGAGAGCAGAACCACCGCTGGGGCTCGCGGCCGGTTGTCTTCTTCGCTGAAATCCCGGCCGAGCAGCGGGGGAATTCCGAAGGTCTTCAAAAAATCAGCGGCCACAGCGTAGCAATTGACCTGCTGCGCCGTGTCGCCGATCAGCACATCACATTCCATGCCCGGCCTCATCGCGGTGAGTGACTGGAATGGCGTATGCGCTTGCCGCCAATCGAAATAACTGCTGACGACGTTGAACTCGTTGTTGTCAACCGGCCCCAGATACCCCACGGAAATGAGCTGGTCGTCATGGGGATAAGGCAGGCGCCGGAACAGGAGAGGGTCCACGACGCTGAAAACCGCCGTGGAGGCGCCAATGCCGAGAGCGATGGTAATGACCACCACGGCGGTGAAGCCCGGATTTTTGCCCAGCGTGCGAGCCGCGTAGCGAATGTCCTGCCAAAGGCTTTCACCCCAGGAGAACACCCACGTCTCTCGACAGGCCTCCTGCACCGAGGTCCGATTGCCGAATCGCCTGCGGCTGGCAAAGCGAGCAGCTTCCGGGCTTAGACCTCCCGATTGGAGCTCTTCCTCGCGCATTGCGAGATGGAAATTCATTTCGTCTTCCAAGTCGCGGTCAAGCTGCCGGCGCTTGAAAATAGCCTTAATGCGCAGCCAGGTGTGCATCAACCATTGAGACATGGTCATCACCTCGTTCCCCGAAGGGGGAGCAATTTCATTAGCATTGGCCCAAGCCCAAAGACACGGAAAAAATCCCTGTCGACCCCAGAGAGGCGATCCTTTTCCCCGCCCACACGGCGCCTTACCGCACTCAGCCCCGGCGGAGTTGGCAAATCCCGTATCGTTTCGGTGCTGTCCTAATTTCAAGTGTAGCGCCGGCTTCCAGCCGGCATCGAGCCGCCAAGATGGCGGCGCTACGGTCAAATTAGGACAGCACCATCGATTCCGCTGCTTGCACCCACGGATAGTGCCCGATGGGGTGGCTTCGCTACATCGGCGGAGCAACCGTGCCGTCCGACCATTTCCCAACCGGAATCAAGAACACCGTCAGCCGGTCTTGAGGGGCCTCAGAGGCCAAAATCGGGGAACCCGGCAGACCCGCACCCCAAGCTTTCGCTTCCGTTAATGGAACGAAAAACATCAGGTGAGGATGCCAGTGCCCATCACGATCGCTTAAGTACCCTTGCTTTGACATCATGTAACACATGGCGCCCGATTCGAGCGCCGGCAATTCCTTCTGGTCGAAAGCGGCTTTGATACCTTCGAACATTTGAGCTTTGGATCGCCCCGCCACTACCATCTCGGTCTTCTTGATGGTGAGAGGAAGGTAGGTTCGCGCCGCCGGGGGATTGAAGCAGATCGGAGCCCGCAGCTTCGGGTTCCAAAAATCCGGATCGTCGATTCCGGCGGTCCACGATCGTTCCACCATACACACGAAACCGTTCCTGCCTTTGACTGCGGTTTCGTAGCCTTTCTGTCCAAGCACAATGACCTCGGCATCGCGTGAGATGGATTCCGGAGCCGCACTCCGCGACAGGGTGATCTCGTCGCTTCGCTCCATCAGGTACTGGTCAAGCGGGGCCATCGTGGGATACGGCGATGAGGGGCCCTGTGCGCAGGCTTGCCAAACCGCACCCAACGCGATAACCAGCGCGAAGGCTCCGAATTCGATTGCTCCGGCAAGCCTTCGGCTTGACGAGGAGCTTTCCTGACGCCCTCCAACTAAGTCTTCATGAGTACCCATCATGTTCTCCCCACCTACTGAGGGTTGCAAATATAGTGACAATGACGTCCGTAGCGCGGGCATCTTGCCCGCTGTCGCGGGAGCGTCCCGCTCCCGCCAGCGCGCGGGCAGGATGCCCACGCCACAGCGGGCGAGACGCCCGCGCTACGAAAACAGTTCGTCACCATATTTTGCAATCCTTAATAAGAAATGACTTCCACTCACCTCACACTTCACGCGGTTTCCATGATGCGGGCGATCGCGGTTGACATCCGGCGCCAATGGGCGGTTTCCGCCACCAACTGTTTTCGCCCGGCCGGGGTGAGCCGGTAAAATTTCGCCCGGCGGTTCTTCTCTGAAACTCCCCACTCCGATCCCAGCCAACCCCGCACCTCCAGCCGGTGTAATGCCGGGTAGAGCGCGCCTTCCTCGATGCGCAAGTCCTCGTCAGACAGCAGCTCGATGGATTCAGCGATGGCATAGCCGTGCATGGGACCCCGCTTGAGGGTCTTCAGGATGAGCATGTCAAGGGTGTCGCGAAGGAGTTCGCCGGGGCTGGGTTGCTTCTCTCCCATAAGGTTCTTAGGGTAGAATGACCCGAATTCTTCGCGAGTACAAGCATTTTTTTTAAAAAACGTAGAGCGGCGCTTCAGGGCAAGGCTGTCTCAATTAGCGAAGGGTGTTTGCCGCAGGTCGCTCCTCGGCGATCGAGTCGTAAGTTGGACGAGCCTGACTTATCCGATCCTCCTTCTTGTCGTCTGGCCGACCCTCCGTGCAGGGCAGGTCCAACTCGGGCTCAGGATTGCCAGCGCCGCCATCTTCGCGGCTCAATGCCGACTGAAAGCCAGCGCTACATCTGAGATTACAACGGCTCATACTTCGCAAATGGCTCGTATCATGCACGAAAAAACCCGTGAAAAACCGAATTGATCTGACAAATCGTCGTCGAAAAGCAGCGGTTTTCTGCAAAATTGGTGTCGGTTAGACGTAAATGTCCGAATCTAATACATAAATGTCCGACTTTTTTCCGGGCACTTTGTCAGAGATTTGTGTGTTTTCATATACATACCGGCTTCGCTCGTATATTTTTGACATCTTTTTTTACTCCCCTGCCGGAAATGGGCCACGGCGGGGGTGACTCCGGCCTCCGGTGTCGATCCCCTGGGGGCGTTGGGGGCGTTCGCTCGGGGCCGAGTTGGTCGCTACTCCTTTCTCGTGAGGATCTCTCATCCTCGGCTTGGTGCCGGCTGATCCCGGCGCACAACTACCTTTATTTTCATGAATATCGTGGCTACATCGACTTAAGTCGCTTGTTTTCATGAATATCGTGGGAGTAGCCAAGACTGACATTTTTTCTACATGTGTTTTCAATAACATCGTGGGAGTAGCCTTCATTTTTTAATTCCCCTTTTTCACTCTGATCACGTCTCTGAAGCGAACTAAATGTTTTGGTATCAGATACATACATTCTTTAGAATTTCTTTGGCTCGGCGCCTAAGTACCTTCTTTTTCTAATACATCGTGGCATACCTCGCTCGTTTGCGGGAGTTGCGCTCTGCGCTTTCGGCGCTGGATATTCAGCAGCAGGTTGGTGGGCCGCCGGACTTCCCGCAAGTTGGCGTCTTGCACTCGGCGCAGCAGGAAAGCGTCGGTATAGCGCGGAGCGTTACCTTGGTAGCCGATCACCTGCCCCAAAACCCGGTCTCGGTGCGCTGTTTTACCCACACGATAATACTCCGCTAGATATGTAGCACGGTGGCGACCAGAGGCTAGGGGGATAAGGACAAATTTTCCGGCGGGAGCGGATTTCTGTTGAATTTACGTCGAATCTCGTAGGGGCACCCCTCGTGGGTGCCCAATCGGGGGGCCGAATCGGCCCCGGGGTGGGCAGGCACGAGGCCTGCCCCTACCCCCCTCAAGAGCCCCCTTGGCCAGCCATATCTGTTTTCCGCATCAGTTTCTCAATGTTGGCATCATCTAGCCTCATCAAAGCACGCAGGCTCCAGATTCTGTCTAAATCGTCGCTTCTTACAGGAGGCGAATTGGGCTCGAGTAAGAAATCACACAGAAGCCCAAGGGCCAGACCAAATTCGCATTCACGGACAAACTCGTCAAAAAGTTCCAAATACTTGGTGTCACGCTTCAGGCCAGGTACGGACTCCCTAAGGCTTAGCATCTGATCCCTCACGTGGCGAAGCTGATGGTCAAGATTAGCCATCTAGTGGCCTCCTAAGGGTTCCTGGGAACGTTCGTGGGGTAGCCTGTTACGATTCTTCCGTTTTCCATAACCCGCCGACGGGCGGAACGCTTTCCGGCATGGCCAAGGTGTCCGGCGAGAAACCGGGAAACATGGTGACTGTCCCCGTCCCCCTCCGTCCCCCTTGGCTGCTCCGTATCGTCACCACGTACATACTCGCCTTGGCGAACTTGAAAGCCCGCTGCGCGCCAGTGATTCGCCACTGTGAATTCCAGCGGAAATCCCACCTCGGCGAGCCATTCGCCGACGCGCTCATGTAACGGTTTCTCAGTGTTTCCTGACATCGATATACAGTGCACCTGCCGGAATATGATTCAACTCCATAGTCACTGCAAAACGTGGCTATGCCTAAGGCCGTCGACTCGTCGGACTTTCTACTTTGCCTTCCAGTGTCGTTCGACTAGCTCAGTTATGCTTTCACGATCGACGAAGTAGACCGACCCGATAACACCCTTCGGCATCTTCTCGACGATTTTCTCCCGTCCATTCTCCGTGAACCTGCCGCTGATCGCTATAATGAAGGTTGAGATGTACCTCGGCTCCTTCGATCCCAACTCATAATACGGCATCGTGAAAGCGTCGGCAATTTGCCCCAACAGTTCATCAATGGCTGCATTCACGCCACCGCTAACATTCCCCGCCTTTGCTTGCAAACCATAGTGGCGGTAATGACCGAAAGGGGTAAGCTCAGAGAATGTAAAATCCTTTCCGTATTCCCGCTTTCCGTGGGTATATCGTACAAAGACAAATCCCATGCGCCGAAGAAGGGGGTGTATGAGTTCTCGGCAGAACGCATCTTCATTCGTGGTATATTCTTCCCTCCAAGGGAGTCCCGAGAGTGCAACTTCGGCCGAGTGAAGGAGAACATTTAGATCCGACGCTGCAGTACGAATGCTCGCCTCGAGGGGATCCCCCAGTGCTACCGCGCGTTCAAGAGTTATCCCCTTCCAATCGTCCTCGGTCTCGATCTCTGTAACTTTCCAATTGTGGTGATACACGGCTTGGTCCCTGATCGCCGCAATGAAGGTGGCAAGCCCGAACTGCCCTTCCCAATATTTGTTCGGGGTATGACAGCGAAACGCCATAGCAACGCCACTTGGCGCTTCTGACAGCCGCACGTCGTAGAAGAAATATGTTCCGAAGCCATCTTCACTATGGATTTCCAATTCAAGCCCCTTCGGCAGAGCTTGGGAGCGCTCTTTGGCGAGATCGGAAAGGCTGCATTCCGCCAAGATATAGTCTTCACCAGCAGCCGTAATCTCGGCTTCATTCCCACCTATCAGCACCGTTAGCTCGCCGTTCTCTTGCTTCACCTTGATCATTGGTACTGCCCCCACCGCACAACCCTTATTTAGTGTTTACCGGACAAAATGGGTCCCGTCCGCGGGGTTAGCCGACCTGGGGCCTCGGGCCCCCACGCAGGCTGGGATTAGTCTCAAGCATTTCACGAGCCAACGCGAAATCGTCAACACCCGAATAAACGTAGCGCTCCGCGTTCCACACTTGGAGAGACTTTACCAACTCAACGGACTCCTTGTGGAGAGCCATGCATTTTCCAGTCCGGAGGGCATTTAGGACACACTCTGCCTCCTCCGGCGGAGGTGGAGGCGGACCGTACTCAGCGGACACTGTCAGGCGCTTGTAATACTCGTATGCCGCCCCGAGCTCAGAAATTACGGAGGGGCAATACATAGCCAGACATCGTATCCCGCTGACCGGCA
>Ga0187880_1002793_pt1 | contig 13487 bp, 13 predicted proteins | sample June2016WEW_19_4_FD_132998 | JGI IMG/M metagenome (GOLD analysis project Ga0187880, IMG submission 132998) | Peatland microbial communities from SPRUCE experiment site at the Marcell Experimental Forest, Minnesota, USA - June2016WEW_19_40 | ecosystem: Environmental > Terrestrial > Soil >...
CACAACAATATACATTACATATTACATGCCTACATTTCAGGCAAAGTTGGAAGTGCATGAAACCCGCGTCAGATCCAGGTCTAATGAGGGTTTAGGGCCAGTAACTCAGTGGAACTTCCGTTTGAAAAGGCCCCCCGAAGCCACCCTCAACCAGGGAATGCAGAAGGTTGAATGATGAATGATGAATAGCCCCTCAGGCTACCCTGAGGCCACCCTCAGGCTATCTGGTAGCCAACCGGTAGGCACCCGGAAGCCACCCTGAGGCTACCCCGAGGCTACCCCGAGGCTACCCCGAAGCTACCCTGCAGTTGTTGAGGCAGCCGCCGACTGCATGAGCCGCGGTACCGATTTCCTCTACCAATCAGTCGGCTGAAAGTCCTTGAGGAACTTGCCCCACACGTGTTCCCCGGAGTTGAAGCCGGCGATGATCGGATCGACGATCCGTGCCGCGCCGTCCACAATGTCGAGAGGCGGATGAAAGCCGTGGTTGCGGGTCTTGCGCGCGGCTAGTTGTTGGGGATCTTCGTCTGTGACCCAGCCCGTGTCCACGCTGTTCATGTGGATGCCGTCGGCGTGGTAATCCGCCGCCGAGGTGCGCGTCATCATATTCAGCGCGGCTTTCGCCATATTGGTGTGGGGATGGCGCGTGGTCTTGGATTTGCGATAGAACTGCCCTTCCACTGCCGACACGTTCACGACGTGCTTGTCGAGTTCCGACGTGCGCAGCATCAGGGGCTTTAGCCGGGCATTGAGCACAAACGGCGCGATGGCGTTGACCAAGTGCACCTCAAACAGCTCGACCGAAGACACCTCGGCCAGTGTCAGGCGCCAGGAGTTGCGGTCGCGCAGATCCACTTGTTGGAGGTCCTGGTCCAGGCGGCCTTCGGGGAACAAGTCGCGTTGGGCCCGGGCTTCTTCGGGCAGCAGCGGCACCTGCGAAAACTCCGCCGCGCGCTTCAGGCCCGCGAGCTCTGGATTCTGCCGGCCCGGCAGCACGGCCCCGCCTTCGGGCAGTAGATGGTAACCGCGCAATCCTTCGTAGCCGCCGAGCTATCCGGCGGCCTTGGATGAAAGCACCTGGAGCGGCCCGGTCTCGCGCGCCATCATGTGCTGGTAGAAATCCGGCGGCCGCCGCACCGTTTGGCAGGCGTTATCGATGATGAAATCCAGCCGCGCGCGCGTCTTGAGCAGGTGCTGGCAAAGGGCCTCCACGCTGGGGGTGTGACGCAAATCCAACCCATAGATCTCAAGCCGATGGCCCCATTGCTCGAAATCGGGTTCCCGCGCATAGCGCTCCGCCGAGTCGCGCGGGAATCGCGTGGTGACGATCAGTGCCGCCCCGGAGCGCAACAGCTTGATGCCCGCCTGGTAACCGATCTTCATCCGCCCACCCGTAAGCAGAGCCACCCGGCCATTCAAATCGGCCAATTCAGTTCGCTTCCGGAAGTTGAGCGCCGCGCACTCCGGGCAGAGCTGATCGTAGAATGCGTGAACTTGGCAGTAGTGGCGCTTGCAGATATAACAATGCTGCGACTCCTCCAGCTCACCCGGCGAAGTCTCCTCCTGGGCCTGCGCCGGCTCAAAGTATGCAGGCGGAAACACATTCGGCGTGGTGAACACCGGCTGCCGGCGCAACTTCCGAATGCCGGTTTGGGCCAGCACGGCCTGTTGGCGTTCTTGCCGCTCGGCCTTGCGCAGGCGTTCCTTCTTCTTGACGAATCGCCTCCGAATGCGCACATCCGGGCAATAGACCTGCCCAGCGGCCTGCAGCAATCGGGCTCGCTCCTCGACCGAGATGCCGGCTAGCAATGCTTCGTTCTCGGCCAGAGCTTCCAGCATTTCCGTGGCCGCTCGCACGCGTTCCAAGGCGCTGCCCCCGCCAGCCAGTTGACCAACCTGGGCCGCGCCATTAATCGGTTTAGATATCGGTTGCATTCTCGCCACGCTGCGGGTAACGAGAATGACTTTTCGCACGCCGGACGTAGGCCACCAGAGTATCCTGTCCCGGCGCGCTGTCCAGATGGTTTGCAACGGTGGTTAAGATTTGCCCAGCGGGCGGGAAAAGGGCAGGTTTGGGTAAGTCAGGAGCGACGGGACTGAGCACCCGGCGCCCGGGCGAGCCACAGACACAAACAGAAAGAGACACTATGGCCCAGGCAATCATGGACCCTGAACAGGTGCGGCGTTTCGCTGAGGAGCTGAAGCGATTCAATACCGACCTGAAAGACAAGATCGTATCCTTGCAGGCGCGCTTTTCAGCGCTGGGGGACACCTGGCAGGACCAGGAGCATATCAAATTCTCGGAGGAGTTCAAGCAGACCATGAAGGCGCTCAAGAAATTCGTTGAGATATCCAACCAGCACACGCCCTACCTGCTGCGGAAGGCCCAGCGCATCGAGGAATACCTGAACCAACGCTAACGCCATGCCCGACCGCGCCCATGTCACGTCCGTTGATGCGCTGGAGTCGTTCCGCGCGAACCTGATCGTCTATCTGAGCAAGGCGCGCCCGACGCTCGAGGAGGTGAGCAGCGCGGTGCAGCGGACCCGGGGCTGGCTCGACAACGACCAGCGCGCGCATTGGGAGGGCGAGCTGCGGCGGCGGACCCGAGCCTTGCAGGAGGCGCAGCAGGCGTTGTTCAGCTCCAAGCTCTCCAGTTTCCGCGAGACCAGCGCCGCTGAACAAATGGCCGTCCAGCGGACTAAACGCGCAGTTGAAGAGGCCGAGGGGAAACTGAGGGTGCTGAAACAGTGGAGCCGGGTGTGCGACAACCGGGTGGACCCGCTGGTCAAACAGATGGAGAAGCTGCATACGGTCCTGGCGCATGACATGGTCCAGGCAGTCGCATTCCTCACGCAGGCGGTCAATACGCTCGACGCGTATGCAGAGGTCGCCCCGCCCACGAGCGTCCCCGGAGCGACCCAGCCGGGAGGCCAGAGCACCGAGCCCGGGGGCAAACCATGAAGGCAAGCAGCAACAGATTGGCGGGTATCACCAAGGAGCTGCGGGCCCAATGGGCGGACACGAAGACTCATTGGAAAGACGCCAAGAGCCTGGAATTCGAGCACCGGTATATGGAAGAACTCCTGACCAGTGTGGACCGGACCGTTGCGGTGATGGAACAACTGGACAAGCTTCTAACCAAGATCAGGACGGACTGTGAGTAGCAACCTGGGAGTCGGCAAGACACTGGAGCTGCTGGAACGCCTCAAGAGCACGATCCGGGAGTTTGCGGCCCGGGCGGAGAGGCTCCATGCGGAATTCCACGCCCGGACTGGCCGGGAACGGCGGCTGCGCGAAACCGCGGCGGAAAAGCAGGCGAATGAGTTGGCTGCGGCCATCAGCGGGGCGACGGTGCGTTTTGCGGTAGCCAAGGAAGCCGCCCGGGCGAAACACGAGGCGCGGAAGGCCAGGATCGGGAAGGCTTACCAGGCCAGCAAAGAGCAGTGCCTGGGTGGCATAGAGAACGAGACGGGCACGCGAAAATACGAACTCCAAAAGCGGATGCTGCAAGCAGAGCGCGACCGGGACTCGGGCACGGCCGCCGCGGTCAAAACCATCGAGGAGTTCCGGGCCAACCTGGCGGCAGAGCAGGCAGTGCTGACGCCGCTGGAGACGGCTGCGCAACGTGCATGCAGTGGCTGTCGGAAATTCGTTCGCCTCCTGTCGGAAGCATACCAAAAGGCCGCCGCACCGGGGGCTGCGCTGGATGAGAATCACCTGCTGGCGGAGCTTCGCGAGCTGCTCGGCAAGACCCGTGGCGACCTGGACCGGTTTCGGAGGTTCTGGCTGTTGCGGGTGTTCAAGTACCTGCCCGCCTGGGTGCTGATCGTGCTTTGCGAGCTTCCACTCGTGCTAAAGCAGACCGGTCTCAATTCTGCCGGTTACTATAAAGCCGGCTTGGTTGTGGCGGGGAGTCTGGTCGTGGTTCTGATCCTCCGTTCCCTAGCCCGAAGCCAGGCGGGGCCGCTTGCCGCCTCCATCGCGGGCGCGCTCGGGAAGGCACGGCGGCTGCATGACACGGCCCACGAGCGGTCTGAGGTTCATTACGCGCAGGAACTGGAACGCATCAAAGTGGAGTTTGAGGACACGACGCGCACGGTGGATCAACAGTTGAAACAAGCGCTGGCGGAGGCCGGGGAACGGCGGGTGGGCTGCCGCATGGACGCCGATGAGAAGGCGTCCCGGGCTTTGGAGAAGAACGACCGGCAGCGCCAGGCGAAGCAGGACGAACTCCAACGGCAACACCCGGGCACCCTCGATCAATTGAAGCGAACAGCGGAAGCGCGCCGGAAGGCGGAAGCGGAGGCCAGTGAAACGAGGGAAGCAAAGCTCAACACGGATTACCAGGCCCATTGGCAGACGCTGGAGGCGGATTGGAAGAAGACGATTCAGCCAATCTATGAGGCTATTGAGTGGGCGAGCGCCGCGGCGGGGAAGCTGTTCCCGCCCTGGGAGCCACCAGTCTTGAAGACCTGGACTCCGCCCGCCGAATTCGCGGCCGCCGCCCAATTCGCCAAGATGGCAGTGGACGTGGAGAAGCTTGCGGAAACCACGATCAAGGACAAGCGGCTGGCGTTGCCCGGCCCGGCGCGATTCTCCGTGCCGCTTTGCCTGGCATACCCGGAGCAAGGCTCGATCCTGTTCGAGACCGGCAACCAGGGGCACGATGAAGCCATCGGCGCACTCAACAACGTCATCATGCGGCTGCTCTCGACGGCGCCGCCAGGCCGGCTGAACTTCACCATCCTTGACCCCGTGGGCCTGGGGCAGAACTTCGCGGGCATCATGCACCTGGCCGACTACGAGGAGCAGATCATCAACAGCCGGATATGGACACAGTCCAACCAGATCGAGCAGAAGCTGGCCGACTTGAACGAGCACATGGAGAAGGTCATCCAGATGTATCTGCGCAACGAGTATGCCACCATCGCGGAATACAACGAGCAGGCGGGCGTCATCGCGGAGAAATACTACTTCCTGGTCATAGCAGACTTCCCTTCCAACTTCACGGAGACGGCGGCCAAGCGGCTGTTGAGCATTGCGGCCAGCGGGGCGCGGTGCGGGGTGTATATGCTCATTCATTGGGACCAGCGGCAGCCCCTGCCGCCGGAGTTCATCCCTGATGAGCTGAGGGCCAGCAGCGTTTGCCTGAGCGGCAAAGGGAACCAATTCCTTCTGGGCGGGAAACCAATCCCGGGGACGGAGCTTGCGCTCGATGCTGCGCCGCCACCGGAATTCGCGATCGAGTTCGTCAACAAGGTTGGCCTGGCCAGCCGGGATTCCAGCCGCGTGGAAGTGCCATTCGCGCACGTGGCCCCGCCGGAGGCGGAGGTCTGGACTGAGAATACCGCCAACGAGCTGCGCGTCCCGATCGGACGCACGGGCGCGACCAAGTTCCAATACCTCGCCATCGGCAAGGGGACTTGCCAGCACGCGCTGGTTGCGGGCAAGACCGGGTCGGGCAAGTCCACCCTGTTCCACGTCATCATTACCAACCTGGCGTTGTGGTGCAGCCCCGAGCAGGTCGAGTTCTACCTCGTGGATTTCAAGAAGGGCGTGGAGTTCAAGTGCTACGCGACCCACCGCCTGCCTCATGCGCGGGTGGTGGCCATCGAGAGCGATCGCGAGTTCGGCCTGAGCGTCTTGCAGCGGGTGGACGATGAACTGAGGCACCGCGGCGACCTGTTCCGCCAGCTTGGGGTGCAGGATGTCGCGGGCTACAAACGGGCGGGGGGCACCGAGCCGATCCCCCGGTCGCTGCTGATCATTGATGAGTTCCAGGAGTTCTTTGTCGAGGATGACCGGATTTCGCAGACGGCGTCGCTACTGCTGGACCGGATTGTGCGCCAGGGGCGGGCTTTCGGCATCCATGTGCTGCTGGGCTCGCAGACGTTGGGCGGCGCCTACACCGTCGCCCGCACTACTCTCGGTCAGATGGTCATCCGCATCGCCTTGCAATGCAACGAAGCGGACGCCTACCTGATCATGGATGAGAACAACCCCGCGCCACGCCTGCTCTCCCGGCCCGGCGAGGGCATCTACAACGACATGGCGGGCATGATCGAAGGCAACAGCCCGTTCCAGGTGGTCTGGCTGCCGGATCAGGTGAGGGAGACTTACCTCGCGAAGGTGCGGGCGAGAGCGGATGAGGAGGAAGTCCGAAGGCCGAAGTCCGAAGGCCGAAGTCCGGGTTCGGATGGTGGGCAGCGTTATCCGGGGCCGATTGTGTTTGAGGGGAACGCGCCGGCGGATGTGCGTGAGAATGCGCTGCTTCGGGTTTTGTTGGAGGCGCCCGCAGTCAAGCCAACGACAGTCGGGCGCATCTGGCTGGGCGCGCCTAATTCCATTAAGGGGCCGACGGAGGCGGCGTTCCAGCGGCAGAGCGGAAACAATTTGCTGTTCGTAGGGCAGCGCGACGAGGCGATGCTGGCCATGCTTTCTGTTGGACTGGTGTCCCTGGCCGCCCAGTACCCGCTGGGGACCGCGCGCTTCATTCTATGGGACGGCACGGCGCCCGGCACCTCCCAGCGCGAGTATATTGACCGGATCGTCCAGGCCATTCCGCACCCGATCACGCAGGCCAAACCGGGTGATCTGGGGGGAATCATGAAGGAGCTTGGGCAGGAGATGAAGCAGCGGGCGGAGGCGGCGGATGCCGAGGCGGCCCCGCCGGTGTTCCTGTTCATCCACGGTCTGCAGAAGTACAGCAAGCTGCGCTTTGAAGAGGATTTTGGCTTCTCCACTGGCGACGCCGAGACCGAGCCCAATCCGGCTTTGGTGCTGAACAACCTTATTTGCGAGGGGACGCGGCTTGGGTTCCATGTCATCGCCACCTGCGACACTTACAACAACGTGAACCGTTACCTCAGCCGCAAAGCCTTCAGCGAGTTCGAGATGCGCGTGCTCTTCCAGATGAGCGCCAACGACTCGGCCAGCCTGATTGACAACCCAAAGGCCAGCCTGCTGGGTCTGCATCGCGCACTGTTCTACAACGCACAGGAAGGCTACCTCGAAACCTTCCGTCCCTACGCGCTCCCCGGCAGCGAATGGATTGAGTCCGCCGCCCGGAACCTGACGCGGCTGCTCAAGGGCCAGAATCGCTAGTTGTAGGCGGACAGGATGTCTATGGCTGCGCAGTGACTCGCTACGGATCTGACGTAGTTCTCCGTGCTGTCTTCCTGGTCTGAATTCAGCAGCAGGTTGATGAGACCGCCAAAGAGATCGTCTATCTCTTGCTCGGTATCAATGGGTTTGGTGCGGTCCGCCAGATCACGCCCATACTCCTCAAACTCGGCGTGGTAATAGCGGGCGAAAGTCCTCGGGTCGAGGGCCTTCGCCTCGTCGAGGAGGGTGCAAAAGAGACCGTCCGGATCGTACTCTTTTGGCAGGTAGTGGCTAGCAGGGGGGCGCTTCATCGCGTCAGCCGACTTGCCAGCGGTCGGAGGCGGGCAACTCATACGTGTCCTGGCGGATAGACATGCGTGGGAGGGTAACGGGCTGGATGGGGCCCCGCAAGATTGGGAAGAAGAGGTCGCAGGGGGCGCTGGGCTGGTTTGAAGCCGGCCGGGGCTGGTTCAAATCCGAATTCCGAAGACCGAAGGCCGAAAGAAATCCGAAGGCCGAAGGCCGAAACCACTGCCGCCCGAGCGGCGCAGCAGCCTGGCAGATCAGGCAGTGCTCGGATTTCGGATTTCGGCCTTCTTTCGGGTCTCGGGTTTCGGCCTTCGGGCTTTTAGAGGTTCAACCGTGGAGCAACTCATTGCGCCACAGGCATTTGTACCCTGTAGCCCCCTCGCGCAACCCGCCGCTTTCCCACAGGCAGCCACATCCGGCGCGGAGAGCGCACGATGCGCGTGAGAGGAGCCTGATGCAAGCCTGTGTATAGGGTATTGGGCTAGCGTTTACATGGTGTACGTATCGTGTGCATATGGTGTGCACATGGTGTACATCTATACATACAAGCCACTTGCTTGGGAGGGGATTGCGACCCTCAGGGCAGCCACAAGCCAGCTTAGAACCTGAGGCGGAGGCAGCGTGGCACCAGGTTGAACCACGCATGGGCGAGCGGGGCGGTGGGGGCTAACGGGGCCATGTGCCCCAAGCCTAGGTGGGCCGCACGAGGTTACTTCTTTCGGGATTGAAGCTCCTCTCCGATTGCCCGGACACAGAGTGTCGGTTCGATCGGTTCTTCTGTTACGCGAAATCGCCGCAGTTTCCATCGCCTTGGCAGTTGACATCATCACGCTGGGGTGCAGAGTGGACTAGATAATGGTGGAAAATGAGCAACACCATGAACCAATTGCCCATGCCGCACGCTGGATCAGAGGGCGGTTTACTGCCAGCAGGTGAGGTTCTGTTCCGCGCCAGTCAGTGGTGGCCCGGCCGTGGGTCTGGCGTTCACGAGGAGTACGGCTGGTCTCGCCATGCGTTCACTTTGATCGAACTGCTGGTGGTCATTGCCATCATCGCCATCCTGGCGGCGCTGCTGCTCCCGGCGCTGACCTCGGCGAAGGAGAAGGCGCGGCGCACATCGTGCCGGAGCGGACTGAGGCAAATGGGTTTGGCGGTAGTGATGTACGGAGGCGACAACCTGGACCGGGTGCCGACGGGGGTTCGCGATGACGGGGGCGAACATACCATCTGGATCGGCACCAATACCTTCAACGCGATCAAGCAGTATAGCGCCACGAACATGAGCACGTGCCCTAGCCTGGCGGGGACCTTTCAGTATTACGAGTATCCCTACGGTTATGTGACGGGTTACAGCTACAATGCCGGGCACAAGACGCCGTGGCCGGGGCAGCCAGGGCCGTTGTGGGTCTCACCAAAGAAGCTCACCGACAGCCCGCTCCTGGTGGTGGCGTGCGATCTTAATCAGTGGGCCACACCCGTTGGAGGATCGGGCTGGGTGATTGCACCGCACTGCAACGGAGGAGCCGCCCAGCAGGGCGGCATCCCGTTCCTTTGGGTCACAACTCTAACCACCTCGGCGCAGGTGGGCGCGCGCGGCGGGAACGAGTTGCTGCTGGACGGTTCGGTGCAGTGGAGAAACCTCAAGCAAATGACCAATTACGCCGCGTCCCAGTTCGGGAACGGTTATTGGAATGCCTGGTGACGAGGGCCGCGCGGAAAGCGACCCTGGTAAAGGGCTCCGCATCGGCGCAGAGCTAAGCCGGTGCTTTGCCTTTCGCCACGGCCAGCCGGCCTGTCTTCCAGCCGGCAACGTCTTCCTTGAGAAGCGGATGTTGCTCCGCCCCGGCGAACCCGCTACCCTCCGGCAACACTAACTATCAGAGAACACCTTGAACCTGAAAGTATGAGCACCACTAAACAAATCGAACAAGCCTATCGCCTCGCCAAAGAACGCTATGCCGCCTTGGGGGTGGATACCGACAAAGCGCTCGGGCAGCTTGGCAGCATCCCGGTTTCCATCCATTGCTGGCAGGGGGATGATGTCGGCGGGTTTGAGAACGCCGGCCAGGCGCTCGGCGGGGGACTGGCCGTCACCGGCAACTACCCCGGCAAAGCCCGCACACCGGACGAGCTGCGGGCGGACTTTGAAGCGGCGCTTTCAGTCATGCCGGGCCGCCACCGGTTCAACCTCCATGCCTGCTACGCGGAAATGAAGGGCCGCAAGGTGGACCGTGACGAGTTGAGCGCCGAGCAGTTCAAGAACTGGATCGCATGGGCGCGGTCCATCAGGATCGGCCTCGACTTCAACCCGACTTTCTTCGCCCATCCCAAGGTGGTCGGCGGGATCACGCTCAGCAGCGCGGACAAGGCCGTGCGCCAGTTCTGGATCGAGCATGGCATTCGTTCCCGGGAGATCGGCGCCGCCATCGGCAAGGCGCTCGGCAACACCTGACTCACCAACCTTTGGATTCCTGATGGGATGAAGGATACTCCCGCCGACCGCCGCGGCCCGCGCGAGCGCCTGGTCGAGTCGCTGGATGCCGTCTTCAAGAAGAAGATTGACCCGAAACTCAACGTGGACTCGGTGGAGCCCAAGCTGTTCGGCATTGGCGCGGAGAGCTACACTCCCGGGTCGCACGAGTTTTACCTGGGCTACGCTGTCAGCCGCCAAATCCTGCTCACGCTGGATGCCGGCCACTACCACCCGACGGAAGGCATCGCGGATAAGATTTCGTCCGTGCTCTGCTACCTGCCGGAAATCGCCCTGCACGTCAGCCGCGGGGTGCGCTGGGACAGCGACCACGTGGTCACGCTCACCGACGACCTCCAGGCCATCGCGCAGGAGATTATCTGGGGCGGCTGCGCCCGCCGCGTGCGCATCGGTCTTGATTACTTCGACGCCAGCATCAATCGCGTCGCCGCCTGGGTCATCGGCGCGCGCAACATGCGCAAGGCGCTGCTGCTTGCCCTCGTCGCGCCCATTGTCAAACTCAGGCAGTTCGAAGCCGAGGGCGATTATACCTCGCGACTGGCGCTGATGGAGGATGCCAAGCTATTGCCTGCCGGCGCGGTTTGGGATTATTTCTGTGCCCGCGAGGGCGCGCCCGTGGGCGAAGCCTGGCTCGCGGAGGTTAAGGACTACGAGCGCACCGCGCTCGCGAAGCGGATCTAAGCCTGAACCCTAACTAAACTCTATGAACCCTTTCCTCGGCGTATTCTTTCACTGGCTCGGCGGCCTCGCCTCCGGCAGCTTTTACGTTCCCTATAAGGGAGTCAAGAAGTGGGCTTGGGAAGTGTATTGGCTCGTGGGCGGTTTCTTCTCCTGGATCATCTGTCCGTGGGTTCTCGCGCTGCTGCTCACCAACGACGTCGTCGGTGTGCTCAGGCAGCAATCAGCGACCACGCTCTGGTGGACGTTCTTCTTCGGCGCGATGTGGGGCTTTGGCGGCCTCACGTTGGGTTGACCATGCGATACCTCGGCATGTCGCTGGGGATGGGCGTGGCGCTCGGTTACTGTGCGGCGTTCGGGACATTGGTGCCTCCGATGTTTCCGGCGTTCTTCCCCAAAGGCGCAGTTGTTGAAACCATCAGACAGATCGCCGCGACCACGCCCGGCCAGGTCACCCTCGCCGGCGTCGCGATTTGTCTGCTCGGTATCGGCATCGCCGCGTTGGCAGGTCTGACGAAGGAAAGGGAAATGCCGGAGGAGGAGAAGAAGAAGGCGATTGCCGAGTTCAGCTTCACCAAGGGCATCCTCGTAGCGACATTCTCGGGGATCATGAGCGCGTGCTTCGCGTTCGCAATTACTTGGGGTGCGCCGATCAAAGATTCCTCAATCCAAGCTGGCACCTCGGCAATCTGGTCGGGGCTGCCAAGGTACATCGTCATCATGCTCGGCGGATTCACGACGAACTTCGTCTGGTGCGTCCTGCTCTACATCAAGAATAAGACCGGCTACCAGTTTTTCAGCGGCACGCTGCGCAATGACCCCCCGCAGCGCAACCAGGAGACCATCATCGAAACCGCAGTGGATGCTCCCAGCGAAGAGGTCGTGAAGCACGCCCCCAGGACCGCGGCCGCGGGCGATCATCGCGTGCCAATGCTGAAGAACTACCTTTTCAGCGCGCTGGCGGGGACGACGTGGTATTTTCAGTTCTTCTTCTACGCAATGGGCGAAGTGAAGATGGGCAAGTACAACTTCGCCTCGTGGACGCTGCACATGGCCAGCATCATTATCTTCAGCACGATGTGGGGTTGGATCCTTCACGAATGGAAGGGTTCCAGCAAGAAGGCCCACAGCCTCATTGCCAGCGGCATCGCGGTGCTGATCCTCTCGACGATCGTCATTGGCCTCGGCACCTGGCTGAAGAGCAAAGCGATCGCGCCATGAGCCGCATGTGTTTGCTCCACAAACAGCGGCCGGCGGCTAGCGGCTCTCAACTCCCATAACTATCAACTCATCCAATGTCCGACCGCGTTTATTTAGCAATCGACCTCGGCGCTGAGAGTGGCCGGGTGATGGCCGGCCTCTGGAACGGCAAGACCATTCGCCTCGAGGAAGTTCACCGCTTCCCCAACGGCCCCGTGTACTTGGGCGACTCGCTCCGTTGGGATGTCGTGCGGCTCTGGGCCGAGATCCAGAGCGGCCTCGCCCTCGCTGCCAGGAAGTACGGCAAGGCCATCGTCTCCGTGGGAGCGGACACCTGGGGTGTGGACTACGTGCTGCTCGACCGCCACGACGAGATGCTGGGGCAGCCTTACGCCTACCGCGACGCCCGCACTAACGGGATGATGGAGAAGGCCTTCAGGAAGGTGCCTCGCGCGGAGATCTTTGCCCAGACTGGCTTGCAGTTCATGCAGTTCAATTCGCTCTTCCAATTGCTGGCGGCCAGGCAGCACACGCCTGAATTGCTCGAGGCGGCCGATTGCCTGCTGTTCATGCCGGACTTCATCCATTGGGCGCTGTGCAGCTCACGTGTCGCCGAGTTCACCATTGCCTCCACTTCGCAGTGTCTCAACCCGCTGACCCGGAACTGGGCGACTGGCCTGCTGAAGAAGTTCGGCCTGCCTGCGCGCATGTTCCCGAAGATCGTCCCGCCAGGCACCCGGCTTGGCGCGCTGCGACCCGGAGTCGCGGAGCGGACCGGCCTGCACAAAGTCAACGTGGTTGCCCCTCCAGCGCACGACACGGCCTCCGCTGTCGCCGGCGTTCCCACCGCCAACACCGGCAAGGCCAACTGGGCTTACCTCAGTTCCGGCACCTGGTCGCTGATGGGCGCCGAGGTCAAGAAGGCCTCCTTGTCCGCCCGCACCCAGGAACTGAACCTGACCAACGAAGGCGGGTTGGACGGCACCTACCGGTTGCTCAAGAACATCATGGGCCTGTGGCTCGTCCAGCAGTGCAAGCGCGCGTTCGACGCGCGCGGCCGCAAATACGAATACGGGCAGCTCGCCCAGATGGCCGCCGAAGCCCCCGCGCTCCGGAGCATCGTGAATCCCGACGACTCGCGCTTCCTCAACCCGCCCGACATGCCGAAGGCGATCCAGGATTTCTGCCGCGAGACCCGGCAGCCGGTGCCGGAGACCGAAGGCGAGCTGGTCCGCTGCGCCTACGAGAGCCTTGCGCTCAAGTATCGCGAAGTGCTCGGTTGGCTGGAGGAACTCACCGGCAAGCGCATCGAGGTCATTCATATCGTTGGCGGCGGCTCTAAGAGCACCATCCTTAACCAGTTCACGGCTGACGCTTGCCAGCGCCCCGTGATGACCGGCCCCGTCGAGGCCACCGCGATGGGCAACCTGCTCGTCCAGGTGCGCGCTAACGGCGAGCTAGCTTCCCTGGCAGAGACGCGTGAGGTCATCCGCAAGTCCAGCGATGTGGCCACCCGCCGGCCCGGCCAGCCCGCCGCCTGGGAGGACGCCGGCGCCCGCTTCGCCGGGCTGCGCGGCGGCATGTAATTCCCGGGCCTAGCCCTGCGCTTGCCCCACAAGACCGTCATGGCGCATGGGTCACGCATCTTCTGATTGGTTGGCCCTAGCGAGCATTATGATTTCCACCATGTCGCAGAAACGGG
>Ga0187880_1002797_pt1 | contig 13475 bp, 13 predicted proteins | sample June2016WEW_19_4_FD_132998 | JGI IMG/M metagenome (GOLD analysis project Ga0187880, IMG submission 132998) | Peatland microbial communities from SPRUCE experiment site at the Marcell Experimental Forest, Minnesota, USA - June2016WEW_19_40 | ecosystem: Environmental > Terrestrial > Soil >...
AAAGAATTGGTGAAACGAAAACTTGTTGACGTCCTCATAACAACCTGCGGCACATTGGATCATGATGTCGCGCGATGCTGGAAGGACTACTACAAGGGTAGCTTCATAATGAACGATTCGAGGCTTCATCGGGAAGGCTTAAACCGCCTAGGAAATGTGATCGTACCCAATGATAGCTACGGAATTATCATCGAACAGAAAATCCAAGGGCTCCTCCAGGATCTCTATAAGGAAGGCAAACGAGAGCTTTCAACCAGCGAACTCTCTCGGGAAATCGGGTTACGCTGCTGCAACGAGAACTCGATTCTTTACTGGGCTGCCAAAAACAATATCCCAGTCTACGTCCCAGGCATAACCGATGGTGCAGTAGGCTACCAGCTATGGTTCTTCAGCCAAGACCACCACGACTTTAGAATTAACCTACTTAAAGATGAAGGAGACCTCAACAACATTATTTTCGACGCTAAAAAAAGCGGCGCATTAATCGTTGGCGGCGGCATCTCCAAACATCACACGATATGGTGGAACCAATTCAAAGACGGTTTAGACTACGTGGTCTACATTAGCACCGCAGACGAATGGGATGGCAGTCTAAGCGGTGCGAGGCCACGTGAAGCAGTTTCATGGGGAAAAATCAGCGAAAAGGCAAGGCGCATAATGATTGAGGGCGACGCCACTGTAATCTTGCCAATAATGACGTGCTCCCTTCTAGAAAGGCTAAGCCAAAATAAGATGGACAAAAAAGAATAGATGCAACCATCTTTTAACACGTTTTTCCACACTCATTGAGGAAACTTCAGTTTTTGGCGTAAACCTTAATTTAATGTAAGTTTGTTCTTTGTCTATGCAGAGATTGCGCATTTTTCTTTTGATTCTTGCAATAACATTCATTGTTTTAGTCATCCTTGCTTCGGTTTCTTGGTACCTTTCTGTTTCAGCTCCGTCATATTACAGGTCAAGCTGGATAGGTCAAATGTGGGGAAGCATGACGGGCAATGGCTACGGAGGAATGGGTGGTATGATGGGAAACAGCGGTTCTGCCAAACTGTCTTACTACTGGGTAATTCCTGTTGCTTTGATTGCGACTGTCGCAGTCGCCATGATTGGAGTTGGCTTCTACTTGGTTTTTCCACAGCTGAGATATATCAAGGGTGAACAATGCAGCCCAGAGAAAATAGAGGCAAATCCGAGTGTAGTCAAGACCACGATTCCTGCAGCGGCTACCGGGTCACCCATTGCTGGCAACGTTTCAGACGCAGCGAGCAGTTGTGATGTGCTTTTGAAAACGATGACCATTGACGAGCAGAAGGTTTTCAGTGTTCTAATGGGGCATCACGGAAAATACCTTCAAAAATACGTAGTTAAGGAAGCGGGACTTAGCAGACTCAAGACGCATCGAGTGGTTGCTCGTTTTGCCCAACGAGGCATCGTGACTGTTAAGGAGTTTGGAAACACCAACGAAATACAGCTTTCCGATTGGGTCAAGGATTCAAAACCCGCAAGTACAACTGCAGTTTAGACTGATCAGCGAAGTGGGAACCATCAATAATGCAAAATAATCGAAATCAAACGTCAGTCTTTATCTAATTCGGGCGTAATGGTAAAGTAACTCATTAACCCTAAAAACACACTAGAAGTGCAATAGCCAATTTGTCAGCTCTCAAGCATTTTTCAACCCGCAAATCTTTCTTCTTCATCTTCATAGGTCTGACTGTTTTCATCCTATACTTGTATTTCTTTGCGGGATTCAAACAAATATTGATAGTCCTAGGGGGAATAAACCCAGGACAATACGCTTTCTTCTATTCCTTGGCTATCGGAGCAGTTTTGGTCGGCAACTTTTTTTGGCTCGCATCGTGGCGAGCAGTTTTAAGTAAGCTTAAAGTCAAGATTAGCTTGAAAAACGCTTTCTTGTACTACTGGACCGGCTACTTCGTTGATTTGGTTGTTCCCTGCGAAACCGTCTGCGGCGAACTCACAAGATTGTACCTTGTACACAAAGAAACCAATGACAATTACGGGGTCATCGCCGCCGGAGGAATAACGAACCGCATAATAGCCTACCTGATCGTTGTAACAGGGCTTTTCACAAGCGCAGGTCTTCTCTTCCTAAAATCTAACATTCCAGCAGTCGTGTTAACTGTTTTCATTTTCATCCTTATCGGAGCGACGGCTTACCTCGCGATTCTGCTGTATTTGGCTTTCAGCGAAAAAGCGGCAGGAAGAATTGCGACTTTAGGATTAAGGGTTCTGAAGGTTCTACGACCTAAAAAATACCGTTCAAGCGACCTTTCATCTGAGACAAAAGAAAGTCTAGCCGCCTTTTACTCAGGATTCAAAATCTTCCGCGAAAACCCTAGATATCTAGCAAAACCGGTCATCTATCTGACAATATCATGGTTGTTTAACCTTTCACAGTACCTTCTGGTCTTTTTCGCGCTCGGAATCTTCAACCAATCTTTCAGCTTCTTCATCATAATCTACTTTGTTGCCGGATCTTTGACAGATGTCTCTGCCAGTTTCTCCGTGGGCACTCTTGACATACTCTTAGCGACGATTTTTGTGCTCTACGGCTTGAACCCAGCTCTTAGCGGAATCACAGCAGCCCTTGTGAGAAGTGTAACTTTCTGGTCCCCGTTGATAATAGGCTATGTAATAGTACAGATCGTAGGAGCTAAAAACGTACTGGCGCCGCCTCCTCGCCAAGAAAAAAGCAACATCACTGCGCCAAAAACAGCTAGCGTAATTCCGGGAACCGAATAGTAAATTTCAACAACAACATCAACAACAACAATAGTTTTTTCGGTGTCGTTGTTTACCTTGAATAATCAGAATTTTCTCGAGTTATGGCGAATAGATACTATGGAATTGCTCACCAAACCAAAAAATAGAACTTTAAAAACCTATTGTTTCAGATAAAAATAGGCTTGACAAAAAAGTCAAGAGTTTATGTTACGCCTTTGAATAGCCAGTTCATATCTGGCCCTTTCCGCTTTTCAGGCATTCTCTCGCAAAGTGCATGTGCTATCAACGGCAGCGCAATAGTGGCGTCACAATAGCAAACTGCTCGTGTTCCTTCTTGGCTGTTGATTTTGCCCCAACTGATGGCTTCTTCTAGTGTGCAGCCGCTTAAGCCGCCCCACTGCTGTGAGTCTGTTGTGATTTGTATGGCATATTTGTGCGGGTAGTAGTATTCTTGTAGGCCTTTGCGTAAGCCGCCTTTTCTTCCTTTTACTCCTTGATCCTCAGTAAGCGGTGAAACTGAGATGGCGATAAGCTGAGTGAGATCCTTTGGTACACCCCCACCGATGTAGACGACACCTACGTCTTTAGTTTTTGTCCCTATGCTGATGAACTCATCGAATTCCCTAACAGAGTCAATATGCACACTGTGACCCTGGTTTTTGGCCATTAGGAATGTTTCGCCATAAGCGCTGTCAACCATAGCTGGACTGAAAATTGGAACGCCGTTGGCTGCGGCAACGGTAGAGATAGCCGGAATCTTTTTCTTGCCAAGGTACTTGCCGAGCAAATACAGAAATTCTGCTGAGGTGTAGTAGTAGTCGGTTTTAAGGGTCATAACGAAGTCTGTCACTAATTCCTCCATTTTACGGTAATCCGTCTCTTTCCCAAAAACATCGTAGTACCTGTTTACGTCAGCCTTAAGCAACGCTGAATCATCAACCATGTGGCTCCCCTGCCAGTAACCCAAACCCATAGCATCAACAATGTCTTCTGAAACGTTGGCGCCCGTGGAAACCAACACGTCAATGAAACGGTTTTCCATAAGCCAATTAATAATTGTCCATTGCCCAGCCGTGCTCATTGAGCCAGCGAAGCCCATAGCGATAGTAAGGTCTTTTTCTTTAAGCATGTTTTCCCAGACATCTACTGCTTCGCCAAGTTTGCGTCCCTGGTAAGCGGTTCGGCTCATTTCTGAAAGAAGCTGAGAAATACTTTTTTGTTTGACTTTTATTGGTTCAAGTTTCTTTTTAAAGTATGATTCGCTCATCCGCGAACACCCCGTTTTAGATTATTCGGCTTGTATATGAAATTTGTCATGCCAAAAAGCCCCTGACAATGCATATCCAACTGATAATGTCCTTTAAACGCCTTAACACGCTATCCAATGACATAAAGACACTGATGCCGAAATCTGTTTTCTCAAAGATCAAGCTATTTATCGTTGGCAAGCTTAATTTGTGATGTGCTATGATGTAAGGGAAGCTCTTTGCGCGGCTTTTTTTCCATGAAAAAACTGCTTTTCTTAAGTAACGGTTAAAAGGCAAATGATGCACAAACTAACTAACATTATCGAAGGTTTGGTCATCAAAATGCAATCTGTTAAAACAGAACAGAAGAGAAAATTCATCTCCGTTGACCCAGCCAAATGTATCGGCTGCGGAATCTGCGAGTACGCTTGCACGGTTGAGAAAGGCGAAGCAATCTGGAACCCTATGAGGTCAAGAATCCGTGTTGTCCGCATGGCGCCTGCCTTCAACTTTGCCCTGTCATGTAGAGGCTGCAAGGATGCGCGATGCGTTAAAGCTTGCCCCGAACATGCAATCATGCAGACACAGGATACTGGTTTACTTGTAATCGATGATAAAGTTTGCAAGGGCTGCGACTGGTGCGTTCAAGCCTGCGAGCACGGTGGAATCACCATTAACCCTGAAACGGGAAAAGCTATCGCATGTGACCTATGTCAAGGTGAACCAAAATGCAAGGAAGCATGCCCTGAAGAAGCTTTAGAAATCGTTGAGTCTGATGAAGCCGCTGACAAACGTTTCAACGAGGCGCTGGCAGGTTTGGCGGTCCAATGTGAGCAAATGACCACGATGGCGAAGAACAAAGATTGGAAACCGCTCTTAGCTACTGCCGAGAAACGGTCTGAAAAGGTTTCAGCTACGCTTGAAAAGCTGAACAAGAAGACAATGGAAAAAAGGCAGAAATAAAAGACCTTATACTTTTCCTTTTACTCTGTTTTCTTCGTAACCCCTTAGAAAACTATCAATATCTAAACCAACCTTTTCGCACGCGTATCCACCCTCCAAGACAAAAAAAGCCGGTTTTTTCAGGTTCGCAACTCTTTTGCCGATCTCCCAATAATCATGCTCTATCAGCCCTAAAGTCGCCAGATCACCAACATGGGTGTCAAAGCCGCAAGAAACCGCGACGACCTCGACTTTATCGAAATCAACCATACACAGGGCTTTATCAAGCGTCATTAAGTAAAGTTCCCCTCCTGCTTGAGGCTGCAAAACATAGTTGATGCAGTTTCCCTCGGTGAAGTCGCCTGTTCCCGGGTAATTCGGTGACTGATGCAGCGAAAGATATGTAACTTTTTTGTTGTCTTGAAATATCTCTTGAGTTCCGTTTCCATGGTGCCCATCTATATCCAAAATGAACGTTTTTTTGCCTAGTTTTTCGACAGCTATGGCGACGTTGTTGAGGTAGCAGAAACCACGTGTATGAACGCCTAATGCGGCGCCACCTCTGCCAACGTGGTGTCCCGGCGGTCGCATGAGTGAGAACCCATTAGTTTCACTTGCGAGAACAGCTCCGCCGGCAGAAAGCCTCGCGTACTCGTAGATGTCGGCGTATGCTGGCGTATCGGCGTCTTCAACTAAACCCTTTTTTAATTTCCAGAGGTAATCGGCATCGTGCACGGCAAGTAGATCATCTTCAGAGGCTGGCTTAGGCTCTAAAAACTCGTATCCTTTCTCTTTGAGGATTTCAGATGCAACCTTGACTCTTTGTGGTCCTTCGACGTGCCAGGCTCCGTAGCCTAAACACTTTTCAGAATAAATTATCTTGGTTTCCATCGATTAAGGCATCCATTACACAGATAAGTGACGATTTAACTTTAAAAGATAACGAAGCCAGTTTGCCGTCAGAATCAAACGGAGAAGAATAAGAATGTTTGCTGAAAACCCGTTCGAACAATTTCGCAGTGAATGCCAAACCGTTTTAGCGAAGGCACTGAAGAAGACCCTGCCGGAAATAAAGATGCCCAACATCACGTTGAGCAAGACACCCAACATCGAGTACGGTCAGTTAGCATCGTCGCTTTGTTTCGAGTTGGCGAAGAAGTTGAATCAGAAGCCTCTTGCCGTTGCTGAGCATCTCTCCGCCGCAATCGATACCTCGAGCTTTAACTTGATTGAGAAGGTTTCGTGCGCTGGCGCTGGCTACATCAATTTTCACGTTAACTTCGCAAAGTTCTCAGCCCTAACCTTGGAATCTATCAAGAAGCTAAAGTTTGACTACGGGTTCGTCAAAACCTCCAAACCTCTTAAAATCATAGTTGAACACACCAGCGTCAACCCCCTTCACCCCATCCACATAGGACAGGCTAGGAACCCAATGATCGGCGAAGCTTTGGCACGTATATTGGAGTGCAGAGGACACACAGTTTCACGCCACTATTACATTGACGATGTAGGAAGACAGTCGTCTGTAGTGGCTTACGGATACAAAAAGCTGGGCAGACCCAAACCCACTGAGAAACCTGACCTTTTCGTTGGCAAAATTTACACTGTTACAAGCTGCTTGGTTGAAATCAACCGTTTGAAAAAGGTTCGCGATCTTGCTGCCGCAGTTAATTCGGCAGATGATTTGGCGAAGGCGAACAAAGAAATCGACGAGTGGATGTCCATTGCTGCCGAGCTCAAAGAAAAGTATCCCGTGCTGTTTGAAGCATTGATGAACAAGATCAGCTTGGATGAGAATCCGGAGGAAGAAATCAACAAGCTTAACCGCGCATACGAGGACGGGGAACCCAAGGCTAAGCAACTTATCCGTGAAGTCAGCGATTTGTGCCTTGAAGGCTTCCGAGAAACCATGAAGCGCATCGGTGTCACCTATGACAGTTGGGATTGGGAAAGCGACTTCGTGTGGAGTACTCAGGTGAGCGAGGTTCTGCAGAAGCTGAAGACCACGCCGTTCGTTTACGCCGAAAAAGGCGTGCTTGAGTTTGACGCTGAAAAAGTCACTCAGGTGCTCGGCTTAAAGGATAAGTTGGGTTTGAGCGAGAACAACGAAGTCCCACCTTTAACACTTGGTCGCGCCGACGGCACTACACTCTACACAACACGTGACATAGCATACACCCTGTGGAAGTTCAAGAAAGCGCAGAAAGTCATCAACGTCATCGGCGTAGAACAGTCACTCGCGCAGCTGCAGCTCAAAATCGCTCTGTATGCTTTAGGCTACAGCGAATACGCCGATGGCCTCGTGCATTTCGCCTACAACCTCGTCACTTTGCCCGGCTACAAGATGAGCAGCCGCAGGGGACACTATATCACTTTTGACGCGGTCCTTGACGAAGCAATTCAACGAGCCTACGAAGAGGTTTCGAAGCGTTCACCCATGCTGTCCGATGAGGAAAAACGTAAAATTGCCAACTTCGTCGGGTTAGGAGCAGTACGCTACGCGCTTGTCGACGTTGACCCATCGAAGCCGGTGATCTTCACATGGGAACGCGTACTCAACTTTGAAACCAACAGCGCACCATATGTTCAATACACCCACGCGCGAGCATGCAGCATCCTACGCAAAGCAGCAAAGGAACCAGAGAACGCGGGCTACGAGTTGCTTGTGGAGAAGCTTGAACGCGAGCTTGTTTTGAACCTCGCTGGCTTCCCAGATGCTTTTGTCGAAGCCACAGAATACCTAAAACCCAATATGATTGCGGACTACGCAAACGCGCTGGCTGACAAATTCAACACCTTCTACAACGCGCTGCCCGTACTGAAGGCAGAGCCAGGTGAACTTATGGATGCACGCTTGACATTGACTCAAGCTATAGAGATCGTGATGCACAATGCGTTAACGCTTATCGGGGTTGTTGCGCCAGACAAAATGTGACTTCGCCTTTCATTAAGCTTCTATGGTTAGATGGTATTTTTTGGTTGGTTTTGACCATAAGATAATAGACTAGCTCCCTCGTCGACCTTTCTTTTTCGTATTCATCCATCCTATCAGCCTTCTTGTGATTCAAACAGGAACAAAAGAACCGAGCAACAAAAAAGGGGACTCTTATTTTCCAAGCTCTTCTTCCATTGCTTTTGCCAAAAGCTTCCATGCAGCCGCATCTTCTTTGCAAAGTTTCTGGGCAAGCGACTCATCACCTGTCTTCGCTTGATAATCCATATGAAGACCTATGAAATCCAAAATGGAAGCTTCACCTTCAGGCGAAATTTTATAGAGGAACTGGGAATACTTGTTTGGTCCCGCCAAATGCGTGGATACCCATGACAACTGATCTGGATAAAGTTGCACGAGTTTTTCCTTTTCAATTGTGCCAGTCGCTGTATGAAAGATGTCTTTCAGAATAATTGTGCCCTTGGCAACGTTTGTTACATGCCGCTCGGCGCCTTTGTCGCCCATTAACTTGTGGTCCTGCGGATCAAAGGTGGTGCTCCACTCGAAAGCCCTCTTCGCGGAAACAGCGAAACGCTGACAGAAACGGTATCTTACAAGTAACGGCATAGCGGTCGCCAGTTATTAAATCAGTGAACAACCCTTAATATTTTGCTATCTGTGCCTGTTGGTGCAGAGAAAGGTGGACTTAGTTCAGTTAAAAAAAGAAAAAAGGATTTTTGAGATCACAATTGTTTTCCGCAATTAGGGCAGTAAGCTGCGTCTTGTTTTACTTGCGCGCCGCAGTAGGAGCAGTATCGTGGTGTTTGAGTTGGCGCTGCTGCAGATGCTGTGCTGGGCGGTGTTGTGTAACTGTATTGTGGTGGAGCGTTGGATTGCTGCTGTGTTGACTTCATAGCGAAGAAGCCAATTACCGCAAATATCCAAGCGATGAATATCAGAATGAAGCCAAGACCCGCTAGTATCGTCAGTATTGATCCCCACCAAAGTAATGTTGCGGTTGTTGCAAACGAGTGTTCTCCTGATTTCTGCGCGAGCGTATTGAAGGTCTGTCTTAGGTGCACTGCTGCAAGAACGTAGAATATGAAAGCAATAACAATCCCGCCTAAGAAAACTGCTAATCCGATTCCGAAGCCTGCGGTGAGTGTAAAGCTTGAATTAAATTTGAAGCCCGTTGCGCTTCCAACGCCGATCACTATTGCTGTAATGGCTACTGCCGCAGCTATCAAAGCGACTATGTAGAATTTTACGCCGGTCAATGCGTTCTGGTAGATTTCGTTGTCCTGATAGTAATTTGCAATTTCTTTGAGTCCCCTCAGAAGCAATATTACGCCGATGATTCCCAATACCCATCCGACGTAAGGAACTAAACCCAGTATAAGCAGGATTGATCCTTCGCCGCATAATGTTTTGCTGTATTCGAAACTTGTACCCATTTTGTTTTTTCCTCCTAAATTTTTTTGTTTCTTGGAAAGCATACAAGTGGCCGGCGGGTTATAGCCCTAACATTTAGAGTTGCACCCCTAACACTTAGAGCAACTCCTCTAAGAGTTAGAGTCATAAGCAAACCAGCGGACTATAGTGAAATCATGGAAAGAAAAGCTGGCTACAGAGCTTCGTTTATCTTCCCGTTATCAATTAGCTGGAGCAGTGTGTGTAAGTGTCAAAGCCACGTGGAATAAGCGCTGATATTCAATCACCAAGAACAAAGCTGCTGTACTTCATCTACTCTGCCCCAAACAACAGAATCAGGGCTGAACCAGGCGTCAAATCAAGCATAAGCTCAGCGTTGGGTTACAAGTCAGATGGCCATTTCCATTATGACTGGAACTACCTGTTGACAGCGGGGATGATTGAGGAACAACACGGGTTTTACGTTGTGACTGAAGATGGAAAAAAAGAGTTCGCCCTGCACGCAACTGCCGCCAGAAGCAACTCGACAATGATTCTTATCGGAATTGCAATAATTGTTTTCACCTTTGGACTTGAACTGAAACTTATTCCCGTGCTAAGCGTTACATTCTTCGGCGCAGCATTAATCGTAATCGGGTCTTTATTTTTGGTTGTAAGCCGAAGAAACAAGCCGAAACTGGTACCTGAAGCCAAGGCGCTACTCAAAGAGCTAAATCACCATTAGAACAGTGCCAAAAAAAAGCACCCGGTCAGCATCGTTTCTCAAAAGGATTAGCGCTTGTAAGTCTACTCGGCTTCGGGGTTTCGTCGCTGAATAAAGTGGCTGCCAATCGATGACTTCATTTCCACTTAGTCAGAATCTCTTCTCGTTTGAAGGTAGCTTTGCTTAAGAAAAACAGAATTACATCGGCGATGACTACAATGCCGGAGAAGATTAGCAGGTTATCGACGCTGAAGGCAAAGATTCCTTCCGCTCCTGCGAAGAAGACTACAACAAACGGGATGAACATGAGGCCAGCGATCTGGTTTGCACCCCTAACGTCGGTTACTCGTGATGATGCAATCACGGCAACTTCGATACTAAGAATTGCAGCAAGAGGCGCAAGTAGGAGCAACATGACGCCGGCGTTCCAGTTGGGAAAATAATAGTAGCCTAAACCCGCGTTCAGCAATAAATAGTCCGCCAATCCCATGAAGATGGATGCTCCCGCCCAAGCAGATAGAACTGGAGGCATGAATGCAGCTATGCCTTTTCCGAGCAGAATCTCGCCGTCAGTCGTCGGCGTCGCAAGCAGCGGCTCCAATGTCTTCTCAACTTTTTCACCTACGATGCTGTATGCAGCAATCGTACTGGGAAGAACAGTTGCCAGAACAACGAAGATGTAAATGATTGATTCGGCACCCAACGATATCGTGTCGGGTATTCCGTTGGCTAGTTGGCCTTTTAGGACGAGCAAGAAGGAGACCGCAACGAGAAGAGGAAGCCCAACAGTGTAGAATATGATACTTCTCTTTCTGCCGATCACCTTCAACTCTTTGCGCGCTATCTTCCACGGCATCCAAGAGGTCATTGCGTGTTCTCCTTCACAAGTTTCAGGTAAGCGTCCTCCAAGGAGCTACTAGTCACCGTTATTGTTTCGATGCGTCCCCCCGCCGCGACAATTGCGTTCACCATATCGGGGTTCTCTTCTTCGGGATTTACGACGTCGACCGTCAGCTTGTTACCTTCCCTGACCAAGTTCTTGACTTGCAGCCTCTTGAGTGAATCCAAAATCGAATCGTTCAATTGCGTCAGCTGGATCACAGTCTTCCTTCCATGGATCGAACGTTCCAGCTCCTCGGGCGTACCTACCGCCATCAGCCGAGTGTTTAAGATGCCAATTTTGTCACAGATCCGCTGTGCCTCATCAAGGTTGTGCGTGTTAAGAAAAATCGTTTTCTTCTGCTTCTTCAGCTCAAGAATAAATTCCCGAACTGTCTTCGCCGACTCTGGATCCAGATTCGCTGTGGGCTCATCCATAAAAAGAATCTCAGGGTCATGTACAAGTGCCCGTGCTATAGCGAGTTTCTGCTTCATCCCCTTCGAGAATGACCCAGCCAAAGCATCTCTTTTCTCCCAGAGCCCGAGCAATTTGAGGAAGTATTCGTTGCTTTCTTTCCGCTGGGTGTCAGTCCTCCGATATAACGTGCCGTAATAGTCGAGGTTCTCGAAGGCAGTGAGTGATTCGTAGAGGCCAACGTTATCGGGGACGAGCCCAATCATCTTTCGGATTTTCAAGGCGTTTTCTTGGCTGCCGACCTCGTATTCGCCGATCTTGGCGCTCCCGCTTGTCTTGCCTATCAGGCAGCAAAGCATCCGCACTGTGGTGGTTTTTCCTGCGCCGTTGGGTCCAAGAAACCCGAAGACTTGGCCCTTGTCAACGCGGAGGGTCAGGTTGTCGACGGCAGTGAGGTCGCCGAATTTCCTCGTGAGATTCTCGGTTTCAATCATGTCAAGCAGCCACAGTTCAGCTTTATTTCTTTATTTAGATTAAATGTTGGATATAAAGTGGGGTAGTTGCCCAATTTCGAAAACGACAGCCGGCGATCGCAAACTTGTTGGTTGTGGGATAGGAGCCTCAGTCCTACGCCTTCGCGTTGGTTTGACTTAGAAAGGTTTATCTGATTACTTCAAAAGTAAACTCCAAAGGGCTAGTGAATGGGCGATAGTCTGGACAGAACCCTACTGTCAAAAAGAATGGTGCTTCAATACGGCAGAGACTCCAATATGTTTGCCGAGTTGCAGTTTCCCTCGGGAGAAGGGCCTTTTCCGCTGCTTTTTGTGATACATGGCGGATTCTGGTTAGCTGCCTATGACTTACAGCAAATATCGCCCCTTTGCGCTGAAATAGCGTCGTGTGGAATAGTCACATGCAGTCTTGAATACAGGAGAGTCGGACAAGAAGGCGGAGGCTGGCCAGGAACCTTTCTAGATATAGCAAACGGGACGGAATACTTCAGGAGGCTGTTGATTCGTGACAGAAGGGTAGACGTGGGAAGAGCTGCAGTAATGGGACATTCGGCAGGTGGACACCTCGCGCTTTGGTTAGGAGGAAGTCACAGGTTGCCGAAAAGCTCCGCGTTGCATGTGGACCATAAGCCTTGGCTTACCGGTGTGATTTCTCTTGCAGGAGTTGCTGATCTTTGCAATGCATGGGACCTTCGTCTTGGCTCTGGAGCAGTCGACAGGTTGATCGGCGGGAGCCCCGACGAGTACCCTGAACGTTACTCGGAGGCTTCGCCAATAGAACTCTTGCCGATGGAGATCAAGCAAGTTCTCATTCACGGCAGAGATGACGAAATCGTTCCAATCATTCAGAGCGAACGTTTTTTTCAGAGTGCGCGCGCTGTGGGGGATAAGGCATCTCTGGTTCCGCTCGACGGGGTCGGTCATTTCGAACTTATCGACGCGGAGTCAGAAGCATGGGACGTGGTAGCTAGCTCTGCATTCGAAGTCTTAAAGATGAGATAGGTTCTATCCAGAAAACATAGGTTTGGTCTAGTGCGGAGGGTGGGACATCAAACCCTATTTTACCGGAGAAAACTCCTAAAAAATGCCTGCATTCGAGTGGTAAATCCGGCAAGCATAACCGCTCAAAAGCATACGGAAAAAAGATTAACCAAAGCTCACAGAGAAAAGGGCAAGAAACGATTATTTGGAAAAACAGCCGAATTTGGAAATGACGCAGAACGCTAGGTTTACACCCACTTTTAAATTCCATACGAATTAAGTGAAGAACATGAGATGAAAAATGCGAGATATTGCACCATTATTGGATAGTTTTCTTAATTCGTGAGAAAGAGAAACTGAAAAAAAGGATAATTGTTTATTCTTAGCTTTTTTTTGCCCTTTCTTTTTTCGGTGTTTCTTCTGCGCTTCCACTGGCGCATTTTACGCAGCAAGCAGTGTATTCCTTGCCTTCAATTATGGTTGTGGCTGTTGACAGCTTGCATATTTCGGGTGTGCTTTCTGGGCTGCAGAATTCGCATTTGCCGGTCTTTGTCTTCTTTGTCGGTGTCTTCATTTTTTCACCTCGGTGGCAGCTTCTTGTTTTTTGTAGTAGTCCTTTATTGCTGCATGTAATGCATCTGAGGCTAGGTTTGAGCAGTGCATCTTGACCGGTGGCAGCCCTCCCAAC
>Ga0187880_1002801_pt1 | contig 13472 bp, 10 predicted proteins | sample June2016WEW_19_4_FD_132998 | JGI IMG/M metagenome (GOLD analysis project Ga0187880, IMG submission 132998) | Peatland microbial communities from SPRUCE experiment site at the Marcell Experimental Forest, Minnesota, USA - June2016WEW_19_40 | ecosystem: Environmental > Terrestrial > Soil >...
AGCTTGTGAATGTATCGGCACTTGAGGCGAATCCGGGACAGCCGGTACGAACATCTGTAGAGTTGGAATTCACGCACCGGGGCCAGACCTATCGTCTGCGTAGAGCCATACGGGGGATGCAGGATGCCAACCGTGTAATCGAAGAGGAGGATGAAAAACGCCTTTTTGTGGTCACTGCTGAAGGGAATACCCAGACCGTTCCGACCATCGAAATCGATGCGCTAGTTGACAGCATTCTTGATCGGCGTGTCAAAGATTATTTCTTATTCGATGGCGAGAAGATCGAACGCTTGACGCGTGCCAGCATTGAACAACGCCGGGAAATTAGCACCGGCATTCGAAATCTGCTTAATGTTGATGCGCTTCAAATTGCTATTCGAGCTGTAGGCCGACTCGCTAAGACCCTTGAAAAAGAGCTATCAAGCTCTTCCCATGAGCAGTTGTCACGGTTGCTGAAGCGGCTTGGCGATAATGAGGACGAACAAACCTTGGCGCGCAAGCGACTTGAAGAACTTGCAGAAGAAATCCGTCTTGCCCGGCAAGAGATCGATAAGACCGACAAAGCATTGGAGCAATTTAACGAAATCAGACACTTGCTCGAAAGGCGCAAATCGCTGGAACAGGATCTCCATGAATTGGAGCAGCAAGCGACAGGTGCCTTGAACGAAATGCGGAATCTCGTTTGTAAAGCAGCAGCCCTCATTGTGGTGCCGTCTGTTATTAACGTGTTCGAACATATCGAGCGGCAGAAGCAAAAGGGTGAAATTCCCTCGGAAATTCGTCGTGATCTGATTGAGCGTATCCTCTCGGAGAAGCGATGCATATGCGGCAGTGAAATATACGAAGCCACTGAAGCCCATTCTCACATCATCGACTGGTTAAAGCGCACCAGTGATGTTAAAATACAGGATGCGGCACTCAACCTGTGGCGGTATCTGAGCGAAGTCCGCAATCACTTCAGCGATGATGCGGACTTAGTCGAAAAGCGACTGCAGCAATATGGAAACATCCGCAGTGCAATTGCCAACATTAATCGTAGCCTGGAAATTGTCAGCAAGCAGATCGGTACATCGGAACGGCAGGATGCCACAAAATTAGACGAGCTCCGCAAGAATCTACAGGATAACATTATCACTATCGAGGCAAACGCCCGCGTCGCGAAGACTCAGCTAGACCAACTCCAACAGGAAAATGACAGACTGCGAGCACTCCTTAAAGAAGAGAAACTCAAGGTCGGGCGGAATGACGAATTGTCGCGACGCTCTATCTTGGCTCGTGACACGCAAGACGCTCTCTCTGACGTCTACAATCAATTCACACATGAGATAAAAGATCTTTTAGGAAAGTCCGCCACACAACTCTTCCATGAACTTCTGGATAAAGAGGGACGGGAGAATCTTCGGACTATCGTCGTCAATGATGATTATTCGTTGCAGGTACTGGATCGGTATAAAAAACCCTTCCTCGCCAATATCTCTGCGGGGCAACGGCAAATTATGTCTATTGCGTTCATCGCCGCCCTGGCACGGACTGCTTCACGAGAGGAACAAATTGAAATTCCGCTATTTATGGACACCCCATTTGGAAGATTATCCTTCGAACACCGGCAGAACCTCATCAATCGCGTGCCCACATTTGCTTCGCAATGGATTCTGCTTGCAACTGATACGGAGTTCCGACGTCAGGAGGCACAACTTCTGAAGAGCAGCGGCAGATGGGCGAAGTTCTTTGTGTTACGTGCAACACATGACGGGAACACGGTGATTGAGGAACAAGACATAAATTCCGCGCTGGCGATTCTTCGCGACGAGGAGGATTACCAATGAAGATGGATGGGAAGATTCGCGTCGCAACCGATGCAAAATATAAAGAGCTATACAGCAACATGAAGAATTATGGGGCTGTCGAAGATGCCCATGAATTATTCTTTGTTTGTGCTTGCCTCGGTTATCGGAAAGGAAAACCGTCACCAATTAAGAAACGTGATGATCGTTTTTGGTCAAGCACGATCACGCCTCGTGAGTGGGCATGCTACTATGCCCTGGTCTTAGAGCAAAATGACTATGACTTTACAAAAGCCTCGGATGACAAGGACGTACTTGCGATCATCGAAGGCTATGCGAATACTGGAATGGACTTCCTAATTGAGGAATTCCTGGGGGATTACTTGCTTCCGGGTCCAAAAGGTACCGAACCCCAACTCGACCCAGCATGCTGCAAAGAGATCCCCAAGCAGTTCGTCCATTTTATCTTTGAACAGTCTGAAACGGAGAATTTTGATAGCTAATGCGAAATATTTTACTCGTTGAGCCGTCATATAAAAGTAAGTATCCCCCATTGGGGCTAATGAAAATAGCCGCATACCATAAACGGTTAAATGACCGAGTTGTTTTTGTAAAAGGGTGCGTTCCCGAAAAGCGTGCAGAGCGCTGGGATCGCGTATATGTGAGTTCCATTTTTACCTATTACTGGCGAGAGACACTCAAAGCGATTGAATACTATCAAGATAGCGTCCCACGCCGGGCTGATGTTATTGTGGGCGGTGTATTGGCGACACTGCTTCGGGATGATCTGGAGTTATCGACCGGTGCTACAGTGATACCAGGATTGCTGGATACCGCAGGTGTACTTGACCCAGGTGACAGGACGAGGATTGATACGTTAACGCCAGACTACAGCATACTCAGTGAGGCAAATCATACTTATGAGCTGCAAAACTGTTATATCGGGTATGCCACTCGCGGATGCCCGAATGGATGTGGGTTTTGCGCAGTTCACCAGATAGAGCCAGAGTTCAAAAGCTATTTACCCCTTCGCCGCATGATACAGCTTATCGAAGAACTCTACGGCAAGAAACGAGATCTCATCTTACTGGACAACAACGTTCTAGCATCGGAACGGTTCAAAGATATTATCCTGGACATTAAAGCACTGGGCTTCGCGAAGGGGGCAACCTATTCGTATAGAAATAAGTCAGGACGCACAACCACAGTAAATAGGTATGTCGACTTTAATCAAGGACTGGACTCACGTCTATTGACCGATGAGAAAATGGCATTGTTGAGTGAGATCGCTATCCGGCCTGTGCGCATTGCGTTTGACGACATTCGTCTACGCGATCTCTATGAAGAAAAAGTGCGATTAGCAACTAAATACGATCTTAAGTATCTGTCTAATTATATACTATATAATTTTAACGATCGTCCAGATCATTTTTATGACCGATTGAAGATCAACCTCGATCTGAACGAAGAGTTGGGATTGCAGATTTTCTCTTTTCCAATGCGATATGTCGACCTGAAGTGCAAGAACCGACTCGCAACAACCCCTGGTAACATCGGCAAACACTGGAATGCGAAGTATCTTCGCGCCATTCAATGTGTATTGGTGCGCACACGAGGCCTTGTCGGCACCAAGCGAGACTACTTCTTGAAAGCCTTTGGTCACGACCATAAGGAATTTCATAAGATATTATTGATGCCCGATTCCTACATCATCTATCGCTTCAAGCACGAAGGAGATGGGTCCACGGATCTGTGGTGGTCACAAGTGTGTGCACTGTCAGATTGGGAATACGAAATCTTCGAGCATATCGTCTGTAACCAACTCTTCCGCTCGGTCAACCATGCTGAATTACCGCGTGGTGTTAGAGAAGCGCTCACACATTACATGGTCCGTGATGATAGGGGGAAACCCAAGATAGACGAAAACAGTGTGCAGCTTGCTGTGTAACAAATCGGGTGCTCCCAGCAAACGGGGGTATCCTCCGGTTCCTTCAATAACGCATGTGGTCAGCCCTTGAAAACGGAAATTGCCCGACGGCGGACGGCGTCCGGCCGCCCAAGCCAAATCAAGCATATGCACCCATTAAATATGCCGCAGGCGCTTCGAACGGAGAGATTGGAGAACTATTCGGAAAGTGCACATATCCGGCGATTGGCAAAATAATCAAGACGAATGGAACATGATAGGAGAAGCAGGGAGCAGGGAGCAGGCATTCAATCTTAGACACGGATGAAGGCGCGTAGCGGGGTGGCTGACCTCAGATCTTAGGTCAACTGGCCGCTTCCCGCTGAACACCGTTTCTCATTTGCCTTTTTACTTTTGCCTTGAAACCGTCCTCCGTCTTCCGTCCTCCGTCTTCCGTCTTCCGTCCTCTGTCCTCCGTCAGCTCCCCGCTTCCTGCTTCCCGCTTCACGCTCCCTGCTCCTCGCTACCGTCTTTTTGCCGTTTCTATTGCCGTTTCCATTGCCGTTTCTATTGCCGCTTCAGGATGCCGCTTCTGGATGCCGTTTGGCAAAGCAAAATCACTGCGCGGTACAATATTGTCGGAGAAGGGACTGCCGTTGTCGAGCAGAGTTTAGAAAATTCGGCTTTTTCTGTTCACTGCTCACTGTTCACTGATCACTACTCCTCGCGTAGTGATAGAACCAAGAGGAGTTATTTTTAATTGTTCACTGCTTCCCGCTTCCTGCTTCCCGCTTCATGTTCCTCACTCCTCACCATTCACTATTCACCATTCACTACTCACTATTCACTATCCTGTTATCACCTGTTATTGCGGAGAATCTAATCCAAAATTGCCAATTAAATCAGCTTGTTGTGCGATCGGCCCCTGTATTTGCCCTGTATTTACAGGACTTACAGTAAGCCAATGAAACTCTTTGACAAATGAATATGAGTATCGGATTGTCACTCCTGGCCGTTCAAATCCTGAATCTGTGCTGTTTCTCTCAGAAGATTCCTTCGTGTTCGTGACCCTCCCAGTGGCCGTGCTTTGAAGAAGTGAACCAGGCCCTGCACAAACTCAGCGATGATCACGTCCTGACAATCTTTAATGATACAATGATATTTTACCCCAGGAATATCCGGGAGGACATTAAGACTTTCTTTGTACGAACCGGTGTTGACTGGCTTTCCGTTCTGGACAAATCACGAAGCTACGATGACCTGCTCGTCCAACTGCAATTAAAGGACCTGGAGATTCGAAAACTTCTGGCGGTCTGTGATGAACGGCTGAAACTGGTCGAAAGATTGAGCACAATGAGTACAAGCAAGCGTTGAGAAAGGTATCGAAGGGCGAACGCATTGTTGGAGCTTCGATCCGGCGCGAACGGCCACCTATCGATCAATTGAGAGACGCAACGCCCGTAAGACCATTAGCGTGGAAGGGCCTTGGATATTTGCTTTTGCCATCTAAAAAAGCATCCTGAAACGATTCTCTGACACCCCAGGTACTTCAGGGCATGTTTTTTCGCTCCCCGCCTCGCTCTTCACACCCTATGCCGGCAATCAGAACCGGAGACCGTGTGTCAGTCCCATTATTCCTATTATGATGAGGTAGATAGCGACCACGTAGTTCAAAAGCCTTGGCATCAGCAGGATCAAAATGCCGGCAAGCAAAGCTATCACAGGTTCCATCTGTATGTGAGAAAAGTTCATTGCACCTCTCCTTTACAAGAGTCAAAGTTATCTAGTTTCCATCCGTAAAGGGCCCTTTTCCGCCCTAGGGCGGTGGGATCGCCGGCCAGATTCGCCGCTGCCTTCGGCGGAGGCTGTAAAACCCAATCAGGGATCGCGAAACCCCGCGAGGCGGTACATATGTACGCCTCCGCTCAACCCCTCGATTTCCTTGCCAGGACGAAAAACGCCTCCTTTTCGAATAGGAAACCGCCAGCGTTCCATCCGGAGTTTCCGGATGACCGATATCTAATTATTTGTTAAGCCTGTACTTCTAATAGTAAAAAATATGATCCAAATGGACTGCTCGCCGGAATACCAACCGACACCGTTTGCATTAGACCCGCCAGGATGAGACAGATTCCAAGCAAGAACATTCCCACACTTTCGTGTGAGTTTCAAGTTCATATTGCTGCTCACCTCCCGTTGAGCCATACTGTATTATCTTCAGGCACGTTTATGCCTCCCGCCGTCTCGATGAACCGTCGTGTTCCCCTTTAAAATAAAGTATGTAGACACTTAGGGTATTGCAAGAGCCGTCCGGTGGGCGAAATCCCGACTCCGGCATTGCAGATCGGCCCCGCGCGACAGACTTTTGCCAGGCAGGCTCGATGCCTTGATCGGCCTGCTTCCGATCGTCGAACCGTATGAGGGTACCCGTCTTGTCCCTGCTCACGGGAAGACCGGGGCATTCTGCGGAAACCCCGATTTGACACCGGAAAGAAGCGATCCTTACCTTATCAGTCAGGAATGAGTCTCCGTGAAGCCGTAACTGGAACGGTGACCGGTTTTACTCTGCTTGAAGACCGCAGAAAGGATCGTCAAATGAGGATACGATTTATTTGTTTTTCAATCGTTGCGGCGGTGGCATTCGCCCTCGTGCCGTTCTTCGGAATACAGCAATCCGTCAGTGCCGATGATGCCGGCATAACCGCTGGGAGTGTCAAATACATTCAGGGAGGATGTCCCGGCGCCAAAGACAAGGACGTAGAGCCTGAACGATCTGAAGAACCTGTGACGCAAAGCGCTAAAGGGCCCAAGGTACAGGGCGCCGGAATTTTGCTTGCCGGTTCTTACGAGTATGAGAAAGTCGGGTTGCTGATCGAGTAGGAACAGGATTGCGGCCCCGACCGCCTGAGATTCCATCATGCGTTACTGAATAACTCTTAAGGCTTTGGATACTGTTTTTGACATCTAAAAGGCATCCTAAAATGATTCTCTGACACTCCAGTTACTTAAGGGTATGTTTTTTCGCTTCTCGCTTTTCGCTCACTGCTCACTGTTCCCTGCTAAACAAAAGACCCCTCTAAAAAGGTCCGGTCCGAAACGAACATCTTTCCAGGGTTCATTATATTGCGCGGATCGAGGGCCTGTTTGATTCTTCGCATAGCGTCGAGCCCGGCCCCCCCTACCTCCAGTTCGATGAACGGGGATTTGGCGATCCCTATGCCATGCTCTCCGGAAATAGTGCCTCCCAGCCCAAGGACTATTGCGAACAGCTCCTCGACCGCTTTCCCCGCCCGCCTCCGCTCGCTTTCGTCCTTTCTGTCGAGCATGATATTGGTGTGGATGTTGCCGTCACCTGCGTGACCGAAGCAGACTATGGTAAGGTCGTATTTTTCGGCTAGGGAACGTATGGACCTGATGAGCACAGGTATTTTGGTGCGCGGGACAGTAACGTCCTCGTTTATCTTGCCGGGCCTGATCCGCCCCAAAGCCGGGGAAATAGACCTGCGCGCCCGCCAGAGCCGGTCTCTTTCCTCATCGGACTGCGCCGCCTCAATCCTGCTCGCGCCCGCTTTTTGGCAGATTCGCTCGATTCCGGCAACCTGGGCGTCCAGCACGGCGTCGTGTCCGTCCACTTCGATCAGCACGAGCGCTTCCGCTTCAACCGGAAGTCCAATCCGCAGGTAATTCTCGACTGCGCAGATCGTCGGCCGGTCCATCAGTTCGATTGTGGACGGAACGATGCGGTCCCTGAATATTTCGCAAATTGCGTTTACGGCGCAATCAAGGCTCGAAAATACGGCGGTCAGAGTGCGAACTGATTCCGGTGCAGGAATCAGCCGAACGATAATCTTTGTGAAAATCCCCAGCGTGCCTTCGGATCCCGCCATAAGACGAGTCATGTCATAGCCCACGACTCCTTTCATGGTGCGGGTCCCTGTTCGAATAACCTCACCGGTGGGAAGGACCATTTCAAGCCCAAGCAGATAGTCCCGGGTCACGCCATATTTCACCGCCTTTGGACCTCCGGAACACATCGCGACGTTTCCTCCCATCGAAGAAAAAGCAAGGCTTGCCGGGTCAGGAGGATAAAAAAGTCCGCACTTTGCGACAGCTTTCTGAAAATCACCGGTAATTACACCCGGCTCGAGTACTGCTGTCATATTGTCGGCGTCGATTTCAAGGATTTTGTTGAGCCGGTTGGTAACGATTACCAGCCCGCCCTGCGCGAGGCAGGCGCCAACCAATCCGGACCCCGACCCCCTCGGGTATACTGGAAAACCATGTTCATTAGCCAGCCTGACAAGGGCCGATATCTCGGCCACGCCGGCAGGGAACGCCACCCCTTCGGCAACAAAGCTCATCTTGCTGGCATCGAAGCTGTAGCAGTGGAGTTCTTCGGGCGACATCAACAGGTTCTCATCGCCCACAATGGACTTTATTTGCGAAAACGGCAAAGGCATGTATGGAAAAATCCTTGTATGATAGACTTACATATATCACTTAAATAGCTCCACATCTCGGAGCGCGGAAGGCGACCGCATCGCGTGTCTAATCTGGTCACTCCTCTTACCGCCTTTAGGCGGAAGTCGGACGCGTTGGGCAGGCGCGGGATGCCTTCTGATGCGGCCGATGGGTCGTACTGAAGCATCGGCCCTCAAAAAAGATTTTCGAGAATATAGGCTTGCGGGTCAAGACATTCCTTGAACCATCTCGAATTTAAATATATTTGTTAACAGATTTCTAATTGACCGGAAAATAAGAGCAAAGGGAATTAAAATCAGGTGACCGGCAAAGACGATCAGTTCCGCTTGGGGTGTGAGGTTTTACTGCACTCGCCCCCATCATGGTTTCGCTCGGGGCGGCTTGGGCTTCTGGCTAATCAGGCTTCGGTCAGCAGGTCTTTGGAAAGCGTCAAGGGATTGATCCTGGGCGCGGGAGGAAACCTGAGCTGCATTTTTTCGCCCCAACATGGATTTTATTCGGACAAACAAGCAAATATGATTGAATCGTCGGACTCGCGCGATCCGGACACAGGCGTCCCTGTGGTGAGCCTTTATTCCAAAACCCGTGAGCCCTCACTGGAAGCTCTCGAAAAAATCGACGTACTCCTGATCGATCTACAGGACGTGGGGACACGCATCTACACCTATACTACCACAATTGGCCTCTGCCTCGAAGCTGCCGCGCGCTCAGCCGTCAAGGTGGTAGTCCTGGACAGGCCCAATCCGATAAATGGTGCGCAAATTGAGGGCAATGTGCTCGAACCGGCATTCCGCTCCTTTGTGGGAAGATACCCCGTCCCTATGAGACATGGATTAACGGCGGGGGAATTCGCGCGCTTCGTCTGCGCTGCAGCAGGTCTCGACTGCGATCTCGATGTCGTTTCCATGATGGGCTGGAAGCGAAGCCGGCGGTTCGATGACCTCGGCCTTCACTGGGTTTACCCCTCGCCAAATATGCCAACTTGTGAGACCGCCTTGCTCTACCCCGGCATGGTGCTGCTTGAGGGGACCAATATCAGTGAGGGGCGTGGCACGACATTGCCGTTCCAGCTTTTCGGAGCGCCTTTTTTGAATCAAAAAAGGTTTCTGGAGGAATTGAAAAAGCCCGGTTTGACCGGTGTAACTTTTCGGCCCGTTACATTTGAGCCTGCTTTCGACAAGCACAGGGGTGAACTATGCTCCGGGTTTCAGATACACATAACGGACAAAGACAGGTTCAAGCCTTACAAGATGGGGCTTGCACTTCTGCAGGCCCTTGGCCTGACGCATCCGGAACGATTTAGATGGCTCGATCCTCCTTATGAGTACGAGTGGGAAAAACTGCCCATTGATATTCTAATCGGAAGCGGCGCCGTACGGCGTCAGGTCGAGCAGGGGCAGGACCTCGACAGGATCGAATCGGACTGGGAACCTCAATTGCGGCAATACCGTGAAAAGCGCGAACCTAATTTGCTTTACCCGGAATAAAATCCTTAATTATTATTTACTGCAGGAGCAATCTACCGAACCTGTTCCAGCGGATATAGCTTTCGGAGGGCTCGAAGCTGAATGCACCCTCCTGTCTCCAGGACCAGTAAATGATAAAAGCTTCGCCGACCAGATCTCCATCCTCTACGAAGCCCCAGAAACGGCTGTCATGGCTGTGGTCCCGGTTATCGCCCATCACGAAATAGCTGTTCGGGGGAACAATGACCGGCCCGTAATTATCCCTTGCACCCATCATTAGGTGCGGATCGTCATAATAGCCGTAGGGATCGTTCATGGGCTCATCGTTAATATAGATTTTCTTGTTGATTATTTGGACCTTATGAAGAGGCAGCCCTATTACTCTTTTGATGTAATCCTTCGATCGGTCGTTTGGATATCGGAACACGACAACATCAAATTGTCTGGGAGATTTTATTGGGACAATCTCTTTGTTGACAATTGGGAGCCTAATGCCGTAAATGAACTTGTTGACAAGGATATGGTCCCCAACGAGTAAGGTCGGCTCCATGGAGCCGGACGGAATTTTAAATGCCTGAACGACAAAAGCACGAATAAAAAGGGCGAGAATTACGGCTATGATTATGGCCTCGCTATATTCGCGAATAAGGCTCTTACGCCTGATTCTGTCGCCCGAGGTTTCAACTACGTTTTTCAACTCCAGCTCCTCTCGATGTGAACTGTTGACACAATTTTTCATATTAAATGCTTTCTTGGATCTTTTCAAGCCAAAGATGCCCGATTCGAGTTTTGCGGGCAGGAACAAATAAAAATAATACCGAACTGCTGATCTTTATAAGCATCAAAATAGTCGAGGTTTCAAACTTTTTCGACAAGAGCCCGTTGGAGGCTGATTTTAGGCTTGCTCCGGCAGGAAGTGGTGTGTAATATCGATTTCCTGGGGTTGATGGCAGGAACACAAATGAGGAGGCGCGGCTATGCAGGGGCTCATTCTGCGGGGACGGTTCGGGTACATCTTGCTTTGCCTGGCTTTGTTTGTGATTGCAGCATGCTCCATGCAGGAACCTGGCAGGAACTTCGGTTCTTCCAAATCAACCGAAAAGAGAAAACTTCCCGAAAACACAACCGCCCAGCAACAGCCACCCAGGGAAAAAGAGCCCGTAAGGATCGACTATCTCACAGCGTTAACTGACATCGTAAATCCCGAGATCTATGTCTATAAGGAAAAGCGGCGTCTCTATGTCATCCAGTCCAATGTGATGGTCCGTGACTATCCAATAGGCCTTGGATTTAATCCGGTTGGAGACAAGGAATGCGGGGGAGACGGCCGTACCCCTGAAGGTGACTTTTTCATCTGCCGCAAAGACACTGGAAGCCTGTCCAACAAGGTGCTCGTTCTCAACTACCCGGACAAAAAGCATGCCGAACAGGCCCTTTTCGCAGGCATTCTTTCGCCTCCCGAGTTCAGGGAGATACTGATGGCCAACGAGAGTAACGCTTCACCCCCACGGTCCGCGAAACTTGGCGGACAGCTATGCATGCATGCAGGAGAGGCGTATAAGGACTGGACCCAAGGCTCCATAGCACTCTACAACAGCGATATGGACGAGCTTTTCAAGATCGCCTCCACCGGGACCCCGGTGCATATCAGACCCTGATTTGGTACCGAAAATAATAATCGTAGCGAACTCCATCAAAAGAAAAGAGGCGGCATGAGCGGGTCTTCAGCCCATGCTGCCTCTACATCAGTACTGATTAGTCCCCGTTGCGGGCACAGGGGTTAAGCCGCCGCCACAGAGTTTCCAGTTATTCTTTTTCTTTCTTCTTGTCTTCCACAACGCACTTTTTGACCAGCTTTTCGTACTCCACGTCCACCCTGTCCTGAATAAACTGTACCTCCGCCTCGGTCAAATGGCGGAAGCGGCGCTGCGGCTTGAAGTATTCGGAAACAGGCTTCGGCTTCGCCACCTTGCGCGAAAGATGGAATTCGCCGTCGATCACCTCGTAGAGCGGGAAGACCTTTGACTGTACGGCAAGTCTTGCCACTTCGATACTCTCGTCGATCCCGCACCGCCAGCCGGTAGGACATGGAGAGTAGATGTGGATGTAGGCCGGGCCGGGAACCAGCGAAGCCTTCTTGACCTTGTTCATGAGATCGATCGGGTAAGCCGGGGTGGCCGTGGCGACGTATGGTGTGCCATGGGCGACAGCGATCTCCGCCATGTTCTTCTTCCAGGTCGCCTGGCCCGAGCTCTTACTTCCTGCGGGTGAGGTCGTGGTCGAAGCTCCAAAAGGAGTCGACGAAGAGCGCTGAATACCCGTGTTCATGTAAGCTTCATTGTCGAAGCAGAAATAGACGAAATTGTGCCCGCGCTCAAGAGCGCCGGACAGTGCCTGCATACCGATGTCGGCGGTTGCGCCGTCACCGCCGTAAGCAACGAAGGTGACACCGGGCTGATCGATTATCTTCTTGCGGTTCATCGCCTTGTAGGCCGCTTCCACGCCGCTTACCACGGCGGCCGCATTTTCAAACGCCACATGAATCCAGGGTACCCGCCACGCGGTTTGCGGGTAAGGAGACGTGATAATTTCCATACACCCCGTAGCGCTGCACACGACAGTGTTGGTTCCGATTGCTTTCATTGCCTGCCGCAAAGCCAGTACCTCTCCGCAGCCCTGGCACGCGCGATGACCGGGTGACACGGGTTCCACCTCGGGCATACTCTTGAGGTTAAACCCCTTGAAATTCTTTAGAGCCTCAGATGCGATTCCCATTTATTCCCTCACATTTATGAATTCGTAGGCTGGAAGGTCACCGTTTTTGGCGGAGGCCACTCTTTCGACCATTTCCTCGAAGTTCTGCCCCGTCACATCGCGGCCGCCCAGGCCAACCAGGAAGTTCCCCACCTTCGGGAAATGCTTATTGTCGAACAGGACGGACTTGATCTCGAGGGCGACGGGCCCGGATATTTCTCCACCTGCAAAGGCGGAGACCCTGTCGAGGAGCACCAGGTTCTTTGCGCCCTTGATCGCCTTGAAAAGCTCTGCCGCGGGGAAAGGCCTGAAAACGCGGATGCGTGCGATCCCGACCTTCTTGCCTTTTGCCCGCATCGCATCGATTGCAGTCATGGCGGTCTGGGCGATACTGCCTATTGCGACGATAATGGTGTCGGCGTCTTCAGTCTTATAGGTTTCGATCAGCTTGTACTGACGCCCGAACTGCTTGGCAAAATCGTTGAAGATTTTCTGGATCACGGGCTTTGTAGCCTTGAGCGCCTCATCCTGGGCCTTGCGGGCTTCGGTGTAAACATCCGGCATGCCCACGGGGCCAAAAGTTACAGGATTGGCCGGGTCGAGACGAAGCACCGGCTTGAAAGGCGGCAAAAATTTCTTGACTTCTTTTTCATCGGGGATGGCTATCGGCTCGATTACGTGGCTCATCGTAAAGCCGTCCAGGTTCACCTGTACGGGCAGGGATACCTTTTTGTCTTCACCGATGCGAAAAGCCAGAACGGACATATCGACGGCTTCCTGTCCATTTTCGGCTATGAGCTGAATCCAGCCGGTATCCCTTGCGTACATCAGGTCGGCATGGTCGTTCCATATGTTGATCGGTGCGCTCAACGCACGGTTTGCAACAGCCATTACGATCGGCAGCCGCAGGGCCGACGCTATGTAGCAAAGCTCCGACATCAGGGCGTAGCCCTGGGAGCAGGTTGAAGTAAAGGTGCGCGCTCCGGCTGCCGAAGAACCGATGCAGGCGCTCATTGCGCTGTGTTCGGATTCGACGGGAACGAAATCGGCATCCAGGTGGCCGTCGGCTACAAGTTCGGA
>Ga0187880_1002802_pt1 | contig 13470 bp, 17 predicted proteins | sample June2016WEW_19_4_FD_132998 | JGI IMG/M metagenome (GOLD analysis project Ga0187880, IMG submission 132998) | Peatland microbial communities from SPRUCE experiment site at the Marcell Experimental Forest, Minnesota, USA - June2016WEW_19_40 | ecosystem: Environmental > Terrestrial > Soil >...
CGGGATGCCGATGCGCAGGCCGCGGAAGGGGCGATCGAGCGCGGCGAGGCTGTTCGGCGGCGGCGCTGCGGCTGAAGTGGAATCGTGGGCGTCGCGGCCGGCCAGCACGTCGAGCATGGCGGCGATGTCGCGCACGCTGCGAGCAAACGGCGCCACGCGGTCCAGCGACGAAGCGAACGCGATCAATCCGTATCGCGAAATGCGACCGTAGCTAGGCAGCAGCGCGGGAATGCCGCAGAAGGAGCCAGGCTGACGAACCGAGCCGCCTGTATCCGTGCCGAGCGCCGCGACGGCCAATCCGGCGGCCACTGCCGCGGCCGAACCGCCGCTCGATCCGCCGGGCACGCGGTCCAACGCTACGGGATTGTGCACGGGGCCGTAGGCGGAATTTTCGTTGGAGCTGCCCATGGCGAATTCGTCGCAGTTCGTTTTACCCAGCAGGATCGCGCCGGTCGTCTCCAGCCGCTCGACGGCGGTTGCGTCGTACGGCGGGCGATAGCCTTCCAGGATGCGCGAACCGCAAGTGGTGGGCACGCCGCGCATCGCCAGGACATCTTTGATTGCCACCGGCACACCGGCCAGCGGCGGCAGCGCCGCGCCGGAGGCGATCATGGCATCCACGCGATCGGCTTGGGCGTAAGCGCGCTCGGGGCAGAGAGCGAGGAAAGCGTTCAGCTCCGGATTGCGGCGTTCGATGCGATCGTAAAATTCGCGCGTCAGCTCGCGGGCGGAGATTTTCTTGGCCGTCAGCGCTTGCGTGACGGATGGGATGGTCCAATTGGTTGCGGCGGCCATCAGCGGTCAATCACTTTCGGCACGCGGAAGTACGGCGGCGCCGGGTCAGGCGCGGCGGCCAAGGCTTGGTCCTTGATATCGCAGGGGATCACAACGTCGTCGCGCAGCGGCGTGCCTTGGCCAGCGGCGGCATCGAGCGTCTGGGCCATAGGCTCGATCTGCGAAGTATCCAGCTCGTTGAGCTTATCGACGTAGGTAAGGATCGAATCGAGTTGCCGGCGGTAGGTTTCCACTTCGGCGTCGGTGAGTTCCAGATACGCCAGCGCGGCAACCTTCAGAACGTCATCGCGTGAGATTTTCATCGATGTCGGCCTAAGAAGAAACGCGCGCGGTAACCGGCGCTTTCGGTGGATACTTCGTGGCCACGTAGTCGTCCACCAGCTTCTCAAACGCCGCGGCCAGTTCCGCGTAATTGCCCTCGAGCGTGACGACTTTCACGCCGTCGATATAGACGGGGCAGCGCGGGGCTTCGCCGGTGCCAGGCAAACTGATGCCGATATTCGCGGCTTTCGATTCGCCCGGGCCATTCACGATGCAGCCCATCACGGCCATCGTCATTGTCTCCACGCCTTCGTATTTCTGCTTCCATTCGGGCATGGTGTCGCGAATATATTCCTGGACGTGCTCGGCCAGCTCCTGAAACGTGGTGCTAGTGGTGCGGCCGCAGCCGGGGCAGGCCGTCACGCTGGGCGAAAAGCTGCGCAGGCCGAGGGCTTGCAATAATTCGCAAGAGGCGTAGACCTCTTCGCGGCGATCGCCGCCAGGCGCGGGCGTCAGCGAAATGCGAATCGTGTCGCCGATGCCTTCGTTCAGCAGGATGCCCATGGCCGTGGCCGACCAGATCGCGCCCTTCATACCCATGCCGGCTTCGGTCAGGCCAAGATGCAGCGGCTGATCGGTGCGCCGCGCGAGATTGCGATAGACGCGGATCAGGAATTGCGGTTTGGAGACTTTGCACGAGATGATGATTTGGTCCGGGCGCAGGCCGCATTCCAGAGCCAGTTCGGTGGATTCGAGAGCCGAGAGCACCATGCACTCGTTCAGGATGTCGTCGGAGGATTTGCCGAGGTCCTGATCGGTGTTTTCCTGCATCTTGCGCATCACCAGTTCCTGATTCAGCGAGCCGCCGTTTACGCCGATGCGCACGGGTTTGCCGTGATCGCGCGCGATGTAGCAGATGGTGGAAAACTGCTCGTCGCGGCGCGCGCCCGCGCCGACGTTGCCGGGATTGATGCGATATTTATCGAGCGCCGCGGCGCAGGCCGGATCTTTGGTCAGCAGGATGTGGCCGTTGTAATGGAAATCGCCGATCAGCGGAGCCAGTGCGCCGGCATCCAGCATGCGCTGCTTGATTTCGGGCACCGCCGCGGCCGCTTCGGGCACATTCACGGTGACGCGCACAAGTTCGGAGCCTGCCTCAGAAAGCTCGATACATTGCTTCGCCGTCGAGGCGGGGTCAGCCGTGTCGGTGTTGGTCATCGACTGCACGACCACCGGCGCGCCTCCGCCGACCATCACGTGGCCGACGCGCACGCCGTGCGTTTTCTTCGGAATGACAGGCGGAATCAGCATTTTCGTCTCGCGGTACCCCAATATGATATCAGATTTGGCGTCCGTGCCCGGCGGGCGGGACGCTGGTGGCGAATGCGCCCGCATAACGCGCGCTTATATTCCGAGGAACAATTTAGAATTGGACTTGTGGGATCGCGTAGGGCCTAATCGGTTTCGGGAGCATTTAGATGCCTACACCGACCGACGTCAATCTGTGGGACTCCGCCGAGCACGCGTTGGATTATCTGCGGCGCGCGGATTCGATTCCGCACCGCGTCGAGGGCGAATCCACGCTGCTCGAGTTCATACCTCCCGATGCCAAGCGCATCCTCGATTTGGGCAGCGGCGGCGGCAGGCTGCTGGCGCTGGTGAAGGCGGCGCGGCCACACGCTCAGTTCGTGGGACTCGATTTTTCGCCCACGATGCTCGTTGCGCTGCGCAAGCTGTTTGCCGGCGACAGCGGCGTCACGATCGTCGCCCACAATCTTGACGATCCGCTGCCGTTGCTCGGGCAGTTTGACGCCGTGATCTCCAGCTTCGCGATTCATCACGTGACGCACGCGCGGAAACGCGCGCTGTACGCGGAGATTTTCGCGGCGCTGGCTCCGCGCGGCGTCTTCTGCAATCTCGAGCACGTGGCATCGTCGACCCCACACCTGCACGCCGAATTCCTGCGCGCGATTTCCTGCGACGAAGAAGGTCCCTCGAATAAGCTGCTCGCGCTTGAAACTCAGCTCGCGTGGCTGCGCGAAATCGGCTTCGCGGATGTAGACTGCCACTGGAAGTGGCGCGAATTGGCGCTCCTCGGCGGCAGCAAACCAGCTTAAGCGGGGCTTCTCGAACCCGTTTTTTCACTCCGCGTTCATCAACTGCGTGACGTTCATCAAGTATCCGATATACAGCGGCATTCAGCCGCGGGTGGTGAAATCCACCGACCGCCCGGGAGTCCGGGCGGAACTTGCGAACGCGGAGGTCGGGCATGTCTGAAATCTTTGCAAGTATCCCAACAAGAGAGCAGATCGAGCAGAAGGCTTACGAAATCTATCTGGAGCGCGGCGGCCAAGATGGCGATGACCTTGCCGATTGGCTGACCGCCGAAAGGGAATTGCGGCAACTGGCGCAGGATTCGTTCGATGGCTCGGAAGATCGCCCGCGGACCTCGGATCAAAGCGGCGAAGGCGCCGTGGACGACCACGAACGCGCAGAGATGGAAAGAGTTCTTCAGGCGACCAACAGAAGCCGCGCCGTCGCAGCGGGAGCCGGTAGCTAGGCGCAACCGCCGGCGATGGATGGAACTAACAGGACTTTGTCGCCTTGCTGGAATTTGTAGGCTTCGCCGCCGAGGAAGCGAATATCTTCGTCGTTCACGTAGATATTCAAGAACGGACGAATTTGTCCGGACGCGTCGCGCAAATGGCGAGCCATGCCCGGAAAGCGGCCTTCGAGTTCGGTGAACAGCTCGTTGAGCGTAGTTGCGGTGCAATCCAGCTTGGCCACGCCGTCGGTGAAGCGCCGCAGCGCAGTGGGGATTTCGACGGAGACGCTCACTGCGCCACTCCCGCCGCACGCGCGACGCTGACGGTGGCGTTGAGTGCGCGCTCCGAGTATGCCTCAAACGCTTCGAGGCGCGGCGCAATAGCCTCGATCGTTTCCAAGCGCCCGGCCAACGCATCGGTGGTTTTCAGTCCGTTGCCCGTGATGCACAGCACGGTGGTTTCTTCGGGGAGAATGCGCCCCTGCGCCAGCAGCTTCTGCGTCACGGCTGTGGTCACGCCGCCGGCGGTCTCCGTGAAGATGCCTTCGGTTTCAGCCAGCGTTTGGATTCCGCCAACCAGCTCGGAATCCGGCACGTCCTCCGCCCAGCCGCCGCTATCGCGAATCGTGCGAATCGCGTAGAAGCCGTCGGCTGGATTGCCGATGGCGATGGAGCGCGCGATCGTGGCGGGTTTCTGCGGCGTGAATCGCTCCTGCTTATCTTTGATCGCCGTGGTGATCGGCGAGCAGCCCGTGGCTTGCGCGCCGAAAAATCGGACCGGCTTCGCTTCCACCAGGCCGAGTTTGATGAACTCGTCGAAGGCTTTGCGAATCTTGGTGATCAACGCGCCGCCGGCCATCGGCACCACGACGTTGTCGGGCAGCCTCCAGCCCAATTGCTCGGCTATTTCAAAACCCACCGTCTTCGAGCCTTCGGCGTAGTACGGGCGAAGATTGACGTTCACGAATCCCCAGCGATGCTGCTCCGCAATTTGAGTGCACAGGCGATTCACTTGGTCGTAGTTGCCCGCGACGCGTACCAAATGCGCGCCGTAAATCTGCGTGCCCAGGATTTTCGCCTGCTCGATATCGGCGGGCACGAATATCCAGGCCTCGAAGCCGCGCCGCGCGGCTTGCGCTGCCACGGCGTTGGCCAGATTGCCGGTAGAAGAGCAGCTCACGACGTCAAATCCAAATTGCCGCGCCGCGCTCAGCGCCACGGCTACCACACGATCTTTGAATGAGAGCGTCGGGAAACACACCGCGTCGTTCTTCACGTAAACATGCCGCGCGCCCCAGCGCTGCCCCAAGCCCTTCGCGGGCACCAGCGGCGTAAAGCCCACCGGCAGCGATGCCGCTTCGACTTCGTCGACGGGCAGCAGCGCGCGATAGCGCCAAATGCTGTTCGGCCCTGCCTCAATCGAGGCGCGGCTCAGATTTTTTCCGACAGCTTCGTAATCGTAGGTGATTTCCAGCGGAGAAAGACAATCGTCGCAGAACGACCGAGCCTGGTTGCCCCAGCTCTTGCCGCACTCACGACACCGCAATTCGCACCGTTCGGCCATACCGCCCTCCGGATCGAGCCTTGCCGGGTCGCCTTGGACCCGTCCTCGGAAGGGGAAACGCTGGTTCCGGCCAATCGCGGCCGTCCCGGCTCCCGGGGAGAGATACGCTCGATTTTTCTCGGCGATTTTGCGGAGGGACTAGCCTAAAACAAAATACCCTCCGCCAAAGTGCTCGGAGGGCCAATTTCTTCTGGGACCGCATCCGGCCTTTTAGCAGTTTTTAACGTGGAGCAAGTCGCCTTAAATCGCCACGTTTGGTGCACTTTACCGCACCTCTTTTATCGCATAAATCGGCCGTCGCGTCAAGACCCGGCTGGCATCAGGCCGGCCGCGAAAAGGGGCAACCCCGGTCGCGCGGGATTGCCCCTTTGCCTCGCAGTATCGGTTGAAAAAGTTCCTTACAGTACGACGCTGATTTCAACGCGTTCGCCGGGATAGTACGGGTCAAACATGAAATACTCGCCGTCGATGTAATCGATGTAGACGTCGTCGCCGTAATACCAATCCGAGGGCCAGGGTTGGACGAATCCAAACCAGAAACCGCCGTATTGGAAGCGCGAATATCCGCCAACCATCTGGGGGTTGCCCATGCGGAAGTGATGATCCTGACCGAAGTTGGAGCGGAATCGATCGTCAGGAATGCGGCCGCTGGTCCTGCCGCTTTCACGAATTGCTGGCTGGGACCTCTGAGTTTGCTGCTGGGCCGCAGTTCGCTGGACATGGCCCTGTTGCCCTGATTGCGTTTGTTGCCTGGCTTGCTGAGGCTGTTGTGCCTGACGCGCTGCGGGCTTTGCGGAATTCGCCGCTCTGGCTTGTTGCTGTTGCTGTGCAGGCTTGGCTTGTTGTTGAGGCTTGGCCGCTCTGGCTTGTTGCTGCTGTTGCGCGGGCTTGGCTTGCTGTTGAGGCTTGGCCGCTCTGGTTTGCTGTTGCTGTTGCGCGGGCTTGGCTTGCTGTTGAGGCTTCGCTGCCCTGGTCTGTTGCTGCTGTTGAGCAGGTTTGGCCGGCTGTGGTTGCTGCGCTGGCCTAGCTGCTTGCTGTTGCGCTGGCCTGGACTGTTGCTGCTGCTGTGCCGGCCTCGCTTGCTGGGCAGGCTTCGCCGCCTGGCCCCCGCCGCCATGTTCATCCGGTTTGTTCTGGCCCGCGTAGGCGGGAAGGCCGATTCCGAGAAGAAGGAACAGAGCGCTCGCACCGATCAATCTAACTGACTTCATTTTTGTTGCCTCCAATGTCAAAACGATTCCGACGCGCCGGCAGCTCGCCGCGGCTGGCGCGTCTAATGCTTCCGCACCACAGACTCAAGGCGCGGCAGTTCCCTCAATGGCGATGCGCTACAAGCAGTCCGGCGGGTTGCTTACGCGCCGACGTGCATGTGCGATAGGGAATGCAGAAACCCAAAAATGTTCAAGAGCCACAAGACAACGACGATCACGACGATCGCGTTGATGAACGACTTAATCGTCCGCTGCATCGGAATGTAGGTGTTCACCAGCCAGAGCAGCACGCCGACCACAATCAGAATCATCAAGACTTGAAGTAAGGGCATTGTTTGTTGCACTCCGTTTCTTCGCAGGAGGACACTCCCACCTATGCCGAGGTCCTGCGCTCATTGCTGTGCAGATCTGGCAGCTTCTGCTGCTGTATGGAGCGGGGCGGAAGGCCTTATATCAGGTGCCGTTCGGTGTGAGGCTTAGGTACTCGCAGCTGTTTCGGTTTAGGTGCTGTGCTCCATACGAGGGCATCATAGAGGGTGCCACGAATGGTGTCTGTCCCCTTGCGCACACATCCGCACTTTCACCGAGCAATGCCGTGAACGTTTACGTAAGCACGAGAGACCGGGTGCTCAAACGATAACGCCTCCTAGTTGCGATCTTGACTTAGGCGCGAGCCGGCGTATACTGGTTTCGCCTCGATTCTGCGCCTCTATGAGTCGAACTCATGGCTGGATTGAAGCCAGCCAGGGAGCGTTACATTGGGCGCCCTCGGTGCTGCAATTCTCGCCTATTGCCTGTCTCCCCGACAACGAGCGCTATTGTGCGAAGCCGCGGGTACGTCGGCGCAAATGACGGGGGTGGACTGACATGAAAACCAACGATGCGAAGATCAGGGGCTCGAAAGCCGGGGTTCCGAAAACCGCTGGAAAGACAGCCTTCAACGCCCAAGCCTTTCTTGAGTCGGCGGGAGTGGTGAGAAAGATTGTTGAGTTTCCAAAAAGATCGATCGTCTTTGCGCAAGGGGCTCCGGCCAGCACGGTGATGTACATCCAGCAAGGGAGCCTGAAGCTTTCCGTGGTCAATGGAGCCGGCAAAGAAGCTGTGGTGGCCATGCTGGGACCGGGAGACTTTTTCGGGGAAGGGTGCTTGGCGGCGCAGCCGGTTCGGATCGGCATGGCGACCGCGGTTTCGCCGACCACGGTGCTGGTGATCGACAAGGACGAAATGATTCGGCTACTGCACGCCCATCAAGAATTCTCCGATGGCTTTATGGCGTATATGCTGGCGAGGAACATCCGCGTTGAGGCGGATTTGGTCGATCAGCTCTTTAACTCGACGGAAAAACGCCTGGCTCGAGCGCTGCTGTTGCTAGCCCGATACGGGAAGGAAGACGCACCTCAAAGGATTCTTCCGAAAATATCGCAAGAGACCCTTGCGGAAACGATCGGCACGACGCGTTCCCGCGTGAATCTCTTCATGAATAAATTCAAGGCATTGGGATTTATCAAGTACAACGGCGGACTACAAATCAATAGTTCGCTGCTCAGCGTTGTCCTGCACGATTGACGAGCGAGGCCGGCGCCGCAGCTTCCGTTTTAGGACGCCGTCGAGCCGATGCTGCTCGAAGCCTGTAGCCGTTGCCGGATGTGTAAGCGCGTCCGCGAGATGCGGCCCTTCACCATTTCCTCCGTGATGCCCATGGCTTCGGCCACCTCACGATTCGTCCAGCCCGCCCCCTTGTGAAGGAAGAAGGCATTTCTCAGTGAGGGTTGCAAGCCGCGGAAAGCGACGGCCACGAGCTGGTTTGCGATGCAGGCGCGCTCGGGGCTGGGGCTGGCATCTCTGATCCGCGCGAGTTCGTCCTGATCGTCGTCGTCGGAGCGAACGATTTCGCGTCGCGTAGCGGCGAGTTCAGACCGCCGCGAGCGGAGCAGCATCAGGCCCTCGTTGATCGCAATCCGCACCAGCCAGGTTGAGAATCGCGAGTTGCCTTCAAATTTGCCGAGATTGACGTAGGCTTTGCACAATGCGTTCTGCAAGTTGTCTTTGGCGTCCTCAGCGTCCTTGAGAAGTCTCAAAGAGACTCGATAGACTTTTTCGGAGTGTTTCCTGACCAGGTCTTCAAACGCCTGGTGATCCCCCGATTGCGCCTCAGCAACTAGAGCCCGTTCCGCATCCGCGGAATCCCTGTCCGTCACGGCACGCCCTCCTGAAGAGATCAACTTCTCGTTCAAACGCGGTCTGAATCGCCAGGTCCAAATACAACTGAGATACGGTGAGCGAGCAAACCGGGCAATGAAGTGAATCTGCAGCCCGGAATCTAGAGTCCTCTACGTGGAGGCTTGGCTTGATTGCGATTGCGCCTACGTCCCGCGCTTAGCGAGCGCGAGCACCGCGACTCCGCCGGCCAGCGCCACGATGCCGACGATCGGCGGCAGGGGAAATGTGTGGTGTTCTTCCGTGGTCGCTTGAAGCGACCCGATATCGATAATTTTCTTCCGAGTGGAGTAGGTGATGCCCTGGTAGGCGAGCGCGATCACGCCAATCACGATCAGGACGACCGCCAGGATTGTGCTTCCTCTCATATGTCCTCCGGATGCGGTTCTGTAGCATGTCGAACGGCCGCACGAGGCCGATGTGCGTGGCCCGCCAGCGCAGTGCGTTGCGCCGGAGCCTCAGGGCAGCACGTCAAGCTTTGCGAACTGTGTGACCGATCAAGCTGATCACGAAGAGAACCAGGAAGACGAAAAACAGAATCTTCGCGATTCCCGCCATGGCCACGTAGATCCCGGTGAAGCCCATAAGGCCCGCCAGAAGCGCAACAACGAAGAAAACGATCGCCCATCGAAGCATATTGACCTCCCGCGCTGAAATCGAAGAAACCGTAACCCAAGTGGTTCCGAACAGGGCCTTTAATCGCGCCCTGTACTGTCATTTCTAAAAGATGCGACGAATGCTGTCTGTCCCTTTGCGCACACATCTGAATTTAGGTTGCGCAACACCGAGGCCGGCGCTTCGCTCTTGCCCCGCGAGCGTCGACCTCGGAACGGCGAAACGTCGTTCGATTAATGATGCCCGCCACCACCGCCGCCGTGAGATCCCCCGCCTCCCCCGCTGTGGGATCCTCCGCCGGAAGACTGCTGCCTCTGTTGCAACTGCTGCGTCTGCTGGGAGTGTGTTTGCTGCAATTGCTGCGTCTGTTGCTGGTGGCGCTGCTCGGTTTGTTGGGTTCTTTCGGCGTTGGCGTTCTGTTTTGTCAATTGCTGATGTTCTTTGTCCTGCTGGGCTTGGAGTTTCTGCCGATCCTGGGTCTGTTTTGCGACTAATTTATCTTGCTGCTTCTGGTACTTCTGGTCCGCTTTCGCGTTCCCCGTGTTCACAGCAGCGGGACGTTCGACGGGCGGCAGCTCCTTAGGATGGACGGCAACGTTGGGCCGAGGAGTCGCAGCAATTCCCGGCGTGCCGTGGTTCGTAGAATACTTTTGCTGTGGGTTATTGCGCGCAGCCCATTCATGTTGAGTCTGAGCGCCTACCGGTCCGACGTGGTTCTCATGAGCGGCAGCCTCTTCTCGTGCGGTGGCGTGGTCGTTGATTCCGCCGTTGCCGCCGTTGTAGCTGATGCCGCGGTTGGCGCCGGGATCGTCCACCCGCGTGTTGTAGACGTTGTGGAAGTTGCGGGCGTCGATGTTATTCAGCGACGTGTTGTAGAAGAAATGCCCGTTGTCCCACCGGCCGCCTTCATAACCGTGGCCGAAGTAACCGAACCCGTAGTCGATCCCACCGTAGAATCCAATGGATGGCCCCCAGTAACCTTCATTGAAGAAATATCCGTCGCCACCCCAACCCCAGTAGCCCGGAGTCCAGAGGTAGCCGATTTCAGGAGCCTCCACCCATGTTCCCGGCACCCAATAGTAGTCGGAGCCGTCCCAAGCCCAGTATCCCGGCGTCCAGATATAGCCATCTTCCGGACAAATCGGTTGCGCATAGTAGGGCAGCATCGGCGGAGCTATGCCGACCCTGATCCCTACTCCGACGCGAACCTGGGCGAAAGACGCCGTCGCCAGGAAAAGCACTCCTATTGCCAACAAAAACAGCGAACGAATGACGCGAATTCGCATTTCATCTCCTCTTGCCGATTACCCATCGGCTGCCGGCAAGCACCGGCATTTCCGAGCCAACACGCAAACTGCGCGGTGCGATCACAAACCACCTTTGCCATAAGCGCGCGTGCCAGGATTACAAATAAAACCGAAAGGCCTCGCCCGTTCGAGACGCGCGTGCCGGTAGCCTTCCCGGCGCGGATCCGGTTCGCGGTTTTGCACTTTCGGCGGGATTTTGATCTCTTGCGTTTTCGATTTCGCCACCGGCATTCTCGCTGGCCGGGTCAGCTTGGCTACTCTCAACGTTCTGTTCTGACATTGTCTTTCTCCCTCGGAGAACTCTTTGTGGTCACCATCTGCTTACGTCTAATCGTGAATTCTTCGAGCCTACTGGCGCCAAAAGCGAGGTTCAGGCGTCTCCTCGACGGCCAAAATCAGTTTTTTCGAGATGTCGTGGTTTCCCAGAGCCGTGTAGATATGTACTGCAACATCCGATTCACCCATAATCGTGCACCGCAAATGTGTCGGAAATTTTTCGGGCGGTGCGGCGGCGACGCACAACACCACGGGCTCGCGATACCAGCATGAGTAATCCGCTGGCGGGCCAACTGGAATCATTTCGTTTTGGACTGGATGCAACACTGAGCGCGTCCCTAACTTCTTCAAGCTGCCACAGTCTAGGCTTGCTCAAGCCTTCAAATCTGTCCCGTTTAGGACTAAATCGCCCGCGCCATTAGCATAGAATCGAACCGTGAACCGCCCCACTCCAGCTCGCGCGTTGGCCGGAATCGCTCTGCTGGCGCTATTGGCCGCAGGGATGCGTGGCACCGTGGTCCACGCGCAGGAATCGCCCGGTCCTGCTCAGCAGCCGCCTTCGCTGCCCGCGGCACCGCAGCAGAACACAACGATGAACGTCGCACCCCCTTGCGTGCAGCCGCCGCCGATGGTGAGGCTGCAGGATTACGACGGGCCATTCCCAAAAACCGTGGCACTGTTCGCCCGGAAATTAGAACTCACGGCTGCGCCCCTGCCGAAGTACCAGCAGGGCGTGAAGCTGTGCTCTCTTCATGTGCAGGATAAGTTCGTTCTGTTTGTCCGCGATACAGTCGATCCGGTAGCTTTTCTGGGCGTTGGCATCGACGCAGGAATCGACCAAGCGACAAATCGCGACCCGACGTTCCGGCAAGGCGCAGCCGGGTATGGCAAGCGCTATGCAGCCGAATTCGCAGATCAGGCCTCGTTCAAATTCTTCAAGGACTTTGCGTATCCTTCGATCTTCTCGGAGGATCCGCGGTACTACGGTCTCTTCGAGGGCAGCCCCGGCAGGCGTTTCTGGCATGCGGTGGGCCACACGTTCGTGGCGCACCGCGATAATGGCGATCGCATGTTCAATTTTTCCGAATGGCTGGGCACGGCGAGCGTCGCCTCACTGAGCAACCTCTATCACCCAGGGAATCAACGCGGCTTCGGCTCCACATCGGAACAGATGGGATACGACATCGCCGAAGACATGGGCTACGATGTACTGCGCGAATTTTGGCCGCAGATCGCCCACACGTTTAGGCTGCCGTTCCGCGTTGAACCTGTGCCAAGCAATACCAGCCCGAGTCCTGCAGTCAACTGAAGCCCCACAATCATGGTGTGCGATACGGAACAGTAGCCGCGCTTTCGCGCCGCTATCATGTTCTTGCTAACAGCGTGCGCATTGGGAAGGCGGATTACATGAGGGTTCTACTCGCAATCGATGGCTCCAAATTCTCCGAAGCAGCGATGCAAGCCGTGATCGCGCAAGCCCGTGTGAAGGATACCGAAGTGCACGTGGTCCATGTCGTGGAGCCGCCAACCCTCTTGATCGCTCGCGAAATGGGGGGCGTCGACCCGGCGCTCGAACAAATCTGGGATTCGGAAACGAAGTACGCGCGCACGTTGGTCGAAAAGACCGCGGAAACGCTGCGCTCCCACGGCTTTAAAGTATCCACAGCGGTCAAGCAGGGCGATCCAAAATCCGTAATCATCGACACATCTAAAGAGTGGCACGCCGACTTGATCGTGCTCGGATCGCACGGATACAGTTCATTCGACCGCTTCTTGATGGGCAGCGTTTCAGACGCAATCGCCCGGCACGCGCATTGTTCTGTGGAGATCGTGCGAATTCCATCGAGCAACTGAGGAACTTCAACTGCAACAATTTTTTTCACCGAGTGCGCTGGCTAGAGTCGATCCATTTTCGCTTGAGGGACTACGCCGATTGCGCGTAGTACTTTTCTCGACTCTGCGGGCTTTCCTACAGGCGGCCGGTCAACAATAGAAATAGGACGATCACTATGATTGCGCTTACACCGCTGACGGGATAAAAGCCCCAGTTTTTGCTATGGCGCCAAATCGGAAGACACGCGACTGCCGCCACGATCACCGCAATCGTCAGCATGAACATCAGCATCATCTCTTTGTCCTCCGGATTGGTTGGCGTTCAGTGGTCGGCGCGATCAACCGGAGCATCTTGGATCAATGCCGGCTCGCGGGCGGAGTTCGCCACGCGCGGCGCACCGTTCTCTTTTTTGATGCGCAGGAGGGCTTGCTTGTCGAGAGCCCTCTCCGCTTTCTTCTTGGCCATGCCGTGATAGTGCCATGGCGACCAAGGCAATACTGTCCCGTCCGGCACAGAAGGGGCAAAAAAACTTCTGAGTTGAATAGTCGCCGGTAAATGCGATTGTGTGTTGTAGCGGACAGCCTCTGAACCCGGATCGCTCTATGATGCTCCTGCAAATGCCGAGCCCCGGACTAGCCACCTGAATCACCGCCTGGGCCGATTTTCTTCTGTACCGCGCGGTTCTCTAATTCGGTTCTTCGGGAATTGGAGTTTCAGGTGGAATCAAAGGAGATTTCCCTATTATGTCGAAAGCACTACGTTTTGGTGTCTTAGCTTCTATCGCGTTGCTCGCAGTTCCTATGATCGTTTCGGCGGCTTCGGACCGTGACGACGACGTCAACCGC
>Ga0187880_1002809_pt1 | contig 13454 bp, 9 predicted proteins | sample June2016WEW_19_4_FD_132998 | JGI IMG/M metagenome (GOLD analysis project Ga0187880, IMG submission 132998) | Peatland microbial communities from SPRUCE experiment site at the Marcell Experimental Forest, Minnesota, USA - June2016WEW_19_40 | ecosystem: Environmental > Terrestrial > Soil > Wetlands...
ACATCGCATCCCGAGATCCTGGCGCGGGCCACCACGAAGTTGAGATGAACGGCGTCAATCAAGTAAAGCAGGTGACGCATCAGCGTGAGATACCAGGCGCGCACGTTCTTGTCGCGGCGCTTGACTGGACGTTCAGGCGACCCCACGCCGCGCTCACTTCCGTAAACCTTGTGAACAAACTCCTCGCGGTAGCGCGAAAACACCACGACATTGTCCCAGAAAGTCAAAAGCTGGTCGCTGAGCCCGAGGCCGGAGATCACGCGTCGCAGGTTATCGATCTGAGTCGTCTTACCGCAGCCGTCGATTCCCGAAAATGAAACCAGCATCGCGCAACTCCGCTTTGTCGGTGCATTCATTGTTCTGCCCCAGGTTCGCTGTCTGTTTCAACCAGCATGGTCTTTCTCATCCAGAACGCTTTCGGTATAGAGATGCAGCCGCATACGGGCGTCATGGGATATACCTTTCGCGAAACTGCTTTAGCGAGCAGCAGCACGCGTGCTGCCCGGTGCGGTGCTGGGAGTTCCTTTCGACAACCCTGCTACGGCTCCGATTGCCACGCCAGCGGCAGCCACGGCCCCAAGTTTCAAAAACAGCGAGCGCATCTGGTGCTGCTTGGCGCCGGCAATAGCCGTTCCAGCCGGACGCGAAGCTCCGCCGCCGTTCGTGGGGACACCCTCGGCAGTCGCCGTTCCCAGGGGTTCCGTGATAACCGTCGAAGGCTGCTGACTCGGGCGCTGCGACAACTCTGTTGAAGGCGCCGGCGTCGACGCGGGCTGGTTCTGCTGAGAGGGCGCCGGCTGCGTTTCCGGCGCCGGAACCGGCGCCAGCGGACCCTGCGAGGGGTTAACGGTCGTGCCGTTGATGACGGGGGCCGGCTCGGATTGCGGCTGTTGCCACGCGTGCAGCAGTTCTGGCGCGCCACAGAGCGCGAATCCAACTGCGAGAATCAGGGCCTTTGTCACGGCAATTTGCAGTTTCATAGGGAACTCTCTTCTGCCATCCGGCGGGGTTTGTTACTTCGATCCTGGGACCACCTTGCGGCCTGACAACGCACCTTCCATGGGGTCGGCCGCACACTCTTTACGGGCATCTTTCAGGGCGCGCTCTGTGTCGGCATCTTTGTCGTACACCAGGTTTCGCATTCGATTCTTGGCATACCGCCATAGATTAGCCACATTCGTTTCGTACCAGCACGACTCGGACATCCTGGCGGAAAAACCGCACAGCACCCGGAATCGGTTCGGGAGGAGCGTTCCATCCGCCAACAGCGCGGCAGTGAGGCGATGATTACCCTCCAGAATGGTGAACGGCGAACTTTCGTCGATTCCGATCAGCAGCACGCAACTGCGGGTCTGGTCAGTGCGCAAACGGTAACTCAGAGCCTGCACCTTCGAGATGAACTCGCGAGTGCGGCCGGAAAACTTCTTATTGCGAATGCGCTCAACGATCTTTTCCAACAGGAAACTGCCGGACGCGATCCGGCGCCACTGGGCGCGGGGAAAAACGCGCAACAGTTCGAGATCGCCCGGCTCAATGCTGACTTCCCACCACTGCGTGTCTGCCGGCAGCTCGCGCCACATGTGGCCGCGGCGGCGAAACAGCAGGGCTCTGCGCAGTGCGTTCTCAGCCTCGTTCGCGATATCGGCGTGCATGACGACGTGTTCGAAGTTCTCCCGGTCACGATGAAATTCATCCCGGTAAAACTCGTTCTTGAGGAACTCGGCGACGGCGTCCGACTCGGTGACTCGCCAAAGTTTCTTCATACAGCCTCCTGGACGCTCGCCTTGCCCCGGACAAAGAACGGAACGGAAACGGCAAAAAGGAGCAGAATACGCAAGATCTGCTGGACGACAATTACTTCCAAAAGGGAGCCGTGGAAGACGGCGACTCCCGCCACCACCATTCCACTGACCACGAGCTGCAGCCATCCGGTATTGGCGATCCGCCGCGACATCTCGTAAGTGATCAGCACAACGCTCAGCGCATAGGTGCCCGTGGCGATCGCATTCATGGTCAGCAGCAGCTTCATCCCTCCGTGGTGAAATCCGCCGCCAAACAACGTCCCGATCACCAGGTCCGGGAATGTTGCCAGCAACAAAACAAAACCGACGGACAGACCGGTGACAAACAGCAGCGGCACAATCACGGTCTTGCGGCTTTCACGTTCCACGGCCTCACCGGCGGAAACCGGGAACATGGCGGTGGTCACCGACCAGGTGGCGAAATAGAGAAGGCGTCCGACCAGGGCGACAGCGGCGTATAAGCCGGCATCGCGCGGGGCAAAGTAATGCTTCACCATCAGGATATCGATATTGCTGATGATGACTTGGCCGATAAAGAAGATGATCGCCTGCACTCCTTCGCTGAAGGAAGCCACCTGCCCCGGCCCGGGTTTGCCGCGCAAATCGGCATCTCCGGCAGGCAGCAAATAGGCGGCGAGCACCGACAGCGAAATGCTTCCCACGGCGCCCATTACGCCGGCGCCCATCAGCACGCAGGCAACCGCCGCAATCAGCTTCACCAGAGCCTCAACGATGAGGTTGACGCTCAGGCGGACGAATTGACAGGTGCCCTGCATTCCGCCACGGCGCACACCCAGGGGGATGTAAAACAACATCCCAAGCGCAAGCACCTCGATCAGCCGCTTGGACGGCAGGCGCAGGTAGTGAGAGATTGGCTCGCTCAACAGCAGCAGCGCGACACAGAGGCCCAGTCCCACGCTCCAGGCTTGGCGCATCAGCGTCCGGTAGACGGCGGCGCGGCCGCCTGCTTGCTGGTTACGCGCGATGAATTTGGCCGCAACAAGCTGAAACGCCAGGTTGATGCAGGAGGCGAGCATGAGCAGCGTAACCGCCGCCGCCGCGTGACTGAAGTCCCCGGGCCCCAACAGGTGAGCGACACTGATGTTATAGCCGAAATTCGCCAGGCTTACGAATCCCGAACCCACCAGCATGATCACACTGCCGGACAATACCAGGCCGCGCGATTGCCGGGAGTGCAGCAACCGGTCTGCGAAGCCCGCCTGGCGCTCCGCCCACTCGAATACGGCGTGTTGCTTGGAACTCATGCCGCGTTTTCGTTATTTCCGCCCGGCTGAACGTGACTCGCCGTCACTTTCGAACCAGCGCTGGGAAATGAAATAGTTGGCGTTTCCGGCGCGGAAAACTGCCGCATGACGTTGGGCAGGAAGCTGCTGTAACTTCGCGTGGCATCCGTTGCCGAATCGTAGATCTCGAACAGCCGCCCGGTGCGGGTCAACTCGAGGACGACCATGGCTTCCGCCGAAGGGGCGGCCAGCTTTACGTCCCCATCGCGCTTCATCGCTTCGCTCATGCAGTGGAGCAGCATGTCGACGCCCGCTGAATCCAGTTGCCGCACGTTGGAAAGATCAAGAACCACCTGCGGCCGGTCAGACTGCAATATCGGTTCGACCGCGCGCAGGAACTTGCGGGCCTCTTTCAGGTTGACTCGTTCGGGAACTCGCTTCACCACTACCGGTCTACTCGTTTCCATATCTCCTCGCTGCCATCAACTCGGGTGCAAAATGACGATCGGCGCGCTCTTGATGCTCGGCCGCAGCGGTCGAGAGGGAAGGCGGGGCCGCCTGGATTGCCTTGGGCAAGGTGGCCGGGATTTCCCTTTTCTTTTCGCGCAGGTTCGAAAGCAAAGCTTTCGGCATATACAGAGCCAGACTAAACATGTCGCTCAGCGCCCTGACCGTAGCGCTGGTGGAAGCCATGTCGATCAGCCTTTCATCGGCGATCTCCACATCCACCCGGCGTTGCAGATGAAAGATGTGGCGGAATCCGACCACGGAAAAGCTGACGTCGAGTCCGGCGCCGACTTGGCTGAATGGCAGGAGGGTGGAGTTCTCTATCACCGTGCCGCAGTCGATCTCCGAGTTGCGTTCAATGACGCTGCCGCGAGTTACCACCGCCAAGGCGCGAACGCGCGCGTAGGCGCCGATATAGGCCGGCGCCACGATCCGTGCCTCACGGTGAATCCGCGCGCCTGGAGCGACCCACACACCGGGCCTGATCTGCACTCCCTGTGGTTCGATGCCGGTTTTGCCGGTGAACGACTCCAATGCCAGGCGGCGAAAATCCGCGATGGTTTGCAGGCGATTCCGGCGGTCATCCAAGTAGAAGACGTCGGGCGGTACCCGGAAGCGGCCCAGGATGTTGCGGAAGATGAACGCGGCGTCGTTACGCCGGGAGGCACTGATCACGAACAGATCCAGCGCCTCGCCTTGGTTGTCGCAGGCTTGCGTCAGCCGGCTGTGATGGTCGAGGTGAAACTGCACCAGCTTTTCGTAGTCGACAGTCACGTAGGAATCGAGGCGCAACACCACGATCAGCTCGGCCCCGTTTTGGGCGAAATCGTTGAAGACAGCCTCGGCAAATCGCCAGAACTGGCCGTTCGCCGCTTTAAACCAACGAAGATCAGGGCTGAGATTGCGATCCGGAAACTGGTCATACTCGGAGATAACCGCAATCGAGCTGATGCCCTGCTGATGCATGCGATGCGTGACGCGGTTCAGCAGACTGGCCCCGAGCAGGTCCAGCATGGCGAGCGGCACGCCGGTGAAATGCTCGCTGGAGGCTTCGGGCTTGCCCCCGATCAAAAGAATCGCCCTTACATCCATGGTGTCCACCTGGGAGTTGCAGCACGGAAGATCGCCGAACGCGACGGCACCCATCCTGGGAGTCGACGAAAGCGCGAAATCGGTTCCAGTGAGCGCTGATGTTTATGCAAGTCAAAAGAGCGCAAGTATTGACGGATAATCTGCGGCATCGTCATGCGTAACGCCGCCGAAAAATTCTGCTCCGCCATCTCCTGCATGAGCGGAAGGTCACCGATCACCTTGCAAAGGCAATCGGCCAGGTCACCGGGATCCCCGGTTTTGTAGAACCGAATTGCCAGCCGCTCATCGTCCCCCATCTCCCGAAAGTCGGGGATGTCGGCGCAGATGATCGGAACGCCGTACTCGCAGGCAATGTGCGCCACTCCGCTCGAACCGGTGGCGGAGGAATACGGCATGACCATGGCCGAGGCGGTGCGGAACAGATCGGGGATCTGCTCTTCCGCCACGTAACCTGTGAAGCTGATGTAAGGGTTGTCGCGGAAGCGCTCCGCGACCGATTCGACGTAGCCGGGCGCTTTGGGGTGATTGGACCCGGCGATTACGAGCCGAGCTTCAGGCATGCGTTCATGCACTTTGGCAAATGACTCGATGAGCAACTCAAGGCGCTTGTAGGTGCCCCACTTCCCAAACGCCAGAATGCGGTGGTGAGGATTGCCGCGCTGAGCAAAATCAGGCGTCTCGGGCCTGGCGGAAAGAATACCGTGCGCGCGAAAGTGGACATTTTCGCCGCCGTATCTCTCCATCAAGGTGCGGCGATAGGCCGGCAAAAGCACCGAGACCGAGTTAGCCATCAGAAGCACGCGGGTGGCAAGACGTCCCGCTACGCGGTAAGCGCGGGGAAAACGCACGCCTGCGTGCCCTAAGTCGATATTATCCATCAGGTGGTGCAACGTAACGTGGGTGTAAAAACCGGATAGCCGCATCATGGCCGGAATCGAAAGACCGGCAAAGGCAGCGACGGGACTGTTTCCGAAGGTCGAGAACAGCAAGTTAAACCAAACCACGTCCGGCTTAACATCACGAATAGCTTTGAGCAGACGGAGCGGATTCGACAGCTTGTCAAAGGACCAGCAGCGGACAACGTCGAATCCCTCAACCTCGGGCTGCGGCGAATCAAGCTCGTCCGCCAACACCGTGAGACTGAGCAGGGGATCCCGCTGCAACTCTTTGGCTATGTGATATCCGTATTCGTTCAATCCCCGCCGGCTCGGCGGGAACGCAGTCACCAGACAGATTTTCATCGGGCCCCCTGGCCTAAAACACCGTCAGACGCACCAATGGACGGAGGATGGTCTGGCCGTGGCCAGTGAAATTGAAATAGTCCGCAGTTTCAATTCCGAAAGAGAATCGAAGTGGATACTCGACCGGAACCGAGCCGCCCACATCTTCCATTGAGCGGCGAATTGGTTTTGTATAAGAGATGAAAAAACTGTTCTGCACGTTGTCATACGAATGAAATCCTTGACCACGCGAGAGCGAAAAGTTGGCATCGGCGCTCCACCGGTTGTTGATTTTGTATTGCACTTCGCCAGCCGGCCGGAGTGTCTGCGCAAACCAGGAAATCTGGCCGTTTGCCAAAATACTCGGCTCTTGCACACGCCAGGATCGGATGTAGTCGGCCAAAACCGCCACCTTTAGGTTCTTTCCGAACTGGTGTTGCAGACCCCCCGACATAAGCGTCGAGTAGAACTCGCGGATCAGGGGGCTGAACGTCAGGTCGCGGACCGAGTATGCCGTGATCAACTGCGTGTGTCCCCAGGGCCGCCCGACCGTGAATTGGATGCGCGCGCCGACTTCGCTGGAGCTGAGATTCTGGTCCAAAAAAGGTCCGGACTCGTGAAAAGCGCTGCCTTGCACCGCCAGCCAGTTTCCGAACGAGTTGGAGGAGAAGTAGGCGAACTCCCGGAACAAGTTCTGGTTCATCTGCACCGGCGACTCCTGGTCGCGCCGCAACGTGAACTGAATTCCAGAGTTGAATGCAATCGTGTTTCGTCCGATGTGCAGAACCGGATTCAAAGCACCATTGAAGTTGTAGTCGTAGGTATCGCGGTTGAAAATCAGCCCCTCATTGGGAAAGGCAAACTGACCGCGCGCATTGCGCACCTGGAAAAAGCCGCTGATTAACGGCATGCCTTCCTGGTGAACGCGAAAACCATTGGTCCAGACGGTCTCCAGCGAGTTGAAGGGCCCCGGCAGGTTGGTTGGGCCGGCCCCGTTGGCGAGCGCGTTCAGTTGGTAAACCGTGGAGTCATCCACCAGGCCGTGCATGTCGAAATCACTATCGACAGTGATTTTTTGGGTTACCCGTATGCCCTCTTGCCCCGCCGTCTCCTGCATGGAGCGCTGCGCAATTTCATCGCCGCCGCCCAGTTCGCTGGCATGAGCAAAAGCAAGCATGGCCCGGCTGTTATCATGCCGCTGGCGGTAGATGTTGCCCATCGTCAGCGAATAGTCGTAATTGTCCTTGAAAGTTTCAGGGTTTCCGATGGCGGCCAATGCGTTCTGCGCCTGCTCCGTCTGTCCCTGAGCGACAAAAGTGTTGGCCATGCCGAGCGCGACCACCTCGTCGGCTGCACCGGCCGTCTTGGCACGCTGGAAATACCTGGACGCGAGATCGAAATCATTCATCGCGAGCAGCAGGTTGCCGGCTTCGATCAGGTTGTCGGCCGAGACCGGCTCGGCTTCCCCTATGCGCGCTTCGGCCAGGGACAGTGAGATCTGCTGGCGGGCGTCGTCATTTTTTCCTTGGCGCCCGAACAGCCGTGCGATTGCCAGGCGCGCTTCCACCCGGTTGCCATCAGGTGCTTGCAGCGCGCGCGTGAACCGCTCCATGGCAGCTTGGCGATCTCCCAGCGTGAGCAGCGCGTCGCCGGTGTTCAGCAGAATCGCCGACTGATCGGGACTCAGTTTCTCCGCTGCGGCGACGTACTGCAGCGTCCGTTCGCGGTCGTGCAACTCGGCGTAGGCATGCGCCAGCGAGGCGTAGATCAGCGGATCGTCGGGCGAGAGACGCAGCGCGTCGTTGAGGGTGTGAATCGCGTCCTGGTAGCGTCGTTGGCGGTCTTGCGTATCGGCCAGGCCCAGGTGCAGCTTCAGGTCGTCGGGGGCGAACTTGAGGGCGGCGAGATATTCGCGTTCGGCCGGGCGCAATAGCCGTTGCTGGCGAAATGCCGTGGCCCGCGCCAGGTGCGTGGCCCCAGACTCGCCCAACTGCTTCTCGGCGAGTTCCACCTGCTCGAGCGCAATGCGTCCGTGGTGCAGCTCCAGTTGCGAGAACGACATGCCGAGGTGCGCCACGCCACTATTAGGCGAGAGCCGCAGCGCCGTTTCGAAGTCCTTGACCGCGTCCTCGGCGTTCTGCATGTCATTGCGCACGTACCCGCGGTTGACGTAAGCGTCGACCATGTTCGGATCGCGCTCGATCGCGCGCGTGTAATCGTCGACTGCTTCGCCCAGCAACTGATTTTGCTTGTGCACGTGTCCGGCGAGCAGGGGGAAATTGCCTTCCTTCGGCAAAATGTTTTCGTACTGCTCGACGAGGCCGAGCACGTCATCGAAGCGTCCAAGGTTGTATAAGTCGTAGCCAAGATAGACGGACGCGTTGCGATCCTTGGGAAGCTGCTGGATCACCTTATAACCAAGTTGTGCCGATTCGAGGTACTTGCCGCTGTGGAACAAGTAGCGCTCGGTTTCCCGCATGACGCGAGGGTCGTCCAGCATTTTCCCGTTGGCGCGCGCAATCCACTCGCCAGCCAGAGATATTTGCCGCGCTTCGATCGCGGCATTTGCTCCGTTGGCGACCACGATGGCGTTGGCCGGCGCCAGCTTGTGCGCCTTCTGGTAATTCAGCTCCGCCTTGGCGAACTCACGCGTCGCCGTGTACAGGTCGCCAAGCGCGAGAAACGGCACGTAGTCGTCCGGATATTCGCTAGCGTACTGATCAAAAAATTTCTCGGCGGTCTTGGTGTCGCCTTCGTCGCGCGCCAGGTAGCCCAAGCCTTCCATCGCCAGGCGGTTCCGCGGGTCCTTTTGCAGCACGCCCGAATACGTCGCCCGCGACTCCTGCTTGCGGTCCATCTTCCAGAGCAGTGCGGCATATTGCAGCGTAATGTTCAGATTCTCCGGATCGAGTTTCGCCGCCTGCTTCAAGTCGGCTTCGGCGCCGCTGTAATCCTGACCGGCGGTTCTTACGGCCGCCCGGACACGCAGGAACTCGGCCCTCGCGGTGCCCTCGATGTGCAACTGATCCATCATTTGCTCGGCAACCGCGATCTGGCGGCGCGCGTTCAGGTCGTCACCCGCGTCGCGGTAAAGCTCCGACAGGTTCAGCCGCAGTTGAATCGGGTAGAGCTGCCCTTCCGGGGGAACGCCCGCCGGCAGGTTCGCAATCGCCGCGTTGTACTCGCGGACGGCGTCCTGGTTGCGTTCCTCCGCCTTCGCAAGCTGCGCCCGCAAGGCGTGCAACCGGTAATAATTGGCATCCAGAATTTCCGCATGGCCAAGGTATTCACGCGTTCTGTCGAGCTGGCCAAGGCGCATAAAAGCGGCCGCCGCGCTCAGTTGCAGGCCAATCTGGTTTGGAGCCAGTTTGGCGGCCTTGGCATAGGAGTCGGCGGCTTCCTGCTTGTCTCCGTTCAGTTCGTAGCTGTAACCGAGATCGGCCAGCACGTCGCTGTTGAACACCGGAGAGTTCCTCAAGGTCGAAATCGCGGCCTTGTAATCGTGCTCTTCGCGGTAGTAGTTGGCGACGGCGCGAAACACCATGGGATTGTGCGGGTCGCGCATTTTCGCCTGATCCAGCAACTGCCGCGCACGCTCCGGTTGCTTCAGTTTTAAGTAAGCGACCGCCATCATCAATTCCGCATGCGACGTCGGATGAATGGCCTCGGCGCGCGCCAGCAGCCTGATTCCTGTCTGCAGGTCGTTCGAGCGGATGAACAACTCGCCAGCCATCAGCAGATCGTTTTCGCGGCGTGGGTCGGCGTTGATAACTTGCAGAAGCAGCTTCTTGGCGTCGTCTGTACGGCCCATGCGGGCATAGGTCTGCGCCTTTCCCGACAGTCCATCCAACTCTCCGGGCTTCAACCGCAGACCTTCGTCATAGGCTTGCAACGACTGAGCGAACCGTCCGGCCAAACGCGAGGTGTATCCCAGAAGAAACCAGAGCTTTGCATCCTGCGGAGCGGCCTTGACGGCGCGTGCCGCGAAGTCGGCGGCGGCCGCCGGGTTTCCGTGCAGTAGCGCATCTTCGGCAGCCCTGGCGTTGCGGCCGACCTCGATGCTGCTGCCCCATCCCAACTGGCCGCCCGGGCCTTGGTCGGGCTTGGCGTTCTTCTGCTCAGACCTCACGTTTGTCCTAGTGTTCTCGTTGGACGGCGTATTCGCGTGCTGCTGCTGTTCGCCTCCAATTTCAAATGTCTGCGCCGAAGCCAAAGCGGCAGAGCAAACTGCAAGCAGGGAACAGATCAAAAAGCTCGAGCTTTTTTTCACTTGGGACACTCGGTTGTGCGTTCGCGGGGGGACTGCCCGCAAAGTAGCTGACTATTGTTCCGATGCAGTTATGGCGCGAACGGCTGTTTCCGCAGCTCAGGTTCTAGGGACAAAATTCCTATCAGGGGCACCAACCTGCTCTAACTGGGACTCCAGATTCCGACTGCGGGTAGAAATAATGTCCCGTTTTGGCAAAAAGAGGAATTCACGTTCTCACAAGCAAACTTTCCAGCTATTCAGGGAATCAAAACACCTGAAGAAAGCGCGGAGGATGTTCCCTTGCCACAGAAGTCGATAGATGCTTCCCACCGCCCAATTCCTCTAATGGCAATTGTGCTGTTGGCATTAGCGGTGCATGGCCCGTTGCTGTTACTGCAACTGCCGGCCAATTCTTATGACGCCAACACCCACATCTTCTTTGCGGCGCATTACGCAAAGAGTTGGTTTAACCCCTGGAACCAGAACTGGTTCGCGGGTTTTTCCCAAACCACCTATCCGCCCCTGACGCACCAGTGGATAGCTCTTTTTTCCCATTTGGTGGGGCTGACGATGGCCTACATGGTGGTGCAGTTGATAGTCGTGCTGCTGCTGACCGTGGGTGTCTACCGTTACTCCCGGCTATGGGTAAGCGAGCGGGCGGCGAGTTATGCCGCAATCGCCTCGATTTTTCTCGGTTCGCTGGCGATGCTGGTGTACCAGTCGGGCCAGTTGCCGACGACAACGGCGGCGTCGTTGACGCTCATCGCGCTTCCTTATTTTTACAATTGGAACCGGCTGGGTCGTTTTCCGGACTTCGCAAAGGGTTTGGTCCTCAGCCTGACGGCTGCGGCGGCGCACCACGTTACATTTCTCTTTGGCGGCGTCCTGTTCGCGGCGCCGGTGATTTGGCTATCGTTCATCGATCGTCATGATGAGGAGGCTAACGCATCGACTAGCGGCATTGCTTTGCGCACGTTGTTTTTCGCCGCCTGCAACGCGATTGGCTCGCTCATCATATTGCTTCCTTACTTCATCGGGTTGCTGCACAACCCGATCACCCAGATGCCGATACCCCACCCCAGCCGCGATAATTACCTCCTGGTGGGGCACAGCGGGGCTAATTTCTGGCTGATTCCGATGGGCGCTTTGATCCTGGTGATTCCCTACATCCTGGTGAAAGGTGCGTCCAGCCACCGCTTGCGGCCTCTGCTGTTTGGCTGGTACATCACCACTCTGCTGGGATTGGGCGGCACGACACCTCTTGGGAGATGGCTGCTGGGACGCGCTTTCAACATTTTGACCTTCGAGCGCTTCACCTTCTGGGCGACTCTGATGGCCGTTCCGTTTGTCGGCCTGCTGGCGGAATCGCTCATCCAACGCTATTCCCGGAAAGCCATTGTCGGCCTCTCGGCTGCTGCCGTGGTCACTTGCGGCATAGCCGTCGGCTGGATCAATTTCAGCCCGATTAACGAGGGAAATTTCGATATTCAGCCGATGGTGAACTTCCTGAATCGCGATGACCACTCCAAGTTCCGCTACATTACGCTGGGCTTCGGTAACAAGTTCGCGATGCTTTCCGCTCGTGTCCGCGCCAGCAGCCTGGATGGCGATTACAACTCCGCGCGCTTGCTGCCGGAGATGACCGCATACGGCGCCGCTCAACTCTATAGTTCGAAGTATTACGGAACTTCGGGCATGGAAGCTTTGCGCGCCGTGTTGAAGCACGCCGACCAGTATGGGCTCCGTTACATCTTCGTCAGGGATCGCTATTACGAACCATTGCTCGCCTTTTCCGGTTGGCGCCAGACGGAAGTCTATGACGACGGTCTGGTCACGCTCTGGACCAAAGACGATGCTCCACCGGCGCGGAAGCTCGACTTCGGCGGATGGACGCCTCCGATGTGGCAGTGCATCTTGTGGGGAATTCTGCCGGTTGGCACCAGCCTTCTGTCAGTCCTGGTTTTGCTGGTGCTGCCCAACGTCCGGCGCGCCGAGACGACACTGAAATTCCCAACCGCTTCGGCGGAAGTCGCTCTGCGGGAGGCAAAGTGATGAAACTGTTTCTGCCCATCACTCTCGTGGTCATCGCGGCCGTGTTGATCGCGGCCGGCACAATTCACTCCACGACCCTCGCTCCGGCCACCACTCCCGACAGGGCGGTGCAATCTCTGTTTGAGCACGTCAAGGCGAAAGATATGCGCGGCGCCTACTCGTATGTGGCCAAGCAGAGCGATACCAATCTTGATTTCTTTGCCCGCGACTTGGTCGGAAACAACGGCTCACTGCGCACCTATTCCTCGCTGCAATCGTTCGAAACCAAGGTGCTGAACCGGAACGACAATCAGGCCACCGTACGTGCCACCATGGTCTGGTCATCCGCCGTGGGCGCAGTTTACGACACGCGCGACCTCCAGGTGGTGCGCGAAGACAATAGCTGGAAGGTGTTGTGGCCCCTGGTCAAGCAGCCGAAGGTCCCGCCGCAGGTCATCCCGGTGAATTACTTGCGCTGGGATATCGTTACCCGCGGCTCGGATGACGACTGGGGCGCGCAAAACGTCGATGCTCCGCGCGTGCGCATTGTGTCTATGAACGCCATCGCGCGTGATGGTGGAACCACTGTGCTCGGCGAGATTGTCAATGAGGATACGGTCCCCGGCTTTGTCTCCGTCAATGCCACTCTTCTCGGCAAGGATGGCGCGGTTCTGGGACAGGAAGAGAGCTTCGACAAGATTTCGCATACCTTGCTGCCCAAGGAAATTTCGCCCTTCCGCATTGACTTTCCGGACGTGGCGCTCGCGAAGGTAAAGTCCGTGCGGATGCAGCCCGCCTCGCTGCTGGTGGCCGCTGCCGCCGATCCGGTGATCGGCGTGCTGCACCAGCGGCTCGAGAAAGATCTACGCGGACGTCCCGTTTTAAAAGGCGAACTGGTCAACCAGAGCGGTCAGACGGTCAACATCCCGCACGTGCTTGCCACTTATTACGACAGCGCCGGGCGCGTGATCTGGGTTTCCGACGGTTACGTGAACCAGGCTCTTATGCCGCAGACGCCGGTGCCGTTCATGGTCGACGTGCGCGACGATCTGGTCGCGAACGTCCACAGTTACCGGGTCACGGTAAACCAATACAGCATCAATGCGCGGCAACCCTAGGCCGGATTCGCGGAAGGTGTGCCTAACGCTGAAGTTTATGGGCTGTATAGCAACGTTGAAATTTGCCCTGGAGGCAACCATGAGGAGATTCCTTTTGCTGCTGGCCCTGGCGTGTGCCGCCTCGCAATGGATGGCGGGCGCTTCTCTGCGCGTGCCGGACCGTGTTCAGGCCGGGCAGGAGTTGTCGATTC
>Ga0187880_1002810_pt1 | contig 13447 bp, 10 predicted proteins | sample June2016WEW_19_4_FD_132998 | JGI IMG/M metagenome (GOLD analysis project Ga0187880, IMG submission 132998) | Peatland microbial communities from SPRUCE experiment site at the Marcell Experimental Forest, Minnesota, USA - June2016WEW_19_40 | ecosystem: Environmental > Terrestrial > Soil >...
AAAGCGCGCGAATTCTTCGCCCACCGACACGCTGTGCTCGCCGAGCACTTCGCAGGCATGGCGCACCACCCAGCGGTCCACCGCGGGCATCAATTGGTAGCGCTCGGCGGCCGACAGGAATTTTGCCGGCGGAATGATCTCGCCGCGATCGCCGAGCATACGGATGAGCAACTCGAACCGCGGACGGCCGTAGTTGCCCCGCAGCGGCAGAATGGGCTGCGCGTCCAACCTGAATTTGTCGTTGTCCAGAGCGTCGCGTAACTGCCCGATCACCAAGATATCGGTATGCCGCCGGATGATGCTCTGATCCGAATCTTGGAACACTTCCACGCGATTGCGGCCGCGGTCTTTCGCGGCTTTGCACGCAATCTCGGCCGTGGCCAGCGCATGCGCCAAGGCGTTATCGGACTTGCCGATCGGTGCGACTCCGATGGATGCCGAAACCTCGAATGATCCCTGCCCGGCTCGCGGCACGATGGCGGCAACCGACGCGCGAATGTCTTCCGCGACTTTTGCCGCAGCCTCCATGCCGAGCAGGGGGATGAGAGCCGCCAAGCGATCGCCCGAAATTCGCGCCGAGAGCGACCCGCGCGGCAACGTTTTCGCCATGCAATCAGCGACGCTGACGATGACGTCGTCGCCCACGTGCATGCCGAAGGTTTCGTTGATGACGTGCAGTCGATCGATGTCCAGATAGAGAATGCAGTGCGAGTGGGGCGATGCCGGAGAAGCCAGCAGCCCTGTGGCCTGCCGCTCGAACGCCTGGCGCGTCATGAGGCCGGTACTCGAATCGTACTGCGCCTGAATGATGATGGTCGCTTTCTTGGCCAGCAGCTCGGCGATGCGAGTTTGATGCGAATCGAAATCCGGCGCGCTCGGCGGATTGAAGAGCGCCAGCACTCCCATCACCCGCTCCGACGGATGGCGGACCGGGCATGCAAGAATTTTATATGGAGCGGCCGCGTTGCTCGCGACTTTGGAAATGCGGTTGACGACGATCGTGCGCTGCTGCAGCTGCATCCAAGCCAGCAGATGCTGTTGCGCACGCTTGAGCGATTCCGGGGCCATGGGCTGCCCGCTGCGGGTCAGAGTCAACTCGATGTTCTTGTCCGGGACCCACAACGCTGCCAGGGCGCAGCGCATGTGCTCGATGCCGGTTTTCAGGATCAAGTCGAACTCGTCGGCGTCGCTGGCGGCGGCGGATTGACGCGAGGACATCTCGAGCATCAAGGATAGGTCGCGCTCTCGTCCGCCTAGAGCCTGCTCCTGGGATCCCAGCTGCGAGCGGAGCGACAGCTCACGTCGCAGGCATTCCAATGCCGGCTGCACGAGCGGCCGCACGTTCTGCAGGGGCCGAGCTTCGGTCTGCGTACCGGTCAGACGCACTATCAAACTGACGACGCCGAGCAACTCGCTGCGCTGGGCGCGGACCGCGAAGGCGTACACGACGCTGTCGTCGTCGAGTGTTCGAACTATTCCGGCGAATGGCTCGGAATCCGCAAGGGCATTCGCGATGGCCTCATTGATGATTTCAGGGTATTCGGCAAGATTCCATTGATCCGATGCCCACACGAGATTGGAATATCCGTCATGCACGACGATGCCGCGCAGCGTCGGCATGAGCATGCGGAGTAGCCGTCCATAAGGTTCGAACGAGGCATCATTCAGGGAGGATGTCTCGGACGCACTCGCTTTGCTTTCCAGCGCTAAGGCCATCCTGGCGATTCATCATGTTGTATGGTGTGAAGGCGGCAATGTGGGGGAAACGAGGCGCCGCAGCCTTGATGAGCGTCGCAAATCGCGGCAACGGGCGTCGCGGCCAGGCGGGTAATCGCGGTGCGGCTCGCCGGCCTTAACAATAATCGGCCAACATTGTGATGCAGGTCCGGACCGATCATCGTCCCGCATTCTCCTGGCCGCGTCTGCCGCGCGCCAGGAATCGGAGGAGAAATCGGCCTCCTGGGATACGCATCAGGCGAAACACGCGCTTCCAAAACCGCTTTGCATCGGAATCGAAGGCCGCCAGAGGCAGCGCCTCGTAGAGGTGCACCTGCGGTTCGTGAATGATGGCACTGCCGGCCGTCAAATAGCGAACCTCATTCGCTCCCGATAATGCGAGTCTCACTCCGTCGACGCGCCACTCGACACCCAGCGTGGTGATGCTCATGTCCAAGAGAGATTTGGGCTCGTCCGGACGCGGGCCCCGCAAAAAAATTTCGGGACCGGCAGGGGCGCCGGTCGTCAGTTGCCAAACCCCGTTTCCAAGATGCCGCGCGGCAAACGGTCCTGACAACGTTTGTTGAATCATTGATTTCATTCCTTCACCTTGAAGTCGGTTACCCTCGCCGGCGCGATGCTTGGTTCATCGGACGCCCGCCTGCAGCAACCGCCGCGATCGGCGCAGTTTACCGGCTGATATTGGTTTTCGTATTGGTATCCGGCGGCGAAGCGCTTGCGGTGGCGATCATCCGCCCGGCCCCGCATTGCTGCCGCTCAATTGAACGATGCTGTGCTACTTTAGATCCATGCCGAAACGATTCGCGCCCGCTGTGCTGATGTTCATGACAGGAGTGTCCCCCGCGCTCTCCGTCCCGGGTGCGCCGCCGCCCGTCGCTCAAACCATGGCGGCGCAGCACCTTCCTGCCACCGGTATGAGCTTCGCCATCATCGATCCCGACACCGGACGCCTGATCGCCGGTCAGAATCTCGACACTCCGCGTAGCCCCGCATCGACGATCAAAGTGGTGACCACGTTCGCAAGTTTGGACTTGCTCGGCCCTGCCTATGTCTGGCACACACGTGCCGCCATTCGCGGTGAAATCCACAATGGGGTGTTGGACGGCGACCTGGTGCTCCAAGGCGGCGGCGATCCTTACATGACCCTCGAACGCTGGTGGAGATTCGCCCGCACATTGCGCGACAACGGACTGAAAACCATCCGGGGAGACATCGTCATCGACAACACGGCGTTCTCGCCGCCTGCGGAGGATCCGGGAGCCTTCGATGGACGGCCGAACCGCTCCTACAACGTCCTGCCGGACGCGTTGATGGTCAATTTCCAATCCATCGAGTTCCGAATGGTGCCGAATGAGAGCCTGCACCGGGTCGATATCATTGCGACGCCGGCGCCCATCAATCTCGTCATCGAGAATCATATCGGTCTTGCGTCGGGCCGTTGCACCGCTGCTGCCGACCGAGTCGATTTCGATGTGGCGGGAGAACGCTCGGATCGGGTGACATTTTCAGGCGCTCTCAGCCCAAGCTGCGCCGAGCGCAGTATCGCTCGGGTGCTGCTGCGTCCGGCGGATTATGCATTCGGTACCTTCGTCGCGCTGTGGCGCGAACTGGGCGGCGAGTTCGCCGGCGCACTGCGCGTAGGCGCGACGCCTGCGGATGCTCACGCCTTCATCAATTTCGATTCTCTGACGTTGGGCGAGATCGTCCGGCTCACCAATAAATTCAGCAATAATTTAATGGCTCGCCATCTGTTGCTCACCATGGGCGAAGACCGCTTCGGCTTGCCCGCGACGCTCGACAAAGGCGCGGCCGCGATCGCCGAATGGAGCCAAGAACGCGGCTTGACGTTGCAAGACATGAACATCGACAACGGCTCAGGTTTATCGCGCGCCACGCATATTTCGGCCCTGCAAATGGCGAAAGTCCTGAGCGCCGCCTATCACAGTCGTTATGCGCCGGAGTTCATTGCGTCACTGCCGCTGGCGGGTGTGGACGGCACCTTACGATCGCGGATGAAGAGTTCTCCGGTCGGATCGGTACGCTTGAAGACGGGCCACCTCGACGGCGTCAGCGGCGTGGCAGGCTATGTGACGACGCCGGCGGGCAAAACATTCGTCCTCGTCTCGCTGGTCAACGACGCGCGCGCCGACTACGGTGCTGCCGAGCCCGTGCATGCGGCGCTGGTGACTTGGATGCAGGCCAACCTGTAGCGATCCCGCGTGCCCTGGCTCAGGCCGGAGTTCGTTCCATCTCCCACAATAGTGCCGTCACGTCTTTGCGCAACCACACACCGAAGCCAAGATAGCGAAATTGTCTTTTCAATCGTCGGCGGTACCAGTCGCCGGAGCGAAGGTGTACGGCGCGGTCGGTGCGCGAGCGGTCGCAATTGTCGCGCCAGTCCTCGCGGGTCAGTGCGGAGATGTACAACGCCGCTCGCGTCAGCCGCCCGAGGTTGGCGATTGCCCGTGCGGCGTCGCGATCGCCGAGGTATTGCAGCACGTCATAGCACACCACCAGATCGCTGGGCCTCTTCGGCGAATAATCCACCACCGAACCCTTGGTCCATCCGAAGCGGGCGCAGAGATAGTCGCTCGCATCGACACCCCTGTATCGAGCGCGCGGCAGCACCTCTGAAAATGGCTTGCGCAGCAGGCCGATACCGCAACCCGCATCGAGGATACGGCGGACCGGGATTCCCGCCTGCGCCAAGATGGCCGCAATCAACCGCGCGCGCGTCCGCATTTCTGCCGGTGTAACGACGCGCGTGGAGGATTTCACGTAAAACTTATTGAAATAGGCGGGTCCGAAGACGGTGGCTGTAGACACTTGCATTGGCCCGCAATACTACACATTAATCGTGTACGTGAGTCGTCTGCGCCAGATCGGCCGGTCTACTCCACGGTCAAACTCTTCGCCAGGTTTCGCGGTTGATCGACGTCCGTGCCCTTCAGCACCGCGACGTGGTATGCGAGCAGCTGCATGGGTACTGCAAAGACCACGGGTGCCTGAAATGCGCTCACCGTAACCGGCATGCGAATCACGGTAACTCCCTCCGTGCTTTCCATGCCGGTGTTCGGGTCGGCGAAGACGAACAGTTTGCCGCCGCGAGCACGCACTTCCTGCAAATTCGACTTCAGCTTTTCGAGGAGTTCGTTGTTGGGTGCGACCGCCACCACCGGCATGTCCTCATCGACGAGCGCCAACGGTCCATGCTTGAGTTCCGCCGCGGCATACGCTTCGGCGTGGATGTAGGAGATTTCCTTGAGCTTCAGCGCCCCCTCCATGGCGATGGCATGCAGCGGTCCCCGGCCCAAGAACAGCGCATGGTGCTTATCGGCGAAATTTTCGGCGAGATTGCGGATCGTGTCGTCCAGCTTCAACGTCCGCTCGACCAAGCCGGGCAATTGCAGCAATTGCAGCACGAGGTCGTGCTCGGTGGCTGCGCCGGAGGTGCCGTGCTTTGCGAGCGCGGCCACGAGCATTCCAAGCGCGGTCAGTTGAGTGGTGAATGCCTTGGTCGAAGCCACGCCAATTTCAGGGCCGGCGCGCGTCAGAAGCACCAATTCGGACTCCCGCACCATCGAACTCTCCGCCACATTGCAGATCGTGAGCGTGGATAAATAGCCCGCGTGTCTTGCGTTACGGAGCGCCGCAAGCGTGTCGGCAGTCTCGCCGGACTGAGAGATCGTCACGAATAACGTATCCGGCGTCACCACAGGATTGCGGTAACGATATTCGCTCGCGATCTCGATCCGTGCCGGAAGCCGGCAGATTTGTTCGATGAAGTAGCTGGCCACGAGGCCCGCATGGTAGCTCGTGCCGCAGGCCGCAATGTGAACGGCCTTGACTCGTTTGAACACCTGTTCCGCCGCCGGCCCGAAGGCGGCGTCGAGAAGCTTGGCGCCCGCGATGCGCTCATCCAGCGTCTGTGCGATGGCCCGCGGTTGCTCATGAATCTCCTTCAGCATGAAGTGACGATATTCGCCGCGTTCAACCGCATCCGCGGGCAGGTCGCTCTCGCGCACGGGACGAACCGCCGGCGCGCCGGCCGAATCCAGGATTTTGATGGATTTGCGGCGAACCTCCGCGACATCGCCATCCTCCAAAAACATGAATCGTCGCGTCACCGGAAGCAGGGCCGCCACGTCGGAGGCGACGAAGTTTTCGTCGATGCCGAGTCCGATGACCACTGGGCAACCCTCACGGGCAATCACCACACAGTCCGGATGGCCTTGCGAAACAACCGCAAGGGCGTAGGCTCCCTTCAATTCCGCCACGGTCTTGCGCACCGCTTCAAACAGGTCCGCGGAACCCGTTAGATGATGGTGAATGCGATGTGCGATCACCTCCGTGTCCGTTTCCGAATCGAAGCTATAGCCCAGGTCGATGAGGCCGGCGCGTAAGGCCTCATGATTCTCGATGATGCCGTTGTGCACGATGGCGATACCGTCCCGCGAGACGTGCGGATGCGCGTTGCTCATCGTGGGGACGCCGTGCGTGGCCCAGCGCGTATGGGCGATGCCGACGTGGCCTTCAAGAGGTTCGGCATCGAGGACGTCCTGCAGCGCCTGCACCTTGCCCACGGTACGCACGCGCTTGAGCCGGTGCTGGGACGTCAAGACGGCAAGACCGGCGGAATCGTAGCCCCGGTATTCGAGACGGCGCAGTCCCTCCATCAGGATGGGAACGGCATTGCGCTCCGCGACAACACCCACGATTCCACACATGTCGATTTGCTCCGAGGGGTAAATGGGGAAAAAAGGCAATTAGTGCGCCCGGCGCACGGGCATTGTAGCATTTACACGTCGGCGACTCGCCCTTGAGACACCGGCCCTTGTGGGCGGCTTCGGCTAACGAATGTTGCGGCAGCAGATTGGCGATGGCCACGCCGACTTGCGCTGTCGCAGCGTGCAGCTGAGCTTCGGCGACGCGCACATCGGGACGGCGAGCGTCCGCTTCATCCGCCCGATTCCGGGGTAGGTTCGCCGGGGCGACCGTCTGCCGACGCTTCCCGATCCGGCTCAGGCGGAAGCTCCTGGGCCTTCGAAAATCTCAGTATGAGCACCGGCAGGACGAGGAGAATCAAGACGGGCGCCAGCAGCATGCCGCCGACGACCACCAGCGCCAGCGGCCGTTGCACCTGCGATCCGATTCCCGTCGAGAACGCTGCCGGTATCAATCCCACGCACGCGACGGTACACGTCATGATCACGGGGCGAAGCTGCGTGCGGCAAGTTTCCAACATCGCCGTGGGCCGGTCGTGTCCCATATCCAAACACAGATGGTAGTAAGACAACACCAGAATGCCGTCCATTGCTGCGATTCCGAACAACGCCACAAACCCGATAGCCGATGAAACACTGAACGCCGTGTTGGTTACCCACAAGGCAAAAATGCCGCCCAACAGAGCCATTGGGATGACGCTCGCCGCCAAAAGCGCATCGCGCAAGCTGCCGAATTTCAAATAGAGCAACAGCACAATCAGCGCGATGGACAGCGGCACGGCGACACTCAGGCGAGCGATTGCGTCCTGCAGGTTGCCGAATTCGCCCACCCACTCCAGACGATAGCCGCCCGGCAACACGACCTGCGAGTCCACGGCATGCTGCGCCTCGAGAACGGCGCTGCCCAGATCACGGCCCCGCACGCTGAACTTGATTGGCACGTAGCGTTGTTGCTGTTCGCGATAAATGAACGCGGCGCCCGACACCAGCCGTACATCGGCGACGTCCTCCAGTGGAACTTGAATGAGGCCGTTGGCCGTGCTCGCGGTAGCGGCAACGGGAATATGCCGGATCGCGTCCAGATTTTGCCGGTATGGCTGACTGAGTCGCACCATCATCGGGAAGTGCCGATCGCTGCTGCCTTCGTACAAATCGCCGGCACTCTGGCCGCCGATGGCGGTCTGAACCACGGCGTTGACGTCGCCGGGCGCCAAACCATAGCGCGCCGCGCGCGCCCGATCGACGTCGACACGAATCGTCGGCTGCCCCAGCGAACGGAGCACGGCCAAATCGGTGATTCCCGGCACCTTGGCGAGTAATCCGGCAATTTCGTTTGCCTTCTTCTCCAGGGTTTCCAGATCGTTCCCGTAAATCTTGACTGAATTCTCGCCCTTGACGCCGGATGCAGCTTCTTCGACGTTATCTTGAATGTACTGCGAGAAATTGAAATCGACACCGGGGAATTGCTGTACCAATGCGTTCGTCATGTACTCCGTGAGCTTCTCCTTGTTCATGCCGCTCGGCCAAGTATCGAAGGGTTTGAGCGGCACGAAGAACTCGGCATTGAAAAACCCGGTGGCATCGGTGCCGTCGTCGGGTCTACCATGCTGCGACACCACGGTTTGCACTTCCGGATAGTTGCTCATCAGTATGCGCATCCGATTCACGTAGGAATCGCTGTCCTCCAGCGAGATCGATTGCGGAAACGTGGCGCGGATCCACAAATTGCCCTCCTCGAGTTTGGGCAGGAACTCGAGTCCCAACGAGCGCATGGCAAACGCGGCCACCAGCACAAGCAACGCAACGCCGGCGAAGGTAATGATGCGATTGGCCAAAACGAATTCGAGCGCCGGCTGGTAAACGCGGCGCAAGCCGCGGACCACCGGCGTTTCCCGTTCCTCGAGTTCTTGCGGAAACAGTAGAAGGCTCAGCGCAGGCGCGATCGTGAACGTGGCGATCAAGCCGCCGGCGATGGCGTACGCATAGGTCTTCGCCATCGGACCGAAAATATGACCCTCGATCCCGGACAGCGTGAACAGCGGCACGAAGCCCGCGATGATGATGGCGGCCGCGAAAAAGATCGATTGGCTGACCTCCGCCGCTGCGATGGACACCGTATTCATCTTGCCGTGAAAACCGCTGGGCGTCCGCATGCGATGCAACGGGCTTGGTCCGGTGCCTCGGCGGGTCGACGCTTCGGCCAGATGCCTGAAGATGTTCTCGACCATGATGACGGTAGCATCGACCACCAAACCGAAATCGATGGCTCCAACCGACAGCAGATTGGCGGACTCGCCGCGCAACACCATGAGGCCCATGGCGAACGACAAGGCGAAAGGAATGGTGATCGAAACGATCACCGCGCTGCGCAGATTGCCGAGGAACACCCATTGCACGATAAATATGAGCACGACTCCGGCGATCATGTTGTGCAACACGGTATGAGTCGTGATCTGAATCAAGTCGCTGCGATCGTAGATACGCTCTATGCGGACACCGGGCGGCAGGATGCCGCTGCTGTTCACCTTGTCGACTTCGGCTTCGACGCGCTTGATGGTCGGTACGCTCTCCGCGCCGCGCCGCATCAGCACGATGCCTTGGACGATATCATTGACCTCGTTGTATCCCGCGATACCGAGGCGCGGCAAGTTACCGATGCTGACGTCGGCGACGTCGCCGATGACGACCGGAGCTCCCTGATTGTTCGATATGAGCGTGCGGCGGATCTCATGTGCCGAATGGATCAACCCCACTCCACGAACCACGGCCGTCTGCTCGCCGAAATTGACCGTCTGACCACCGACATTGATGTTGGCATTGCGGAGTGCGGTCAATACTTGCGGCACCGACAATCCATAACCCATCAATTTGCGTTGATCGATGGCAATGTCATAGGTCTTGGTCTTGCCGCCCCACCCGGTCACATCGATGACGCCGGGCACCGCCTTGAAGCGGCGCTCGAGCACCCAATCTTCCAGCGTTTTCAAATCCGTGGCCGAATAGTTGGGCGGACCCACCACTCGATAACGATAGATTTCGCCAATCGGACTGGTGGGCGAGACTTGCGGCTGGGCGCCGTTCGGCAACGGCGCAAGCTGTGACAGCCGATTGATGACCCATTGCTCGGCCTGGCTGTACGTGAAGTCGTACGTGAATTGGACCTTGACGTCGGACAGGCCGAATAAGGATATGGTGCGGATGGCTTGCACGTTGGGAATGCCCGCCATCTGGACCTCGAGCGGAATGGTGATGTAGCGCTCGATTTCCTCGGCGGATTGCCCGGTACTTTGAGTCACTACATCGACCAAAGGCGGCACCGGATCGGGATATGCCTCGATGTTGAGCCTCAGAAAACTCGCTACGCCCGCGCCCAGCATCATGACCAACAGGACGACGATCAGCACTCGCTGACGCAGCGCGAAAGTGACGATCGCATTCATGAGGAGGTCGGTACTGCCACTTGGTCGATAAAGAGTCCACCTTTGGTAACAATTTGCTCGCCCGGTTCGAGGCCGTCGAGCACCTCGATCAACCCATCATTGTTCCGACCGGTGCGTATGGCGCGGTACGCCAATAATCCGCCGTCGGAGAGCACCCATACGTGTGCGAGGTCCCCTTCGTACACCACCGCTGATTCCGGCACCGCGGGCGAGTCGGCGGGGTCGCTCGTCAAGATTCGGAAGTTCGCGAACATTTCCGGTTTGAGCGCGCCATCGAGATTGCCGATTTCTGCGCGCACGGCCAGTCGGTGCGTGACGGGGTCGACTAGGGCTGCGATGTAGCTCACACGCGCCTTGAATACGCGCTTCGGGTAAGCAAGCACGTGCACGTCCACGGACTGGCCCAAATGCACCAACCCCGAGTCGGCTTCGCGAACGTTTGCCAGCAGCCATACCCTCGACGGATCGGCGATCGTGAACACCGGAGTACCGCTGCCGGCCTGTAAAAACTGCCCGGGACCGACTTGACGATCCACGACCACGCCGCTGATGGGTGCGGCGATCGTGGCAGTAGCATTCATCGAATGAGACGCTTCGAGAGCTGTTATCTCGGCATCGGATTTACCCAAGATCTTGAAGCGGTTGCGTACCGAGTTGAGCGCGGTTTCGGCGGCGGTGAGATCTGCCTGAGCTTGCTGCCAATCCTGCAGGCTGCCGCCCTTGGCATCGTACAACCCATGTTTGCGTGTTTCGTTGATGCGGGCGATCTTGGCTTGCGAAGCCGTGGTGGCCAGATCGTTTTGCGCTTGGACGAATTCCCAGGCTTCCACCGCCGCGAGCGGTGCGCCGGCTTTTAACCTGTCGCCCAATCCGGCAATGACTCTGATTACCCGCCCTGAATACGGTGAAAACACCGGAGTTGCGCGATCACCGTTGACGGCAATTTTTCCTTCGGTCAATTCCTCGCTGACAAATCCATGCAATCCCACGGGTTCCACGGTCAGGGACTTCAGCTGTTGCGCCGTTGCGCGAAACGTCCCCGGCGGAGACGGCGCTTCCGCAACGGGCTCTTGCTTGTTGCCGAAGAGGCGATCGCCAAACCAGACCAGCAGAAGGCCTGCCACAACGATGACCGACAAAAAGCTTGCGAGCCGTATCTGACGCCCCCTTGACCACGCGCGTTTGTCGATCGCATCCTGGCCTTTGGGAACCGCTCCAGGATCTTTTGGCCATTCGCTCATGCATTAATCCAGTCTTGTAGGACAGCGCGGCGTCCATGGTCGGGGTGGCAGTTTGCCATAGTTGCGATTAACGCCAAAACCGAGGAGGACTAGAAGTGGAAGATGGCGTCGGCCGCAATCAGGGTCTGGGAATGTTTGCCGCCCCCCGGTGTCGCAGCGGGATTGTCATAGGCGTCGGCGTCTCGAGAATGCTCGAAGCGAATCTCCGGGCGCAATTCGATCGTATCGCCCACCCAATGGGTATAACGTAGATCGAGCTCCGTATACCGACTCTTGAAGCCCGTGCGTTGACCCGTGGCGTCGTCCATGTAATCGGTGCGGAAAGTCACGATGTCGCGCGGCCCGATCTGATAATTGATGTGGTTGACCGCAGCCCATTCCCGGTGGGGCGGAAGCCCCAATCGCATGATTACGACTCATCCCATCGTAGCAGCCTCCGTGGTCGACGATGCGGCCGTCCAATGAGATGGACGCAGTGCGAGGATGATCGTCGGATAGCGGCCGCCTGAAACGCGGCATGGTCAAACTTAGAATTTGCGGCGCAACTGGGTGCCGTCGATCGTGGCGCTGTGGGTTGTCCGACCGATTACCGGGCCGCCCAGCCGTCCGATACCTTGGGCATGCGGACCACCAATTGTCGAGTCTCTCGAGATCGCTGCCAGCTTCGGAGCCGGCGAAGCGGTACGCTTTGATGCGGCCAGGTTCGGCTGACCTGCCGCACCCACGCCGTTTGGCGCGCGCACGCTTGGGCCCCCGGTTGCCGCACGCGTCGACCCGACACGGCGGCCGGGTTGGCGAGCGAGACGACCGCGCCCCTGCGCGTTCAGCAGCGAGTGGAGGCGGTCGGCATTGCCGCCTAAGGTTCGACCGATTCCACGCTGCGGCATGGAGCCATGTCGTGGCGAAACGGCCGCCGCTGCATCTCGGCCTGTCGAACTACCGCGTGTCCGCACGCCCGTTTGGCTCGATTCAAGGTCACTCGTGCGTCCCGCCTTGCTGCTCGAGTCCCGGGTGGGTGCTGCACGGCCGGCCGCTCCCCCTGCGTTGGCAACTGCCGCTGACGAACGACCGTCCTCGGATGCTGCCGTTGCGCGAGCTGCAAAGCTCAGCGGAGCGCACGCCAACACCGCGCACAAGATATGGGACACTTTCATATCGTCAATCCTTCGTCGGGAACGACGCCTCATCCACGTGCGAAAACATCGTGCAGCCACTGACGGGAACATCGGCAACTTGGATCGTGCCGGTTTCGGCTTCCGTGATGTAAAGGCGCTGCCCGTAGGGCCCGCCGTATGCCACATTGGTGCCGAGAACTCCGCGACACAGGTTCACGCGCAACGTCGGCTGCCCCTTCCTATCGAAGAGCCACACCGCACCCAGCATGGGATGGGCCACCGCCAGCCCACCCTCGCTGTCCACGGCGATGCCGTCGGGTCCCCCGCCGCCGCTCATCTGAATAAAATTCAGTACGCGGGATAGGCGTCCATCCGGGAGTACCGGGACCTTTATTATCCTGTTCGCCCGGGTCAGAGCCACATAGAGCACGCGCCCGGAAGGATCGAGCGCAATCCCGTAGGGACTTGGCAGCTTGTCGAGCAAGAGATCCAGCCGGCCGTCCCCGCGCAGTCGGAAAACTCGCCCCGTTGGATTAACAAGATCAGACATTCCCTGATCGGTGAAATAGAGATCGCCTGCCGGTGAGAAGACCAGATCGTTGGGCCCTTTGAATGGCTCCAGATCGTATCGTTCCAAAATGTTTTGGATCCGCTTGGTCGACGGGTCGATCACGATGATGCCATGCCGCCGATCGGCGACGAAGAGACGCCCGTCCCGATGGATCTTCAACCCGTTCGGCTCCCCGTCGTACTCCACGACGATATGGAACTCACCTTTCGTGTCCACACGAAAAATCCGTCCAAAGACCAAATCGACGCAATACAGATTTCCAAGGCGGTCGAAGGACGGTCCCTCCAGGAATGAATCGAACTCTCCATCGACGAACTTCGACAGCTCGCTTTTCCTGCTCCGGATGCGAAGCTCCTCGGGCAGCGTCGCGAAGATTTTTGTTTCAATGGCTCGTGGGGCTGCAAACATGACTTGTTCTCCTGATGTCGGCTCGGCCAAAAGACCACCTGACAACCGAGCGGTCCTAAGGTAATTCACCTGGCAGACGGCCGATGGCCGGCTTGGGTTGCGGCTTGCCGGGCTCATCCTCGCGCAGAAACACCAATTGCAGCGCCGGTACCACCACCAGCAACATGATGGGCCCCAACAGCATACCCCCAACGACCACGGTGGCCAGGGG
>Ga0187880_1002819_pt1 | contig 13418 bp, 7 predicted proteins | sample June2016WEW_19_4_FD_132998 | JGI IMG/M metagenome (GOLD analysis project Ga0187880, IMG submission 132998) | Peatland microbial communities from SPRUCE experiment site at the Marcell Experimental Forest, Minnesota, USA - June2016WEW_19_40 | ecosystem: Environmental > Terrestrial > Soil > Wetlands...
AATCAGTGTGCCGATACCTGTACGGGCACCGAAGGCCCCGGAGTCGTGACAGTGATCGACGGTGCGACCCTTGCAACAACCAACGTTGGCGTTGGGTATTCCCCCAGTGGTCTGGCGATCAACTCGGTGACTAATAGAATCTACGTCCCAAATATTTGCGGCAACGATCCCGCCTGCCACACCGGCAGCGGCACAGTTTCGGTGATTGATGGAACTCCACCCACCGCTCTACAATTCGTCCCGCTGAGCCAGCCGTGTCGTGCGGTCGATACTCGGCCGGGGAGCGGTGGCGGCGGTCCGATTCAAGGCGGCACACACCAGGACTTCCCGATTTCCGGTGAGGGCAGCTGCGCGACTCTTCCGAACGCGGCGGTTTATTCCACGAACGTCACGGTGGTTCCGGGCCCAACCCTGGGCTACCTGACGATATGGCCCGCGGGACAGCCGCAGCCAGTGGTTTCGACGTTGAACTCGGTGGATGGCCGCGTCAAAGCTGACGCGGCGATCGTGCCGGCGGGCGCCAACGGCGCAGTCAGCATTTACGTCACAGACACGACCAATGTGATCGTCGATGTCAACGGCTACTTTGCGCCGGTAACTGGTTCCACGTTGGCCTTCTATCCACTGGCGCCCTGTCGGGTCGCCGACACGCGCAAATCCGACTTTCCCCCAGGCTTGGGACCGCCGTCGCTGACGGGTGGCCAGCAACGTGACTTCCCCATCCTGAATGCCACGACCTGCAACATTCCCCCGACCGGGGTCGCCGCGTATTCGCTGAACTTCACCGTCGTGCCGAGCGGTAGGCTCGGTTACCTGACGGTGTGGCCGACGGGCCAAGACCGGCCTACGGTTTCCACCTTGAACGACGTTCTTGGCAATGTCATCGCCAATGCTGCGATTGTGGTGGCAGGCACGGGTGGTGAAGTCTCGGCTTACGCGACCGACAACACCGACGTAGTTATCGACATCAACGGCTACTTCGCGGCGGCGGGGCAGGGTGGACTGTCGCTCTACGGAGTGCAGCCTTGCAGGACCTTCGACACGCGCCACGTTGGCAGCGGTCTGCCCTTCACCGGGACCTTGAGTCCTCCGGTGGACGTGGTGGATACAGGATGCGCCGCCTCGAGCCTGGCACAGGCGTATGTGTTCAACGCGACGGTCGTGCCGGTTTCCAGCCTGGGCTACTTGACGCTGTGGCCGGACGGCGAGAACCAGCCGGTGGTTTCCACGCTGAATGCGGCGGATGGGTCCCTCAGCAACAACATGGCGATCGTGCCCACCAACAACGGAAAGGTCGATGCCTTCGCGAATGGGCTCACGCAACTGATCCTCGACATCTCCAGCTACTTCGCACCGTAGTTGGGAGTCGCGGTCGCGTTGGCCGATGCACAGAGCGGGCTTGGGATTTCTATTTAAGGGCCTGTAATCGCTGACTAGCCATCTGCGCCGTCGGGCTGGAGGGGTTTTCTTTCTGCATCTGCTGATATAGCTTGCGGGCCTGGTCGGGCTGCTTAGCTTCCTCGTAGAGTGAGGCCAACAGAAATTGGGCCGTGCTCTTGCCCACCGAAAGGGTGGGATGATCGGCCAGTTGCTTGTAGATTTCGATGGCCTGGGGATCGCGATTGGTGTCGTGATAGATGGCAGCCAGCGCCAACTTGGCCAGGCTGGCGATCTCTTGGTAACGGCTGCCGGCCACGTCTTGCAGGTCCTTCTCCGCGCCGGTATTGTCGCCCATCTCGTGCAGGGTTATGCCGGCGAAATAGCGGGCCACGCGTCCGGACTGGGTGAAGGAGTACTTGTCGGCAATGTGCGTGAAGTCGGCATTGGCGGCCTGGGCGCGTTCCTGGATAGAGCCGAAGCTCAACATTTCCGGCGATGCAGGTGTGCCGGCCGGACGAATGGGCGCGTCGTACTTTTGCATGGCTCCCGCCAGTTCGCTGCTGGCCTGCTGGTCGCGATAATTTATGAAGGCCCAACCGCCAATGAGAACGGCGAGAACCACCACGACGGCCACCACGGCAGCCGTGACCTTGGAACGATGCTCCACCGCCCAGGAAATGGTTTCCGTGGTCGATGTCCTGAACGAGTCCTGCTTAAGTTGATGCCGAGTGTAACTGCGCACGAAGAGTCCTTATCTGGTGTGTTATGAGGGTGGGAAAAGCTCAGTCTAACAGGTAGGAGAATCGCCGGTCAAACCGGGCAAAGCGAATCGCAGCTAGAGGGATCTGAAGCCCGGCCCCTCTAGTAACCAGGTAATAATCATGGCGTGGCAGGCTAGCTGGGGGCGGTCGGGGCGTCATAGTTGCGAAGAATATCACTGACAAGTTACCCCCAGTAGTGACATAATAACCGCCTAGTGTGAGCTAATAACGGAAATTCCGCCTTAGGAGCTTGACATGATCTCACTGTGGCCCTCCACAATTTCCTCCCTGAATGATTCATTGGCCCTACTTTGCGAAAGCGTAGAAAAACTGAAGGCTGCCAAGTCAGTTGATATCGCCGAAGTCACCGAGCAGCTTAGGATGGCGGCGGAATCGGCTCGAAACCTACGTGCGCTGGTATTGTCGGAACTGCCCGAGGCCGCATGGCAGAGCCGTCACGAACTTGACGCGCTGCTGGAAAAGATAGAAAAACGCGTAGAGGCAAGACAGCTAGAGCAGCTGCGCTCGCGTCTTTTGGGTCTCGCTGCGGAGTTGGAGCGCGGTGCTATTGTGCACCGTCGCGCGGTCCGTGTCGGCCAACTGACTCAGCTCCGTGATCAGGCGATCATCGAACTGCGGTCCCAAGCCGGGAAGGGAGCGCCACACCCCCTTCCGGGCCCTGAAGCCGATGAATGGCTCGATTGGGCCTGTGGCTTGAAAGAGCCGGATGATGCTGAATCGCTGCAGACGATTCGCAACGGATTTGCGCACTTGGATGAGTTTGTTGCCAATCTAGAGCCCGATATGTGGGTAATGAAAACAGAAACTCCGGTTTAGGAGATGGTGAATAGTCAAAACGGAAACTCCGGTCTAGGAGCTTGACATGAATGCATTCTGTCCTCCCGCGCTTGCCTCTCTGGACGACTCTTTGACTCTCCCTAAGGAAAGCCTGGGAAAACTCGATGCCGGCTTACTAATCGATGTCGCGGAAGTCATCGAGCAGCTTAACAGGGCGGCAGAATCTGGTCGAATGGTGCGCGAGTTGGTATTGTCGGAGCTGCCCGACGCCTCATGGGACAACCGAGCCGAACTTGACGCACTGCTTGAGAAGATCGAGAAAATTAACGAGGCAAGGGAGATAGAGCAACGGCGCGCCCGTCTGATGGCCCTTGCGACGGAGTTGGAGCGCGGTAGTATTGTCCACCGGCGTGCTCTCCGGGTCAGTGAACTGACTCAACTGCGAGATCAGGCGGTCGCCGAATTACGGTCCCAAGCCACGTCGGAGGCAGCACCACAACCTCTGCCCGGCCCGGAAGTAGACCAGTGGGTCGACTGGGCCTGCGGCTTAAAAGAGCCTGAAGATTCTGAACCCCTTCGTATTCTTCAGGGTGGATTTGCCCGCCTCGATGATTTTGTTGCCAGCCTAGAGCCCGACATGTGGACGGTGCCCGATGCCACATTGCAGAACCGGCGCGAACTTGAGGCACTCATCAGGGAAGAAGCCCAGAAGAATTTGCGCGCCCGTCTGTTGGCTCTGGCGACGGAGTTGGAGCGCGGTAGTATTGTGCATCATCGGGCATTCCGCGTAACCCAACTCAATCAGCTTCGTGACCAGGCAGTCAACGAATTGCGGTCCCAAGCCGAGGGGCCGGGAGCGCCGCAAACCCTGCCCGGCCCGGAAGCAGACCAATGGATCGAGTGGGCGTGTAGCTTGAAAGAGCCGGAAGACGCTGAGTCTTTGCAGACCCTTCGCAAGGGATTTGCCCACTTGGATGATTTTGTTGCCAGTCTAGAGCCCGACATGTGGATAGCTGGGGGACCGCCGCCGGCGGAGATTCCGCCGGAACCTGAGGCGCCTGCCGATAAGCCACAGCCGGAACTGCCCCGGGCGGAAGCCAACGGGTTTGAAGAAACGATGGTGTCGGCGGGGCCTATACCGATTAAGTTGAAGGCCAGGAGGTCCTCCAAGTGGCGCCGCGTGGCCCCGGTCTCCCGCTCCGTTGAGGCGCCATCGGTGCCGGTGATGGAGCCGGATACGCTCACGCCAGACTATGTCACTCCCGCGCCGACCGAAGAAGAAGTCCAACCGACGGCGGCGCAGAAGGGCGCGCTGCTGGACAGCATAAAAGGCCTGGTCACCGAACCGGTCCGCCGCCTGAAGAATGTTGTCGAGCCTCCCTACAATGCGGAGGCCTTCCGCGAAGCCAGCGCCGCACCGGCGATGGCTGACCAGCCGGCTGAGCCTGTCTTCAGCGCAGAAGTTTTCCGTGAAAGCAGTGTCGCGCCGACGACGAGTTCCGGCCTCAAGACCAGAGTTGCAGAGCTGGTGGAGGGAAAATCGCGGATACTGCTGGCGGTCGCGGCGGTGCTAGTGCTGGCCGTGGCGGGAGCCATGATGTGGAGGTCGCACCGAAATCATATTCGCAGTGCTACGGTTAGCGCCAGCGAGAGCAAGACTGCTGACGTCACGCAAAGCAATCTGCAGAACCAGCTTCCGGCTCAACCTGTGGTGGCCACCGATACGAATGCGAAGCTGCCGGCCGATAAACAGCCCAAGCCGAAAGACCAGACCGCAGCTGCCAAGCCAACTTCCCCAGCTACGCCCGACAATGCAGTGTTGCAACCGCCTCTGACGATCGCGACAAATGAAGCCAGGAAGCCAGCAGCGACGCCTGCTGAAGCAGTCGAAGCGCCGGTTCTCGGCTTGTCAGGCAAGGTTCCAGGCAGTCTGATCAGCGGCATCCCGACAGCCCAGCCCAAGCTCGCACAGAAGGTCACGGTCTCCTCGGGAGTGGCACAAGGTCTGCTGGTCCACCAAGTCACGCCGCGCTATCCCGCACCGGCCCGGGACGCGCACGTGCAGGGAACCGTGGTCTTGCAGGCTTTAATTGGGAAGGATGGAAGCGTGCGCAATCTGCATGCGCTAAGTGGCCCTCCCTTGCTGACGCAAGCGGCAGTGGATGCGGTGAAACAGTGGCGCTACAAACCCTATTACCTGGATGGGCAACCGGTCGAAGCGGAAACCCAGATTAGCGTCAAGTTCTCAGCGCCTTAGGGCGACGAGTAATCCTCACTGCCCGGCCTGGACGTTCGCTGTGAGCGCAAGTGTGCCCATGGGATGCGCAGGTCGCCGCTGATGTCCTCTGTGGTCGCTCTAGTTAGTTCCCAAAACGAGCGCTTTGCACCGACAAAAACAATTCTGCACGTACACGCAAAGATTGCCTGTTCTATTGTTGGGTTTCGAGCCGCCATGAATCAAACAGCTAAGACTCTACTCTCCGTGCTCATGTTTCTCACACTGCTTCCATTCGGCGATGCCATTGCGTCGGCGCAAACGGCGTCGCCCGACAAACCGGTAGGTGAACTATCCAAATCCGAACTAGATAAGCGAGCAGAAGCAGGCGATGCGGTTGCACAAAACGAGTTGGGAATAAGGTACCGCTTGGGCATCGATGTGGAGAAAGATCCGGCCAAAGCCATTCCGTGGTTTCTTAAAGCGGCACAACAGGGCAATGCGAAGGCGTACTTCAATCTAGGTGCTGCGTACTATAACGGCGACGGTGTCGCGATCAACGACGACGAATCCTGCGTCTGGTTTATGCTCGCGGCCGATGCGGGTGACGCCACCGGGCGGGATGCCGTCGAACGCGTTCGCCGCGATGAAAAGCCCTATGGTATTGTCCGGTGCGAAGCATCGACGGCTTCCGCGTACTTGCGGGGTGGGTCAATCAAACAGGACCTTGGTCAGGCATTGCACTGGTACATCAAGGCTGCGAATGACGGCTCCGGTTTAGCCTGCGAACGGCTGGCATATTTGTATTCCCAAGGCATCGGAGTGCAACAAGACAAGGAGCAGAGCTTGAAGTGGTTAAAACGTTCTGCGGACCTTGGGTACTTGCCCGCAGTCTTCGAACTGGGGATGGCTTACGAGACGGGGACCATGGTTCCTCAGGACCTGGACAAGGCTAGGAAGCTATACGACAAGGCCGCACACAGCGGCCAGCCGGACGCTCTGATCGCTCTAGGCAATCTCTATGCGGAAGGACGAGGAACGAAAGCAGATCAGCAAAAGGCTTTTATGTATTACACTCTCGCGGCGGCTTACGGGAGTACCAGCGGAAAGCGCAGGGCTGAGGAGTTGCAAAAAGGACTGACGCACAAGCAGGTCATAGCCGCCAAACAAGACGCACAGCGCTTCCTTCAATCTGGCCCCGTGCTGCTCCAAAGGTAGAGTCTTTCGGCTACAAGTCACCTGCGCCAAGGGTTTGCTGAATCCGACCCTATAATACCTCCAGTACCATCGACTCTTGCCCCTAATGCCCAACCCCATTCGCATCATCGGCGCCGGACTGGCCGGCTCGGAGGCCGCCTGGCAATGCGCCCGCCGCGGCGTCGCTGTCGAGCTGTTCGAGATGCGGCCGCTGCGCTCGACGCCCGCTCACCAGAGCGCAAACTTCGCCGAGCTGGTGTGCTCCAACTCGCTGAAGTCCGACACGGAGAACACCGCGCCGTGGTTGCTGAAAGAGGAGATGCGCCGCGCCGGTTCGCTGCTGATGGACATCGCGCGCCAGACCACCGTTCCTGCCGGGCACGCGCTCGCGGTGGACCGCGACAAATTTTCCCAGGCGGCAACGGATGTCATCGAACGCGATCCGCTCATCCGCGTTATGTGTGAAGAGGTCACGGCCATCGACGAGAACACTGCGATCACGATTGTGGCCACCGGCCCGCTCACATCGGACGCGCTGACGCGCGAAATCCTGCGCTTGAGCGGGAGCGAGCAACTGTATTTCTACGATTCCATCAGCCCCATCGTCGAGGCTGATTCCATCGACAGGTCGCGCGTGTACATGGCCGCGCGCTACGACAAGGGCACGGCCGACTACATCAACTGCCCGATGACGAAGGAAGAGTACGACCGCTTCCTCGACGCGTTGTTGGAAGCGCATTCGGTTGACGCCAAAGACTGGGAGAAGCTGAACTATTTCGAAAGCTGCCTGCCCATCGAGGAGATTGCGCGCCGCGGTCGCGACACCCTGCGCTTCGGGCCGATGAAGCCGGTTGGCCTGCGCGATCCGCGCACCGGCCAAACTCCTTACGCGGTGGTGCAGTTGCGCCAGGAAAATCTGCGCGCCGATTCCTACAATCTGGTCGGCTTTCAAAACCACCTCAAGTACGGCGAGCAGGCGCGCATCCTGCGTCTCATCCCCGGCCTGGAGAACGCGAAGTTCCTGCGCTACGGACAGATTCACCGCAACACCTATATCAATAGCCCCACGCTGCTGCGCGAAACCTTGCAGATGAACCAGCATCCCAACGTGCTGTTCGCCGGGCAGATTTCCGGTGTCGAGGGCTATGTCGAATCGATCGCCACCGGATTGCTCGCAGGCATGCAAGCCTCCGTTCTGGCGATGAACATGGAACCCGTTGCTCCTCCGCGCGCCACCGCCTTTGGAGCGCTGCTGAACTACATCTGCCACGCCGAAGCCAAACATTTCCAGCCCGCCAATATCACCTTCGACCTGTTGCTGCCGCTCGACGAAGCCACGCGCCGCCGCATCCGCGACAAGAAACAGCGCCACGCGATGGTCTGCGAGCGGGCGCTAGCGGAATTAGACGGATGGCTGAAAGCTCTGGCGGGTCGCTCAATTGCACTTGCGCGTAGAGCTGGAGTTGCAGGTCCTGGCGAAATCGCAGAAAATTAAATGGGCCCGCTGCCAAGGAGCGGTGACACTTCCTTGGCCTCGAGCCCATTCGATCCTGAAATGGATCGGAGGTGATACTTTTATGCTACGCCGGGCTGTGGAAATGTCAAGAAGAAATTGGGATAAGCCGTCATTTCTCCAGTAGTTGAGCACATTTTACAAGTGCCTTCAACTGGCTGAAAACAGAGGGGATGAAACGTCATGCCGAGCGGTAGCCAGCTTCACGGAGCGGGCTTCTGTGGCATCACATTAAAGATGTTCCTCAGCACGGCACGTTACAAACAACCAGAAGCTGATGCAGAGGGAACGCGATCATCAGTCACGAATTCAATCCGACTACCGACTGGGTTGCAAATGCGAAGCTGCTAAACTAAGCTTTGTCGCGATCTTCCGATTAGGCCGGGATGGCGGAACTGGCAGACGCAGCGGACTCAAAATCCGCCGGGCTTCGGCCCTTGGGGGTTCGATTCCCCCTCCCGGCACCACTCAATACTTACTGCAACAAATCTTTAACAGCATCAGCCGCCAGACTATCTTTTCAGCTTGCGACGCAATATACCGGCGAGTCCTAGGATGCCAGAACCAAACAGCATGATGCTGCTAGGCTCAGGGACCGGGGGAGGGCAGCAGCCGCCGAGCGTGAACGATTCCCCTCCGAGTCCACAATCGCCAAAATTGGTGCCGCTCTGCCGGAAGTTGCAAGTCGCCGGACCGCCACTACCGCCGTTTGGTATGTCCCACGCTTCCGTCGAGTTATTGCCCTGGGAGTCGCTGGCATTACTCAGAGAGAGCCAGTACTCGTTGCCGGCTGTCATTTCCGCGGAAGTAATTTCAACCGTAATATCGTAAACGTCGTAACCGTCGGCATTCGTGAAGAGGAAGTGGCTGTTGCCACTATTTAGCGCAACGGTTCCGACGCCTACATCGGTGCCGAACGCCGTGGTGCCGAGCTCATAGCCAATACTCGACGGCGTGAACCCGCTGGCTAGCCACTCACCGAACTCGAGGCTGCCAGGGACGCCGGAAGCTGCCGCAATAAACCCGTTCGAAATGTCCTGGACAGACCCAAGAAAATTTGGGTTGTTGGGGCCGGTGATAAAGAACGCATTGTCGTTGCCATCGATCCCGCCGTCGTTGTAGATCGCTTGCGCGAAGCCGGTCGAGGCAAGACACAGAATTGTGAGCAGGGACAGCGAAGCAAGGCGCAGCTTCATGGGTAAGGTCCCTTCCTGGGCCTATCCAGTATTGCACTCTCGCGAAAACCCTCTGTCAACGCTATTTCTAACGCCGCTCTTTCCGCGCTCCGCTCGCCCAAAAGGGCAATATCGAATTGTGCATACGCTCATCCCTGCTTCTTCGGTGCGTTCAACAGTTCTTTCCACATCACCCTTCGACGGATCTTGGTGTCCGTACGCAGACAGAATTCTTGGCGCTACGACGCCACTGGTGGCGGATTCAGCGGCTCCGTTTTTTTCGTTGCGACCGAAACCAACAATGTCTTGAGAATCACGTACAGCACCGGGATGAAGAACAGGTTGAGAACGGTGGAGAACAACATACCACCAACAATCGCGGTCCCTACCGAATGCCTGCCCAACTTGCCTGCGCCGCTGGCAAAGTACAGGGGCAGCACGCCCAACAGGAAAGCGAAGGAAGTCATCAGGATGGGGCGCAAGCGTAGCTCGGCGGCTTCGATGGCGGCCTCGGTGATGGAGCGTCCGCGCTCGATCAGTTGCTCGGCGAATTCTACGATCAGAATGGAGTTCTTCGCCGAAAGGCCGATCAGCATCACCAGTCCGATCTGCACGTAAACGTCGTCAACCAACCCGCGCATCGAAATGAAGGACAGCGCACCCAGCACCGCCATCGGCACCGCCAGTAGGATGATGAAGGGCAGCGCGAAGCTTTCGTACTGCGCTGAGAGCGTGAGATAGACCACTACAATACCGAGGCCGAAGATGAGGATGGCTTTGCCGGCGGCCTCGATCTCTTCCAGCGCCAGGCCTGACCAACTGAACGTCATGCCTTGCAGCATGTTCTGCCGGGCCAGTTCTGCCATGGCCGCCAGGCCCTGCCCCGAGCTATATCCGGGAGCGGCAGCCCCGTCGATTTCGGCGGAGCGGAACAGGTTGAAGTGGTTGATCACCTGCGGTCCGGCGGCGTCTTTCAGCGCAACGATGTTGCCCAGCGGCAGCAGGCCGTTGGCGTCGGAACGAACGTAGTACTGCCGCAGGTCCTGCGCGGTCATGCGGAAGGGCTGGTCGGCCTGCACGTACACGCGGTAAGAGCGATTGTTGAAATCGAAATCGTTCACGTACTGCGATCCCATGTAAACGCCAAGGGCCTGCGTGACCTGGCTGAGCGGCACTCCCATGGCCTTGGCTTTCGCGCGATCGATTTGCACCAGTTGCTGCGGGTCGTTGGCGGTGAAGCTGGTGAACAGCCCGACGAGGTCCTTGCGCTGGCGGCTGCCGGCAACAATTTTGTGCGCCACCTCGTCAAGGTCCTGCAATGTATTGCGGCCCAGGTCCTGCAGTTGGAACTGGAAGCCACCGAAGGCGCCAATGCCTTGAATGGCCGGCGGCTCGAAGGCCGCCACTATGGCTCCGGGTATGGCGGAGAGCTTGGGTGCGACCCGGGCCACGATGTCGCTGGCGGCGTGCCCTTTGGCTTTGCGCAGGTCGATGGACTTCAACGGGGCGAAGACCAGCCCGTAGTTCGACGAACTGCCGCCCGTGAGCGAGAAGCCAGGGACTGCGAAGGTGCCAAATATATCGGGGTCGGCAAGCAGGATCTTTTCCGCCTCCCGCGAGACGTTCGTCGTATAGGAGAGCGACGCCCCCGGCGGCGCCTGGACGACCACGATGAAGTAGTTCTGATCTTCCTGCGGCACGAAGCCGGTGGGAACGTGAATATACATAAAGGCGGTGGCGGCCAGTCCGGCGAAGAAGAGCACAACCATGACGTAGCGGAATTTCAAGGTTGTGGTAATGACTTTTCCATAGCCGGAAGCCAGGCCGCGGATAACGCGATCGACGGCGTGCGCAAATTTGCGATACGCGGTGGAGAGCCAACCGATATGCGTCCAGTCAAATACCGAATACTTGTATTCCTCGCCGCGCAGCAGGATGGCCGCCAGCGCGGGCGACAGCGTCAACGCATTGAACAACGAGATGGCGATCGCGAATGCGATGGTCAAGGAGAATTGTTTATAGAGAATGCCGGTGGTGCCCGGGAAGAACGATACCGGCACGAATACCGAGATCAGCACCAGCGACGTCGCCACCACCGCACCCGACACTTCCTTCATGGCCGCCGAGGTTGCCACCCGCGGATCGGTCTTGTCCGTGTCGATGTGGCGCTGCGCATTTTCGATGACCACGATCGCGTCATCCACCACTAATCCCGTGGCCAGAGTGATGCCAAACAGCGTCAGTGAATTGATGGAGAAATCGAAGATCTTGATGAAGGCGAAGGTCCCGACCAGCGAAACCGGGATGGTGACCGCCGGAATGATGGTCGCGCGCCAGTCCAGCAGGAAGAGGAAGATCACCACGATCACGATAAGGATCGCTTCCTCCAGGGTCCTGACTACTTCCCGCACCGAGTCGCCAACTACGGTCGTCGTGTCAAAGGCGATGACGTACTTGATGCCGGGCGGGAACGACTTGGCCAACTCCGCCAACGCCGCTTTCGTCTTCTTGTCCACGTCCAATGCGTTGGCATCCGAAAGCTGCTGCACACCGATACCGATGGCTTCATGCCCGCTGTACATCAGGTTCGAGTCGTAATTCTCGGAGCCAATCTCGGCCCGTCCAACATCTTTCAGCTGAACGATGCCGTTGCGGGTGTTCTTCAGGATGATCTGCTCGAATTCCCTGGGATCCGACAGGCGTCCAATCACCCGCAGAGTCACCTGGAAATCCTGCTTGGGATCGGAGGGCGGACGTCCCAACTGTCCGGCCGGAATCTCGACGTTTTGCTCCTGCAAGGCGGCGACCACGTCGGCGGCCGTCAACTGGCGCTGGGCCAGTTTGGTGGGGTCAAGCCAGATCCGCATGGCGTACTTGCGCTCACCAAAGATGATCACGTCGCCCACGCCGGAAACGCGCTTCAATGCATCCTTGACGTAAACGTCGAGGTAGTTCGAGATGTACTGGTCCGAGAGGCTGTTGTCGGGCGAATAGAACCCCGCGGCAAAAACGAAGTTCGGGTTCGCTTTGGTGATGGTGACGCCGGTGTTCTTAATCTCCTGGGGAAGGCGGCCCTGCGCGGTGGCCACGCGGTTCTGTACGTCCACCGCCGCAATGTTCAGGTCGTAGCCGGTGCGGAAGGTCACATTGATGCTGCTGGTGCCGTCATTGGAGCTGGTCGAGGTCATATAGTGCATGCCCTCGACGCCATTGATCTGCTGCTCCAGCGGAATGGTGACCGCCGACTCCACCACCTGCGCATTGGCGCCCACGTAATTGCTGCTGACGTTGACTTGCGGCGGGGCCAGGTTGGGATAGAGCGAAATGGGCAGGGTAGGAATGCACACGGCCCCCGCAAGAATTATGAGGAGTGCGCAGACCGTGGCAAAAATAGGCCTTTGAATGAAAAAGTCAACCAAACGAGAAGTTCCTCTCCTGCGCCGCTCATCACGCGAAGTCTGCTGCCTATCCGATGGTGTTGCCTAGCTGGTTGGTTGAATGGGCACACCGTCGATCAGGAACTGCGTGCCGGAGATGATGACCCGGTCACCGGGCGTCAGACCGCCGGTCACGGCATAGTTATTGCCGATGGTGTCGCCCAGAGTTACGGCGCGCTGCTTGGCGACGTGTCCGTTCCCCTGCTGGGCAGCCACGTAAACGAATGGCTGCCCGCCGATACGCGTAATCGCCAGCACCGGAACGGTCGGCGTGGGCGCCGTGCTCCAAATCACCCGCGCCTTCACCAGTTGTTCGTTGCGGAACCGGTCGAGCGAAGTGTGGATGGGCGCTTTCACTAGAACACCCTGTAGAGCGTTGTCCACCTGCTGCGAAATGAAATAAATCTTTGAACTTTCGATCAGTTCCCCGGCGCTGTTGACGATTTGCACGGGGAGATCCATGCGGATGTCGCCGGCCCGCTCCGTCGGGATATAAACGTAGGCCTCCAACTCCTCGTTCTCGTCAACCGTGGTCAACAAGGTCTGCGACGAAACGTAGTCCCCCAAGTGCACCGGGATGTCGCCGACGATGCCAGCAAACGGGGCCTGCAGGTTGTAGTAGGCCAGCTCGCGCTGCTGCGTGACCTTGGCCGCGGTGGCGGCTTCCCAGTCGGCCTTCGAATTGGCGAATGCCTGCACCGCCTGGTCATAGCTTTGTTTGCTGGTGACTCCGGATTCGTAGAGCACGCGCTGCCGCTCCAACTCGATCTGGTTGTAGTCGTAGATGGCTTTTTTCTGCGCCTCGGTGCTGCGCTGCTCATCCACCGTCGCCTGTTGCTTTAGCGGGTCGATGGTCATCAACACCTGTCCGGGGCGCACGTGATCGCCCGACTTGACCAGGATGCGGGTGAGCGTGCCCGTCACCTGCGGCTGAATGCTGGC
>Ga0187880_1002826_pt1 | contig 13405 bp, 8 predicted proteins | sample June2016WEW_19_4_FD_132998 | JGI IMG/M metagenome (GOLD analysis project Ga0187880, IMG submission 132998) | Peatland microbial communities from SPRUCE experiment site at the Marcell Experimental Forest, Minnesota, USA - June2016WEW_19_40 | ecosystem: Environmental > Terrestrial > Soil > Wetlands...
CGTTGCGCCATCTTCGCGTGCCGGTTGACGAGCTTGTCGGCGCCATCGCGCTCTCCATCAGGTGCCTGCCCTTGCTGCTCGAAGAGGCGCGAGTGCTACGGGCCGCTCGAAGGGCTCGCCGGCCGGCTCGCCCCAGGTCCTTCAGGGAGCTCGGCGACGAGTCCGTCGAAGTCGTCTTCGGAGCCCTCGCCAACGCGATCAGACGGGCTCGCGAGATTGCGGAAGCGATCGAGGCCCGAGGTGGCGTCCCTACCGTCGCTCCTGAGACCCACCCCTTCACGCGGATCGACGTCGTGGCCCTGCTGGTGAGTGTGATGGGCGTGGCCGCCATGGCCGTCCTTCGTTGAGGGTGCTCGCCGGATGCGAGCGTCGCGAGGTGGCGCAGCCTCGGCACCGCAGGGAATGGCGAATAACGCGAGGGCCCGGTCGTAGACTTCCCACGTGAAGCGCGACGAGGTGGAACGCCGCCTCTTGGATGTGCACGCTCGTTTGGTGCGCGCCCGACAGGAGCTGGCCGTCGCCGAGGAGCAGCTCGACCTCTTCCTCGAGACCGCGGAGGAAGCACGCATTCGGGCACTCGTTTCAGAGACGCCGTTGGCCGACCGCGACTGGCAGGATGCCCAACGGCACGCCGAGGCGATGATCCGTGGCCGCGACAACGCCAGCGCCCGGGTCGTCGAGTTGGAACGTGCGCAGGACGAGTTGCTCTCCAAGCTCGTAGTGTGAACGCAATCACACAACCAAGAGGGATGAGTTCGACAAAGGAGTGGACCCGTTGGCCAGAACCGTCGTGATCGCCGAGGACGAGGCGATCGTTCGCCTCGACCTGCGCGAAATACTCGAAGAGCAGGGCTTCGACGTCGTCGGTGAGACTGGACGCGGCGATGAGGCCGTCGAGCTCGCGAGGCAGCACCGGCCTGACCTTGTGATCCTCGACATCAAGATGCCGGGCCTCGACGGGTTGTCGGCAGCGAGCGAGATCAACGCCGAGCGGGCTTCGGCCATCCTCATCCTCACCGCCTTCAGCCAGCGAAACCTGATCGAGCAGGCCCGTGACGCCGGCGCGCTCGCCTATCTCGTCAAACCGTTTCAGCAGGACGAACTGATGCCCGCCATCGAAGTCGCGCTCGCCCGGTTCAACGAGATGCAGGCGCTCGAGGCGGAGAACGCCGCCCTGGCCGACGACAAGCGCAATCTCGAGCAGCAACTGGCGACGCGGCGTTGGGTGGACCGGGCCAAGGGCAAGCTCATGGACGACCACGCGATGCGCGAGGCGGACGCGTTCACCTTCATACAGCAGACGGCCATGAACCAGCGCACGACGATGCGCGAGATATCGGAGAAGATAGTCGCGGGCGAGATCGTCCCCTAACCTGTCACGGCCGGTCGCGCCCGGCTTAGCATGCATGTAGTGGCGCGCGATCTTCTTCTAGACGGCCACTCGCTCGCGTACCGGGCCTGGTTCGCCTTGCAAGAAGCGCAGCTGTCCACGGCGTCCGGCCAGGAGACCCAGGCCGTGTACGGCTTTGTCTCGATGCTCGCGAAGCTGCTCGAGGACCAGTCGCCGACCGGCATGGCGGTAGCTTTCGACCGTCGCGGGCCGACGTTCCGCGACGGCCTCTCCTCGACCTACAAGGCGGGCCGCCCGGTGACGCCGGAACCCCTGCTCGAGCAGATCGAGCTCATCCGCAAGCTCGTCGAGACCCTGGGGGTCCCCGCCGTCGACGCCGAGGGCTACGAGGCCGATGACGTGATCGCGACGCTTGCCACGAGCCTGTCCACCGAGGGCCACGAGGTCGTCATCGTGACCGGCGACCGGGACGCCTACCAGCTCGTGCGCGACCCACTCGTAAAAGTCCTCTACAACCGCCGCGGCGTGACCGACTACGTGCTCTACGACGAAGCCGGGATCGAAGAGAGGACCGGGGTGAGGCCGGCGCTGTACCCGTTCCTGGCGGCGCTGCGCGGCGACCCCTCCGACAACCTGCCCGGTGTCCCGGGAGTGGGGGAGAAGACGGCGGCCAAGCTCGTCAACACCTACGGCGATGTCGACACCCTCTACGCCCACCTGGGCGAGCAGACCGCCAAGCTCAAGGCCTCCCTCGCCGAGCACGAGGCGCAGGTGCGGCTCAACTTGCAGCTGACACCGCTTGTTCGTGACGTGGCTCTCACCTGTGTCCCCGAGGACCTTGCCCTTGGCCGGTCCAATCGCGAGGAGATGCGCAGCCTCTTCGACCTGCTCGAGATACGCGGCCCCCGCGATCGGATCTTCAAGCAGCTCGACCGTCTGGAGCCGCTGGCCAGGCGGTCGTCGGGCGCCGGCGTGGAGGGCTCGGCCGATTTTGCTGCGAGTCCTGCGCGTGCGGAGGAAACAGCCCTGCGGCCCGTCCAGGTCGTACGGTTCGAAGCGAGCGAGGTGGCCCGAGCGTGGTTGACGTCGCTGGCCGCCTCGCCGGGACCGATCGCCGTCGAGGCGGTGTGGGCGGGCGTCGCGGGCAGGTCCGCCGTCGCGGGGCTCGCTCTTGGCGCGCTCGAGGAAACGGGCGCGGCCGGTGCCGATGAGGGGGGGGCCGATGACACGGCCTGGGCGGACAGCCGGCCGCTGGTCGTGGGCTTTCTGGACGGCAGGCAGATCGCCGAGCCTGGGATCGCCTCGGCCCTCGGTGACGTCCTCGGCGCCGGCAGAGACGGCTCCGCCCGTCGCATCCTGGCCCACCGGGCCAAGGAGCTCATGCGCGCCCTCGAGCCACTGGGGGTCCGCCTGACGGGACTGGACCTCGACACCGCAGTCGCGGCTTACCTCCTCGACGCCCGCGAGGGCCAAGCTTCCCTGTCGGGGCTGGCGAGCCTCGTGCCGACCCTCGGCTCCGGGGCCGGTCAGGACGACCAACGTGCACAGGTTTCCGAGCAGCTCGGCTTCGACCTGGGTGGCGGCGGCCAGGCAGATGAGCAAGTCGGCGAGGGCGGCGTCCTGCCTCAGGCAGCGACACAGGCGGCGGCGCAGGTGGCAATGCTGGGCCGGCTTGCTCCCGGGATCCGCCGCGCGCTCGAGGAAACCGGGGCGACCCGCCTCTACGAGGATGTCGAGCGTCCCCTGATCCGGGTGCTCGCGAAGATGGAGCTCGCCGGGATCGCGGTCGACACCGACAGGTTGCAGGCCATCAGTGACGAGCTGACCTCGCAGGCGCGACGACTGGAAGCCGAGGTCCAGCAGCTGGCGGGCGAGGACTTCAATGTCAACTCGACTCCACAGCTGCGCCACATCCTTTTCGACAAGCTGCAGCTCGTTCCGCAAAAGCGGACGAAGACCGGCTATTCCACCGATGCCCAGAGCCTTCTGCGCCTGCGCGACGCCCACCCGCTCGTGGACACGCTGCTGCGGTACCGTGAGGTCGAGAAGCTCCGCTCCACCTACGGCGAGGGCCTGCTCGCCGAGGTCGCACCCGACGGGCGCATCCACGCCTCGTTCAACCAGACTGTGGCCCGCACGGGCCGGCTCTCGTCGGACCAGCCGAACCTGCACAACATCCCGGTCCGCAGCCTCATCGGGCGCCGCTTCCGCGAGGCCTTCGTGCCGAGCGCCGGCTGCGAGCTGTTGATCGCGGACTACGACCAGATCGAGCTGCGCGTCATCGCCCACCTGTCCGACGACCCCGGCCTCGTCGAGGCCTTCCGCGCGGGGCTCGACATCCACAACGCGACCGCCGCCAGGGTCTATGGCGTCGAATCCGGTGATGTGACGCTGGCGATGCGTTCGAAGGCGAAGATGATCTCCTACGGGCTCGCCTACGGGATGGAGGCGTACGGGCTCTCCCAGCGCCTCGGGGTCGGGGTCGAGGAGGCGGCCGCGATCCTTGCGCAGTACTTCGCCGCCTTCCCGAACGTGAAACGGTACATGGAGCGCTCGGTTGCCGAAGCCCGTGGGCGCGGCTACACCGAGACCCTGCTCGGCCGGCGCCGCTATCTCCCCGAGCTCGACTCGGCCAACTTCCGCGTGCGCCAGGCGGCGGAGCGCCAAGCCATGAACGCCGGCATCCAGGGCTTGGCGGCGGACATCTTCAAGGTTGCGCTCGTACGCCTGGACGGCGCCCTCGGCGAGCGCGGGCTCTCAAGCCGGATCGTGCTCCAGGTCCATGACGAGATCCTCGTCGAGGCGGTCGCCGCCGAGCGCGACGAGGTCCTTGCGCTGACGGTCGAAACCATGGAACACGCTTTCGAGTTGCGGGTCCCGATGGCTGTGCACGTGGCAATCGGAGACAGCTGGGCGGCCGGCAAGGAGCCTGCGCTGGACGCCGGTGCCGAGTTCGACGGGTCGGATTCCCTCGCGCAGGGCGAGCCGATCGTGTGACATAGTGAGCTTGGCCCGGCCGACGGGTACCATTGTTGCGCGACCATTACGGCGGTGACCAAGTTCTGGCCGACAGCGCACCAGCGAGCGCCATTCCGAATCCAATCCAAATCGTCAGCGGCGGTCGGCGCGCCCGCCGCTCTTGATGACCTGTCCGAAAAGAGAGCGACCTACTCCCCATGTCCGACACTACGAGCACCAGTGCACCCGGTTCCTCCGAGGACCAGGAGCGTCACGGCACATTTGACGCCGACGGGGTCTACGTTCCCCGCAAGATCGTGGAGGACGACCTCGGTGACCTGTCCTTCGAGGACGCGATCGACCAGACCATCGTCGCCTTCGAGGACGGGGACGTCGTCACTGGCAAGGTGGTGAAGGTCGACAAGGACGAGGTGCTGCTCGACATCGGCTTCAAGTCCGAGGGCGTCATCCCGGCGCGTGAGCTGTCCATTCGCCATGACCTCGATCCCCACGACGTCGTCTCGGTCGGGGAGGAGATCGAAGCTCTGGTGCTCCAGAAGGAGGACAAAGAGGGTCGCCTGATCCTGTCGAAAAAGCGCGCCCAGTACGAGCGTGCCTGGGGCACGATCGAGAAGGTCAAGGAATCCGGGGGCGTCGTGAAGGGCCTCGTCATCGAGGTCGTCAAGGGCGGGCTGATAGTCGACATCGGCCTTCGCGGTTTCCTTCCGGCATCTCTCGTCGAGCTTCGGCGGGTGCGAGATCTCCAGCCCTACATCGGCAAGTCACTCGAGGCCAAGATCATCGAGCTCGACAAGAACCGCAACAATGTCGTGCTATCACGGCGGGCGTGGCTCGAGGAGACCCAGCGCGAGCAGCGCGGCGAGTTCCTCGTGAACTTGAAGCCTGGTGAGGTACGCAAGGGCGTCGTGTCGTCGGTCGTGAACTTCGGCGCCTTCGTCGACCTCGGCGGCATGGACGGGCTCGTGCATGTCTCGGAGCTGTCCTGGAAGCACGTGGACCACCCCTCCTCGGTCGTTGCGGTGGGCGACGAGGTCAACGTCCAGGTGCTCGATGTCGATCTCGACAAGGAGAGGATCAGCCTGTCGCTGAAGGCGACCCAGGTCGACCCGTGGCAGGAGTTCGCCACAAACCACCGGATCGGCGAGCTCGTGTACGGCCGGATCACCAAGCTCGTGCCGTTCGGTGCTTTCGTACAGGTGGGCGATGGCATCGAGGGCCTCGTGCACATCTCGGAGATGGCGGCGCACCATGTCGACCTGCCCGAGCAGGTCGTCACGCCCGGCGAGGAGCTATGGGTGAAGATCATCGACATCGATCTTCAGCGTCGCAGGATCAGCCTTTCGATCAAGCAGGCCGCCGAAGGCGGCGAGGTCGCCGAGGAGTACCGCGAGGCCTTCGGCGAGCACGCCTACGACGCGGAAGGCAACTACATCGGCTACGACTACTCGGCGACCGACTTCACCCCGGAGACGGAGAGCCAGGCGGCCTGGGCAGACCTCCTCGCGGCCAACGAGGCCGCGAGCGCGATGGCCTTTGAGCAAGGCGCGGCGGTGACGGTCGTCGAGGAACCGACCGCCGGTGCCGACGACACCGTCGGGGCCGCCCAGTCCGAATATGGCACTTCCGAAGCGCTGGTCCCTGACGAGGACCTCGTGGGAGCTACGGCCGGATCGCAGCCGGAGGAGGCCGCGGAACAGGAGGGGATTGACGAGCCTCCGGTCCCGTCGGCCCCGGCCGACGAGGTACCCGCGGACTAGGGCCGCCCGCGGCGTCCACTCCGGCTGGGCTCGGGTGGGCAAGGGCGCTCTCGAGGCGCACGGCCGCATCGGCTAGCCGGTTGAGGATGGAAGGCCGCGACTACCATGCGGTCGATGCACCCGGTGAATGCGCCGGTGCGGTCACCCGAGGTGCCGACGCCGTCTTCCCGAAGGACTGAGGCGCGCGACAGCGCTGCGCGCAGAACCCCCGAGCAGACCGTTGTCGCCGCGGCAAGTGGGGCCGTGCTCGCCGGCGCAGTCGTGCTGCGTTTCTGGACGCCTTCGCCAATGTGGCTGGACGAGGCGCTGACGGTCAACATCGCCCGGGCCCCATTGCACCTGATCCCACATCTGCTTCGCGACGACGGGGCACCGCCTTTGTACTACGTGCTCCTCCATTTCTGGATGAGGGTGTTCGGAACGAGCGACCTCGGGGCGCGTTCGCTGTCGGGGGTCATCGGTGTTGTCACGCTCCCTGTCGTGTGGGTCGCCGGCTACAGGGTCGGCTCTCAATCCTGGCGCGCGGCCGCGCCCGGTGCCGCTGAGCCGGAGGTTGAGGACGGCATTTCGCAGCGTGTTGCGCACGGGCGGGCCGGTCGGGCAGTGGCGTGGACGGCGACGTTGCTCATGGCCACTTCGCCCTTCGCCGTGTACTACGACACCGAAGCCCGCATGTACTCGCTCGTCATCTTGCTGTCGAGCCTGGGGGTGCTGGCCTTCACCGCGGTGCTCCGCAGACCGACGACCTGGAACGCGCTGGCCCTCGCAGTTGTGACCTGTGGCCTGGAGTACAGCCACTACTGGGCCTTGTACTTCGTGGCCGTCACCGCCGTCGGCGCCGCCTTTTTCGCCAGGTCCGGCCCCTACTCGCGCGCCTGCCGCGCCGCACTCGTCGCTCTGGCCGCGGGAACCGTTGCCTTCGGCCCGTGGGTCCCGACATTCCTCTTCCAGTTGCACCACACGGGCACGCCTTGGGCGACTCCTGTGGACTTCACGGCGCTCGTCTACACCTTCACGCAGTTCGCTGGCGGCGACTCCGACGCTGGCCGGGCACTCGCCCTCGTGCTCGCCTTCCTCGCTCTGCTCGCGGTCGCAGGCAGCGCCCTGGACGGGCGCCGGGTCGTGCTCGATCTGAGGACGCGACCGGGAGTCCGCGGCCTGGCCCTGGTGTCGGCTGGGACGCTCCTCGTGGCTTTGATCGCGGGCAAGCTCACCGGAAGCACGTTCGCGGACCGTTACTCGGCGGTCATATTGACGCCGTGCCTGTTGGTGGTTGCATACGGCGTGACTTCACTGACCGATCGACGCCTTCGCCACGGGGTCGTAGGCGTCGCGATCGCGTTCGGTCTCGCGGCGTCGATCCCGAACGCATTCCTCACGCGGACACAAGCCGCGCAGGTCGCTTCCGCGGTGCTGGCCCAAGCACGTCCCGGTGACGTGGTGGCGTTCTGCCCGGATCAGCTCGGGCCGGCCGTCAGCCGCGCCCTCGACGGTCGCTTCGACGAGGTGGCGTTCCCCCGCGCCGACCCACCGGAGATCGTGAACTGGGTCGACTACGCGACGACCGTCGCGCACGCGAGCACGCGCACTTTCTCGAGGCTGCTGGTGTCACGGGCCGGACCGGGAAAGGTGATCTGGTACGTGTGGGCGCCCGGCTACCTCAACTTCGGGAACGACTGTCAGGCAATTGCCGGCGAACTTGCCGCGAGACGGCCCCAGCGTGAGGTCGTCGGCGAGAGGGGTTCCGACACGCCGTTCGAGATCTTCGAGGGCGAGAACCTCTACCGTTACGCGCCGCCGTGAGCGACAGGACGATCAGCCAACGCACTGCCAGAGCGCAGTGGGATGTCGCGGTGCCGGCCCTGCGGGCCTCCGTGCTCCCATTCGTCGTGTCCAGAGCGATCGTGCTCGTCGCGCTCGCCGCCGCCAGGCTCTCGTCGAGCATCTTCAAGTTGGGTGCGGCTGCGCACGACGCAAGTTACTCAGGCCTGCTCGGCTGGGACGCCCGCTGGTACGACAGGATCGCAGCGCACGGCTACGCGAATCTCGGGAGCGCGACGCTGCGCTTTTTTCCCTTGCTGCCGGTACTGGCGAGGTCGTTGCGGGCAGTGCCCGGGATGACGGCCGGGATGTCGGTGATCATCGTCGCGAACGTCGCCGCCCTGGCGGCCTTTGCGGCTCTCTACCGCCTCGTCATGGTCGAGCTCGGTGACGAGGCGTGTGCCCGCCGGGCTGTGTGGCTGCTCGCCCTCGCCCCGACGGCCTTCGTGCTCGTGATGGGGTATGCGGAGTCGCTGCTGCTCCTGACGTCGCTCGTCACCTTCCTCGGCCTGCGGCAGCGCCGCTACGCCCTTGCGATCTGCGCCGCCTTCGCAGCCGGGCTTTGCCGGCCCGTCGGGATGCTGTTGGTGGTCCCTGCGGCGATAGAGGTGGCCACGAGCTGGCCGGCGCTCAGCGGTCGCGAACGCATCATCGGCACCGGCGCCGTGCTCGCAGCGCCGGCCGGAGCCGCGGCGTACCTCGGCTGGACCCAGGAGGTGGTGGGGAGCTTCCTGCTCCCGTTGCGAGAGCAGCTCTCGCGGTCGCGCCGGGGAGCGGCCGCCGATCCGTTCGTCACCTTCGCCCGCGACGCCCGCGACCTTGTGCACCTCACGCACCTCGGCACGGCTCAGCACGCCTTCTGGGCCGTCGTGCTGGTTGCGCTGGCAGTGTTCGTCCTTCGCCGGCTCCCAGCCGCCTACGGCTGGTACGCCGTCGCCGTGCTCGCGGTCGTGCTGACGGCCTCCAACCTCGAGTCACTCGAGCGGTACGGACTCGGCTGCTTCCCGTTCGTCATCGCGGCGGCCATGCTCACCAAGGGCCGCAGGAGTTACCGAGTGGTCGTCGCTCTGTCGGGCTCACTGCTCATCGCCTATGCGATGCTTGCCTTTCTGGGCAAGTACGTGCCCTGAGGCCCGGACGGGGCGGGGCCTGAGATGAGCCGGTCCGGACCGCCCGTGCGATGATGGCCCGACCATGAGCCGAGCGCACGAGTCGAACGCTGACGCGCCTTTGCCAGCTGCCGGTGGACCCGGCCGCGTCATCGTGGTCGGCGCCGGCCCGGCGGGCCTGACGGCCGCGTACGAGCTGGCCAAACGCGGCGCCACCTGCACGGTCTTCGAGATGGATGAGGTCGTGGGCGGGATCTCCCGCACCGTGGAACGGGAGGGATGGAGGTTCGACATCGGGGGACACCGATTCTTCACGAAGGTGCCCGAGGTCCAGAACCTGTGGCGCGAGATCCTTGGACCGGAGGACTTCCTGCTGAGGCGCAGGCTGAGCCGGATCTACTACGAGGGGACTTTCTACGACTACCCGATCCGTTTGGGCAATGCGCTGCGTGGCCTCGGAATGCTCGAGGCGATCCGCTGCGGCCTCTCGTTCTTGTGGGTACGTGTCCACCCTCCACGCGACCTCGACACATTCGAGGGCTGGACGGCTCGGGCATTCGGATGGCGTCTTTATCGGAAGTTCTTCAAGGCCTACACCGAGAAGGTGTGGGGGATACCACCGGCCGAGATCAAGGCGGACTGGGCAGCGCAGAGAATCAAGAGCCTGACGCTCGGGAACGTGATACGGAACGCGTTCGCCCCGAACCACAACAAAGCCCGCATGACCTCGCTCATCGAGGAGTTCCACTACCCGCGCCTCGGTCCGGGGATGATGTGGGAGCATGCCCGGGCGTTCGTGGAGGACCACGGCTCGGACGTCTTGTTGAGCACGCGGCTCGAGTCGATACGGAGGTCCGAAGGCAGGGCGGTGACGGCGCAGACGCGATCGGTCGCGGCGCCTGCGACCGCCGAGGGTGCTGGGGCGGGCCGGGACGGCGCGACGGCGACTTGGCCCTTTGACCATTTGATCTCGTCGATGCCGCTCTCGGAGCTTGTTCAAGTGATGGACCCGCCGGCACCCGCGGAGGTTCAGCAGGCGGCCCGCGGCCTTCGTTACCGCGACTTCCTCACCGTCGCGCTGGTGTTGCCGGCCGAGCGCGGGTTCCCTGACAACTGGATCTACGTGCATTCCGAGAAGGTGCGCGTGGGGCGCGTGCAAAACTTCGGCTCGTGGTCCCCCGATCTTGTGAAACAGGCCCGGACCTGCCTCGGGCTCGAGTACTTCGTCTTCGAGGATGACGCCTTGTGGTCGATGGCGGACGAGGACCTCGTGGCCCTCGGGACCGCCGAGCTGGAGACGCTCGGATTGGTTCGCCCCGGCGACGTCGAGAAAGGCTTCGTCGTGAGGATGCCCAAGGCGTACCCGGTCTATGACGCGGGCTATCACCTGAACGTACAGGCGATCCGGGAATGGCTGGAGGCAGAGGCGCCCAACGTGCATCCGGTCGGCCGCAACGGCATGCACCGCTACAACAACCAGGACCACTCGATGTTGACGGCGATGTTGACGGTCGAGAGCCTTTATGGGGAGCCTTTCGACACCTGGGCCGTGAACGTCGACGCCGACTACCACGAACAGCAGTTCGGCCGGCAGGCGAGTGGGTTGCCGGGTGGCACAGGCGCCGGCCGAGCTGTACCTGTGCGGGTCGGGTCATGAGCCGGAGCCGATGAGACGCCGGATGTCACCCGCGCCCAAGAGATCGGGCTCGCGGGCTCCAGAGACGGGGACCGCCAACGGCAGCGCCGCTCCAGGCCCGGCACAGTTGCAGAGAGCTCCGGCCATCGCCGAGCTCGCACAGCTCGCCATAGACGCCGGCCTGCGACGAGTGGCCATGCTCGCTTGGCGGGACATCGACGATGCAGAGGCGGGCGGGTCCGAGCTCCGCGCTCACGAGGTGGCCACACGATGGGCCGCGGCGGGCATCGACGTCGTGCTCAGGACGTCGTCGGTGGCCGGCAGATCCGTCCTGGTGGAAAGGGATGGCTACCGGGTCGTCCGCAGATCCGGCCGTTACGCCGTGTTCGCGACCGGACCCATGGACATCGCCGCAGGCCGCCTCGGCCCGGTCGACGGGCTGGTAGAGGTCTGGAATGGGATGCCGTGGCTGAGCCCGCTGTGGTCGCGTCTGCCGAGAGTCGTGTTCCTGCACCACGTCCACGGCGAGATGTGGCCGATGGTGTTGCCGCCGTCACTGGCCAAGGCGGGCAACTTGCTCGAGTCACGTCTTGCCCCGCCTTTCTATTGCAGGTCACGGATCGTGACACTTTCCGAGTCGTCCCGCGGCGAGATCGTGCGCCTGCCTGGAGTGCGGTCAGGCCGCGTCAGCGTCGTCCCCCCGGGGATCAACCCGTGTTACTCGCCGGGCGGGCAACGGGCGGACAGGCCCCTCGTGGTCGCGGTCGGGCGCCTCGTGCCCGTGAAAAACTTCCCCAGATTGCTGGGGATCCTGGCGCAAGTCCACGAGAGGGTCCCCGATCTCGAGACGATCATCGTCGGCGAAGGAACGGAACGTTCGAGCCTCGAGGCAAGGCTCCGGGAGCTCGGCGCCGACAGCTATGTGTCGATGCCGGGCAGGCTGAGCGCGGACCAGCTCGTGGAGCTGTACCGCCGGGCGTGGGTGGTCGTGTCGACGTCGGTGCGGGAGGGCTGGGGCATGACCGTCAGCGAGGCCGCGGCGTGCGGGACACCGGCGGTCGCCACGCGGATACCGGGCCACCTCGACGCGATCGATCACGGCGTGACGGGAATGCTGGCCGATCGGGATGACGATTTCGAGCGCCTTCTCGAGACGCTTCTTTGCGACCCCCTGCTGCGGCGCCGCCTCGGCCGCGCCGCCTCGGAGCGCGTCACCATGCTCACATGGGAAGCGACGGCACGTGGGACCCTGGCGGCCCTGGTTGCTGACGCACGGAACCGGGGGTTGCGCGGAGGCTCTCGGTCACCTGCGTAGGTAGCGAAGCTCCCGCTGACTCAGCAGGGTCCGCGACGGCGAAGGTGCGGTATCTCTTGGCTCGCGCGTGGCGCCGCCGCCCACGTACGGACGCCGGCGGAGCTACTTGTCCTGCGGGCCGTTCCTCGCGGACTCTACGCGGCTGTGGCGCCGGGCGAGCCCGACGATCGAGTCGGCCGCGAGCGCGACCACTGCGACGAACGCGAGAACCCCGGCGGTCTCGAAGTTGTGGGGCCAGGAGCTTCCGGGCGAGTAGTGATGCCGAAGCTGATCGAGGACGGTCACGGCGCCGGCGGCGCCGATGCACCCGGCAGCGGCAAGGCCGAGGATCGAGCGCGCGCGGCCCCAGCGGAGGCCCGCGAAAGAAGCGACCGCGGTCGCGCCGGCGATGGAGGGTGCCCACGGCGGCGGCAGGACCACCATCGCCACGGCGCCGCACAGGGCGGCGACAAGGACGCAGCACGGCAAGTGGGGCGCCCGCCCGCTGGCCTGGAAAGGCGGTCCCAGGAGCGGGGCCGCGTCGAGCGGCTCCTTGCGTGCGATGCCTGATGGTCGGTGTTGCGGAGTGCCTTCCGCGGCTGCGGCCGCCCCGTTGGCCGGCTTGGCCGTTCGCCGTTCGGCCCCGTGAGATCGACGGCGTACGAGCCGGCGGCGCAAGCGGCCGACGGGGACCAAACCGAGGAGCAAGCAAAGCACCAGAGTGGCACCGGACGCCAGGATGGCGGGGGTCACGACCCTCTGCGGACCGAACTGGAGCGTGACGACGAAGGTACCGCTCCGCGGCGGCGTGACGAACCAGCCGTTCGCATAACCGTCGATCAGTTGAGGTGCTCCGAGGGACCGCCCGCCTGGCCCGGTGGCCTCCCAGCCGGCGTTCTGGCTCTCGCCGAGCACGAGCCAGAAAGGCCGCGTGGCGCCCTTGACCGCGAGCTCGGCAGATGTCGCGGTCGACCCGAGGACACGGACCACGGGTGTCACGAGGGAGGGTGTCGCCGAGGTGGCGATCGTGCCGGGCGCCGGCGCCACTCTGCCGCCGGCGAGGGGCGGGAGAGCCGTCCCTCCTGGGGCGGAGTCGAGCACGAGCCGGTCGAGATCCCAGCCGGTGGTCTTCCCCCAGGTGCCATCGAGCGTGTGGTTGCCCGGACCGAGAACGATGCCCTTCGCGTCGGGCCCGCAGCCGGAGACGGTCAGGCCCTGCAACCTCTCGGCGGCGCCGACCGTCCCAGAGATCTTGAGCCAGACCGGCCGGTTGTCGATGCGAAGAAGCTTCGAAGTACAGACAGCGGGGATCTGCGCCTTCACTGACTCCGGGGTGAAGCGGACCCCGGGGAGTCCGATCTCGGCGATCCCGACCGGCATGACGATCGGCTTGCGGGTGTACCAGTTGATGGTCGTGACCTGTCGAACGGCCTCGATCGTGAACCTGATCGTGCTCCC
>Ga0187880_1002830_pt1 | contig 13403 bp, 15 predicted proteins | sample June2016WEW_19_4_FD_132998 | JGI IMG/M metagenome (GOLD analysis project Ga0187880, IMG submission 132998) | Peatland microbial communities from SPRUCE experiment site at the Marcell Experimental Forest, Minnesota, USA - June2016WEW_19_40 | ecosystem: Environmental > Terrestrial > Soil >...
GGATCCCGCCGCGTGGGAACTCGCGATACGCGCCATGACGGAGCTTCAGGCGTACTGTCGACAGGTGGGGAGCGAAAACGGCATCAAGATCGCCCTCGCGCGGACGCCCGCAGAATCGTGTGCACAGCGGCTCGCCGTTGCTGATCTGCTCAACCCTGAGTTCACCGACAAGTGCCGCCGCGTCGTGGAGGGGAACGTCTCCGAGGCAATCAAGCGGTATATAAAGTCGAAGTCGCGCGATCTGCCGATCTATTACTCAAACGGCACACACATCCCGGTGAGCGCCGATATCGACCTCTTCGATCGGCTTCGCTACGAACAGGTCTTTTACCACTGCTTTGACGGTGGGGATCTGACGCACGTGTTCCTTGGCGAGTCGAAGCCCGACCCTGAAGGGCTTATGGAGCTCTGTCTGAACATCGTTAAGAATACGCAGATCGGGTACTTCGCGCCGGGGCGGGATTTGACGCTGTGCCTCGATGACTCGCACGTCGAAGGAGGCATCCACGAAGCGTGTGCCAACTGTGGTTCGCCCAACGTGGAACACATCGCCCGCGTCACCGGGTACATGAGCGCCGTATCAAGCTGGAACGAAGGCAAGAAGCAGGAGCTCAAAGACCGGCATCGCGTCTCTCTCGGGCGTATCGTCTGATCCGCGTTTGGGAAGCCGTTGCACCGAGCAACCTTATATGAGGTCGTTGAGCGACGGGCTAACGCTATCGCTTTTTAGCGCCTGTGAAAAAACCCGCTGCAGGCGTTTCCGCGCTAACGCGAGTCCTGACTAACCGTTCAAAGTCGGCAACGAGGCTACACCGTCATAAAAACGCAGTGATTGACGTATCGCGCCGGCTAACCGGCGATTATGGAGCTCAGTACTTCTTTCGTCTCGTTAAGAAGTTCTTTCACCGCTCGAGCGCGTTCGATGTATCCTGGCATGGAGCTGACCAGCCCCTCACGAACGTCGGCCTTCACGAAGGCGTCGGGTATCATGTTGATTTTCGCTGGCAGCCCTTCTAAGTATGCCTCCATCGTCTGCATTTGCTCGACGGCGACGTCAGCGCTTTCTACGAGCGGGGCTGCCGCGTCTTTGAGAGCTGCCGCCGCTTCAGCGACTTTGCCGTCGTTCGCTTCATCCAGCGCCTCAGCAACGCGTCGCGCCTCATCATATATCGCGCCGTAGCGCGCGCCGAGCCGTTCCAGGAACGTCGTCCATTCGTCGGCGCTCATGCCGCTGTTTGCCTGCAAGTCGCGTCTCACGAGGGGCCTCGCGACGGCGGGCAGTTCTTCGACCACTGCGCTAAAATCATCAATGCTGCGTGAAAACGCGGCGACGCTGTCCTTCCCGGTTTCACACGTCTTTATGAGGCGTTCAACCTCCTCTTTTTGCGGCATGGTTTGAGTATCCGTACGTCAGATGTTCATCAGTTTTTCTTTCTTTTCGGCTGACAGTTTCGTCCGGCCGCCCATCTGTGATTCAACCATATCCCACAAACGGAGCATAAGTTCTGCAAGCGCTTCGCCGAGCTTGTTTGACTTGAACTCGTGAATATGCATGCCGCCGGGACCAGGCACGTCCTTTTCAAGGATGACAATTGCTACCGGGCCGATTGTTCCGCCGAGTCCAAACCCGACTGCGTTGTTCATTCGTCCTTCGCGGCCGCCCCCGCCGCCCCCGCCGCCCGTTCCAAAGTTGAACTGGTAGATAGGGACGGCGACTTTGTCACCAAATTCGACGGCCTTGCCCAGGGACTCAACGCCACTGAAAATGGACTGCAAGTTGGCGAGGACTTCGCTTATAGTTGCGTTGCTATCCTCCACATAGATCACCATACGGTAATAAAGAGAGCTCGTAATAACTCTTTTGCTAAAATGAGGCTCAAGCGCCATCGAACTTCCGCGCTTACGCCGGCCAGGTCGCTCACAAGTCAATCGACGAGCCGGAACCGACGATGAGGCGGTAGCCCTTCGGCAGCTTCTGATCGGTCGATCGTATCCGCGTCTTGTCGCCGATCAAACTCTCGACGATCGTTTCTTTGCACGTGATGACGCTATCACCGATGACGATCGAATCTTCGATGTGCGCTCCCGAAACGTGCGTGTTATCGCCGATTGATGTGTACGGGCCGATGTACGTCCCTGCGTCGATTGTGCAGTTTTCCCCGATGATGGCCGGGCCGGACACCACGCTCCCCTGTTTCAGCACTGAGCCCCGGCCGATCGATACCCGGCCCTTGACCACGCCGTCGACGGCGCCCTCGACGCACGGAACGAGATCGTCGAGGAGGAGCCGATTGACCTCGAGGATGTCCTCCGGCATGCCAGTATCCTTCCACCACCCCTGGATGACGTGGTGCTTCACGATGTAGCGAGTATCGATGAGCTTTTGTATGGCGTCGGTGATTTCAAGCTCGTTTCGCCACGACGGTTCGATCTGTCTGATCGCATCGAATATCGGGGTGGTAAAAAGGTACACGCCCACGAGAGCAAGATTGCTTTTGGGCACTTTAGGCTTCTCAACGAGCTGTATTAGTCGACCGCTCGCTTCGTCAAGCTCGGCGACCCCGTACCGTTCCGGGTCGGAGACGCTCTGGAGCGCAATCACCGCGTCGCACGCTCCATCGTCGAACTCAGCGACCAGCGGGGCAATCCCGTGGCGGAGGATGTTGTCGCCGAGGTAGACGACGAACGGGTCGTGACCCATAAAGTCCTCGGCGCAAGCGACCGCGTGCGCGATCCCCAGCGGCGCACCTTGATCAATGTAGGAGACGTTCACGCCGCACTGCGAACCGTCTCCGATCCGCTCGATGACCTGTTCCCTGCCGTTTAGGCCAAGAATGACTGCAATGTCGGTGATACCGGCCCTTTTGAGGTCCTCAAGTGCGTAAATGAGCACTGGCTTGTTCGCGACGGGGATGAGCTGTTTAGGGCCGCTGTGGGTCAGCGGACGGAGCCTCGTGCCACTGCCACCAGAGAGCAATAACCCTTTCATCGCCATTCGTCCTGCAGAAGGGTGAGCCCCTCGTGCACGTTCGCAAGGCGCATTCCCAGAGCGCGTTCGGCTTTTTCAACGCTGAGCGAGGAGTTCATCGGCCGTCGCGCCCGCTGCTGCAATGTGTCTGTGGTGGTCACGTTAATAAGCTTTTCATTGAGCCCAAACTCGTCCGCGATCGCGCAGGCAAAGTCGTAGCGATTGACTTGTTCGCGGCCTGAAACGTGATAGACGCCTGTCAGGCCGAGCTCACACATTCGTAGCAGAGCACGTGCGCAGTTCCCGACATAGGTCGGCGTGTTGTACTGATCATTGACCACATTTATCGGCGCGTTCGCGCGCAGCGAATCGACAACCCACGTTACGAAGTTCGGTCGGTCGGGCCCGTAGAGCACGCACACGCGGGCGACCGCATTGCCACTGTGCGCTAGCGTAAATCGTTCGCCGGCGAGTTTAGACTCGCCATAGACGTTTATGGGGTGAGTCGGGTGGTCTTCTGAATAAGGGCCATCCTCTCCATCAAAGACGAAATCAGTCGAAATGTACACTACGTGCGCGCCTTGTTCGTTGCACGCATCAACGACGTGCTTAGTGCCAAGAGCGTTTACGTCCCACGCGCGTTTCGGTTCGACTTCGCACGCGTCGACGTTGGTAAACGCCGCGGTGTGTATGACATAGTCGGGGGCAGCGTCTTTTATGGCTGTGCGGACCTGCGCTTCCTGAGTGATATCCATCTGGATGCCGCCGTGCAGCGGACGACTGTTGTATGCAGCGACACTGGTCGTGCCCTGTTTCGACGCCTCTCTAAGGAGGGCGCTGCCGAGTAGGCCGCTTGCGCCGGTAATGAGTACTTTCATGGCTGCGTTGGATCCTGCGAACGTGCGCCCGCGTCGTACGCTCCACTCTCGCAGCGTCTCATAAAGGTTTCTAGTGCGAACGCGTGCGATGCGCGTCCCTGAGAACAACCTGCCTGTTATCAACTGTCGCGTCGACGTAGTTCTGTACTTCGCCGCGGGCTGCACCTGTCCTACCACACTTGGCCACGCTCGTCGTGCGCTCGTCTCTCTCGTTCTAACGCGGCAAAAAAAGAAATACTTGCACGCACAACGTAGAAGAGAAATGCGCGCGCAAATGAAGCGCCCGTGAGCGAAGCCATGCCCGTGCCAGTCACCGAACTAAACACGACAAGGTGTATCTGTGGCGAATGCCCTACGTCGTATTTCAGCCACGGAATTGGCAACTTTTTCTGCGCTTCGGGCATCAGTGACGTGGAGTACGCGCGACGGGGCTGTAACTGTCCGATTTGTCCTGTGTTTCGCGCACATGATTTGAGCAACGGATACTACTGCATTCGAGGTTCAGCGTAAGGCGATTATTGGGTCGCAGATCGTCACAGGAAGGTGGAATGAACGTCCTGAATACGTTTGAAAACATGGGAAAGTGCATCTGCTACCAAGGGACGTGCCCGACGTTTGCACAGAACAGCTTAAGCGGAGGCTTGTTCTGTTCGATAGCGCGCTGCGTGGAATCCCTGGAAAAAAATGGATGCTCGTGCGATTCGTGTCTGATATGGCACGAATGCGGGCTTACAGAACTGTATTTCTGCGCGGAGGGAGCTGAAGGACGATGAGTGCGATCCTCGAGCCAAACAGCCGGCGAGACACGGCGTAGCGCGTCTATAAACAATGTGGAACGTCGCCTTAGCCACACGGCGCGTTTCCCGGTGATGCCGAAAAATGACGGCGCGACATACGTATGAGAATATGGGCAAATGTCTATGCTACAAAGGAGCTTGCCCCACGTTTAGACATAACAACCTAAGCAAAGGCCTTTTCTGCGCTCTTGGCAAACGTCAGCCGCTTCCAGAGAAGAAGGGATGTCCGTGTAACTCGTGCCTTGTGTGGGTCGAGTGCGGCCTCACAGGCCTCTATTTTTGCACGCGAGAAACGCTCGAAGAGGACACGCGGTGACGCTTTCCTAAGATGCCCTTATATACCCGCCGACGCCTCTGACACACAGTTACGACGCTCGGAATGCCACAGCAAATTGTGATGAATAGAGCTGGCCACCGCGCCGGGGACGCTCATGGATCTGCTAAGCTTTGCTCTGTTGACCTTCTCTTCAATCTTCATTCTCATCGATCCAATTACGGTAACGCTCGTCTTCGTCTCGCTAATAAAGGACGTTGATCGCGCGCACCAACGAGCGATCGCGCGTGACGCTTCTCTATACGCGCTCGTTATCCTGCTGGTGTTCGCCATAGGGGGTCCCATCATACTCCAGCTTTTTGGGATAACGCTCGCGGCTCTTCGAATCGGAGGCGGCGTCCTCCTCTTCTTGATCGGAATTGAGATGGTCTACGCCCGTGTGTCCTTTACCAAACAGCCTGTCCCGCAAAGCGCAGAAGATTACGCCGAGGATGTGGCGGTGACGCCGCTGGCAATCCCAATCATAGCGGGTCCAGGGGCCATAACCACGGTCATTGTGCTTACTGGGGATGCTGCCGGAGAGGGCTGGCCTGCGATTGCCATTGTTTTAGCGGCCATTTTCGCCGTAATTTACGTGGTCTATTACGCGATGGTTCACTCCTACATCATCGCGGGAGGCATCCGAGAAAAAGAGTTCAAGGTCGTCAATCGCGTTCTCGGGCTCCTCCTCCTCGCCATTGGGGTGCAGTTCATCATCACCGGCATTAAAGCAGCGTTTTAGCCCGCTGTTTCACTAACCTGATGTCCTGCACGCGGCGACTGGAAAAGAACAAATGGAGGCCTCTTTCAGGGAAAATAACCCCTAAAGGCACGTGAAACGGTGTCGCACACAGAAACCTTATGTATCTTAAGCCAAGTTTCTCTTTGTTAACAGTGAACGTCCATTTTTCGAGGTGTGACTTTTTATGAAAAAACAAGCAGCAATGGTAGCAATATGCGCCGCACTTCTTATGTGCGTCGCCGCAGCAGGATGCACCAGTTCGACCTCGTCGTCACCGAATGCGTCGGCTGCTGCAAATTCTTCATCTCAAACAACTACCGCATCAGCTACACCCACACCAACGCCAACGCCGCCGCCGGCACACTTGACGGTGCTATTCTTTTATGAGCCGGATTGTCCCTATTGCCAGGCACTAGAGAGCACTACGAGCTTTCACCAGCTTGAAAACACAAGCAAGGTCACCGTGACACCAATCGAGAGCTATACGAGCTCGCTGACCGATCAGTACAATGTGACGACAATCCCAACGCTGATCCTGCTGAACAACGGCCACGAAGTGAGTCGTTATGTCGATCCTACCGATGCTTCCGCCATCAATGCACAAATAGCCAGCCTGCTCAACCCAGGCTAGTTTAGAGATATAGAAACCTTATGTAACTTGAGTTATATCCACAGTGAACGTCCATTTTCCGAGGTGTGACTTTTTATGAAAAAACAACTAGCAATGGTAGCAATATGTGCCGCACTTCTTATATGTGTAGCCGCAGCAGGATGCACTAGTTCGACCTCGTCGTCACCGAATGCGTCGGCTACTGCTAATTCTTCATCTCAAGCCGCTACCGCGGCAGCAACCGCGACACCCACGCCAACCTCGACGCCCTCTGCTCGTCCTTCAAACTTGACCGTGCTTTTCTTTTACAAGCCTGGCTGTCCCCATTGCGCAGCATTGGAGAATACATCCAGCTTTGCGCAGCTTCAAAGGGAGGTCACCGTGCAATGGATAGTGAGCGCTCAAAGCCCGCTGACCGATCAGTACGGGGTGACGTCAGACCCGACGCTCATCTTGCTGAACCACGGTACTGAAGTGGGCCGGTGGGTCGATGCTACCGATGCTAACGGCATCAATGCACAAATAGCAAGCCTGCTGAACCCAAGTTAGTCTAGAGATAGTAGGTGCCGTTAGGCGGCCCGCCGCCGACGCGCACCCTTTTTTGGTCCCGACCACCCCCACAGCGCTCGGGCTCCTCCTCCTCTGGGGCGTCGCTCATCATCACTAGCATCAAGCAGCGTTCACGTAACCCACTGCACGCCTCTCCGGCGGGCTGCGACTACATATCTATACCGAAGTCACCAAAATAACGATACAGGCCCTCTTTCTCACAAATAACCCCTAAAAGTCACGTGAAACGATGTCGCATACAGAAACCTTATGTATCTTGAAACAAGAATCTCGGTACTCACAGTGAACATCCATTTTCTGAGGTATGACTTTCATGAAAAAACAACTAGCAATGGTAGCAATATGTGCCGCACTTCTTATGTGTGTAGCCGCAGCAGGATGCACTAGTTCGACCTCGTCGTCACCGAATGCGTCTGCTGCTGCAAATTCTTCATCTCAAGCCGCTACCGCGGCAGCAACCGCAACACCCACGCCAACCGCAACACCCACGCCAACCGCAACACCCACGCCAACCGCAACGCCCACTGCCTCTCCTTCGGGAGGAGCAACAAGTTTGACGGTGCTCTTCTTCTATGACCCGTCCTGTCCGCATTGTCAAGCGATTGAGGGGCAGGTCCAGAATATTCCGACCTATGGGGGGAAGGTCACTGTGCAATGGGTAGATACGACCACCACAGCAGGCTATAACGAGCTGACATCATACGGGGGCTCAACAATCCCGCAATTCGTCATTTTGAACGGTGGTTCAGCAGTTTGGAGCACGACCAGTAGCGGCAATCCTACGAGTACTGATCCTTTAAATGCTGAAATAAGCAGCCTACTCAGTTAGGGCTAAACGCAAGTACTTGTCATTCGCGCTAGGCGGCCCGCCGCCGACGCGCCTTTTTTCCCTCTTTTTGTGCTCTTATTGCCGTTTCACTCGCCGTGTCCTTTTTCTTAAGGCAATCTTCAATTTGCCAAAGCAGTCACTATGCGGATGCCGCTCCAGCAGAACGTCTTGAATTTGACGTCTGTGCGGCACATGTTCGACTTTCATATGACCCCCGTGAAGTCCCCACATACAGGGTTTTCAAGCTACTTCACAGCTCGGGCTCTTTCGCCGCTGGAGTGCGGTTAACAATCGCTAGCATCAAAGTACTTTCCCCGGCAATCTGCCTCGTCGATGCTACCACCCACTATACCCAAGTCGACAAAAGAACGACACGGGCCCAATTTCTGGGCAAATAAACACTGAAACATCGCGTGACATGATGTCTTATACAGAAACCTTATGTACCTTGACGCAAGAGTGTCTGCACTCAAATTGAATGCTCATTTTCCGAGGTGTGACTTTTTATGAAAAAACAACTAGCAATGATAGCGATATGCGCCGCACTTCTTATGTGCGTCGCCGCAGCAGGATGCACCAGTTCGACCTCATCATCACCGAATGCATCGGCTGCTGCAAATTCTTCAACTCAAGTAACGACCGCTTCAGCAACCCCGACGCCCACGCCAACCGCTTCAGCAACCCCGACGCCCACGCCAACCGCTTCAGCAACCCCGACGCCCACGCCAACCGCTTCAGCAACCCCGACGCCCACGCCAACCGCTTCAGCCGGAACAGCAGGCTTGACCTTGTATTACGTTCACGAGATAGGCTGTCCATTTTGCGCAGAATTTGAGAGTACGTCCGGCTATACGCAGCTTCAAAATACGGGTATAATGCAACCGGTACTGAGCACTGACAGCGTGGCCCACCAATTCGGAGTGACGTCTTACCCGACGGTCATCTTGGTAAATCAGCAAGGCACAATACTCGGTCGCTGGACTTATCCTATCGATACTGCCGCTGTCTTAGCAGCAATAAGTGCAGCTTAACGGTTTAGGGATACAAGCAGCGAACTGTGTGCGACGCAGCGTCAGGCGGCCCGCCGCCGACGCGCACCCTTTTTTGTTCCACTCTTTTTCTTTGTGCTCTTCCCGTTGAGCCACTCGCCGCGTCCCTCTTTCTTCAGGTAATCCTCAATCGCCGCGTGCAGGGCATCAGCCGCCAGGTTCGAGCAGTGCATCTTCACCGGAGGCAATCCTTCGAGATTCTCAGCCACGTCGTTTCGCGTTATCTTCAGCGCCTCCTCAATCGTCTTTCCGATTGCCAGATCCGTTACCATGCTGCTCGTCGCTATGGCCGCTCCGCAGCCGAACGTCTTAAACTTGACGTCCGTGAGAATCCCATCTTCCACCCTAATCTGAATCTGCATGAGGTCCCCGCACACCGGGTTCCCGACCACCCCCACACCGCTCGGGTTCTCGATCTCCCCCATGTTGTGCGGGTTCATGAAATGCAACATCACTTTATCGCTATACATGTTAAGCCTCGCCTCGCGTGCGCCTGTCGCGCGTGAACACACTATCGCACGCGCTTAGCCTTTTTTTATTTATCGCTCCTTGTTCTAATCCGAACGTATCGCGGGTTTTCGTCGCCCTTAGATCAGCTACGACGTGGGGAGAGTCTCACGCAGGCTACTAAGGTCCTGAAGCTTTATCGGATTCGTGCAGTAGGGGCATAGGAAATCGCACTCCATCTTGCCATACGGGCAGATCACCTTAGAAAGGACCGCCAACGGGTGTCCCTTGCTCTTGATGTCGAATTCCTTGTTCCACCCAAAGGGTGCTCGCTTCACCGTGAACCCGTCGTTCTTCAGCGAAGCCTCAAGCGACACGAGTATCTCCAAGGCTACTTTGGGAGAGCTCAAGGTGCTCGTGAGATGCGCAAACGGGAAGAGCATGACGCGATTTTCTTTGAGCTTGCCTAGCACGTCAACGATGCTGTTCTTTGCCGCTTCAGCTACACCGTTAGCGTTGAGCTCATCGAGCTTTTCCACGCTCGAGAAAACGACAAGACAGTCTTCCATGCTGTCCTCTTTCGATTCTATGTCCTCGGCTACTTTGGTTCGTTGCGTTGCCTTGTAGCTGATTTTATCCGCGTGGATCAGAAGAAGTCGAATCGTGGATCCCCCCCGATTTTGGTTACGTCGATCAATCGACACCTGCAGCAAATCTCGTACAATTCAATCTGTTCGTACATAGCTCGATTTGCTTCCGCACTAATCAGCGTGCAGTTGTAGGCATATTTTGTCCTCTTATGAACGTTCAATAGTCCGCGTACCGTACACTAAACATAAGAGGAATCGTCTTTCACAGACGACAGATAATATCGAAAAGTACGTGGTACACAACGAGTTTTGAGGTTGAAGCATGAGTGAACAGGTAGACACCCTTTTTGAAGCGCTGTTCGCGCTCACCGATCTGCGAGTGCTGCTCAGGGAGACGGCACCGCTGCATAAGTTTAATGAGGAACAGCGAGCGCAGGCGCGCGAATCGGTCGCTCGCGCAAAGCAAGCGCTGTTGAGGCTGGAAGGAGTTTTCGAGAATGAAGATTAACGGCATACCCGTCCGTGAGGTCGAAGAGAACTACATTAACATTCATCCGATCCAAGCGGCAGGCCGCCTTACCGCAGAGGCGATGAAAGCCCTCATCGCCTACGGCGATGGCTATTCGACGTGCGACATGTGCCGCAAGCCGTTCCGCCTCGACAAGATCACGAAGCCGGCCATCGCTGAGTTCCATAGCGATCTCGCCAAGTTCCTTAGCATGGATGAAGCGCGCGTTACGCCGGGGGCACGTCGTGCCTTTCAGGCCGTCTGCCTCTCACTCGCGGAGAAAGGGGATACCGTCCTCGTTTCCGCCCTCGCGCACTATACTGAGTTCTTGGCGGTTGAAAACGCGAGGGCAGTGGTCAAAGAGGTGCCCCTAAACAAGGATAACGTCGTCACAGGCGACGCTGTCGCGCAGAAGATCGAGGAAGTGACGCGCGAAGAGGGCAAAAAGCCTGCCCTCGTGATGCTCGACCACTTCGACTATTCGTTTGCAAACGAACACGATATTGCGGGAGCTGCGAAGGCAGCGCACCAGTATGACGTCCCGATCCTCTATAACGGCGCGTACACCGTTGGCATCAAGTCGGTCGATGGCAAAGCGCTCGGCGTCGATTTCGTCGTCGGCAGCGGGCACAAGTCGATGGCATCTCCTGCACCAAGCGGCGTGCTGGCAACAACGAGCGAATATGCCGATCAAGTCCTCCGCACGACGCAGATGATCGGCGACGTCACAGGACGTAAGTTTGGTATCAAAGAGGTCGAAATGCTCGGCTGCACGCTCATGGGAGCCAACCTCCTCGCCATGATGGCCTCCTTCCCGGCCATCCAGAGACGCATCAATGACTGGCAGGAGTACGTGGCGAAGTCGAACATCGTCATCGACGCGATCCTTGACATTAAGGGCAACAAATGTTTGAGTGAACACCCGCGCAAGCACACCTTGACGAAGGTGGACACCACGAGCAGTTTCGACAAGGTCGCCAATACCCACAAGCGACGCGGGTTCTTCTTCAGCGACGAGCTGAAACAGAGGGGCATCGTTGGCGAGTTTGCGGGAGCGACGCGCACGTGGAAGCTCAACACATACGGCTTAACGTGGGACCAGACATCGTACGTGGCAGATGTCTTTAAGGAGATAGCCGGGAAATATGACTTACTGTAGCTATGACTGAAACCGACAAGTCGTCGAAGATCAGGCCACGCTGTGAGATCATTGTGCAATACGTCCTTCCAGTGATACGGGCCGAGATGGCCGTGCGGATGAAGGAGGAAGGAATAAGTCAGGCACAGATCGCACGAGTACTCGGCGTTACTCCCGCTGCCGTCAATCAGTACGTCAAGAGCAAACGGGGAACGGCGGGACAGGACACCGAGGTGCTCGAGGTGATCGACGATTACCTTGAGGAATACAAAGACGACCCAGGGGCCCTGTCGGTGCACCTCTGCGACGTGTGTAACAAGATCAAGTCACTGCTTGACAAACGCGAGAATGAAGCAGCGATTGACGCAGGCTGTTGCTCTTGATGCGGTTTCAAGCAAATCGTCGCAGCAAACGGCCTGCGATGGTCCAAGAGTAACGCGGACCGAAGTCCGCTATAATATACTAATCCATTACTGTGCCGCGTCACGCTGCACTCAGCGTTAGTGGGAACACGATCGTCACCCGCACGAAATAGGGGGGCATCCCTAATCCATTCAGGCGGAAGAAGCATAAAGAAAGGAAAGCAAAACGAGGGCTGGTGTCAAGAACCAATCAGTCTATAACTTAACACAAGGAGGTGCTAAAAAATGGAATACGAGAGCGAAATAAACGAGTTAAAGAAGCGCGTAGACGAGCTCGAGAAGTGCTGTGCAGAGTTCCGAGCGTGTCAGGGCCCGATGGGCGAGCGCGTAGCTGCCCTGGAACAAAAAGCCTGAAGGATTGACAGACGGATTGCCTAGGAAGGACTCAAAAAGTGCGTGCGGCGCGTTTTCCACCACCGGCCTACGGTCGAGGGAGCGATATATCAAACTCAGCAGATATCTCTTGTGCAATCTGGTCCAGGGGGCCTGCGGGCTATTCGGCTAGCTATTCGGCTAGCCGGTAGAGGCTTTGGCGTGCGTCCTTTATGTAAAAGAGTTGAGTCACCATGCCGCCTTCTTTTAGCCTCTTGATCGCGTATCTCACCGTTCTGTGGGGTAGATACGTCTGCTTTTCGATGTCGTTGATGGTCATTATGCCGTTTCGCTCAAGAGTCCTGAACACCAGTTTGGCACTGGGGGGGATACTCTCTCAGTTTTCTGGCACGCTGTTCATTGTTTGTAAGCTCAGCGACAGCGTCGTTCACGACAAACACCAAATAATTAACGGCGTTAACATTATATAAAATTTGCTCGCCCGACGCGCCGTGAAAACTAGGTATTCTCAAAAATCAATGGGCGAAAATGTCCGCGCATTTTCGCGTGACGAAGCAGACAGTGTCGAACCTCACGTTCCGATCTCAAGCATCTTGTCGAGCGCCTTTTTTGCGCCTGTACGGACATCAGTGGTCACAGTGACAAGGAATTCCTTCTGCTCGAGCGCGCGGACAGCGTCTTCAAGGTGTGTGCGTTTCATGTTCGGACACATTGTTTCGGCGAGCGCGGAAAACTCCTTCGTTGGTTCCTGCTTTCCGAGTCGATGGAGCATGCCTACTTCGGTTCCAATGGCGATGTGGCGTGCGTTGGTTTTTGCGGCGTGGCGCAGCATGCCGCCGGTCCCGTACACAAAATCAGCTGCTGCTATGACCTCTGGCCGGCACTCTGGATGCACGACGATCTCGCAGTCGGGTACCTCCTCGCGCTTGATTAGTACATCTCCCAAGGTGATCACTTGGTGGGTCGGACAGAAGCCATCCCAAGAGATGATCTCCTTGTCGGTTTTCGTGGCGAGGTAGTCCCCGAGATTTCGGTCGGGAATAAACACGATCCGATCTGCATCGAGCGCATTGATAATCCTCACGGCGTTTGCCGACGTACAGCACACGTCGCTTTCTGCCTTGACGGCGGCCGAAGTGTTCACATAGCACACGACGGGCGTACCCGGATAGCGCTTTTTGAGTTGTCGCACGTCGTTTCGGGTGATCA
>Ga0187880_1002832_pt1 | contig 13400 bp, 13 predicted proteins | sample June2016WEW_19_4_FD_132998 | JGI IMG/M metagenome (GOLD analysis project Ga0187880, IMG submission 132998) | Peatland microbial communities from SPRUCE experiment site at the Marcell Experimental Forest, Minnesota, USA - June2016WEW_19_40 | ecosystem: Environmental > Terrestrial > Soil >...
CTTTACTCATGGATTGCTCCACTTTCTCGTTCGACTTGCATGTGTTAGGCACGCCGCCAGCGTTGATTCTGAGCCAGGATCAAACTCTCGTTTGAAACCTGAAAATGCCCACCGAACGGAGGTCGGCGGACAGCCGCCCAAGCCTGCTAAGGCCCGGCGGCGGAATAACTATGTGAGATCGCTCGAACTTAACTCGAGCGCAAATCTCACGACTGGCACGTTCAACCTTTTGTCAAAGATCCGGGCAAATCCGCACTAGGCGGCTGCTTCGGATAATGACGGCCCGTAGCCCTAAAGCCACGGCCGTCGTCCTCGAAACCTTTCCAACATACTACGCAGTTTTCCGTGCTGTCAACCTGAGTTTTCATGCACTTACCCAGGGAGCACCAGCGCTCAACCCAGCCGCTCTTGTCCTTGATCAGCACTCACTTGGAGTTGATCTAAGGCGGCGGGGGAGCAAACGCGCAACATGCCGCTCCAGTTGGCTTTGTCCACCATTTTCAGCGCGCAAAGCACCAGAGCGTTCGAATTCGTTAAAGATCTTGTACTGGAGGTTCCGCGATTCCCGCTAACCTGTCGGAGAACTCTGTCCCCGACTTCCAGCCCTGTGGCCAGGGCAGCTACTACGAGGCCTAATATCTTAGATGCCGGCTTCTTCTGCAGGGACTCAAAACCATCCCGCATCCGCAGGCGACAATAATGCCTCTTGCTGACTTAATTGTTATAGCAGACGAGGGCGCATGACACAACCCCTGAAGTGCAACTTTGGTGAAAGATTCTCGGCTGGATTGATGAAAGCCGCATAAACACTGACGATTGGCGCGCAAAAAAAATTTCGCGAGCAGCGATAATTTGCCCTTTTAAGGCTCCCATGAATGCCAAACTCCACACGATTCCCACACGATCACCTCGTGAGGTGCTGCACTCGCCAGAACTCGAGAGCGCAGCACCTCGACTCAGCCGCCCTAAGGCAACCTACGTCTGACAGAATCGACGGCTGCCTGGAGGATAAGCATAGTCTCTTCCGGGGACAACACGTCCCGCCTGAGGGTTTCTACAGCAATGGGACAGACATCTCCAATCGGCAGTTCGCTGGAACTGTGGGGCGAAAAGCCGCCAGTTGTCGTCGGATACCGATTGCGAACCGACGGTTGCTGATCGTCCCATGTAGCTTCACCGAATTCGATGACGTGGCCCTCTCCCAGATCAATGACCTCTTGAACGTTCATTGAGACATCTCCTTCTGCCCTTTCATAGTCGGGCGCCATATAGAACGTGCCCGCTCCGCTTTTGGCTCCTTTCTAACTTCGGTCTCTCCCCACGGTGAATACCACGACCCTCGCCTTAGCGTCTTGTTTGCTTCTCAACAGAGTTTCATTGCTTCCGCCGAGCCAAACTAACTCATTGAATCGGCTGAGTTTACTAGTCCTTTCCCGAGTCACCAGATCCACCTCATGTTCGTAGGGAGACGCCACAACAATCCGTCCGTGGACTTCCACCTCTGAGCCAATATCCATCGCGATCATGAATATTGCCGCCTGCTCGTCCGCGAAGTATTCGGTTACGCTCGCCTCCCCTGCGATCACCTTCGGATCGTCACCGCGCCGCAGACTGCCGGTCCCAGGCAGCAACTCAACCACGACATTCCGAAACGGCGTGTCTCGCAAGTTCTCGACGACGTGTACCAATCCCGCCGGCGACAACTCGCATTCTCCATCGCGGTAACTCAGCTTCTTCGGCTCCTCGTCCCGTGCGGCGCTAACGATGTCTCCATCACCCACCACGTACAGCAAGTAGTCGTGCGGATGATGATGACAGAGCGTGCGATCGTGTGGCGCGATCTCGACCGCAAACGCGCGCACGAATTCGTTCTCGATCACGAGATGATGCCGTGGCTCCTGCTCGATGGGAACCACGTGCTTGCACGGGTATCGCTTGTCGTCCACTGCTATTCTTTTGCAGGAGCGGCCGCAGGCGCGGGCTTGAACTCGATCACGACCAGGCGCATCTCGTGGTCGCCTGTGTTGGTCAGCCCATGGTCGGGGTGGCCGCCGTGAAACATCATGTCGCCCGCCTTCTGGCTGAAGTCCATGCCACCGTTCCCCGGCGGTCCGGTGTGTGCGTGCATGTCGGTGACGAGAACAACCAGGTGAGGAAATGGCTCGTCGGTTGAGACCGTCTGCTGTGGCTTGATGATCGCTTCCGAGATGCGAAAGGTGTCGCCGTAGCCGATCAGCTTCGATTCCTCCGTCAGCGGCGGCCAGTCCTTGGCCCGAGGATCGCTGGCGCAATTGTTCACGCACACCGGATGGCCATGGTTCTGTAGCAGTTCGATGGTCGCATTATGGAAGGTCGTGGGGGCCACATCGGTGACCGCGTGGATCAGCCCCGCCGGCGTGTAGCGGACGTCGCCATCCTCCAGCACGATGTGCTTGACCGCGCCGTCGGGCGCAGTGCTGTCGATCACGGTGTGCCCCAACGCGACGGCGACATAGTCAGTACCGTGATGATGCATCAGGGTGGACTGTTGCGGCGCTACCGTAATGTAGTAAGCGCGAAAATACTCGTTCTCGATCTTCAGTTGGTGAGTGGCGTCCGCGGGGATCTCAACCGTGGGGCCGAATTTTGTCGGGGTGGTTGGCTTCGTGTCCTGAGCCAGGGAGAGGCTGGCCGCCAGGCACAACATCAAGAGCGGTGCATGAATCTTCATGCCGGACAGAGTAGCGATGCGACAGCGCCAGCGCAAGGGAGAAGTTGGCGGCGCGGTGGTACACTATCGTTGACCTCGAAACCCTTCCGGTTCGCAGGGACCGGACCCACCGCCCAGTCGGGACGTGGCTCAGCCTGGTAGAGCACTCGCTTGGGGTGCGAGGGGTCGGCAGTTCAAATCTGCCCGTCCCGACCAAAAATCAGCCGTCAGCATTCAGCTTTCAGCAAGAGCAAAAACAGCCGTCAGCTATCAGCCATCAGCTTTCAGCCAAAGCAAAACCAGCCGTCTTGTGATCCTGAGCGAGCGTAGCGAGCCGAAGGGTCTGCGATTGTTCTCACTGACAACTGAGAACTGACTACTGACTACTGACTACTGCTCCTACTGCGTCTGCTGCAATTTGGCGATCAGCTTCTGCGCCAGGTTCTCTTCCGACTCCGACCACAGCACCCGTCCGCTGAGTGCGCAATTCTTTTCGACGGCGGCAGAAAAGGCGACCAGCTTGGCAATGTTGGCGCGCAGGTGCTTTTCGACGAAGGGCGAAAGCTTCAGTCCTTCGTACACGAAGGACGTGTCCAGTCCGAAGTCCACTTCGACATGCCCATCTTCGCTGTAAATGCCTTCGTCAAACTCGACCCCGTGCACCAGAAAGCGCACCGCAACCGGCCGCTGCACCCAGGTGTCGCCGTGCTCGTCTTCATTCGGCACCCACAGGTCCCAGAACGCCTCGAAGACAAAGGCGAAATCGTCGTGGGCAAATTCGCCGGCCAGCTCGGCGGCTTCCTCGGGCGAGATGCCCGGAGTGAAGCGGCGTTCCAGCACCGTTGGTTCCGACCACGCTACCGGATGCACTGACAAGTAGGTGATGCCCTCGCGCACCGCCGAGAACGGGAATTGCCGCAGCACGCCGACCGCGCGCGCCATCATCTCGCCTTCGCGGAAGCTGGGAAACCAAATGCTCAAATACAGCGAGTCGGCCATCGCGATATTCTAGCGCGTCTGCTGTCGGCTGGCGCGAGTGAGTGGGGAAGAACGTCGTTGCCACCCTTCGGCTTAGCTCAGGGCAGGCTACGACCCGGAGATCACGGAGAAAATTCTCTGGGAATCAAGACTCCGTGTCCTCTGTGCCTCCGTGTTGAAAGAAAAATGCTTTCTTCTCGGCGCTTCTGGCGGAGGCTGGCGGGCTGCGGTATCCTCAAGAACGCGCCGGACGCCTGCTTCCCTCGTTTGCAGAATCCTGAAGCGATTCCAGCGTCCGCGCACAGACTTCGGAGGACATTTTGATGAGTGATGCCAATCCTCTCCTCGCACCCATGAAGGGAACTCAGCACCGCGTAGTCGGCGGCGTCCAGCTCGACATCGTGGCCGCCGGAGCGGCCCGCATCAAGCGGGTGATCTATCCGCCGGGATTTCGCTGGTCAAAGCACATGAAACCCGTCAGCGGCACCGATCTATGCATGCATGCCCACGCGGGGTTTCTGGCCTCGGGGCAGATCCACATTGAATACGAGGACGGCTGCATGGTGGAGTTCCGCGCTCCTCAAGTGGTGGTCATCGAGCCGGGTCACGATGGCTGGGTGGTGGGCGACGAGCCGGCCGTTCTGATCGAGTTCGACTTCGAGAACGACACCGTCCGCAGTCTCGGCATGCCCGACCGCCACAAGCACGGCAAGTGAGGCCGGGCTTCTACACCCCCGCTTTCAGCCTCGTCGCAAACTTCTCCCGAATCTTCTTCACTTTGGGCGAGACCGTGAACATGCAGTACGGCTGGTAGGGATGGTTCTTCAAGTAGTCCTGGTGATAGCTCTCGGCAGAGTAAAAGGTTGAAGCCGGCTCAAGGGCCGTCACAATGGGATTGTCAAAAGCGTGTTCCTTGGTGAGGTCATAGATCACGGCCTGCGCGGTTTTGCGCTGCGCTTCATCGCGATAAAAGATGACCGAGCGATACTGTTCGCCGACGTCGTTACCCTGCCGGTTCAGCGTCGTGGGATCGTGGAGCGTGAAGAACACCTCCAGCAGGTCTTCGTAACTGATGATGGCCGGGTCGAAGGTGATCTGCGCGACCTCGACGTGACCCGTTTGTCCGCTGCAAACCTGCTCGTAGGTCGGGTTGGGCGCGCGCCCGCCCATGTAGCCCGAAACCACCGAATGGACGCCTTGCAACTGCTGGAACGCGGCTTCCACGCACCAGAAGCATCCCCCGCCGAGAATCGCCGTCTCTGTATTTGCCATGTTGGATAAGATGCGCGAGCCGGCGAGTTGTTGCAAGCTAGCTGCCGGCTTCTTCCAGCATGAATTCCAGCACCTCCTGCGGCGCCGACGACGTCCACACGGGCGCGAATGACAGCCGGTGCAGCGGGCTGGGGCCCTTCTCGCGCAGCGTTTTCAGGTGATGAGGCGTGCTGTAACCCTTGTTGGACGCAAGGCGGTACTCCGGGAACACCGGGTCCCAGGCGGTGATCATGGCGTCGCGCTCGACTTTGGCGATGATGGACGCCGCGGCGATCGAGGCTGAGAGCGCGTCTCCGTGGATGATGGGCGTCTGTGCGCAGTCGAAGTTGATGCGCATGGCGTCGATCAGCAGATGGTCAGGAATGAGCGTGAGCTTTCCGACGGCCACTTCCATGGCGCGTTTTGAGGCCCAATAAATGTTGATCTGATCGATGGTGGCGACGTCAACCGCGGCGATCGCCCAAGCCAATGCGTGCTCGCGAATGCGGGAAGCCAGCTTCTCGCGGGTCTCGCGGTCCAGCAGCTTGGAATCGCGCAGTCCGCGAATGCGATAGCTCGGGTCCAAGATCACGGCGGCCGCGACCACGGGTCCAAACAGCGATCCCCGCCCAACTTCGTCCACGCCGGCCACGAGTTTCGCGCCCGAGTCCCACACCAGCTTTTCGTACTTCAGCGTGCACTTCAGCTTCTTCAGCAGGCGCAGCTTCAGCGTGGCCGCAGAGACGGGCTTGGCGGGGTTGTCTCCGGTCGTATTTTTCTGCATAGAGGGCAAAGCAGAACCACCACCTGGACACGGAGGATGCGGAGATATTAGAACACGAGTGCAACGGACGGTACTGGAATTTGAGGATTACACGGGGATTTCCGGGTTGTTGCAAGGATGCGAATGAACAGGGCGACCTGCCGCTGTAGAATGATGTGTGCCCATAGCGCGGCTAAACCGAGATACGCTGCGAACGCTGGCCGCCAGCAGGCTCGAAGAAGCTCGCGTGCTTCTGGAAAACAAACTTTGGACGGGTGCCTACTACATGACTGGTCTTGCCGTCGAGTGCGCTCTGAAGGCTTACCTGGCCAGCACTGTGAAGGCGCACGACTTTCCAGACAAAGAGTTCGTGAATAAGATGTACGTTCACAGGTTGGAGGCCCTCTTCACAGCGGATGCGGCATTATGGGCCGCATTGCAGGCTGACATGAAGACTGACGCGAAGCTCAACGTGAATTGGAGTACCGTCAAAGACTGGGATGACGGCAAGCGTTACGATATTGTCGAAGAGTTAGAAGCCAGGGGATTGTACGAGGCGACTACAGAGGCCGGCTCCGGTGTGATGGAGTGGATTCGGAGAAGATGGTAATGGCATACGTGTACTCATTAATGGGAGCCGACATAGAGTTTGGAAAGTCGCTCTGGCAGGCGTTACGCGGAAACAAGAAGTTCCCAGTTAACGGGGCACTGTGGCTGTCCCAGTCTGATTCAGATCAGTGGCATTTGTTAATTGCAACCCCACGAGTGGATGAAGTGGGACCGAGAAAAGCGTACGAAGAGTTGTCAGACATCACGCGGCACATCCCAGCGGATTCGGCGCAGCTTTTGCGAATCGAACTGATCAGCCCAAGGCAGCCGTTTTATCAGGCCTTGCGTGCGGTCTTTGGAGAAACAGCATCAGTGGAGGGAGCGCGACTCGGCAATACGCAAATCGGCGGAATGTACATTAACGACGCTTATCTGTATGAGATTCGCTAACGACCTTTGTCTCGAAGCGAAACCTAGTTGCTGCTGATCCCCACCAGCTTCTGCTCTTTTGCCGCGTAGTGCGAGTCCACGTATTCGTCGAGAATCTTGATGAACTCCTCGACGATGTGATCGCCTTTCAGCGTGAGCATCAAGCGGCCGTCAACGTACACTGGTGCCTTCGGTTCCTCGAATGTGCCCGGCAGCGAGATGCCGATATTGGAGTGCTTGGACTCGCCCGGCCCGTTGACCACACAACCCATCACCGCCAGCTTCATCTCTTCCACGCCGGAGTAGCGTGTCTTCCACACCGGCATTTGCTCGCGCAGGTAGCTCTGGATTTGCTCCGCCATCTCCTGGAAGAAGGTGCTGGTGGTGCGCCCGCAACCGGGACATGCCGTGACCTGCGGCGTGAAACTGCGGATGCCGATGGATTGCAGAATCTGTTGTGCGACCGTGACCTCTTCGGTGCGATCGCCATTGGGCGCGGGTGTGAGCGACACGCGAATGGTATCGCCGAGGCCTTCCTGCATCAGCACGGCCAGCGCGGCGGTGCTGCTGACGATGCCTTTGGCGCCCATGCCGGCTTCGGTGAGTCCCAGATGCAGCGGGTACTCGCAGCGGCGGCCCAGTTCGCGATAGACGTCGATCAGGTCCTGCACGCCGCTGACTTTGGCGCTGAGGATGATTTGGTCCTTTCGCAAGCCGTAGCTGACCGCAAGGTCGGCGGAGCGCAGCGCGCTCAGGACCATCGCTTCCATGGTCACGTCGCGGGCATCTTTGGGCTCGTCGAGCTTGGAGTTCTCGTCCATCAGGCGCGTCAGCAGCGACTGGTCCAGTGAACCCCAGTTGACGCCGATGCGTACCGGCTTATTGTTTGCGATGGCAACTTCGATCATGGTGCGGAAGTTGTCGTCATCTTTCTTCCCAATCGAGACATTGCCCGGGTTGATGCGATATTTGGCCAACGTCTGCGCGCACGCGGGATACTTCTTCAGCAGGATATGGCCGTTGTAGTGAAAGTCGCCGATGATCGGCACCGGGATGCCCAGGCGGTCTAGACCGTCCACAATCTGGGGCACGGCGGCCGCGGCGGCATCGTTGTTGACGGTGACGCGCACCAACTCGGAACCGGCGCGGGCCAGGGCTGCAACCTGGCGAATGGTGCCGTCAATGTCGGCGGTGTCGGTGTTGGTCATCGATTGCACCACAATTGGTGCATCGCTGCCGACGCGCACTCCGCCCACCGAAGCTGTGTAAGTTTTTCTGCGCTGAATTTGAGCCATACAGGACTACCGAAAAGTTTAACACGACGAGGCGGGGTTTCTCTGGACTGTGCGGCCTCTCGTAGATAACCTGATCCACATGAGCCCTCAGACCTGGGTCCGGTTATTGCTGCCCCCATTGCTGGCATTTGCGATCAGCAAGACTGGATGGATCTATGCAGTTATGTTTCAGCGAGATAGGCCGATTTCAGCTTTTCAGAAGACGGTCACGAGGTACGTGAGTTTGTTCGTGCTTGGTATGGGCTATATCGTGCTGTGGCAGTATGAATTGGATGCGGCCTTCCACCTGCGTTCTGCTGGGCAAGTGTTGCTGGTGTTTTGGGCGGCTACGATGGCATGGTTGGCCATTGGTGCCCTACGTCGAAACTCTGCGGCCACTCAAGAAGGCGGAGCGGTTGAGTCGACACCAGCAGTTGAACATTTTGAAACCAATCGCGGCGAAATGCGGAAACCTTAACAGAAACTCAACATCTGACTAATTAGGTCGTCTATAACAAGTTGGACTTCGATGACGAAAGAGACGAGAATAAGGTCCACCGGGCGACAAATCGGCCCGCTTTGGGTTTATAACAGGGCTTAGGGGACTCAAAGGCCGGAGTCTATCTGGCCCGCGATCAGGCCCGAAAAGGTGTACATCATGCGTTACCTATCCCGTTGCTTCGGCTGCTGCGCCCTGGCACTCACGCTGGTTCCATTCGGCGTTGCTCAGAGCCAGAGCTCTTCACCCCAGGACCCGAACGCCGCGTCAGGTCCGCCTGCTTCCGATACCTCGAATGCGTCCGCGCCGGACACCTCGAACCCGCCCGCACCGGAAAAGCCGCAGAAGCCGGACAAAAACGCCCCCAGCCCCAGCACCATGAATAACATTGACGCCATCGGCAACCGCAACGTCGGCTGCGACAAGGGAATGGGCAATTGGTACTCGCTCGACAAGCAGGTGGCCATGGGGCGCGCGTACTCGCAGCAAGTGGAGCACAGCGCCAAGATGGTGCAGGACCCGGTGGTCACCGAGTACATCAACCGGCTGGGCCAGAACCTGGTGCGCAACTCGGATGCCAAGGTGCCCTTTACCATCAAGGTGATTGACACCGACGAACTCAATGCCTTCGCGCTGCCCGGCGGATTCTTCTATGTGAACTCTGGCCTCATTCTGGCGGCGGACAACGAAGCTGAGTTGGCCGGTGTAATGGCGCACGAGATTGGTCACGTCGCGGCCTGTCACGTAGCTCGCGAGCAGACCCGCAGTAATATCGCCAACCTGGCCAGCATCGGGCTCATCTTCATTCCCGGCGGCTGGGCGGTCTACGAGGGTACGCAGGCCGCGCTGAGCATTGGCGTGCCCGTCGCTTTCATGAAGTTCTCGCGCACCTTCGAGGCGCAGGCCGATTTCCTGGGCATGGAATACATGTACAAGGCGGGATACGATCCGCAGTCGTTTATCTCGTTCTTCGAGAAGGTCGAAGCTCTGGAGAAGAAGAAGCCCGGCACCATCGCCAAGGCGTTCGCTTCCCACCCCATGACCGATGACCGCGTTGCGGCCGCGCAGCAGGAAATGAAAACGGTTCTTCCCGCGCGCCCCGAGTACATCGTGGACACCTCGGAGTTCGAAGACGTGAAGGCGCGCCTGGCCTCGATCCAGAACCGCCACAAGGTGCAGAACGACAAGGACAACAAAGACCGGCCGACGCTGCGGCGGGCCACAGCCGACAATCCTTCGACCGATAATGGCAGCGGCACCGGCAAGACCGACGACGACCGCCCCACTCTGAAGCGCAAGGACGGCTCGCAGTCGTAAATCTTTGGCCGCGAGGAACCCTGGTTTAGTTTCAGTGCCGGCGGCGAGGTTCGCGTCGCTGGCTGAAATAGGGGTCCTTCGACTGCGCGCGAGTCCGCCACCGCGGACCCGCGCTCCGCTCAGGATGACACTCTTAATTTCTGTACAAGCTGAGTGAAGAAAATTCCGCAATCAAAAACGGGGCGCAGAATGCGCCCCGCTTTGACTTGCAAGAAGCTTTCCCTCAAGGCAGCCGTTGCGCCAGTCCGGGCAGCGCTTTCATCAGGTCGTTGTAAATCACCACCGCCGCGAACAGGATCAGGAAAACAAATGCGGTTTGGTAGATGCGCTCCTTGATGCGGATGCTGATGTCTCGCCGGAGAACGCCCTCAATGATCAGCAACAGGATGATGCCACCATCGAGGATGGGAATCGGCAGCAGGTTGAAGATGCCCAGGTTGAGGCTGATCATGGCCATCAGGCCCAGCAGCGGGGTCCATCCCGGCTGCCGCGCCGCATCTCCGGAAGCGCGCGCGATACCGATGGGGCCTTCCATTTGCTTGATGGACGCCTTGTGCTCCACTAACTTGCGGACCAGGTCCACGATCAGCAGTGAATACCGTTTGTTTTCCTGGATGGAGCGACTGAGCGCCTGAGCGAACGGCAGCTTGTCGATTTGCACGGGCCTGGATTGGAAGCCTAGGCGATAATTCTTCTGCCCGTTGTCCTCGGTTTGGACGGGGGTTACCTTGATCTCTAATTTTTGCCCGTTGCGCAACAAAGCGACATCCACCGGCTTGTCACCGTTCTGCCGCAGAAAGTGGATTACGGAAAGCAGCGATCGCATCGCGGTGCCGTTCACCGAGACCACCTCGTCGCCGACCTTCAGCCCAGCCTTGGCTGCGGGCATGTCGGGCTCCAGATAGGTTACGGTGATCGGCTCGTCCGGCAACCATCCCACGGTGTCGTACTGGTCCGACCCATCCGGCGCGGGCTGGATTTGTTTTTCCAAGACCTGGTTGCCGCGCTGAATGGCGACATCCACCGGTCCCTTCGTGGTGACCGCCACTTTCAGCAGCACATCTTCCCAGGTGGGACTCTGCTGGCCATCGATGCGCACGATGCGGTCGCCCTGCTCGATCCCGGTCTTGGCCGCCGGCGAATTCTCCATCACCCATCCCACCACCGCGGGCTGGTCGAGATAGACCGGATGCTCATAGTGCACCATGAACACGCCGGTCAGAAGGACAACGGCCAGGATGATGTTCATGGCCGGACCGGCGACGGCGATCACGAAGCGCTGCCAGCGGGGATGCGACATGAACTCGTCCGGCGCGCCGCTGCGCGTTTCCATTGGACTCTCGCCCGCCATCTTCACGTACCCGCCCAGCGGCAGGGCGCTGATGCGGTAGTCGGTTCCACCACGGCGGAAGCCCGTAAGACGCTTGCCAAAGCCGATGGAAAACACATCGACTCGTACGCCAAACCACTTAGCAGCCGCGTAATGGCCGAACTCGTGCACCAGGATCATGATCCCGAGCACCACCGCCATGGAAGCCACGGCAATTAGAAATGATTCCATAAACCTCTTTAACTATGGGGGAAATCAGTCTGGGTGTCCCGTTCCAGCCCTTGTTTGGCTAGGGCGGGGAACTCACACCCTTGACACCTACCTTGGAGTCCACACATTGGATGCGGTCGCGTGCTCGCAGACGCGCATTATTATCGACACTCAATACTTCCTCTATGGATTTCGGAACCCGCGCCGGCGTTTCCCTGACAACCATCTCTATTGTAGCCGGAATATCCGGAAATCCAATACTACCTTCGAGGAAGGCTGCCACCGCCACCTCGTCGGCAGCATTGAGCGCAATCGTCTTCGCGCCTCCCGCTTCGACTGCCTGGTAAGCCAAACGTAAGCAGGGGAATTTCTCCAAGTCGGGAGGCAGGAAATCCAGCCGCCGCAGTTCCTCAACGGGAAAGCGCAGGTCGGACTCGATGCGATCGGGATAGCACAGCGCGTACAGGATCGGTAATCGCATGTCGGTGACCGAGAGTTGCGCCAGCAGGCTGCCGTCTACGAATTCGACCATGGAGTGGATCGTGCTCTGCGGGTGCACTAGAACGCTGACCTGGCTGGGCGGCATGTCGAACAACCGGCAAGCCTCGATCACCTCAAAGCCCTTATTCATGAGGGTTGCCGAATCAATGGTGATGCGCTTGCCCATCTTCCACGTCGGATGGTTCAGCGCCTGCTCGACCGTGATCTTTGCGAACTCGCTGGCGGGAGTATGCAGAAACGGGCCGCCCGAAGCCGTCAGCCAAACCCGCTGAACCTCGTTGCGACGGCCACCGCGCATGGCTTGGTGAATCGCGTTGTGCTCGCTGTCGATGGGCAGCAGCGGCTTGCCTTGTCTGCGGGCCTCGGCCGTGATCAGGTCGCCTGCTGCAACCAGGCATTCCTTGTTTGCCAAGCCGACCGTCTTGCCGGCTTTGACCGCTTCATAAGTGGCCTCGAGGCCGGCGACACCGACGATGGCGCTCACCACAAAATCGGCGTCAGGATGAGTCGAGACACGGACCGATCCCGCCGATCCGTGCACCGTTTCAATGGCGCTTCCCAGTCCGGCCTGGTTGAGCTTGTCTTGAACTTGGCTGGCGGCTTCGGCGGTGCCCATCGACAATATCTGCGGACGCCAGCGCCGCGCCTGCTCGAAGGCAAGCTCGACGTTGTTGCCCGCCGCCATGCTGACCACGGAGAAGCGGTCGGGAAAGCTCTCAACAATGTTGAGCGTGCTCTTGCCGATGGAACCCGTGGAGCCGAGCATGGCGATGCGCTTCATGAGGTTATTTCTGTTTCCCAATTATCGTCTAGATCGTTCTAGTTTTCATCCGGAGCCCGGAAGGCGACAAAATCGTAGGTTTTCCCAGCACTCACGTGCTGGGCTACGTTTGTTTCGCCCTCCGGGCTCTTTTGCCGCACATATCTAATGCGAAAAACATCGACTCGTTCCCACGATGTAGAAGATCGCCTCCGTAGCAGTCGAGCCGACGGATGGCGATACCTCCATGAAATCACTTGGGGATCGTCAGGCGAGGAAAGTCGAAATACCTATTCAAGTCGACCGCATAAAATATTAAACCGACTGGTAGAGCAAACAACAGAGCGTCAATACGATCGAGAACACCGCCATGTCCAGGGAGCAGAGCGCCCGAGTCTTTTAAGCCCGCGCCGCGTTTTAGCGCTGACTCCACCAAATCTCCCAACTGCGCGGCGATGTTGATGCAAATGGCAAAGGCTAGGACCGCCCAAAATGGAGCGAGCGGCAGGTTGGAGTCGGAAAGAGAGGGGAACAACACTGACAACGAGGTAATGAGGTGTGCTCTGGAGAGTCCGTTCTGAATCGGGTTCGAGAAATGAAACAGCAGCAGGCCGGTTCCAATCGCTCCCACCATTGACGCGATGCTCCCCTCCCAAGTCTTCCCCGGACTGACGCGCGGTGCTAACTTGTGTTTTCCAAGTGCTCGGCCAACATACAGTGCCGCGATGTCACCTGCCCAGACGATCAACATAAGAAACAGAATGTACATTGCACTACCCGGAAAGATCCGCAATAGCGGGAGGCATACGAGGGTCGTCCCGATATAGGGATAGGCCATGAATGACACAGC
>Ga0187880_1002836_pt1 | contig 13389 bp, 19 predicted proteins | sample June2016WEW_19_4_FD_132998 | JGI IMG/M metagenome (GOLD analysis project Ga0187880, IMG submission 132998) | Peatland microbial communities from SPRUCE experiment site at the Marcell Experimental Forest, Minnesota, USA - June2016WEW_19_40 | ecosystem: Environmental > Terrestrial > Soil >...
ACGGCAGCCTCGGCTTCACGCGGCTCTCGGCTCGACTCGCTCCCAGATTATCTCGATAACCTCTGCCCGATTCTCCCGAATTATCACGATCATACTCTCCCAGATTATCGTGAAGCGGAACAATCGTCCTGTTTGTGGCAGCCGGCGTTAACAAGAGGCCAGGCCAGTCCAAATATACTCGACAAGCCGAGCCATGATCGTAAGGTCGATTCGGGGCTTGGTTGAGGTAGCGAGTCTGCTGCTTCTGTGTGGTGCAGGAAGGCGGAATTGTGTGAGACGGAATTCGCTCAAGACAGAAAGCTGTTTAATATGGCAAATGGACTGAATGCTAAATTGCTCCAGTTCTTTGGGGACCATTACAAACCTGGGGTCATTGCAGTTGTGGGGACGCGGGATTTGATCGGGATGGCCATAAGGGAGGCACAAAGGAAAGTCACCCTGGATGGAAAAGCCTCTCTGTGGTCCCACTGCTTTCTGCTGGGCGAGCTGAGGTGGGACCGAAGGGGCCCCATAGCAAGCAAAAGCCAGAGCGTCTATCTGTTTGAGAGCGATCTTAAAGTGAAGCCGTTCAGTCCTCAGGTGCGCAACGGAGCCCAGGAAAACTGGGTCGGGAAATGGTGCTCTGGCGACGTGGCAAACGCGGCCATCATCGATTTTGGACTGACGGATGATCAAACCAAAGATGTGCTTGCAACGGCCCTCCAGCTCGTAGATGAACAGGTGCTTTATCCGATTGGTGAACTTCTGGGAACTTGGTGGTCAATCATCGCAGGCAGACAATGGCAGGAGAATCCGCTGAACGATCCTCATGCCATGTACTGCAGTTCTTTCGTGAGGAACTGTTACACCAAGGCCGGGAGGGACTTCATGGGAAAGGCGATCAGTGTCTCAAATACGACTCCAGAAGATGTCGCGCAGGCTGGAATGAAAGCTGGAGCGATGGTCGTGTATTCAGGGTAATCGTTGATGAAACGGCGAACCATCGAATGGTCAACCACAGCAACCAATCCTGAAAGGACACGAGATTATGGCAGGAGCTTTTGCACACATGTCGGTGGCGGATTCACTCTGTGACGAGCCGGATTTCTTGGCCAGCGAAGGTCGTATTGGCCAAATCGTGCGGTTTGCCACTGAGGGGTACAAAAACTTTTGTGAACTCGGCTCCGTCAGCCCTGATCTCCCGTACCTGGATTTCTTCCATGCCAATTCAAAGGGCTGGGCCAACGTCATGCACTATTGGAAGACCAGCGACATTATCCGCTCCGGTATTTCCTACTTCGCCGGCAAAAACCTCGAAGTCCGGGACGAAGACACGCTTCGGTCACTCGCTTGGCTATTCGGCTATTCTGCGCACGTTGCCACGGACCTCACCGTTCATGCTGTTTTGGCAGTCAGCGGGTATCCGTATGCCACCAATCCGACCGGGCACCGGCTCTGCGAACTCAACCAGGATGCGTATATATTCAAGAAGCTGAAGGGCGAGGAGGCCAGTGACGTTCGATACATCGAGAATTGCGGCATCGCCTCCTGCGCTGATCCGGACCATCCGGGCAGACTGCATCCTGCGGTTCGCGAGCTTTGGCTTTCTTGCCTTTCGGGCATTTCTCCCGCGCAAGTCCACATTGAGAACGGTGAGCCAGGTCCCACGTCTGATCCGACGCCTGATGTTTGGTTTAATGATTACACAAAGCGCCTCGGCGAGTATGTCGAGCAAGGTGGGGGATTCGTCCTGTTCTTCCGTGATATTCTTGAGAAGGAAGGTGTTTGCTTGCCAGAATCCGGAGAGGTTGACATGAAGTACATTACGGATTTGAAGACTCCTACCAACCAGCCCACGAACTACGACGCGGTAATTGATATGACATTGGCCAACGTGCGCAGCACCTGGCTGCAGCTCTGTGCCGCCCTGGCAGCCAGGGACCAGACCGTTTTTGCACTCAAGAATGCTGACTTGGACACCGGGGCAGCAGACGATGATAAGAAGCAGATTTTCTTTGCTTGAACTCATGAAACCATCACGAACTCCGTTGTTTTTTTCGTTGGGGCTTGTCTTTCTCTTTCTGGGGGCCTGCGCTACGACCAGCCCTCGGTACACCAAGCCGAATGATTTCATCGAACCAATGGACAAACTGGCTTCTGCCGTTGACGCCACCCTCCACAATCCATATTCCACCAACTCCCTTTCCGGCCAACAGCTTTTGATTGCGGCGATGGCTCCTAAACCGGAATTGCAGGATGCCTTTAATCACCAGTCGATCCTCATCACCAACCTGAACGATAAAGCTGTCCTGCTGCTCTTGAGCCCGAAGGACCACGGCGTCGCATGGCTTGAATTCGCTACCTGGTCACACCAATTAGCCAAGTTCCATTATCTCAGCAATCCTCCTTCACCCGCCCAATTCACCATCAGATTCCCATAATACAGCAACGTTCTCATGGTCTTGGCGGGCTGAGGGCTGACAAACCCCAGTCGAATGCTTGTCTGGGAGGATGGAGGGGATACACTGCGGCCAGGTTCAGGAGGCGTTATGAAACGAAGCGTGTTGGTGTTGATTGGAGCGGTTGCCGGCGGACTGGTGGGATATTTTGGTTTCCTCTGGATTGCCCGCCAGGGTTTTTACGCGCTCGTGCTGCCAGGGGCTTTGTTGGGCGTGGGTGCCAGCTTATTCCCAAACAGATCGACTGCCCTGTGCATCGTCTGCGGGCTGTTGGCGTTGGCGCTTGGTGTTCTGGCAGAGTGGCAGTTTGCGCCATTCATCAGGGACGGGAGCCTTGGCTATTTCGTTACCCACATCCACCAACTCAAGCCCATCACGCTCATTATGATCGCGGCAGGGGCGTTCATTGGTTTTTGGGCACCGTTCAGCCGTCGTCAACATGAAGATCGAAGTTGAGAAATTGCGCCACGCCTTTATCAAGACGCTTGTGCCTCACCCGGAACATGAACAGGAGATGATGGCACACCCGGCCAGCACGTTCGTCAACAATCCCAGACTTGACGATCCACGCTGCATTGAACCGCTGAGGTGACCTCTCGGTGACTTGATCTTGTTCGCACGGTGGCTATTCTCGACTCATGAACGCCATTCATTCGTCGGCTATTGCTCGTCGCCATTTTCTCACCATTGTCGGAAGCCTCACGGCCTTCTCCATTTTGGGTGTGGGTACCTCAACCGCCCGTGCGGAGACCCGCAAAGGACGCATCAAACAAGCCGTGTGCCTGGGGGTGTTTAGCGGCACCAAACTGGAGCTGGAGGGCGAATGTCGCGAGGCAGCTCGACTGGGGACTCACGGCATCGACTTGGTTGGGCCGGATGCGTTTCCACTGCTCAAAAAGCACGCACTGCTTCCCACAATGGTTCCCGGTGGCAGCGGCATCAAAGCGGGCATTAACGACAAAAAGAACCATGCGGCAATCGACCAGAGGATGAGGGAGGCCATCAAGGCAGCGGCAGCAGCAGGCGCTCCAAATGTGATCGTGCTGGCCGGCGACCGGAAGGGGCTTACGGACGAAGAAGGTCTTGAGAACAGCGTGCTCTTCCTGAACAACATCAAGGGCCTGGCCGAAGAACAAGGCGTGACGCTGTGCACCGAACTACTCAACAGCAAAGTCAACCACCCCGGTTATATGTGTGATCACACCTCCTGGGGCGTCGAGCTCTGTAAGCGGGTGAACTCGCCAAGGGTGAAGCTGCTGTATGACATTTACCACATGCAGATCATGGAGGGCGACATCATCCGTACCATCCAGCAGAACATCAAATACATCGGGCATTTCCACACAGCAGGCAATCCAGGCCGCCATGAATTTGATGACACGCAGGAAATGAATTACAAAGGGATCTGCAAGGCGATTGCGGACTTGGGCTACCAGGGCTACTTGTCACATGAATACACGCCTACCAAAGATCCGCTTGAGACGCTCGACAAGATGATGAGCATTTGCGAGGTGTGAATTAAGCCGCCAAATGAATCGTCGAGCATTTAACCGCGGTCTGCGCCAGAAGCTCGGTCAGCGCATCTGCCGGCGGCGAGAAGAACTGGGGCTGACACAGCGCGGTTTGACCAAGTTGGCTGAGCTGACCAGCCAACGGCAGACTTGGGGTTCTGGCCCATGTGGTGTCGGCAGCGCTCCCTAGTGGAGTGACAACGGGGACCCCCGCTTTTTGGAATTCAAGTATCAGTTACTTCGCGGACTTGCTTCCTGGGAACGAACATGGGGGACTAATCGCACGAACCACTAGACTTATTGAACTCACAACGAACGGGTCTTTTCACGAACCCGGAGACTGGTTCGGCGGTTTCGGTCGTGCTCGAGGACTCAGTTCAGATTGGGGGCAGATTTGGACAAGCCTGACTCCAGCTGGCCAGGCGATTTGGTTTCGGGGGACGCTGGCTATGGTCGTGGGAGCGGCACTGGTCTTGGCGGGGACGACATTCTTCGGGGCCTGGCAAGTAGCCAGGTCCTGGCAGGATGAGCCGCAGCAGGGTCCGGTTTCAGGCCTGAGACGGAAATTATTCGCACCGTGTTTTGGGGCACCCTGGTTGCACCGAAAGCTTTCTCGATCACTGTCAGCCAACCCAATTGGATGGTTACAGCATTACTCACCATCGGCCCGATTAGTAAAATGGGGGTGGTGCCTATTCATCATCGTGGTCGAGATCATTTTCAGCGCTGACTTTGAGGATCTGTATCGAGCGCAAGCGGGATTGGGTTTCTTCTTGTTGCTAGGCCTGACCTTTAGTGCCACTGCAAGTTTCAGGGAGGAAATGGAGACCGGCGCATTCGAGCTTTTGTTAGTAACTCCCCTGCGTGAACGGCAAATCATCGCCGGCCGGGTTCGCGGTTTATGGTGGCAATTTCTTCCGGCGGTTCTGGTCTATGGCGCGGGCAGCATTTATTTAGCGAGCGGGTGGACCGATCGGGAATATGCGCGTCAGGCATGGTCTGCTCTATCGAGCACGATAAGCGGTTACTGCGCGCTCCCTTTAATCGGGCTCTATTTCTCAGTTCGGCGTTGGAACTTTTTCGTTGCCTGGTTGGCAGCATGCCTGGTCGGACTATTGCCAGGTGTTCTGGGGCGGATGCTTGGATTGGCTCATCCCTCCTTGATCGCACTGCAACTCGGCCCGGCGCTCATTAGTGCTGGCCTCCTGGAAAGACGATTGAGAAGCCGCGGATTCTTGCAGCACCAAAATTAACAAGGCGAGATGACAACGAAGCGGCGTCAGAGCAAACTTTGTTTCAGGGGCAATGCTTGCACGATCTAGATCCATCTGGGGCCACACGACGGGTCCAGCCCTTGCAATTACAGGAGGATGAACCGTCCGTGTATTGCAGGGTTTCGTATTCGATGTTGGGGTTGGAGTCTGAGGCGAAGCTCCAGACTCGGGTGATTTGCTTGGTCATGTGAGGCGGTTCAAGCGGTTATGGGTCGAGAATTCCTGTCCCTCTGTTAGACTGGTGCGCATGTCTGAGAACATCTTTCGCTGGGATTACCGGGTGGGCTATGCTGATTGCACGGTTGGAAACCACGTTTATCACTCTCGCTATCTTGATTTGCTGGAGAGGGCACGAGGCGAATTCTTCCGGCATATCGGGAAGCCCTTGGCGGTTTTGCAGCAGGAGGGCACTGGCTTTCCTGTGCTGGAGTGCCATCTCAAGTATCACGCTCCTGCACGTTATGACGATTTGCTGACAATTGAGGTGAGTGTAACTGCGGCCAAAGGGGTGCGACTTAATTTCCGTCAGCGCATACTTGCCCAAAGTGCCCAGTGTTTAGTCGAGGGTGTGACGTTGCATGTTTGCACGTCCATTGAAGGAAAACCCAAACGACTGCCGAGGGAACTTGTGAATCTGCTGGGCCCGCACCTCTTGCCGGTTGATTCAGATTGCTGTGGTTGATAATTGAGGTTTACGGTTTGTTGAGGTCATGCCGGGTGATCATTTTCACCCGGTCCCTCCTTCCTGGCCGCCGACGAAGCAAGGCAAACTGCTTCACCTCATCAGATTCGGCTAGGCGGTGGCGGGCATAGTTTTCTGCGTCCTCCGATGTGTCGAATCTGCAAGCCGTCTCGTAATCGCGTCCGTCTTTGAACCAGATCCACAGACCCCACGGAGCGCAACGAGTGGGTGCGCCAATGAAGCGTGCCATAGGTTTTCGCTCTCCTTTCATTGTTGGTTAGCATCGAAGCAATCCTGGCAAAGCTCAGCGCCACCAGGACAGCCGATGACATAGGGGACAATGGTCTCGCATTTCTGGCATTTGTCAGCCGTACCCAGCAGTTGCCGGGCTTCCAGGATAAGCTGGTTGAGGGTGGCGACGGTGTCCTCCGAGGTGGGCTCGAAAGGGTCTCCATCGTCACCTGGCTCTCCTTCGTGTTTCAACAAAGCGGCTTCCTCTATGAATTTGAGCAGGGCCGGTTGAGATTCCGCGGCTTTCACCACAGCTTCCAGCGCGGCCTGGTCATTGGCGAATTTTTGGCAGGCATCACATTGTTGGATTTCCTCTCGTGGTGGATGGTCGCCTTCCGCAATACACCACAACCAGCCTTTACCACCGCAGGCCCCACAGGATACTGGCTGGTCAGAACCGCAAGGGGTGTTCTCAATCGCATCGTCCTGGGCGCTTTTGCCGCAGTAGATGCATTGGTCGGTATGGGGACTGAATAGATGGGTTCTGCGCTTATTCGGTTTGTTCATTGTCTTCTCCTTTATGTTTGTCTAACTTTGTGCGGGCAAAATCGACCCAGACCCAAGCCGCCACATAGCAGCCGTTGTCATTGCCCTCACTCAGGAGAGCGTTATCGTCGATTTCAACTGCGCCTTCGATTTCGCGCTGTTCCCGGGCCAGTTCGGTGATTTCACACCGCCGCTCTTCAGCTTGCGTGTGACAGTTTTCACAGAGGCCGCCGTCTGTCAGGGCATCGGCGGATTGATTACATTTCGAGCAGAGCATTGATGAGTTCCTTAAAGCCGACAGGCCGGTGTATTGAACCGGGCTGTCTGGCAGAGTTGTGTTTGGTTGGTTTAGTCGTCAGGCGTCGCGGTGACCTTGATCTTCCTGGGTGGAGGAAAGATCTGGGCTCCGCCAGTCTCGTCTTCGTAGGTGGTCAGGATCGTGTTGATGTCGTCGCAGAGCTTGAGAGCAACTGCCTTTGGGGTCTGGCTGCCGTGGGGGTAGTCAGCCTGAATTTGCACGGTGAACGTGATGGATTTCATTTAGTCCAAGTCCTCCCCCTCATCCGTCAGGTTGAAGAAGGAAGGGTCGCTGGCCTGGCTGAGTAAAGCCTCGGCAGCCTGCTTTCCGTCTAGTTCCTCCTGGCCCAGTGTCTTCATGTGGCCGGAGCAGTCTCCTTCCGTGATCATGTGGTGGAGCGTGTCCAAGGCCACTGGGCCAATGGGCGATTCCGAGAGGACTTCGACTTGAATGACGGTGCGATGGAATGTTCTGTCAGTCATACGGTTTATGAAAAAGCAAAGGCGGGCACTGTTGGCACCCGCCTCTGCTGGTTGGTTTGGTCTTAAGGGGTGCTGCACCTCGACGGTGACTCGCCCGGTTGCGCCATCAAGAACGGCAAATAGGGCTCGTCGGTGTCGGGCCAGATGTCGCTTGGATCGAGTATTCGGTCGGAGTCGGCTTGCTCGTATTCTGTCCGTTTGCACTGAAAACCGGATATGAGGCGTAATTGCTGAAAGAATATCAGGCTGTTCGGTCCGCATTCTCCTTAGGCCGTTGTGCTGAAAAGCATAGGCAACCGGGTTTGTTTGATTATCATCTGGGCATGATTGAACTCAGGACGTGGAGAAATCTGGCCGCCGCTGCATCCCTCGTAATCGTAAGCAATACAGTTGCGGCTCCCCAGACAATTAAACCCGGCGAGCTTTGGCTGGATGGTCGGGGCCAGCATATCCAGGCCCATGGTGGCGGGATCATCAAACTGGACAACACGTATTACTGGTTTGGTGAGGATCGCTCACAAGGGCTGGACCGGAGTAAGCGTTACGTCAGTTGCTACGCTTCGAAGGACTTGGCCCACTGGACATGTCGCAATCAGGTACTCAAGCTGGCCGACCCGGAGAACTTCGGCCCAAGGCGGGTGGTCGAACGGCCCAAGGTCTTTTTCAACGCCAAGACCAAAACCTACGTGATGTACATGCACATTGATGACGGTGCTTACAAGGTGGCGCGAGTTGGAGTGGCCGTCTGTGACAAGATCGATGGCGATTACCGGTATCTCAGGAGCTTCCGACCGCTGGACCACGAGAGCCGCGACATCGGACAGTTCATTGATGATGATGGCAGTGCTTATCTGATTTTCGAGGACCGGCCATTTGGATTTCGCATCGCCCGGCTTTCCGAGGATTACCTGAACGTGGAAAAGGAGGTCTGCCTGATCAAGGAGCACTTGGAAGGCGGAGCCGTGGTGCATTACAACGGGCTGTATTATGTGATTGGATCGGCTCTGACTGGCTGGGACCCTAATCCCAACAAATATGCCACGGCGCCTCGACTGGAAGGCCCCTGGTCGGAGTTTAAGGACATCGGCCCGCCCCAAACCAAGACCTATGGCTCGCAATCCACCATGATGCTCAAGGTCGTCGGCAGGAAGAAGACAACCGTGATCTTCATGGGGGACGTTTGGAAACCCCGAACGCAATGGGATTCACGCTATCTTTGGATGCCACTGGAGATCGGGGATGGCAAGTTGTGGCTGCCTGAACCCAAGGAGTGGACGCTGGATGGGGTAACTGGCGAGGCAGTGATAAAGCAGTAGCTGCGCAGTCTTTCGAGTCGTTAATGTTGCTGTGAATTTTCGTGGGCTGCTTCGCAAAGGGTTGGCTTTTGCATGATTCTGGACCAAATTCCTGGCACGTTCTCGACCGGTGAATACGTTACCCAATAACGACGCGACGGAAGGAAGTGACCTCAGTAAGGAGGCGAGGGCACCGGACACTGCCAGCAGAGAGGAGGTGGGTGCGGTCAAGAAAGAGGTTGACCCTCGGATGCATTCTGCGGAACACATTCTGACAGCGACGTTGATGGTGATGTTCGGGTGTGCGAGGCCATTCACCACCCACCTCGAGAAAAAGAAATCCAAAGCGGATTATCGCTACACTCGTGACCTGACCACCGAAGAGACCAAGCAGGTTGAAGCGCGGGTAAACGAGGTGATCGCTCGAAATCTCTCTGTGTGGGAGGAGTTTCTTCTTCGACACCAGGCGGAGCAGCTTTATGACCTGGCACGCCTCCCTGAAAGCGCCAGTGAGACAATTCGAATTGTCCACATTGGCGATTACGATGCCTGTCCGTGTAGCGGCAAGCATGTCTACAAGACCACGGAGATCGGTCGTTTTCGAATCGTATCGACAACGTATGAATCGGGTGCTCTCCGAGTCAGATTCAAGCTCGATGCCAGCCCCGATATGTCTCAATAAACCGAAGGCGAATTCAGAAGCTCAACCCGTTTGCCTGATGGACCTCCCCGAAGACAAAGGCACCTACATTCTGATTGCCCACATGGTACAGATGAAGCGCCTGGAGATCGGTAGCTTGGGAGAATTTGACATTATCCCCGGCTTTTATGCTTACGTGGGCAGTGCGTTTGGTTCTGGCGGCCTTCGTGCTCGTATCGGCCATCACCTGGAATCAACGGCAGAACCTCACTGGCACATTGATTATCTTCTCCAGGTCGCCACTCCCGTAGAGGTTTGGTTTACTATGGCGGACAGGAACCTGGAACATCGATGGGCTGAATTGTTGGAAGAGGCCCCTGGTTTTCGTGTGCCAATTCTTCGTTTTGGCTCGTCGGATTATCACAGGAGCCGTACGAGCCATCTGTTCTATTCAAAGCGCCGGCCCTCATTCCGCTGCTTTCAACAGCAGGTGATGGAAAGATTTGAAGGCGTGGAAGTTGAGCAGCAGAAAACTTTGCCGGTAGCCGAGAATCAATGACGCCATGAACCAACCCCAAAGGCTTCTCTTCATTTGCAGCGAGAACCGGATGCGAAGCCTAACCGCTGAGAAGATGTATGATGGCTTTCCCGGTTATGAAGTGAAATCGGCCGGGACAGAACTGAGCGCAAGGACCCCGGTTACCCAGGAACACATTGACTGGGCCGATATGATTTTCGTGATGTAGCCTGAGCAGCTTCAACGACTGCAGCTTGAGTATGGCGTTTTGCTGTCTGGAAAGAGGATCATCTGCCTAAACATCCCTGACATCTACCGCCACATGGAACCGACTTTGATCGACGAGTTGAAGGCGGCGCTGAGTGGGTATGTCGAGGTGCCGGAGTGAATGGAATCGACCCTTAATTACTACGATAAACCCTCAAGAAGTACACCAGGGCCACGAAATCATATACGGCGTGGGTGATCATCGGCGTTAGGAGGTTGCCGGTCCAAATCCAGAGCAGCCCCAGGTACGCCCCAATGAATGCTGCGATGATGGCGTAGGTCCAGGTGATCAGGTGGAATGCCCCAAACAACGCCGATGCCAAAACCACAGCCAGGATCACATTCACATGATCGGCCAGGCTTCCTTGAATTGCCCCACGAAAGAATGCCTCCTCAGAAATAGCAGCGACCAGTGAGATGGCGAATAGTTGCAGGATGGACCAGTTGCCAAAGAGAGGTCGAAGCAGAGACTCCATCAATTGCCTGTGCCGGGAGAATACGTGTAGGCTGGAATTGAGGGTCCAGAGAAAGAAAACAAAGGGAGGAATGGCAGCTACAATTCCAATGAAAGCGGTTGTTAAGCGCCAATGAAAGTCCAGGAGAGCCGGTCGATGAAAAAGCCAGCCCCACAGAACGGCAACGACCAGCAAAGCCAGTTCAAACAGGCAACCAGTTGAGAATGACAGTTTCCGGCTCAAGAGTTCGGTCGGTGATGTTCATGGTTTCCAGGCTCCCATTCAACTCAGATTCCAGATCTCCTGACATAGTAGTCACCCAAAATGTCCATTTTTGCTTCACGATGCCTCCCTAATGGCGTAGCGCAGGCGCAACTGGCAACCTGGGAAGATGGTTTTAGTCTGATTGAGTTGGTCGCAAAGAGCTGCGATGGCTCGCGTGCGGTGCGTTGAACTCTGCGCTGCCAAGGTGACACACAGTTCTGTTTTGGTGACCTGGATATCAGCGGCGCTGGCCAGAGCGGATTGGATGAGAGTTCGTCCTTCCTGGCTCGCCCTCCGGTAATGAGGCACCACTAATCGAAGTAGATCGCTCTCGGCCTGATAAGCCACCATCTTGATCAGGTTGGTGAGGTGTTTTCGTTCCGGGGCCAGTTTGACCACCGGCTCTTGGGTTACGGCTTGGACGGGAACTCGGCGGGGCGCGGCGGCTCGGCGTTTCTCCAGTTGCAGCACGCGTTGCCAAACGTTCCAGATTTTCTGGCCCAGCTTCCCGTGTGCGGTTTTGAAACCGCGCATGGTCCGGCGCTGCTCCTCCAAGTTGGTCAGCGCCTCCAGACCATATTCAGCTTGGAATCGATCCATCTGGGCGTGGGCTTGACGGAGTTGGGCGTCCAGGGCGGCCCAGACCGGGTTGGGAACCTCGCGCGTCGGATCGTCGGGCACCGCGGCATACTCAACCAACGCATCCAACGCGTACTCCTCGCGCAGGTACTTGAAAAAGTTCTCTTGTCTCCAACGATCGAACATTCGAAAGGCCACCTGGGCCGCCGGCAAATCCCGCCGCGACGTGAGGATCGGCGTTTGATGGCCGTTGTCCATGAGGCGGGTAATTTGGCGCAGTCGTAACTTGTTCTTAAGCAGGCGCACCTCTTGGTCGGCCAGAACATAGGTCATGGTCCGTCCGCCGCATCGGGTACTGCAGGCTTGGAAGCCCTTACGGGGGATGCGCGGATAGCGTCCCTTGCGATACGTGAGCAGATCGAAATTGGCAGCGACGATCAATTGGAAGAGTTTGGGGCTATACCCGCCGCGATCAAAGACCACGGTGAGCCGTCGCTTGCCCACCAAGGCGCGCACTTGGGCGAGGATGCCAGGCAGCATTTTGACCAGACCGGCGTTGGCCTCAGCGGTGACGACGAACAAGGGGTCGCCGGCACTATCGTTGACCCAGTAATCTGAAGTGGCTGGCATGGAGATGCGCATACGGGCCACATGGGCCTTGGGCAGCACGTGCTTGCCGTGATAAACCCGCACGTGGCCATCGGTGTAGAGAAAACCCAGAGCCGCTCCGCGCAAGGCGACCCGTTGTTGGGCCAGAGCCTGGCCGAACTGGGCGGCCCGTCCGGCAAGCGCCAAGCGGGCCAGTTTGCGCCGCAGCGTTTTGACCTCGGGCGCCCGGTCCAACCCCAGCACGCGTCCCAAGTCCTTGGGCGAATATTCTTTGAGGCCCTCCGGGCGCTTGATGCGCCAGAGCGCCATGAGCAGGAGCGTGAGCAGGCTGGTGCGCAATCCATAAAAGGCCGGGCCGAGGCTGCCATAGATTTCTTGCGCGCACCTGAAAATGCCACTGGCGACCAGGACAGGCAAGACCAAGAGAACTCCGGCGCGTGCAACCGCCGTGGCCGAGCCAAACAGCGGAGGCGCGTCCTCCAGCAAACCCAGACGCGCCAGCAGTCGGTCGGCGCAGCGATCACTCGGATCGGTGTCATGGCTGAGTACGGAGTTTTCTTCGGCAGCGCAAGAAGCGGACAGGTTTGGGTCCGCACCCGAGGTCGGGATTACTGGCGGGCATGACCTGGCCGCCGACGCAAAAGCGGACAGTTTTGGGTTCGAGGCTTGACCTCCCTCCAACGCAAGCAGATTGGGCTCGCAAACAGACTCCTTCCAGCCCATCCGACGCAGCAACTTGCGGATAGCTGTCTCCGTGACACCAAGTCGCCGAGCGATATCGCAATGCGAGTGTCCCTGGGCTTTGAGCTGTTGGACGGTTCGTCGCCGTGACGCCGTCAGGCGCGCCCGTCCCTCCGGATAGCCCCGGGGCTGTCCCAAGGCGGCCAACCCGCCATCTTCGTAACGGTGTTGGTCTCGACGCACTGTCCTTGCAGAGCAATCGAACGCGTGGGCCACCTCGTTCTGATCGGCCCAGCCTTGCTCGACCAAGCTCACCATCGCGTGGGCTTCGGCCATCCGATCCCCCAGTGCATAGTGCGCCAAAACGATGCCAGAAACGATCACCACGCGATGTCCATCCTGGGCTCGCAGCAAGCACCGCTCGTTAATGACCCGCGTGTCGGGCGGATTCCGCAGCTCGGGAAAAAAGTCTCCATTCACCGGGGTAGCCATACTGGGCTACCCTACAGTGCAGTTCAAAAAAGCGGACAGTTTTGGGTTCGAGCCGCGACCTGCCGCGATTCGCGCAAAATGGCCCAAAAACCGCCGCAGAATACGAGGGCTATGTCAGGAGCTGTGGA
>Ga0187880_1002837_pt1 | contig 13376 bp, 9 predicted proteins | sample June2016WEW_19_4_FD_132998 | JGI IMG/M metagenome (GOLD analysis project Ga0187880, IMG submission 132998) | Peatland microbial communities from SPRUCE experiment site at the Marcell Experimental Forest, Minnesota, USA - June2016WEW_19_40 | ecosystem: Environmental > Terrestrial > Soil > Wetlands...
CCGAGTATTTCCACATGGCGTGGCTCTGGAACCAGCAGCTTACCAACGTGCTCATGGTGGGCCTGGGCGCGGGAACCGCCCAGCGGGCCTTCGAGCATTATTATCCCGGCATCAACGTCGAGACCGTGGAGATCGACCCCACGGTGGTGCGGGTGGCGCGGGACTACTTCAGCTTCCGTGAGTCCGAGAGGCAAAAGGTGCAGGTGGCGGACGGACGCGTGTTCCTGCGCCGGAGCACGGCCCGCCACGATTTAATAATCCTCGACGCCTACGTCAGCGGTCGCTACGGCTCCTCCATCCCGCAGCATCTGGCGACCAAGGAATTCTTCGAGCTGGTGCGCGACCATCTCACGGCCAACGGAGTGGTGGCTTATAACGTCATCGGCACCGTGGACGATTGGCACGCCGGGATCGTGGGAGCGATCTATCGCACGCTCAAGACGGTGTTTCCACAGGTGTATCTGTTTCCGGCCCGGAGCAGTAGAAACGTGGTGCTCGTGGCCACCCGGTCGGGGGTCAGGGCTGATCTCTTCGGCTTGCGCCAGCGCGCCGCGCTGCTGGTCCAAACCCGCCGGGTCACCGTGTCCGGCTTTAGCGAGCGGATCGAGGTGTTTCAGGCCCAGGCGCCGCTGAACGCGGCGCGCAGCCCCGTGCTGACGGACGATTACGCGCCCGTCGAGGGTTTGGCCGCCGGCGGGATGTGATACGGAGTCCAGGGGCAAGCTGCGCCCCTCCCTGCGGCGATTGTGCAATCTTCTGGATACCCCGCAGTAGGCTTGATAGAATCCTAAATGCTCTTTCACCGAAATGAGAGCGAGCAGAAAGCGACTCTTCCTCACCCGCGCGGCGTGGATGAAGCGGCGGGGCGTCAAAGAGCAATTCCCGATCGGTCCAAATGCCTATTACGTTGGCATGGCGGGTGGGAGCCGGCTAACCTGAGAGCGTCCTTCCCCCGCATCCTGCTCCTCTGCAGCCTGTGGACTGCTTCGATGGCCAATGTGACCGGGCAGTCTTACACCTTCACCACCATCGCGGGCGTGGCCGGACTTAGTGGGACTAACGATGGCACGAGCAGTGATGCGCGGTTCTACCGGCCTGCCGGCCTGGCCCTGGACGCAGCGGGGAATATTTACGTTTCGGACCTGCTCAACCATACGATTCGCAAGGTTGCGCCCGCGGGCACCAACTGGATCGTGAGCACCCTGGCCGGCCTGCCCGGCACGCTCGGTTCCGCTGACGGGACGAACGACGAGGCGCGTTTTGATCGCCCTAGCGGGCTTGCCGTTGACATCGCCGGCAATCTCTTCGTCACCGACAATTACAACCAAACGATCCGGAAACTCACTCCCATCGGCACCAACTGGGTGGTCAGCACGGTGGTCGGGCTCGCCGGGGTCGCCGGTTCCGCTGATGGGACCAATAGCGAAGCGCGGTTCAACGATCCGCAGGCGGTTGCGGTGGACGGCAGCGACGGGCTTTATGTGACCGACAGGCTCAACTACACAGTTCGCGGGGTTAAACCGGTCGGCACCAACTGGGTCGCGAGTACCCTGGCCGGGTCGGCTGGGAACACTTATGGCGGCTTCGTGGATGGCACCAACGGCGACGCGGAATTCAACGTGCCCTTTGGGATCACACGGCACAGCGGAGGCAATCTCTATGTGGCGGATTTTGGCAACAACGCCATCCGGAGGATTGCACCGCTGGGACCGGATTGGGTGACCACGACAGTCGCGGGGTTCTCTGGCAACACAGGCACCAACGACGGGCCTGCCAGCTTGGCGATGTTTAATTCGCCCAATGGCATTACGGTGGACGCCTCGGAGACCCTTTATGTGGCGGACCAGTACAACAGCACGATTAGGAAAGTCGCGCCGACCGGCAGTTCCTGGGTGGTCAGCACGCTGGCCGGGCTGGCCTTACAGGTCGGGAGCGCCGACGGCACGGGCACGAGCGCGCGGTTCTATCGGCCCTGGGGCATTGTGGTGGACCAAGCAGGGAATCTCTTCGTGGCGGATTCCATGAACAACACGATTCGCAAAGGAACCCCCGCATCGCCGCCATTGCCGACACTTCAGATCCTGCTGTCCGCCAACCAGGTTATCCTCTCCTGGCCAATGGCAGCGAGCAACTTTGTGCTGGAGACCGCTCGCACCCTTGACCCCGGGGCTTCCTGGAACGCGCTGACAAACGGCATTGCGATTTCAGGCAATAATCATTTCCTCACCAACGAGGTTGGCGCCGGCCCCGCTTTCTTCCGGTTGCGCAGCCAGTAAGGCTGGGGGCCGGATCGATCCCGCCCGCTCCTGGGCGATGAAAGCAAGGCAGGTTTCGAACAAATAGGATTCAGGGCTTTCGCAGCGCTGGTTTCAACGTCCAGGTTTGCTGCCGGGCGACTTCAAGAATCCTGGGCGCGCGAAAGCCTTCCTTGTGAATAATCCAGCTGCCGAACAGCTCCGGCGTGTCCTTCGCCACGCAGCGCTCCGGCGATAACTCCACGTTCCGGCCCAGTTCCACGCCTTCCTGTATCGGCAGTGTTCCGTCTTTCAAGGAGTGCTCGTAAACCCTGGCCACGCCCATCAGAAAGTCCAGGGGTGACACCGCATCGGCGCCGATAAAGACTCGCGCCGGCACGCGTCGCTCGGTTTGCAGGTAACCGCGCACATCCAGCGTGGCGTCGCGGAAGGCCGACCACCGCAGTCGCGCGGGTCCCGGCCGCGTCGGCGGCGGGCTGTCCGGTCCCAGGAGGCTCCCCGCGCCGAGCGGAAAGCGCAGCTTCTGGCCTTCGATCAGGCTGCTGACCGCGACCGTGAGCAGTTCAAACTGGTCCGCCGCCGAATAGGCGCGCTCGCCGATCACTTGATAGTCCACAAGCGTGTTCTGGCCAGTCAGCCGGCCGGCTAGCTCCGCCAGGTCCCGCTCCGGCGCGCCCTCCGTGCGCACGCCGTCAGGATAAATCGCCGGCAACTCGCTCGCCGTCACAAAACGAACGCCCGGCAGGGCGCGCAGGTGATCCAGGTATTCAGCGAAGCGGCGGAAGGCGCCCTCAGTCTCGTCGGCGGGCCGCTGGGGCGGCGGCTGCCATTCCTCGCGCGGCGGGTTGGCGCCGCGCCGGAAATTCACGTCGTCCCAAAATTGTTTATGCACCCACTCGCACGGGTGGTAGTAAATGCTGATCAGGCCGCCGCCCTGCGCGCGGAGCCGGTCGGCGATGGCCGAAACCTCCTGTTTGGCGGGTTCGACCGCCCCCGGGTCGTGGAGGTCCATCCGCGTGACGTTGGGTCCCATGTCATACACGACCAGCGCGCCCGCATACCAGAACGGCTGATGATTCAGGCCCACGTGATTGCCGTCGTCCACGTAACACGGAACACCATGCGGCGCCACGCCGATCTGTTTCAGGCCGGCGATGGCCTGCGCCGCCCACGACGAACCCGGCTGCCCGTAGCACGCAAGGGTTTTCACGCCAAAGATGCGGCGCACGTCCGCCGCCCCGCCGCCTTCGCGCCGCACAAATTCGGCAATGCCATCCAGCAAGCCGCATGCGGCGAGATATTCCGATGGCGTGGGGTGAACCGAGTGCAAGTTGGCGTGGTAGCCAATGTCGTGCTTCTTCAACGCGGCAATGACATCGCGGCGTCCGCGCTTTTCAAGCACCCGCGCCTTCTCGCCGACCACTTTGAACGTCGCGCGAATCTTGCGGTCGGTCAGCATCTCTGCCAGGCGCTTCGTCGCATCGTCATCCGCCGGCAGCAGATAATCCTCCGTGTCGAACCAAAGCAGGACATCCACGGTCGTTGGCCGCGGCTCGGCGGCGAGGGCGCGCGGCCAATGGCCCAACGGAACCGTCACCAGGAGCACCATGATGATTCGGATGAGGCAATTCATATTTGACCAGTTGCATCCATCGGCGGGGACTATGTCCATGCCCCCGGCAACCGCAAGCGCAAATCACCCCCTCGAAGCGGAGGGTGTATCTGGCAGGTACTACCACTGCCACAACGAATTCCCTCTACCCACGACGGAGGAGTGGGGAGTGGGTCAGTGACGGAGCAAAGCACAGCAAGACGGAATCCGCTCCGCAGAATCTGTGTTCATCTGTGTTAATCTGTGGTCCTCTTCAGCACGGATACGGCATCAGCCGATCGGAGGTGCCGCGTGACGTTTCCCCGACCGCACGGTCTAAGCAGGCATTGAATCTCCGACACCACAATTGCGAGCCATTATGAGAACGCGAAGGATAGTCTGGCTGCCGCGGAAGGGCTGGACATGGCCCGGGGCCGCATTGCTGGCGGTGGCCGTCATCGTAGTGACTTGCCCGGGCAGCGTTTCGGGCAGGGAGGCTTCCGCCCAGCCGGTCACCCCGACCGGAACGGTGACTACCGTGCCCCTGGAGTACCAAGAGACGGACTTCCAGTTCCTGTTCCGGCATGTTCCCGTGGAGCGTCGATTGGCGCCGTTCCCCAAAGAGCCGGCATTGGCTCACGGCCCGGTCGTGCGTGGGGTGTTCAAGTTCGGCGATAACCCGAGCAATGCCATTGCTTTTGTCTGGGTCGGCGGCGCGAAGAAGCTCCTCCTGGATCTGAATCGCAACCAGGATCTTACTGACGATCCGGCCGGGGTGATTCCGGCAACGGCGCTGTGGTCAGCAGGGCCAAGTTTCATCCACCAGATGTTCACGAACGTGCCGCTGGCTTTTCCCGCGACCTCAGCCGGGGCGCCGATGGTGGTGGACCTCGAGCTGGGCATGGACATGATCCGGCGGCCAGGAGAGCCGGTCTTCACCGCGTGCTTGCGCTCGTATTGGCAAGGCAAGGTGACGCGCGAAGGTCATGATTGGCAGGTGGGGTTGATGCAGAACTTGTCGGACCAGCCGGGTTCCTTCCAGCGCGGCGAACTCTTGCTGCGTCCCTGGGAAGAGCGGAACAAACGGTTCATCGCCTCCTGTGAAGTGCCCATGGACACACTGGCGCTTGCCTGGACAGGGAAGAATTGGATGGTGAGAGCGTCGGACGCCTTCGCCTTTTCGCCCAAGGTGTTCTTTGAGGGACACGCCTGCCAATTGGATTGGAGCGCCGAGCCGCGAGGCCGTGAAGAGGGACTGGCGTTGCGGTTGACCGAGCAGCCGACCGCGCTGGGTGAATTGCGAATCACCGGCAGGTTCATTCAACGCCTCGTGCTGACGGGCGGGCCCTATGTGGTCGTCCTGGCCCAGCCCCCGGCCAGCGTGAAGGTCCCGCCTGGCCGCTACCACCCATACCGGGTCTGGCTTAACCAGGGCAAGGCCGAGGCTTACTTTAATTACGGCGTGCCGCAATCCGGTATGGCGAATGTGGTGGAGGAAATCTCAGGGTCGCAGATGCCGGTGCTGGGCCCGCCGCCGCCTGAGCAGGCGGTCGTGGTGGATGAAGGGCGGAGCGCAGTGTTGGCCGTGGGCGGGCCATTGACCAATTGCGTCTCCGCCACCCACCGCGGGCAGAATCTGCTCCTCAACTACCAGTTGGTTGGCGCCGGCGGGGGAGATTACTGGCTGGCGGCTGGGGGCGACAGGAAGCCGCCGGAGTTTACCGTCGCCAGATTGGGGAAGAGGATTGGCTCGGGGCAGTTTGAATTTGGCTGAGACGGCGTCTGCTCGTACTCATGGCGAGTACCCTATACGACGGCCGGCAGACTCCAAGTTGCTGCTTCGAAGGGCTTGGGCGGCCTGGGCGCGACTCAAGGTCCGCCGATTACCTGTAATTGGACGACAGCGGGCCTGGTGCCGCGGTTGCTGCCGTGGCTGGCCATCCTCGCCCTGCTCGCGCTCAAGCCCAATCGCGGCTGGTCCGCATGGTGGATTTGGGTGCCCCTGGCGGGTGTGGCGGGCGCATGTCATTGGCTGCAACAAGCAGCGCAAGGCTCGCCTGATGATCGGTCGGGGGAGACGATCGGGATGCTCCTGCAAGTTCCCGTCGCCCTGGGGTTTGGTCTGGCCGCGCTCTGGTTGCTGGCGCCCTACTTTAGCCGCAACCATCGCTTCCGCACGTTCCTTGGCATCCTGGCCGTCCTGCTATTCTCCATCGCTTTCAGCTTTGCGGCCACAGTCGGCTGGGGCCTGGGGATGGAGCCGGTCGCGAGCCTTTTAGACCGGCGACACTGTGCGGCCACAGCCAACGTGGGACTGATGGCGTTGCCGTTTCTCTTTCCACTAACGCTTCCAGCGCCGGGACTCGCTGCGGCCATGGTTTTGTGCGGGCTCGCCTGTCGGGGGCGCCATCGTCCGTTCGGGCTCTACCTATGGCTCTTCTTGTCCTTGCTGGTAGTCTGGGTTCTGCCGGCGCTATTCCAGGCTTTGTGCCGGATTGCCTCGCCCGGCAGCCTGGAATGCGCCCTGGTCCTCGGAATCGGGCCCCTCATGGTGGTGGTCACCTTCGCTACCTTGCTGCCCTTTCTGATCCTCTCGTCGGCCAGTCCGTTCTTCCGCGAAAGGCTCCAGGTGTTGCTGTGCGTGCGACCGAAAGCGCCGCCAGCGATTGGTGCCGCTGCCAGCCATCCAGCCAGCGCAGTTCCTCAATGTGGTTAACCACTTTGGGTTGACGCGGGCAAGCGGGCCTCGCAGAATAGCCGGGTCATGCCTCACCATCGCATCGTGAGATTGGGACTCGGCTTCGTCCTCCTGGGCAATGCTTATGCCGCTCGCGCCGCTGACGTGAGCCCTGCGGCGGTGGCAAAGCAGGGTGTCCAAGTCACCCGGTTGGCCGACCGGCTGCGCGTCGAGATCAACGGCCAGCTTTTCACCGAATACTTCTTCAAGGACGTGCCGCGTCCATACTGCTACCCGCTCATCGGTCCCGGGGGCGCGGCCATGACCCGCGATTGGCCCATGAAGAACACTCCGGGCGAAGAACAGGACCATCCGCATCACCGCTCGCTCTGGTTTGCCCATGGCTCGGTCAACGGACACGACTTCTGGTCAGAGGAGAAGGCCTTCGGCAAAACGGTCCACGAGGACTTCCTGGAAGTTAAGTCCGGCGCGGAAGTGGGCGTGATCCGCGAGCGGAACAAATGGGTGGCGGCGGATGGCACGGTCGTATGTACCGACGAACGCACGTTGCGCTTCTATAAGCCAAGCCGCCCGAGCGAGCGACTGATGGATTTCGACATCACCCTGTTTGCCTCAAATGGCGAGCTGACTTTCGGCGACACCAAGGAAGGCACTATGGCGGTGCGTCTGGCCGAGACAATGCGGCTCAAGGGCAAGGTAGGGCAGGGACACATCGTCAGCAGCGCCGGCGTGCGCGACGGCCAGACCTGGGGCAAGCGGGCGGACTGGTGCGATTACTACGGCCCGGTCGGGGGCAAGACGGTCGGCCTCGCGATATTCGACCATCCCCAAAACCCGCGGCACCCGACCTGGTGGCATGTGCGCGACTACGGGCTGTTCGCGGCCAACCCCTTCGGCCAGCACGACTTCGAGAGCCTCCCAGACAAGACCGCCGGCAATCTCATCGTGCTCGCCGGCAAGAGCGTGACCTTCCGTTATCGGTTCTACCTGCATGAGGGCGACGATCAGCAAGCCAAAGTCGCCGAGAAGTATAAGCAGTATGTGAAATAAACCCTGGTGTCCAAGTAACCCAGCGCCTGCCCCGCTGCGTCCAATGGGCAGTGACAGAGATTATGAATAAACTCGACCGCCGCAGCTTCCTCAAATCCTCCCTCCTCACCACGGCTGCCTGGAGCGTGCTCCCGGCGCTGGGCGCCGACACGAGCACGGAGCGCACCGCTCCAGCCCCCGTCGCTGCGCGCCCTGCTGGCGCGAACGGCGATATCCGCTTCGCGGTCGTAGGCTTTGGCGGACGCGGCATGGACCACATCAAAGAAATGCGCGAGGTCAAAGGCGCTCGAATGGTTGCGTTGTGCGACGTGGACCAGCACATCCTGGACCGCGAGGTGAAGAAATACGTGGACCAGGGCGAGAAGATTGAGGGCTATACCGACATCCGCAAGCTGTTGGAGAACAAGGATATTGATGTCGTCACCTTTGCGACGCCGAATCACTGGCACGCGCTTGGCACCATCTGGGCAATGCAGGCCGGCAAGGATGTGTATGTCGAGAAGCCGGTCTCCCACAACGTGTGGGAGGGGCGCCGGGTCGTCGAAATCGCCCGCCAGCTCAAGCGCATCGTGCAGGCCGGCACCCAATCACGCTCCAGCAGCGGCATGACCGAGGGCATCCAGTGGGTGCGCGACGGCCACATCGGCAAAATCCTGCGCGCGCGCTCCCTGTGTTACAAGCGCCGCGCGAGCATCGGCAAAGTGGATGGCCCCCAGCCCATTCCGCCCGGCATTGATTACGACCTTTGGTGCGGGCCGGCGCCGAAGGAACCGCTGATGCGGAAGAAGCTGCACTACGATTGGCACTGGGTCTGGCCCACCGGCAACGGCGACCTGGGCAACCAGGGCATTCACCAGATGGACATGGGGCGCTGGGTCCTGGGCGAGACCGCCCTTTCGCCGCGCATTTTGAGCGTCGGTGGCCGGCTCGGCTACGTGGATGACGGCACCACACCGAACACCTTAATCATCTTCCACGATTACCCGACTGCGCCGCTGATCTTCGAAGTCCGGGGATTACCGGAGGGCGCCGACTCCAAGAACATGGACAAATATCGCGGGGTGAGTATCGGCGTGGTCGTGGATTGCGAAGGGGGCTCCATGGTGATTCCGGACTACAACGGCGCGAAGATTCTGGACAAGGACGGCACCGAGATCAAGAAGTTCTCGGGCAGCTCCAGCCACTTCGCCAACTTCATTGATGCCGTCCGCAGCCGCAAGCATACCGACCTGCACGCCGACATCCTGGAGGGGCACCTCTCCAGCGCCTTGTGCCACACCGGCAACATCTCCTATCGGCTCGGCAAGACCCAATCCCCCGAAGAGAATCGCGACGCCGTCAAGAGCAACAAGGACCTGGCCGAGGCGCTCGGCCGCATGGAACAGCACCTGGCCGCCAACAACATTGATCTGACGAAGACGCCGGCCACGCTGGGCGCAGTCCTGCGGATGGACCCGCAGGCCGAGCGGTTCATCGATAATGCCCAGGCCGACCAATTGCTCACGCGCGAATACCGGGAACCCTTTGTGGTGCCGAAGAAAGCCTGAGGCCGGGAAGATCGGTTTGAGGCATACTTTAAGTATGGGTTCCGAGCCACTCACATTGCAGGAGAAACTTGCGGCGGAATACCATGCCCGCTGGGAGGCGGTGGAAACCGTCAAAGCCCAGGAACTTGCCGCCCTGACGGAGGAGCGCGCCCGAGAGATGATCTTGTCTCTGGGTGCGGTGGAAGCCTGGCGCGACCGTCCCGATTGGTCCGGCCTGGTGGAGCAGCAGGCGATCTTTCAGCGAGGCGTTGCCAAGTGATTCTGCTGCAGGCAGTGCTTCAGGCGGCAGAAGAGGTTCAAACCTTTTGCCAAAAGCAGGGTTGGCGCTTTTGCTTCATTGGAGGGGTGACGTTGCAACGCTGGGGCGAACCGCGCCTCACTCAGGACGCCGATCTTACTCTGCTCACCGGATTCGGCGCCGAAGAATCGTTCGCAGGTCCATTGCTGGCCCATTTCGTCGGACGGCGCGCCGATACCCGTGAGTTCGCCTTGCGCCACCGGGTTCTATTGATCCAGACCAATGCGGGTGTGGCGGTAGATGTCGCCTTTGGAGGAGTCCCCTTCGAAGAACGGAGCGTTGATCGTGCCTCCCCCTGGCATTGGACAACGGATCATACCCTGACCACCTGTTCCGCTGAGGACCTAATCATCCACAAGGTCTTCGCTGGTCGGGATAGGGATTGGGGCGATGTGGAAAGCGTTTTGACCCGTCAGCGCGTCAAACTGGACCTGAGCCTCGTCCGCCGGGAACTGAAACCACTGCTCGAACTGAAAGGGCAGCCGGAGGCATTAACCAAACTCGACGGCCTGATCGCCACGGTCAGCCGCCGGCTATCCGCATAATCGTTCAAGCTGGCGATATGCCGGCGCTTCAGCCTGAGTGCGCTTTGCGAGAAGGATGAAATGACCGGCCTGACTACTTAGCAACCTGGTAGGCGAGCAGTGCGGCGCCGGGCTTTTGGGCGATCTCAACCGTGATGCCCTGCTCCATTAGCTCGCGGCCCTTGGACCTTGTGCTCTTATTCGAGTCCAGGTGGGTGATGGCATACTCCTTCTCCGCGTCGAGGCCGTGCAATTTGAGCTCCGCCTGGCGATAAATGCTGTCGTCCCGGCGAAAGACCTGGATCACGCCGTCGCCCTCTTCCGGCCGGTCAAACTGCCAGCCGATCCAGGCGTCGTTGGCCAGGCTGTAGGGCGTGAGCGGGTAGTAGTCGCCCAGCATGCACGGCGTGATCTTCCGCCACTCCCCAAGGAGCTTGCAGGACAGGTCCCACTTGGCATCTTTGTTCCGCATGTCGAAACAGGCGGTGAAGGACGGGCACATGACGCTGCGGAACAGGTAAGGGTCAATCGCCCCCGTGCCGGTGCCGTAGAACGGCACCCAAAAGGAGAGCGCGTAAGTATGGCACTGGTTTCCCACCGGTTCGATGATGTAATCGCTGCGCAACAGCGGCACCGCTCGACGCAGAGTCTCCAGGTCGTTCCGCCGTCCGCCACTCGCGCAGGAGTCAATCAGCATGTTCGGGTGCTCCTTCAACAGAGCGTCCCAGTAGGCAAAGTACCCGGTGACATGCCGAATCTCGGTGATCCCCTGCCGTTCTGGGGCGTCGTTGCCCCGCCAGTAGGGTAGCGGGTCCATGTTGAAATCCTGCCGATAGAGATCAATGCCCTGCTTGGTGAGCGTTCGGCTGACATGATCGGTCAGCCACTGCCGGGCCTCGTCGTTGCCGAGGTTGAGCAGTTTCTGCTCGCCGTCCTCGCCGAGCAACCAGGCTGGGTTGTTCGTGTAAAGAAACGTGCCGGGTGTGACGCGCTCGGGCTCGAACCAGACGATTATCTTCTCTCCGCCGGCATGAGCGTGATCGCAAATTGGCCTGAGCCCGCCCGGGAAACGGTTGGTATCCACCTCCCAAGTGCCGGTATTCGGCCAACCGGTCTTATTCCAATACCAGCCCGCGTCCATCCACCAGTAATCCAGGTTGAGCCTCTCCTCGCGGTAGCGGTCAATAAACTGTATCTGGTTGGCCATATTGGCGTTGATCATCTCCCCGAACTGATGGGAGCTGCACGCGGCCAGTTGAGGATGGACGGGTTTGCCATAGGGATGAGGCAGATTGTGGGCCAGCATCCATCGCCGCCAGATGTTTTGGGCCCTCAGCCAGTCGCCCCGGTAGAACTGCACCACGACCATGGGCCCGCGCACCTCTTCGCCCGGGTGCAGTCGGAAATGAGTCAACTCCTGGCCGCCCTGCACGCGCACGCTGGTGCCGTCGTCTCGGCTGAACTGGGTCGCCCACTGGCCTGCCCAGCTCAATACCACAATGACCCCTTCGCCGGGCCAGCCCAGGTTGTAGAACGGATAGGCGGATTGCGTGGGACGCCCGCCCGTGTTGGCAAACTTCCGTTCACTACGGGCGGGTAATGGATCGGCGTGCGGCTGGTAACTGTCCGCCGTGCACAGGTCCCCGGTGTGGTGCCGCAGGATGCAATCGCCCTGCGCGCCGCTGCTGAACGTGGTGTCTATGGCCCGGATCTTCTCGATCATCGGCGAATCGGCGGGGCCGGCGTTCTTGAAATGCACCGTCCACTCGACGGTTGGATAGTCACGGTATTGGACGCCTACGTAACGCACGCGCAAACCGCTTTGGGTATCGCTCCAGGTCAAGGTGTGTTGCTCCCGCTGGTCATCCAGCTTCTGCGTCTCGCGCTCCAGCTTCCACTGGCCCAGGAATTCCGACGAGGGACGCCCCCCATAGATGAACGAGAAGGGCGGCTGCGCCGAATACGGCTTGCGCTCCTTATTGAGCAACGGCAGGTCGCCCAGCCAGAGCTCTCGGCCATCGGCCAGCACCACCTTTGCGTCCGCCCAATCCGACTGGTCGCAAGAGATGCCATCGCCCGCATCGCCAATCTCCAACGCAAACTCGCGGGCACCGTCCAGCGCTACGTCAACTGGCACCCCCGCAATGCCCTCGCGTATGACTTGGGAACGGAATCCTTCCTTCCCGCCGACGTTCACGGAGAAGACCACGCTTCCGCGTCCGCCGGAGGTCTGTTCGTTGCTGTCCACGCCCGCAACGGCGCTGAATGACTTGCCCGGCCCTGGCAGCCGGACCACCACCTTGCTGACCGCATGGCAATAGAGCCCGCGGCTGTATTGCTTGTCCGCGATCTTCAATGGCCGCCCCCCGCGGGCATTAAGCTGCACCGGATCATTGTTCGCCAGCACCATCAGCCCGACGGCCGGCGCTTCGCTCGCCACCATTCCCTGGAACTTCGCCGCCACCCATTGCGACGCCTCGCTCATTTCCTCCGGTGAGACGGACACCGCCCGGCACATTGGAGTGCAGGCCAGCACGACGAGGAGAGCGCTGAGCTTGAGGCGAAGTGTTTGGCTAATGGTCTTCATATTGTAAGTCTTACCAGGTCCCTGTGTTGGCATTGAAGGTCTTCGTGCCTGCCGAAGCGCTACGCATCATGATCCGGAACACCTGGATGCCCAGAGTGCGTGGATCCTTGGATTCGGGGGTCACCTGCTGCGGCACCCAGCCACCGGCGCGCAGTTCCAGGCGGACTCTGTCACCAGCGCAAGCCGGCAAACTGGCCGTTACCACCTTGCCCGCTTGCAGTGGGGCGATTCTTCTGCCATCCAGGTAAAGCCCGGCGTCCGGCGTGATTGCCCGGTCTGGGACGTTGCCCTCAAGTGTGATCGTATATGGCTCCCCTGGAGTCACAGGCAAGACCAGCCGCGAGACCGGCTCCGACCAGCGGTAAGGCTCGCTGCCTCCTTCTTTGGCGTGCCACCCCTGGAGGTAGCGTCCGTCGCCCTCACTGCCAACGCCGACCTGGTAATGTGCAAGGGCCTCGCGGGTCCAGGCGATGTCATCTTCCTCGTTCAGCGCGCTCTGGGTTTGTTTACCGGCGCGGTTGTCCACGCGGAAGCCCCCGGCCGCCTGGTTGGCAGTCAGAATAGCCGAGACCACATTCGAGCCGACCTGAACATTGAGCCCTTCCTGGGCAAACGTGCAGCCCTGGATAATGGCTTTGCCCGCATCGAGCTGGATGGCGGGCGAGCCGACGCCGCGATTATCCCAATTGACGAAATGGCAGGCGCTGGCCGTGAACTGGCCGGAGGCGCTTTGCATCCAGACGCACCGATCAATCGGTCCCCAGAACGAGCAATTGACCAGGCTCACTTTGCCTTCCACTTTGGGGCCGATAGCCAGGCAGACCGC
>Ga0187880_1002842_pt1 | contig 13367 bp, 10 predicted proteins | sample June2016WEW_19_4_FD_132998 | JGI IMG/M metagenome (GOLD analysis project Ga0187880, IMG submission 132998) | Peatland microbial communities from SPRUCE experiment site at the Marcell Experimental Forest, Minnesota, USA - June2016WEW_19_40 | ecosystem: Environmental > Terrestrial > Soil >...
ATCTCCGGCAGCGCCACCTGCGTGGAAAGGCGCTCGGGCGTGATGCCGAAGGCGGACTTGCTCCACGTTTCGTAGGAATCGCGCGACGTCATCAGGTCGATCACGTGCAATCCGTAGCGCTCCAGCGTCTCGCTGTCGGAAGCCTGGGAAAATCCCAGATTGAAGGAATAGAGCAGGCGCAGCGGAGAGCGTCCTGGCTCGCCCAGGAGCGGCGCCAGCTCGGGAACCGGCCAGCCAAATACCGGCACGGCGCCAATCCCGCGCTTTTCCAGTGCGGCGATCAGCGCATCGATATGTTCCAGATCGTGAACCTTGTAGTTCGTCTGGTAGAAGAGAATCCCGGCCAGGGGAGCGCTCTCCGGAACGAGCCTCCGCGCGCGATACCAGGCGAGATAGTCGCCCAGCGATTCGAACGGCTTGTCCGCTCCGGGGTGGTATATGCCTTTGACGGCGTGCTGTTGCGGCGCCGGAACCGCAACCGGCCTCTCGCCACCGCCAAGCTTGTAGCAGTAGGCCAGAAACGCGCTGAGGTTATCGGCCCCGCCGTTGTACCAGTATTCGTACGCGGAGTCGCTGGCTTTGACGTCCGCCTTCACCTGCCAGCGGTGTTCGGCGATGTCCGGCGGCTGCGCCATGATCACAGCCCCTGCGGCGGCGGCCTTCTGCGCCGCAGGGGCGAACTGCGCGTACATCGCCGCGTTCATCAGGTACGCATAGATTACGCGCGCACCGGCTACCTTCTCCGGCGCAGTATCGGCGTCCATCACCACCAGGTCGATCAGCCCCTTGCCGTCGACGCGCTCGAATTCGCCGAGCGCGTCCGGCAATTGCTGCGGAGCGCTGGTGTAGACGGCCACCCGAACGGGATCGGCGGCGCGTCCCGTTCCGAGCGCGATCAGCGTCAACAGCGCACATTGTGTCCAGCGTTTCATGAGCAGGAGCGAGATAGTGAACTCACACCGCCGCCGCGATCACCCATCGTGATGCGAACCCGCGGCGGGCATCGGCTTACGGTTTGTGGGGGTGGTCGTGTGGTTCCATCTCCGCCGGTTGGTGCGAATGGTCGTGCGGGCCGTGTTCCCCCTTATGCGAGTGCTCGTGTTGCTGAGGATCGTCTGCGTGGGAATGCTCGTGCGCATGTTCATGCTCATGCTCGTGTTCGTGGACGTGGTCGTGCTCGTGAGTGTGCGCAGACTCGTCGTGGGGGTGCTCATGTGTGTGAGTATGAGCGTGTTCGTGCTCATGCTCGTGGCTATGATCGTGTTTACCTTCCATTGGGTTTCCTCCCTCTTCTACGTATGGCGCATGGCCAAGTCGGATAAATCAATCTTGGCAGACTGCCAGCAGCGCGATCAGCGCAAGCCGTGCCCAGCCGTCATAATCGGAATCGCAAGCCGAGCGACACGGCGCGTCCCGGCGCCAGATAGTACTCGTGATACTGCCGGTCCAGGACGTTTTGCGCGTTCACGAAAGCCGTCACGTTCTTCTCGAACTTGTAACTCAAGGTCGCGTCGGCCAAAAAGAAAGCATCGTAGGCCCCGTACACGCCCTTCAATGTGTCGGTGTTGAGATCGCTGCTGTAGATCCTTCCGAAATACTGGCCGTTAATCGAACCGCTCCAGCCGCGGCGTGAGGCCATGATGGCAAACGAGCTGATATTCCGCGGTACAAACGGCACGCGCCGGCCAACATCGCCGGGCGCATACTGATTCTGGACGATGCGGGCATCGGTGATGGTGTACGTTTGGCGCAGGAGCAGCCAGGAGGTCAAGTTCTCGCGCAGCGCCAGTTCGGCGCCGCGAGTCCGCCCCTGGCCGGCATTGTAGTATTTCTGGGTGGCCCCGGTCGGATCGTCCGCAAGGTCCGTGGAGCGATACACCAGGTTGTGTATCCAGTTCTCGTAATACGCCGCATCCACCTCGAAGACGCGCCCTATGGACTTACGAACGCCCGCTTCCCAGCTCTTCAGGCGCTCGGGCTCAAGCGCGGGATTCGAGAGATAGGTAGTCCCCGTGCTGGATTTCCAGGTGCGGTACAGCTCATACACCGTGGGGTTCCGGAACGCGGTGCCGGCGCTCCCGCGCAGAGACCAGCCGCCGCCGAGGTCGTAAGCCGCCGCAAGTTTGCCCGAGAGAGAGGTGTCGGTCCGATCCGGATAAATGGTTGGCGTGGCATTGAGTGCCGGGACGCTCACCCCGTCGTAGCCCTTCCAGTAGTCCAGGCGGCCGCCGGCCGTCACATGGAGCCGGCGCGTGACAGACCGCCGGTACTGCACATACTCGGCCTGAGTCAAAGCCTTGCCCCGGCCATAGGTCGCCATGCTGGTGTGGCTGTCGCGAATCGCCCAGTTGGAGAGGTTGTACTCGGTGATGGTGCTCTGATCGTGGCGGGCTTCGGCCCCGACAACCAGTTCCTGGTTCGGAGAAATGGCCCAGTTCCACTGCGCGTCCCCATGCCATGTGCGGTTCGGGCGCTCAGCGGTCTGGCCGGGTCCGCTGGCCGGCAGAGCTGCGCTGCCCGGCGTCAGGTAGTAATCATAGGGAACGTCCTGCACTCCGCCCGTCAGGCGAAAATACTGCGTCGGAGTAAATGAATGAAACACCTGCACGTTGGCCATTTGCGAGACGCCCTCGCCCGGACCGGAAAGAAAGGAGGATGGCGTCAGCGAGAAGCGGCGAAGGCTGCCATTATTGAAGAAGAACGCGCCGGTCTCCGTGGGTTGCCCGTTGGCGTCTGGAATCAGCGAAGTTGCGCCGTCGTAACCGTACCCATAGCGCCGCCAGATGTACTGCAGCGAAGCGGTCGTCTTGGCGGAAAACGTATAGTCGAGTTTGCTCCGAAAGACGTGCTGGTTGAACCAGTTGTCGCCCTGCTGCCCAACCACGTAATGCGAACCGCCGGTGGTGGTCGGCATGAATACCGGTGAGGGAATAAGCGGGGCGGTCGCCGAACTCACCACTGTTGGGCTGGCAAAGATGTCGTTGGTGGAGTACCCGCCATATTGCTGCCTCTGATAACTGGCGGCTACTCCCAACTTCTTCCAGAAGCGCTCGCTGTAACGCAAGGTATACTCGGCCGAGCGGTACGTTCCGTACTGCCCCTCCACCTCGATCTGGCGTTGGTCCACCGGCCGGGTGAGAATGTTCACCACGCCGCCCATGGCGTTTCCGCCGTACAGAGAAGAAAACGGCCCGCGCGCGACCTCCACCCGCTCCACTTCCGTTACGGGTAGAGTCGCCCAGAAGACAGAGCCGGTGTACGCGTCGTTGAGCGGCTGGCCGTCGAGCAGAATCAGGACGCGCGTCTGGTCCGAGCCCCGAGCGTCGAAGCCTCGCATGCCAACGCCGGTCAGCGTATCCTGCGATCCCTTCGCGCGCAACGAATAGAGACCCTCGACCAGGCCCAAGCCCTGATCGAGAGTTCGGGTGTCCCTCATGTCCAGTTCGGTGCGGGTCAGAATGCTGGTGGACACCGGCGATTCGTGCAATTCCGTTTGTGTTCGGGTACCGATGACCACGATCGTGGTCTTGAGATGGAACGGGTCCGAGGCGTCCTGCTGCACGCCATCTCCGGACGGCTGAGTCTGCGCAAACAGACCGCCCGCGACAATCGTCATGAGAACAACTTCGGCTGTACGCATGATAGAAATGCCGAATTTACCACATTTCGTGTTACGAATGTCAAATTCGTATGCTGCAACCGCGCTCAACGAGCGGTTTCGCCGTGGTTGCGCTCACGCTGGCGGATTGGATGTCAGAGCATGTGTTGAGCGTCTACGCCTCTGGCCGCCCGCCGGGATGGTCGGCGCCACGAAGTTCTCAGACGTCGCCGGGGAGGCAGTTCTAAAGACCGGCGTGTCCCGTTGCATCCCCCCTGGTGCGCAACTGAAACTGGCTGGCATGAGCCTGATCAGGCGCCCGTGGAATCGAGCTCAGTAACTCGGCACTTCCAGCTCCAACTCGCCGATCATCTGGAAGTGCTTCCGGTTCTTTGAGACCAGCGTGAAGCCGTTCTCGATGGCGGTGGCGGCGATCAGCGCATCGAGCGCGTGCAAGCCGTGAGAGCGCGCGAAGGTCATCATGAGAGCATACGCCCGGCGTGCGATTTCCTCGTTCGGCGGGATCTGTTCGTAGGCCGAAATCAAGATGTCGAGATCGGCCACCTCGCGCTGGTTGCGCGCGCCTGCGATCAATTCGAGCGCCGTGATCGCCGAGAGCAGGCAATCGTCGCCGAGGCTATCCAGGTAGTCGGCGGCCTTGGCGTTTCCGCGCGTGAAATCTACCATGACATCGGAATCGATCAGGTAAGCCATCGGGAGTCGCGAGCGATCAGAACCGGGGTTCCCGCAGGCGGTTCACGTACGTGACGCCGTCGGGGATGTCCTCGCGGTCGGCCCACATTCCGAAAGCGGCAAACTCACGTACGGATTTTGGCCGGCGGCGCGGCTGCTCGGCGACATGCACCTCGACCCTGGTGCCTTCCGTGAGCTTCACTTCTTCCAGTGGCTTGAAGACCCCGTCCTCGTATTTGGCGGCGATGGTCATAAGGTTCGCCCTCGCAATACAAGGATACCAGGATGGCCACCCGGGCGCGCCCACGCCTTCGCGACCGCACGAAGATCTGGTGGCAAAACTGGTGGCAATGGCGATGGATTCCGGCGCTATTCCGTGGAATCAGTGGACACCCGCCGCCCGTAAGTGTTTGAAAAGTCGCCTCGGTGGACCCAATGGACGCCGAGCGTTGGCACTCATAATCCGTTGGTCGAAGGTTCAAATCCTTCAGGGCCCACCAATCAAATCAACAGCTTTGCAGCCAGTGAATTTTGCCGGGCTGCGTTGCTTCCGTCGTGCGGCCTTGCTCGCACCGGATCTGCATGTTAAAACACAATCGAAGCATCTGAAACTGTTGAAAATCGGGTGCCTGTGCGGTTTTTCCGTAGCTCCTTGAGGTGTGCCGATGAACGACCTTCGCCCTTTAAGTACAGCCATTCTAGACGGTGACGCGGAGGCAGCCGCCACGCTGGCGCACCAGGCTGCCGGCGCGGGCCCGGATGCCGCCGATCTTGCCTTCGAGGTCTCCAGCGCCATTCAGGAGGCCGGCCGGCGCTTCGACGCCGAGGAGTCTTTTCTGCCGGATTTGGCCCGGTCCGCTCGCGCGGCCAGGGAAGCGCAGCCGGCTGTCCCGGCTGGCCGGGTGGTCGTCGGCGCCCCATGCGGGGTGTCACGCGATCTCGAGAAGGACCTTGCCGCGGCGGTGCTCGAAAGCGGAGGTTTCGAAGTCCTGGATCTAGGTGCGGACGTACTGCCGGAACGGTTCGCGGAGGCGGCCGGGACCCACAATCCCGATTTGGTGTGTCTCTCGGCGGCGCTCCCGGCGTCCATTCCCGGCGTGCGGTCCGCCGTCGATGCGTTACGGCGCGCGGATCCCCATGGCCGCGTGAAAATCCTCGTCGGCGGAACGGCAGCCGACAGCGTCCTGGCGCGAGAGATCGGCGCCGACGGGTACTGGCCGGATGCCCGCGCCCTCCTCAGGCTGGCCCGCGAGACGATGGCGCGGCATTCCGAACACCCGGCGGGCGCTTACGACGCCACCGTGCTCGCGGACTGGCAAATCGCCGAAGCCGCGGAAAAACACATGCCCTCGCCCTCCGATTGGCGCAGCCGCCTGGGTCTCGAGAAGGACGAGGTCATTCCCATGGGCCGGGTGGCCAAGCTCGATTTCCTCCGCATTATCGACCGCCTCAAAGACCGTCCCGACGGCCAGTACATCGAAGTCACGGCCATCACGCCCACACCCCTGGGCGAAGGCAAGAGCACCACCTCGCTCGGACTCATCGAAGGACTCGGCAAGCGCGGCCGCCACGTGGGCGGCTGCCTGCGCCAACCCTCCGGCGGTCCCACCATGAACATCAAGGGAACCGCGGCCGGGGGCGGCAACGCGCTGCTGATCCCCATGACGGAGTTTTCGATGGGCCTGACCGGCGACATCAACGACGTCATGAACGCCCACAATCTGGCCATGGTGGCGCTTACCGCCCGCATGCAGCACGAGCGCAACTACAACGACGACCAGTTGCGCCGCCTCACCGGCATGCGCCGCCTGGATGTCGACCCTACCCGCGTCGAAATGGGATGGGTGCTGGATTTCTGTGCGCAGGCTCTGCGCAGCGTGATCGTCGGCATCGGCGCGCGCACCGACGGCTACATGATGCAGTCGAAATTCGGCATCGCGGTCAGCTCGGAGTTGATGGCCATACTCGCCATCGTGCGCGACCTCAAAGACCTGCGCCAGCGCCTGGGCGACATCACCGTGGCCTACGACAAGCGCGGCAACGCCGTGACCGCCGGCGATCTGGAGGTGGCCGGCGCCATGTGCGCCTGGATGCGCAACGCCATCAACCCTACCCTGTGCAGCACGGCGGAATACCAGCCCGTGATGGTCCACGCGGGGCCGTTTGCCAACATCGCCGTCGGCCAATCGTCGATTATTGGCGACCGTGTCGGCCTCAAGCTGTTCGATTACCACGTGACCGAGAGCGGGTTCGCCGCCGACATCGGGTTCGAAAAGTTCTGGAACGTCAAATGCCGGCTGAGCGGACTTCAGCCGCGTGTTTCGGTCCTGACCACCACCATCCGCTCGCTCAAGATGCACGGCGGCGGGCCCAAGGTGGTCCCTGGCCTTACCCTTGCCGATGAGTACCGCAAAGAGAATCTGAAGCTAGTGGAGGCGGGCCTCCCCAACATGCTGCATCACATTGGCGTCATCCGTAAATCGGGAATCAATCCGGTGGTGTGCATTAACCGGTTCGAGACCGACACGGCCGACGAAATCCGCCTGGTGCGCCGCGCGGCCGAAGGCGCGGGCGCCAGATGCGCGCTTTCCTCGCACTGGGCAAAGGGGGGCGAAGGCGCGCTGGAGTTGGCCGACGCCGTGATCGACGCCGTGGGCGACGTAGTCTCGTTCCGCTATCTTTACCCGATGGAGATGAAGCTGCGCGACCGCGTGGAGCTGATCGCCTCTGAGGTCTATGGCGCGGACGGCGTGGCGTGGGCGCCGGAGGCCGAAGAGAAGTTGAAGGTCCTCGAATCCGATAGGCGCTATGATGAGTACTCCACGATGATGGTGAAAACCCATCTCAGCCTCAGCCATGATCCTGCGCTCAAGGGCGTACCCCGGAACTGGATTCTGCCCATTCGCGACGTGCTGGTCTACTCCGGCGCGCGGTTCCTCTGTCCCTGCGCCGGCGCCATCAGTCTGATGCCCGGCACCAGCTCCAACCCCGGCTTTCGCCGCGTGGATGTGGACGTTCAGACAGGCCAGGTAACGGGCCTGTTCTAAGGGGAGTCGCCATGTTGCTTCGTTCCGCGCACGTGTTTCAGGACCTGGAGGACGGGACGCTCCGGTCGATCGAGGCCATCTCCACTACCGAACACTGCCAACCCGGGACGTACCTGTTCCAGGCAGGCCACGAGGCCGCCTCGCTCTACATTCTGATCGAAGGGCGCGTGCGCCTGAGCGTCAGCCGCGGCGGCCACATCGCCCATATGGTCACCGAGCGCGGCGAGGCGCTGGGCTGGTCCAGCGTGGCCGGCTTCGAGCGCTACTCGGCTTCCGCCGAATGCATCGCGCCTACCACCGCGATGCGCATTCCCGCCGACGATCTGACCCGTATCCTCGAAGCCGAACCGGCCAGCGGCTTGAAATTCTTCCGCCGCTTGGTCATCCAGTTGGGCCACCGGCTGTTCGAGAGCTATGGCGAGACGCTCTCGATGCACGGCAAGGGAGGTCCGGGCTCGTATGGATAGAAGGCGGGGAGTGGCTCGATGAGCCACAACGCCCTGCGAACGGCGCTTGCCGAGCGCCGGTTCGTTTGCTCGGCCGAGTTGGTGCTGGGACGCGACCACACCACCGTTGAAGCCGAAGCCTTCCTGAAGGATGCCGCCGCCCACCCGGACGGCATCCAGGTCGTCAGCCTTACCGATCTTCCGGGGGGCAACCCCTCGCTGCCGCCGGAGGCCTTCGCGGGGCGCGTTCTGGAGCATGGCCTGACCCCGCTGGCGCACGTCACGGGCAAGGATGGGAACCGCGCGTTCGTAGAGGCGCGCCTGCATGCGTTCGCGCTGGCGGGCGTGGAGAACATCCTGGCCATCACCGGCGACGCGCAGAGGGAAGGCTTTCTGGGTCGCGGCAAGCCGGTGCACGATCTCGATTCGGTGCTCATCCTGCGGCTGATCTCCGCGCTGCGCGACGGCCTGGAATACCGCATCGGCGCGCGCACCCAGCGGTCCACCGCGTTCGATTTCTTCCCCGGCGCGGTGGTGAGTCCATTCAAAGTATGCGAGCCCGATCTCATGATGCAGCTTTACAAACTGCGTCTCAAAATCGCGATGGGCGCGCGCTTCATCGTCACCCAGGCCGGATTTAACCTGCGCAAGCTGTACGAGCTCAAGCAGTATATGGACCGCGAGGGCCTCGGCGGGGCGCCCGTGCTGGCCAATGTGTATGTGCCCACGGCCACCGTCGCGCGCATGATGCATGCGGGCGATCTGGCGGGCTGCGTGGCCAGCGCCGAGTTCGTGAAGCGGGTCGGGAGCGAATCCAAGGCCGAACGCCTCGAACGCGCGTCCCTGATGGTAGCGGCAGCCCGCGACCTCGGCTTCGCCGGCGCGCACATCGGCGGCTTCGGCCTGTCCCACCGGGATTTTATGACCATCCTGGACCGCTCGGCGGGCGCCGCCTGGCGGGACCGGCTGGACAACCTCATCTTCCCCTACCCCGGCGAGTTCTACCTGTTCCCATCCGGCGGGGATGGTCTCAGCGACGCCACGGGACCATGCCTGGCGGGCCGGCGTACCGCGCGGCCGTCTTTGACCGAGCGATTCTCCCGCGGCGTCCACCGCTGGTTCATCGCGCCCGGCACCTTTTCAGCGCGGTTCTTTGAAACTCGCCTGCGGCCGGCATCCGGCGCGGCGAACGGCGCCCGGTTTTGGAGTGGCCTGCTGGGCGCTTCTTCGCTGTTCCGCAAAGCCGCGCTGGGATGTCAAAGCTGCGGCGACTGCATTCAGGACCATCTCGGCTACGCCGGCTGTTCGATGCGCTGGTGTTACAAAGAGCTGCGCAACGGGCCTTGCGGCGGCTCGCGCGTGGATGGAAGCTGTGAGGCCCACCCGGAGCTGCCATGTTTGTGGAATCGCGTGTACGAGGCCGCGCTGGCCCGCGGGGAGGACCCCGCCAACTTGGCCCGCACCCTGATTCCGCCCCGGGATTGGGCGCTCGACCGCACCAACGCGCTGGTAAACCGCTTTGCCGGAACCGACAACCTTTCGCGGCGGGCCGCGGTGCCCACGGAGATACCTAATGATCCTTATCGGTGAACTGATCAATGCCACCCGCAAAAAGGTGAGGGCAGCCGTCGAGACCAAAGATGCCGGATACATCCGCGACCTGGCGCGCCGCCAGGCGGACGCGGGCGCGGCCATTCTGGACGTCAATGGCGGCATCCCCGAGCGCGAGGCTGAGTCGCTCGAGTGGCTGGTCGGCCTGGCGCAGGAGGTTACCGACCTTCCGCTCGCCATCGACAGCTCCGACGCGGAGGTGTTCCGCCACGCCATCCCCTTGTGCAAGAGCCGGCCGACAATCAATTCGATCACCGCCGAGCCGGCGCGCCTCGACGCCCTTCTGCCCGTGCTGAAGGAATTCCGGCCCCGCGTGATCGCCCTGTGCATGAGCCCCGCCGGCCCGCCCTCGGGTGTGGAAGACCGGATCGCAACCGCTTCCAGGTTGGTCGACCGCCTGACGGCCGAGGGTGGCGCCGCGCTCGACGATATTTTTGTCGACGCCTGCGTGATGCCGGTGAGCACCGGCGCCGAACAGAGCGCGGCCCTTCTCGATGCCATCGGCTGCATCATGCAGCGTTTTCCCGGAGTGCACACCAGCGTGGGTCTGAGCAACGTTTCATTCGGTGTGCCGGCCCGCAAACTGATGAACCAGACGTTCCTCATGCTGCTGATGGCGCGCGGCCTGGATGCGGCCATCCTCGATCCGCTCGACCGGCAACTGATGGCCAACCTCATCGCCGCCGAAGCGCTGTTGGGCCGCGACGAGTACTGCGCGCGCTACCTCCGCGCCTATCGTGCCGGCAAGCTGGAACAACCGGCGAGCGAGAGCTCGACTCCGGCCGTGAAAGCTACACCGGCAGCGAAGTCGTAGCGGCTTCCTGGTGGCTTGATGCCGCGCTTTTCTGTATATACAATGATGTGTGGCATGTCGCGCGCGAACACGATGCGCCGCGGCAGGGTTCGCCTTTTCGCCGCTACCCTCGCGCAATTCGGCAACCGCTCCTTCCGGTCACGGCTCTGACTTGCGGCTCTTTCGCAAACTCGAGCACGTTGGCATCGGGATCGAATGTTCGGGTCAGAGCCGCGACTGTCAAGGAGCGGTTGCGGAATACGGGATCGTAATTGCGAAACCGAATACTTACTGACCGCGCATGTGGCGAAAAGAAAGGTGAGGGAGAGGTTATGAGGGCGAAGAAGGCCAATGCGAAACCTGTTACGGTCGATGCGCCGGAGTTCCGTTCCGAAGCCGAGGAAGCGGAGTGGTGGGACCGGAATCGAGACCTGATTGCGGATCTGTTGCTGAAGCACGGGCGCCGCGGCGCTGTGCCTACGAAGAATGTCTCGGTTCGGCTGCCCGTCACCGACATTGAGCGGGCTCGAAAACTCGCCGTGAAACGCGGGGTGGGCTACCAGACCCTCATCAAAACCTTGCTGCATGAGGCCCTGAAGAAAGAATCCAGAATCGCCTAAGACCGCCGCCAGTTTCGGAACACTCACTCTCAAACCACCGTAGAATTAAAACTGAGACCTGCGATGACCGCGAACGGCGAATTTCCCGCTTCCTACGATGGAACTACCAAGATCGTTTCAGCCATCGTTTGCGTTCTGGTGATGCTGATTCCGATCGCCATCCACACGGTCCCGATGGGGCCGCTCGTGGGCGGGCTGGGTCTATTCCTTTTGATTTTGGCCTATGCGTATTCTCCGCGAGGCTATCGAGTAGCTGAGCGGGCCATTGCCGTTCGGCGGCTGATCGGCGACATCCGCATTCCGCTCGATGATGTAAGGGAGGCGAGAATCGCCGGCGCTGACGATTTCGCCGGCTGCATTCGGCTCTGGGGTAGCGGCGGGTTGTTCGGGTATTACGGCGTCTTTCGCACGTCGAAGCTCGGGAAATGCACTTGGTATGTGACCAGCCGTCGCAATTCGGTGGTGGTGATCGCCGGCGCGAAGACCGTCGTGCTCAGCCCGGACGATCCGGAGCGCTTTGTGGCGGCAATTCGTGCATTCGTACCGGTTTCCGGAACCGGAGCCGGTGAATTTTACCCAACGCCGGCGGCTGGCGGCTTGGGCTGGCATGTGTGGGTCGGGGCGCTTGTGGGGGTGTTGGCCGTCGCGGTGGTCGCGGCTGCGATGTTCTACTCGCCCGGGCCGCCGAGCTATACATTAACGCCCGACTCTTTGACCATTCACGACCGGTTTTACCCGGTCACGGTGACCAAGGCCGAGGTAGATGTGGGCGGCATCCGGGTTCTGGACTTTGCCGTGGACCGGAACTGGCGCCCAACGGAGCGCACCAATGGATTCGCGAACACACATTACCAGTCCGGGTGGTTCCGTGCGGTCAACGGCCAGCGCATCCGCATGTACCGCGCGGGTGGAAGCCGGCTGGTCCTGCTGCCACCGAAGGGCGACGGCGCCGCCGTATTGCTGGAAGTGCGGGACGCGGATAGGTTCGTAGCGCAACTGCGGCATGAGTGGGGCAGTTAGCCTGTTCATCCGCGTTCATCGGCGGCTATATTCCTTTACACGTTCTCAGGGAGCGGTTGCGGGCCTCGGTCGATTACGCCCCTCCTTGGTTCCGGCAGCGGTTAACGGAACCGATTTCTCCGGATCGGTCAAGCACCCCCTCTGCCTTGGTACCCTGTAGACAAGGATGCCGTCTACAGCCCCTGCAGAGACCCCATCTGTAAATCCTTGGATTGTGGCGATCGCGGTGATGTTTGCCACATTCATGGAAGTGCTCGACACCACCGTGGTCAACGTGTCTCTGCCGCACATCGCCGGCAGTCTTTCAGCCAGCGTGGACGAAGCCACCTGGGCGCTGACTTCCTACCTGGTGGCCAACGCGATTGTGCTGCCCATCACGGGTTGGCTGGCGAATTATTTCGGGCGCAAGCGGGTCTTGATCGCGGCGGTATTCGGATTTACGGCAGCCTCGTTTCTGTGCGGCGTGGCCCCCTCATTAGGCGTGCTGATTTTCTTCCGCATTCTTCAGGGCGCCACCGGCGGTTGTTTGCAGCCGCTCTCCCAGGCGGTGATGCTGGAGGCGTTTCCGCCGCAGGATCGGGGCAAAGCGATGGCGCTTTGGGGGTTGGGCATCGTGGTGGCGCCGATGCTGGGGCCTGTGATCGGCGGCTGGCTCACCGATAACTGGAGCTGGCGCTGGGTGTTCTACATCAATTTGCCGGTTGGCCTGGCCTCGGTAATCATGACGCGCCTGTACATTTTCGATCCGCCGTACATCCGGCGCTCGGGCAAAGGAATCGATTACTGGGGCATCGGGCTGCTGGCGGTGGGCATTGGCGCGCTGCAGATCGTGCTGGACAAGGGGCAGGAAGAGGACTGGTTCGGTTCGCGCTGGATTGTCGCCCTGGTGGCGATTGCGGCGGCGGGGTTGGTGCTGTTCCTGTGGCGCGAGTGGAGCGCGCGCGATCCGGTTGTGCAACTGCGGGTGTTCAAAGACCGCACCTACGCGACCGGCGTCTTCTTGATGACGATCCTGGGTTTCGTGCTGTATGGCAGTCTCTTGCTGGTGCCGATTTTTCTGCAGACGCTGCTGGGCTATCCGGCTCTTGAAGCCGGAATTGCAATGGCGCCGCGCGGCCTGGGATCTTTCCTCATGATGCCGGTGGTGGGAACCGTTCTGCAAAAATTCGATTCCCGCAAAGTGCTGGTGGTTGGTTTGGCGGGGGCGTCGTGGTCGCTCTACACGCTGAGCCGTCTGAACCTGAACGCGGGCTATTGGGACATTTTCTGGCCCCAGTTCTGGCAGGGCGTGTCGCTGGCGATGCTGTTCGTGCCGCTGACCACGGTCACCATGAGTCCGATTAAGAGAGAGGATATGGGCAACGCCACCAGCATGTTCAACTTGATGCGCAACCTGGGCGGGAGCATGGGCATCGCCGCTGCCACAACCTTCCTGTTCCGGCGCCAACAATACCACACCAACCTGCTGGTAAGGCACGTCAACCCATATAGCGCGGCGACGCGGCAAATGACCGACAGCCTGGCGAGCTCGTTCGCCAG
>Ga0187880_1002846_pt1 | contig 13357 bp, 17 predicted proteins | sample June2016WEW_19_4_FD_132998 | JGI IMG/M metagenome (GOLD analysis project Ga0187880, IMG submission 132998) | Peatland microbial communities from SPRUCE experiment site at the Marcell Experimental Forest, Minnesota, USA - June2016WEW_19_40 | ecosystem: Environmental > Terrestrial > Soil >...
ACATCTCAGAGAGAAGGTGGTGATGATGGAGGATACCGCGCGTGCTACCGGCACAGCATACGCAGCTATGCGGGCTGAACTTTCTTGGGTCATGGAGGAGCGTGATTCATGTTGGCGCCTTCTGAAGAAGATACATGGAAATCTTCAGAAGCAAAGCTCCTTGTCTTTGTCCGAACTGGCCGATGAGATTGAAAATACCATTGACCTAATGGACCCACGCTGTGATGACTGAAGAGGAGGAACAGGTGACCAATAAAGCACGGGTAACCCGCGTGGCCCTGATCGACGGTAAAGGCGCGCAGTATGAACAAAATGCTATCCTAGGGCGGCGGCCAGCGCAAGCATCAACGAATATTTTCTAAGCTGCGCAATTCTACACCTCGGCATTTCTTGGGTATTGCCGACTACCTACCGCGAATTCTTTCAAGGATTCACGATCGGCTATGAAGTCTCTATAGTACGCCACAATATGCGTATCGGCGCCTTGCTGACTTTCTGAAACAAAGGACCCAGACGCTAATCTGGGCCCTTTGTGCATAGATGCTGGTTATTAGAATCGCAGCCCAGCAGTCACTCGTCCGTCGTATGTGGCCGACCCCGTCAGCGCTGGGCGGACCTGCTCCACCTCCACACCAACCGCGAAGGGGCCAACCGCGCGGGTCGCCCACAGACCCCAGGTGCGCTTGAAAGGTGAGAAGGCCACACCTGCTGACCACTTGAGCTCGGGCGAGCTGGGCGGCTCACTGGAGCTCACAGGGATGTCAACCCCGCCCACTACCGTCCCGTCGGGAGAGCTGGCGATCACCCGCTGGCTCTGGTCCCCCAGGCGGATCAGTGTCAGGTCCACCCGCAGGTCCGGACACGGGGTCACCAGTGGGAGAGGCAGCGGTAACCCGGCCTCGGGGAGGGAGCCAATGGTTGGGGCCGTCTCCTCGGCGGATGTTCCAGGGACTGGTGCTGACGGGCGGACGATCACCTGGTCTATACGCTCCACCACCGCGCCCGTTGGGATCTGCTGGGCGGGCTTGGCCGTGGGGTCCTGCGCTGGGCGCTTCAGGATCAGGCTCCCGTCGGGCTGGCGCACCTCGGCCGCTGGTTTCTCGGGTGCCTGCTGCTTGGGCTGCCGCAGCCTCCAGCCGAGCCCAGTCCCCAAGACAAACACCATCAGCAGAGTTGCCAGGCCTGCCCAGATCTTCCAGATCCACGTCATACATTACCTCCTTGGTTCGCTTGCGCCCCATCCGAAGTCCCCTTGTTGAACACACCCATAAGCGACTTGATGCCGTAGGCTCCGGTGCCACTTCCGCTCACCGCGACCAGGAGCTTCTCGATGAGCTTCTCCATGTCCTTTACGCCGCACAGGTGCGCGGTCACAGCGGCGAAGAGGCACACACAGACGGTCACGATTCCGGCAACCATGGCGAAGCGGCTGGAACTTCCTTTTCCGGTGGCGTCGTCCTCCAAGATTTCCTGGGCACTGGTCCTGATTGACTTGAGGTCTGCCATGCTATCCCTCCCTCGGGTAGTGGGATGTCGTAGTCCAATTCGCCCAGGTATAGGTCGGGCGAGTAGGGGTCCGGCATCACAGCTCCTTCTTGATTTCCTCAGCGGCCTGGATGGCCTTGTCGCCCAGGTCCTTTGCGTCTCGTTCGATCATGAGCGCATCAGCAGAGGCCAGCGCGCCCCACTTGAAACCACACCAGACACCGGCGGCGAAGAAGATGACGGAAATGACGATGAAGCTCATAATGAAACCTCCTAGGTAGTGACTGTGATGGTGGTGGGGTTGAGCGCGGCAACGGCCACGCGGGCATCGTGGGGGATGACGATGCAGCCCATAGAGCAATTGGCCGGGTCGTCACCGCCAGGTCCGTGGATGTAGAAACCATCTCTACCGAAAGACTCCCCTACGCCCATGGACGTGAGCGAAGCGGAAAGCTGGCCAAGCTCGGCATGGGGCTCCCAAGGGCCTACACGGTACATGTCCCGGGGCAGTGGGCCAACGCAATGCTTGTCCTGCATGGCTGGATTGTTGCGTCCTTGGATCCGGGTGGGATTTTCCTTGGGGCGGTAGTCGTTGCCCGACCAACCTTTTGCCACGAAGGTGCCATCATCCTTGGTGACGAACCCGGTAGACTGAGAAAAATTGAGATTCATCGATGCTCCTTTCTTTGAGCGTCATCGCCCCAGACCTCTCGTTTGAGCGCTTCCATATCATTATTCATGCGTAGTTGCCACTCATGGGAATCGCTGACGGCCTGCTTGATGCTGGCCACTTCGGCGGAAAGCATCTCCACCTTATCGCCCACCCGATTGAGCGCAGAAATCATGGCTGTGGATGCGACGGAGACGATGACCGCCAAAAAACCTACGAGACTAGGTAGCAGATATTCCGTCCAAGACTTTCGTCGGCGGTCAGGAAGGGGGCTGCTGCGAGAAGGGGTCATGTTCTTGGCTCCTAGATTTCGATGGCAGAGATCACAGTGTTGTAGAGTTCCGCACTGATGGAATTAGAAGCCTCAGTGACAGCCAAAGAAAGCCAATACTGTGTGCCTGGGGTTAGCCCTGTGATGATTGAATTACCGGCCAGCTGTACGTCTGATGCGCCACTGGCAGATATGGATGTGGCTGTCACCAGTGTAGAAAGTGCCCCACCAGGAATTGGGGACCCCACAGCAGGAACGCTGCCTGTACCATAGTAAAGCGTGGCGACATAGGTGCCTACTGCGCCAAGTGCCCAGTAACCAGCAAGCCCCACAAGAAGACTTCCAGTAGCGTAGGGCGTGATCACTACGCCAGCTCCTGTCATCACCTGGTTACCAGCGGTCAACAATTGCACAGGAGGATTCAAGAGGCCTGAGCATGCGCTAGCTCTGGACAGCCCGCGTACCTGTGAGTTCACGAGCGAACGAAGCTGATAGCCTACTCCGTGCACATACGTACATGAGTAGATGGACCCTAGACTGAGATCTCCCAGTTGTATGTTCCCGCCATCTGAGCGCACTAATGGATACGCTGCACCACCATTGATGGCAAGCGTCACGGGAGAATTGACATTGTTGTTATTGCAGATGAACGTGAATTCTTGGCCTGCAATGGGAGCAACATAAGGCAACGTCGTGGTAATAGAGAATGCACCCGCAAGATTGGAAGTTGTGTGCGCGTAGTTACCAGCCAACGCATAGGCACCCCCGTACGGAGCCCAGCCACCTGTCAGTACATCAGATGCGATAGCTGGCGCAGTGGTGTTCGTCGTTGTCAGGTTCACCACAGAAGCCATGCTTGAACCATCAGGTCCTGCGAGGATAGCCCCTATGGAATATCCCGCATTGCCAGCGTATCCAGAATCCCAGGTCCACTGTCCGCCAGCGTTCGCCCATACGACAGAGGCGGAGATGGCATTAAAAATGCCATTGAAATCTTGTCCGGACACGGGAGAGCCTCCGCCAGGAAACACCGCCGGAGGAAAGCCGTCGTGGTAGGATGCGAGTGGCGAAGCAGCCGCGATGGGGATATCATTGATATAAGCACCACCAGCTGCGTAGGCGAAGGGCACTTGTAGAATCGTAGGTTGCGGCATATTTAGCCTCCTCTAGGACTGGGTTACTGTAGGTTGTACGCTTGCGAAAGAGCCTTCTCCAAATGTCTGCCAGCCATTATCAAAACCGAAGGTGTACCCGGGAATGTATTGCACGAGAATCGCCTGCACTCCTGCAGGTCTATTGAGCGCGTCAGTATTGCGCAGAAGCGCCGCAATAGCAGGATTCAAAGCTTCTTCAAATACAAAACTAACCGACATGTTGAGGTTGTTCAGCACATAACAGCGAATTGGTGTGCTCGTCGGATTTCCCACACTGTTGGCCGCGCCAAAAAGACTATATATCAACTTGTTCATCGCTGGAATGGAGGAGTTACTAATATTGCTCAATGCCCTAGCCATGATGTAGGCACGAAAAGGAAAATCTTCCAGTGCCAGATCAGGCGCGATATTACGGGTGACCCCGACAACTCTTCCCCATAGATCAAGCCCATAACCCACGGCTGAATTCACATTCCAGATATTGGTGTACCATGTATTCCAGAAAGTGTACGGATTGATCGCTGAGTTAAGGCTGCTGATCCACGCATTGAGCGTTGGAGAACTTGCGTACTGCGCGATAATGGTTTGCTCAAGATTTTCCATGTCTACACCAGCGCAACAGTAACATAGCTGGGCGGTAACAGACTGACGTAGATCCCCTCGCTCTCAGTCTCTGCAATGAGCGTGGTTGTAGGAGATACTGTCAGAGTATCGTTGGTCGTAGTCGTAGTCGTTATGGCAGAGACCGCAAGTGCTACTCCGTCGTTACCTGTATTCATCCAACCAGACATGCTAATGACGCTGCCCACTGAAACACCCAAGGTCACCCAATTGATACCCGTGCCGAGCAGCTGTAACCCAGTGGTTATCTGCAGAGGAGCACCACCCGAGACAATGAGCTCTGTAACAGTAGGATATTGGTTCATCTCCAATGATACCGAAGAAGAGACGGGCGTGCTAGCGAGCCCTATGTACAGAGATATTATCTCCACAAAAGAAGATATTGCGTAGATGGCGGAAAAGAATTGAGAAGCGTAGATAGTTGTCCCAATTGCCTGCACACTGTTCATCGTATTGACCACAGCTTCTTGGGTCAGCGCGACAATATTCGCAGGCAAGCCGCGCACATTGCGCAATGTCACAGCTAGGTAGACAGGTTCTCCAGTAGCCGTCCAATAGGTTACTGGATAGATGGGGTATGGTGCAGAAGGAAGATTGCTGCTATCTGTGATAGTGACTGTGGTGTTTCCATTGTAATCAGCGCCGCCGCTGTTCTTGCTCCAGATGGCTTGCGCAATAGCGGCAGAATTCCCCCCAGCTACCGATACAAGGATTGAGTGCGGGAGTAGCGAAACAGTACCAATGGTTACTGGGGCACTAGTTACGTTCTCACTGGTATAGACAAGAAGTGGCGGCTGCGGCGGAGTAAGGTCCGTTCCCGACGCTAGTACAGCTGCGCGGATAGCCGGAAGAATTCCAATTGCGTTGGCGGATACTGATTGCAGGCGCCGAGCCTCGAATTCCTGCTGTGTTTCTACCGATCGTCCTATAGTGCCCAGCACTGTAGGATCGCCTGTGTTACTGATAGACCCCCATCCTGGAATTGTAGTGGATATTCCATTGAGATATCCGATGCTACATGTGACAGGGCCAGGCGTCAGACAATAGAATTCCCCAGTGCCTGTGCCGCCAGCTCCGATGGTAATGGGAGAGCTATAGGGTGCCCATAGGTTGCCTGCTCCGTCAATCGCTTGTGCTGCAAGAGGAATAATCGTACCGCTTACACCCTGACATAGCACAGGAACTGTAGTACTGGTGGCGGGCAGTCGCGTCATGAAGTAGATATACCCAAGAGCATCTTGCATACGACCCTGGGCGTACAGTGGGTCTGTACCACTAGCAATGGCAAGATCTTGCGCGTAGCAATCAGAGATGATCGCGGTAAGAGAGCTTGCAAGCTGTCCGTGTGGCGTTTCCAGGCTAGTTGTGTTGGTAGTGGAGAGGTTGAGTTGGTTGCCGAAAGCTGCTTGCATATCGGCAATGACCCCAGCTAGAATAAGCGGATCGGGTACAGTCTGAAATCCTAAAGGACCAAAACTGGGCTGAGGGACGTTCGTCGCCATGGTGGCTCCTAGAAGGACACGCCCAGGGCAGCGCCTGTGACGTCGATGATATTGACAGTACCATGCACTACACGCCTGGCGAAGTTAAGTCCGCTGACCTTGGCGCTAACAACATTGGGCACTGATAACGCCGCAGTCTGAAGCAAAGATGCAAGCAATGCTGGTGAATATGTCTGTGACAGTACTTGCGTCAACCAAGGAATCCCTTGCGTCGTATCATAGTAGAGTTCTCCCAGATAAGTGGCGATGGCGCAAGCCACATCTTGTGCAGTCGCTGGCGCACCAGAAAGTGTCGCAATGGCGCCTGTGCTGTCCGCATACAGATCCCAAGAATTATTGAGCGCAAAAGATAGCATGGTGTCTCCGTAGATTGATCATCACCAAATCTCTAACCATTGAAAATTACACACAGCAGTAGCGCCCCCCCCCCGTTATTTCCTTGGGGTCCTACCGCCCCTTGGTTGCCCTGGGAACCATCATTCCCTTGGGCACCCTGGTATCCCTGGTGCCCCTGATTGCCCTGGCTCCCTTGGGATCCTTGTACTCCCTGATTACCCTGGAACCCCTGGTAGCCTTGCGCTCCTGCTAGGCCCTGGTTGCCCCCCTGCCCTTGGGCACCTTGGGCTCCCTGTGCGCCTTGCGATCCCTGATGGCCCTGAGTCCCTTGGAACCCCTGCGTCCCGGCTCCCGACACATAAGGCAGGGATGCCCAGTAGGTTACGCCGTCACCTACCTTGATCTTGTAGGTATCGGTTTCCACCCCCATTTCAGCGATGGCCAGAACGGGGTTGAGGGCGGCCCATTGCTCAGCCGTGTGGTTCCGAAGCTGCAATATGATGTTACCGCTCATGCTCAACTCCCATTACAACTATACGCATTTAGAGGGCCCATGTAAGTCTCGCTTCAGAATCGGAGGATCATCAACACGGGGCCGAATCCATAAGCGGAGGGTTGTGGGCATGCTGGCCTCTAGTTGAGCGCTTCAATTACGCAGACGTAGCTCGTGAACAGGAAGCCGTTGGTGAGGCTGTTGGTGGTCTGCACGTCCACGGTGTACGCCGTCGCGGCAACGATGGTAGCAGCCGCTGCGGTGGTGAATGGAACCACCAGCACGGAACCCGTCGTGGGGTAGATCTTGAGGATACCGGAGGCCATGACGGAAGTCGTGCTCCGTGCGGTGGCGGTGTATTCAAGCTCCCACGGAACCCCGGACATGCTGGCCGTGAGCGTGACCGCCCCGGTGGTTGCCAGGGTGACGGGCGACCCTGCCGTGAGGATGAAGTTGAGAGTCATGGTCCCGGGAGTGGCTAGGGTAGTGAGCACGCCGGACATCTTCACGCGAAGTGTCTTCCCGGCGACGAAGAAATTTCCCGCCAGGGCCTGGGAGCCGACGCCTGAGCCGATCATGGTATTTGCGCCGGTGCCGCTCGGAGTCACGCCATTGGCCGTGGCCGTGAATAGCGTTCCGGACAGCATCGTCTTGCGTTTGCCATAGTAAGCCAGGCTTTCCTGGGTGGTGTCGTACCACGTCTGCCCAGTATTGGAGCCCCCCGAGCTGGCCGCCAGGGTGAGTGAGCCGGTAAGACTCACCGAGGTCCCACTGATCGTCTGGTCGAACGAGTAGGACGCATGCCCCGAGAAGGAGAATGGATTGCTGGCACCCTTCCAGGCGGTGCCACCACCCAACCCACTCCCGTCGTTGTAGAGCGTAGATCCGTCTCCGAACATGAACCCGGTGTTCTGGGCGATGCTCGGATTGGACCCCTGGGAAGCAGCGAACTGGATGATGACCGGGTTCCCGTTGGCCGCCGATCCTGGATCGTTGCCCGTCAGGACCAGGACATAGCCACTGGCCTGGGTGGTGTCCAGAACTGCCTGGGTCACCGTGGTTGCGGTCCCCCAGGTCTGCTTGCCGTATGCGTTGATTGCTCCACCGATTCCGACTCCACCTGAGACGACTAAAGCTCCTGTAGTAGATGAAGAGGAAGGAGTAGTTGAATTGAGCAAGACCTGCATCGTTGATGATGGAGCAGCCCAGACAGGACCGGTAGAGACAGCGCCGATCCTGATGGTGTTGGTAGTGATATCGTTTGCACCGATTCCAGCCCAACCAGCCCCAGGCCAACCGATGAGGAGAGTGGGATAAGCTGTTGTTGTGTTGTTGGGAAGTTGGAGGTAACCGGAACCGGAAGCACCACTTGATCCAACTGAGATATAACCTGTGGCGTTGAGGGCCCCCGTTAGAGTCGTAACACCGGTGACATTTAGAGTGGAGCCTGCGTAGATTGCTCCTCCTATGCCCACACCTCCGTTGACTGTGAAAGCTCCGGTGGTTGTTGAGGTGGAGGCGGTTGATTGGTTGATGCTTAGAAGAGGGTCGATGGTTGAAGTGACTGTGATACCAGTTTCAGAAGTTAGAAGTGAGATGGTCCAACCCGATATCCAAGTAGAAGCAGAAGAAGATTCAAAACCCACTGTAACTTCAGAGACTTCGATTTGAGGGTAAGCATTTGCTGTTGTTAGAGTTCCCAAGAGAATGCAACAGTAGGTTCCATCGTGTCCAAAACGAACTTTAAAGAAGGGACTGACCCCTGCAACTGTGGCAGAAGTGTTAAGCCATTCAGTTCCTGCAACATAGTTATAACCGCCCAGATTAATTTCGTAGTACCCAGTGGAATTAGTATAATCATAACCCTTGATTTTAACTGTTAACATTGTCCCTGTCCAACTGACAGGGAGGGTAATTTTGATTGTGCCTGTTGTTGGATTTACATTATGGCTATAAGTAGCGAGATCTCTGAGGGTAGTGACGACACTACTTGAAAGAGTGGTGGCGGAGGTGTTGCCTGAGACAATATTACCAGCGACAACGTTAATAGAGTTGAATGTGGGGTTGGAAGTCCAAGTAGGTGCTTGCCCCACTGATCCTGTCCCAGTGGATTGGAGGTACATTGGGACAGTTGTTGTGTTTGGATTTAATTCGAGAGTTGTTGAAGGTGCGGATTGATAAGGTATGCTACCAACGACTCCGTTAGAGAGGTTGGTAGCGTACCCTGCTGTAAAACTGGTAGCTGTTCCTGTGAGACCAGTTCCGGGACCTACAAATTCGACACTTGCGGTGATGGTTGTTCCTCCGATTGTGGTGGAGGAAAGAGCATTTGTTGTAAATGTTGAGGCTGTAGACCCTGTCAGATCAGAAACAACTGTGGACATTAGTTAGCTCCCTGAGGGAACGGCGTACTGGATTTCAATGCGGGCAGAACCTGCGGTGGCCGAGTTCGCAGCGTAGGTGGCGATGAGGGCTTCCGTGCTGGCATCAGGGACGAGGTTGGGATTCACCTCGTAGATGCCAACCGTTCCAAGGGCCACCTGGGTGGCGCTCATATACTTTGAAGTGGTGCCCACGACGCCTATTGAGACGGTGGCCCCTGTGCCTCCGGTGAACGCGGTATCCACGTGGATCCGGACCTTCACCACGTTGGCATTGGCCGGGAGGGTTAGCAGGGTGAGCGGAGACGTGGTCCCGAAGACCAGATTGGTGGAGTGCACGCTCATGTTGGCGGTGTAGGGAATGCTGGCGTAGGACCAGTTTCCCGCGCCATCGGTCACGACGACATCGTTGGTCGCGCCCACGCCGGCAGGGAGCGTGATTGTCTGGTCCGCCACCATCCCGGTGGCTGGCCGAGCCAAGGTCATCTTCCAGGACGCTCCGGACTCCGTAGCCCCAGCATTGAGCTGAACCGAGTTGCCATAGACGAAGAGGTTCGAGCAGCTCACGGACCCGTAGATCGTGCCAGCGTTCGAGTTCCAGACCTGAAGATTTCCGGAACCGTCGTCCTTGAGATACATTCCGGTGAGGCTGAACTGCCAGCCGCCTCCGTAAACGCCAGTGAGGTCAGAAAAGTTTACGGTCATGGTAGCCTCCTAGAAATTGATTATGATCTCTCCCGAACCCTGGGAGCATCCAGAGCCGGGAACTAAGGTAAAGAGCAAGTATGCTCCGGAAGAGTACTGCTTGAGAGGGTTGGTCTGGTAAGTTCCTGCTGTTTTTGGTAGGTTCTGGCCCGCAGACATCAAAGAATCGGACACAGAATTGTCCCCTATAGTGATTGATGGAGATGTACCGTTGAATGGTGTGGCTATCCTAAGCTCTACAGAATTCACAATCCCATTGTTAGTGAATGCATACAACGTCTGAGGGGTGGCATCCCCATAGCTGAAGGTATAGACTATTTCGTTTGCGTCTTGCGTCACCGTATTGGAAGAGTCAAGAACGAGAAACTTTTGAATGGCGGACGGAATGTTCACAAGCTTTACGACAAGACCGGGACTGAATACGAAATTATTTAGAGATATCCTCCTACCGAGAGGTACACTCCAAACATCCCCTGCTGTCGTAGACGGAGGTGTGAACGAGAGAACCCCGGTTTGACCGAGCCAGAATGGTGCTCCGTCAGAGCCGCCCAACAAAGTAGGCGTGGAGTAGTCCTGAATGGTTGCCATTGCGGCGGTCACGGTGTCTCCGAACATTCCTGACCCAAGCGCGATGCCGTCCACTCTGGGGGTGCCTGCCTGTACGGAGGTGACGTGCTGTGCCATTCCGGAGATTATCTGGAACGGTTCGTTGGCGGAGAACGTATCACCAAGTACTACCGTTACCGGCCCTGGGGGCGGCGCAATAAATGGAACGGAGGCTAGGGGCCCGCCAGCCGTGACCTGTGCGACTATGGTGCCGGGGCCTCCCATGCCGGACATGTCGTTCCCGGTGCCACCCTTGGAGACATCAACTATGTTTCCTTGCCAGTTGCCGCTTGCGTCGATGGTGAGCACCGGGTCACCGACCGAGAGACCACCCACCGCGTTGACGAGTCCATCAAGGACGATCGTTGGGTTGGTGACCAAATAGGTTCCCACGACCGTTTGGATGTAATTTCCCAGGATATTGCTCGTGCTGTCGCCTTGCACAGTAGACAGCATGCCCGAGACATTCTCTGTGAACCCATTCTTATCTAGCTTCAAATAATTATTTGGCAGAGTCTTTGAATTCCATCCGCCTAGATAGAAACCATCGGCCAATGAAAATCGTCGATCCGAGCTTTGTGGAGCTGCGTTGCCTGCGGCTTTTGCGCCAGAGATATCCCGGTCAGCAAATACAGCCAATCCCACATCACCAACTATGGGATCACAAATAAATGCACTGTTGCCACCTTGTACACGTAGGTAGGGCAGTCCATACAATGTTGTGTGCGGAATCGCAACACCCGCACCATCCACTTGATTGACTAGTGGAAGTACATCTACTGCCCCAACCAGCAGTCCCGCACCTGGATCTACTGCCCGCACCTGTACCAGCGTTGCAACATTTATTCTTGACAGTGCTCGTTGAATGAGAAACTGTAGGCTGTTGAATTCAGTATTGCCGGATGAAAGTTCTTGCTGTCCATAGACAGGAATATCGTTCATGTCGGACTCCCTACGTAAGATGCCTCGCAAGAAGTTTCCCACTTCCCGTTCGGCATAAGCGTCGAGAGTTTGTGCTTGAGTCCGTGTATCCGCCAAGTACCACATGCCACGGGGATTGCTGATTGGATGACCACCAGCCCTCCAAGGATGATACTTGGATTGTAAAGTGTCTCAAACTTCAAGCCCTTTTTGTCAAAGACTGGGTATTCCTTGAGACCTGTAGTTGGGCTGATGAACGGTGCCGTGCCATTTCTTGGCGCGCCGCGTGGGGCGATGAAGAGAACACCATTATCGATTCCAAATTCAATATTGGCTGCTGCCGTAAGATCAGCAGCTTGCTGCCATGCAGAGCCTGTCAGGTACGGATTACTCAGCACCGTGCACACTCCGTTGTTCTGAAAGCTGTAGCCCATTTGCGCCGCAAGACCCGCCATTAACGTGGCTACAGGCACTGAGCCTTTTCGGCTTGTAGGTCCGATTGGTGCGATCGAGCTATAGTATCCTTCGATGGCTTCTACTATGAAGTCCATATTGGGCGGAGATTGGTAGCTGGCCCAGGCGGCACTGATTTCGCCTTCGAATGCTGTAGTGAGTCCGCTAGCGTCTCCCGCAAGGACTTGCACGATGTTCTTATGCACCACCAGAGGCTTGCCTGCCTTAGTTGGCACTGTAGTCAGCTTATTCATGTCACTCTCGAGCATGCCAAAAATTTTTAGCCTACCCTTGTTCTTACTAGGGTGCCCACCTTTCTCAATGTCGCACTCCATGCGAAGACCATCCAGCGTCACCTGGTTGTTCACACCATCGAACGTTCCACTAGTCAGCGTGAAACGAATCTGAAGAATCTTCTGCGTGAAGGAAGAGTTCGTCATAGCGCGTATACTGAAAGTGTGCAGTACTGCGTACCAAGTTGTACGTCGAACTGTTGAGAAGGAATGGCTTGCAAAGGAACTTGTACAGCATCAGCGCCTGTACCATCTGCCGTGTACAGTAGAAGATATCTACCACCTGGGCCTAGCCCCTGGTATTGTGGATCAGTAGTGCCCTGCGTATCTGTGAACATAAGATGTCCCACAAATCCCAAGTAAGGATATGAATCGATAAACTCGTTGTTGATACAAGCTACCCCATACCAGAGAGGTTCACTGTTGAGAAATAGGTCGCAGTATAGGTGCATAGTCAACCTCCAACCCCCGCAGCCTTTGCTGCGTCAGCACCGATAGATCTCCATGGAGGAGCTACGGGAGCTGCTGGGGGCTGCGTCTGTGTCTTACCGTTGACTGATTTAGAGCCCGCACCAGGATTCTTAGGATGGGGGAGACTGACTTTGGCGTATGCTGGTGAAACTTGCGCTATCTGCACAAAGGTCAGCTCCGCCACGAGTAGATTCTTGCCATGTTCTTGCGCACGCGAATAGTCATAATTCTCCAGCGTCACGGAGTAGTAGGTTGCCTCTGGCGTTACGATATCGTAGAGGTTGACCGTGCGCAGCTCTCCCATGAGAGCTAATTCAAAATTCGCAATCTTTTCTGCGCCACCGACAGCAAGTTTGATCTTTGGCTTGTAGGGTTCCACAACTTTGTCATAGCTAGTGAACCCACCTTGCTCAATCGGAAAACTAGCCACCTTGGCTGTGTCTGCAAACTTGAGATCTACAACTGTGTCCACCGTAAATACAGCGTTCATAGTCCCATGGTAAAACACGCCCCAGATCTGCTCGAAAGGGGCCGATACAGGATTCTGCTGCTGGTAAACTACCGCAGGACCAGGTTGCGACCACGGAGCAGGAAGTTCCTGCTGGTGCGCAGTGTCAAGAAGTGCTAAATTGGGCAAGTTGAACGGCATGCGTAGATCAGATGCTGCGCTAGGCGCGATGAATGTTGGCAAGCTGAAGGATCCAATACTGCTCATCACAAACCTCCATCTGCCTGGTCCACAAGGCCACCTTGCTTCTGCAGAGCTCCATGAATATCCCGCGCCACACCGGGCGCGTCTGTCGCCTGCGTTACAATATTGACAGTGCCTACACTTGTAGTCCGTGTATTGGTAATGGCGTTAGTGTTGCTGATGCTGGGTCGTATCGACATGCTCGCATTTGCGATGGGGGTAGGTATCTTGGAGCGTGTGGGCGTGCTCACATTTGCTGCGCTGGGGATAGGTATCTTGGAGCGTGTGGGCGTGCTCACATTTG
>Ga0187880_1002851_pt1 | contig 13350 bp, 8 predicted proteins | sample June2016WEW_19_4_FD_132998 | JGI IMG/M metagenome (GOLD analysis project Ga0187880, IMG submission 132998) | Peatland microbial communities from SPRUCE experiment site at the Marcell Experimental Forest, Minnesota, USA - June2016WEW_19_40 | ecosystem: Environmental > Terrestrial > Soil > Wetlands...
GAGCAGAGATGCCGCGATCGCGGTCCACTGAGAGCAGCCGTGGGGCGAACGTGTTCGTCTCCCCAGCCAGGCTGGACAAGACATCTGCTTCGCGGAGAATTGCCGCGGAGGCAGCTTTGTTGATTGGCACCTTGACGACTACTTGGCAAACGCCGGAGGCAGCGTCAAGTAAGTGAATTACAGCTTTGCGCGACGGACTGGGAGTTCCCAGGTAAACCGCGGTGACTGGCGGGGTGTCGCTATTCCATCCGAGGGATTTCCAATCGATCTGATCGAGCCCGCTGACAGTTGAGGTTGTCATGCCGGGCAGTAACGACATGCACCCGATGCGATTCGCCGCGCGCACCGTGCGCCACTTCAGCCGTGAATCCAAACGATAGGGGGACCAGCTTGCTAAGACGGAATCGAGGTTTCTCTGGCGCGCAGGAAGAAGCCAACGAGGGCTGCCGTTTCCGGACAAGACGAGGAACCTCTCTGCCGTGTCGCCAGATGGCACAGCCTGCAACAGCGGCGCGAATACCTGCTGAGCCAAATCAGGCGGGAGCAATCAGCGAAACCTCATTCCGATCTTGGGTGCGGTTAGCCATGGCTTCGACGATGACCGCCTTCATCTGCTGCGTGACTTCGTCGAGAGAACCGGCGGCATCCACGATGAAAGCATTGGGCAGTGAGTGAAACATCTGAAGGTAAACGAGCCGTTGGCGACGCGACTCCTGGCAAGCGACTTCAGGCTTCCGCTGTTGCAGGACCTCGGCAGGCACATCGAGCAGAATGTAAAGATCGGGCGATGGGACCAGTCGGGCGAGGAACTTGGCGAACCAGAGCGTGGAGGCGGGCAAGCGATAGCGCACCGGATCGACCAAGACGTCGGGATAGTATCGGTCGAAGATGATCAAGGTCGAGTTCAGCAAGGCCGGACGGATGACGGCCACGTACGCATAGCAGTAGTCTGCCAGCCAATAAAAAAGCTTGGGGATGGAGAGCAGGAACCCGCGCGGCGATTTCCCGTGCGGGTTGGTGACCGGAGGTGCATCCTGCCATCCACGCCTGAACCTGGGACGGAAGTGGAAGCGTTTAATGTCGCGAAACGAAAGCGAGAATTGTGGGGCCAGGCGTTGAATGGCGGCAGACTTACCAGCGCCATCGGGACCGAAGAGTGCGATCCAGAGGCCTTGCCGGTGATTGAAAGAGCTGCGCCCGCGCACTATCAGAGCCTTCCGTAGATCACCACGCCAACCGCCATTTGGAGGATGGAAGTCACACCTTTGTCGGCCCACTCTTTGGTGCCGCTGACGGGGACGAACAGAATGTCTCCATCCTGGAGGCCGGGATCCTTCGCCTGGTTGGCCAGGATTTTCTTCAACGGCAGATCGCTTTCGATGCGCCCGCTGGGCGAATTGCGAATGAGTCGCGCGTCCAGCCTGGCTGTCTTGTTCAAGCCCTGGGCGAGCGCCAGAGCTTGCAGAACGGTAACGGTGTCCTTGTTCTCGATCAGGTAGCCGCCGGGCCGGCCCACATCGCCGATGACATAGACCACGCCTGCGCGCGTGACCACAATGCGGTCGCCGGGTTCGACCTCGAGATTCTGCTGCTCCAAAGCTTGCGGAGAACTGCTTAGATCGAGGCTGACGACCTGAGCCGGCGATTGCCGGTGCGTCAGGATCACCGTTTTAGAGGCGGAGGGCGTCACTCCTCCGGCGACCGATATGAGGTCAAGCACCGTGTGCTTGCCCAGCAAGGGATAAACCCCCGGAAGTTTGACTTCGCCCATCACGGTTACACCTTGGGTGGCATATTCAAGCACGAATATCTCGACGTGTGGGTGGTGCAGAATGTCGCGTTGGCGAAGCCGATCCTCAATGGCGACCTGTACTTGTTCAGCAGTAAGTCCCATGACCTTCACGGTCCCACCCACCGGCAGAGTGATTTCTCCGAGATTGTCCACACGGAATTTGCCCGATAGCTCCGGCGTGTCGAAGACGCGGACGTCGAGCAGGTCGCCGGCCCCCAGGAGTAGCGCGCTTCCGGCGCCAGCGGCTTGCTCTGAACTTGGTTGTTGCGGCAAAGCGGAAGTGGCCGGCGGAAGCACCGCCTGCTGGGGTGCTTCGATGGGAGATTGGGAGAGGTTCGCCGCGTCGGGGCGACTCTGTGCACGCAATAGAGTGGAAGCTTCGATTGAAATAGCTAACACCATGAGCCCCTTCAGGATTGCTAGCGCAACCGAGGAGAGGAACGGATGTCGATCTGGACTGGCCTGGGTGATCAATGGATTAAGCCTTTTTCCTTCATGCTGCGGGAGTCGCAAGAACGGTAGTAACCGTTTTCGTAGCGTAGGTCGACTCCATTGAGCACAATGCCTGCAATGTTTACATTCGCACGCTGCAACAAGTCGCGGCTATGGCGAAGTGCGTATTTGGTGGTCACACGGGAGCGGACGACCAACAGGGCTGCGTCAGCGCGCGATCCGAGCACCACAGCGTCGGTGAACATCGATAGTGGTGGTGTATCCAGAACGATATGGTCGTACTGGCCGCGCCAGTGCTGAATCAAGTCCGCCATCTTCTGCGAGGCCAGCGTCTCCGCGGGATAGGTCGACGGTGTGCCTGAAGGTAGCACCGTCAGGCAAGGCATGTCTTCCAGTTGCGCCATGGCTTGGTCTTCGGGGCACGTGCCTGCGAGAACCGCGCTCAGTCCTGGGCCTGACGGAATATTGAAGGCCTCATGCAGGGAAGGCTGACGAAGATCGGCATCCACCAGCAGTACCTTCGCCCCGTGTTGCGCCAGCACGGTGGCACAGTTGATTGCGGTTAGAGTCTTGCCTTCCGACGGTGTCGAACTGGTGATGGCCAGCACTTGGGGAGGACCTCCGGCCGACGACAGCAACAGGGACGTGCGCAAGCTTCGATAAGACTCAGCCACTTGCGAGTGCGGACTGGTGAAGGCGATCAAGCGAAGCTGGTCAGCGAATTCGGCTGGGGACAGCTTTGTGAACACGGTCTCGATATCACCTTCACGAATCCGCGGAATTACTGCCAACGAGGGGAGAGCACTCACGCTTTCCGCTTCATCGCTGGTTCGGATGGTGGTGTCCACGGCTTCGAGCCCCATTGCGGTTACGAGTCCCAGGCCAAGTCCGACTCCGAGACCTAACATCAGATCAAGGACTGGCCGGGGATCAACTGGTTTGGAAGGCAGCTGGCCTGGCTCAACCACCGCAATGTTTGCAGAGGCCAAACCGGCAACGATGCCGGCTTGCTTCAGCTTCAGTTGCAAGGTTTCGTAGAGATCCTGTGTGGCCTCGACTTCATGCTTCAAGATGGCGTACTGGGCAGCGCCCTGGTTCAGGTCGAAGGCTTTCTGCTTCTGTTTTTCGAAGTTGGCGCGCAACATACCTTCGGTGTTCGCAGCCGCGATGTATTCGTTCTTGTAGCGCTGCGAAAGATTGTTCAGTTCTGACTGGATGGCGCGATCAACCTGCGCGAGTTCGTTGCCGAGCTCCGCCAGTTTAGGATAGCCTTCGCCAAACTTGGTGCTTAGACGGGCGTAGTCAACCCGCAGCTGCGCCTGTTGCGAGCGCAAAACTTCGAGGGTAGGCTCGGGGACGGTCGAGGCAATCAACTCGGGATTTCCCGAAGCAGCGATGCGGTATCGCGCCTCTTTGACGATGCGGTCCGATTCCGCCACGGTTAGCTGTTCGTCCACCTGCTTGAGTTTCTCGGTGACGATGTTGTCGGTTTCGTCGACACCGATCAGCCCTCTTGCCTTCTGGAGGTCGGCCAATTTCTGTTGCGCTTCGCCAGCCTTGATCTTGAGATCGTCCATTTGCTTCGACAACCAGTTCGACACCAGCGTGGCCGACTCGTAGCTGCTGCGAAAGTTTCGTTCGGTGTAACGTCCGACGGTAGAGTTCACGACGTCCGCGGCGAGTGCTGCGTCCTTGGCCCGAAATTGCACCACGATGATGTCGGTCTTGGGGACGACCTCGACGGTGAGGCCCTTGCCGAACCGCAACAGCAAGGCATCGCGCACCTCGGGAGGCAGATCGGCAAGCGATGTACCTGCGGGCTGCACCCATGGGCCCGCGAAGTCCTTGCGCTCTGCCATCTTCAATTGCTTCATGACAGCGAGGGCTATGGTGTTGCTCTGCAGGACGGTGACGGCGCTCTGCAATTGGATGGTTGGATCGGAGGGACTCAACACCCGCGAAGCCATCTGATCGAGCCCGAGCGAATTGGTTCCCGCGGGGCTTACCTCGATCCGTGCGGTGGCTTCGTATCGAGGGCTTTTGAGCAGGACGTAAAGACTGGCCAAAAGCAAGCATGCGACGCAACATCCCAGAATGAGGAACTTGCGCCGGCGCAACGTGGTCCACACCTCGGCCAACACCTGTTCTTCTGGTGGGCCATAGTGCAACGTGGCATAGCCGAGTTTGTCGGGCAGGGCAATTTGTTGTGGGTCGGATGTGGGGGGAAGGAACATTTGGGAACTCGTTTTCCGACACCATAGCAATTCGGAGTTGCTATATCTGGTGATGGGTAGAGCAGGCCTTCACACTGCGGAAAAAGTTCGCGCCAAGCCCGGCGACTGTACCTTCTGGTGGGAGCCCCCGCATTCATGCGGGCGGAGGAGCGCTTAGCGCTCCGGAAAAGGCTGGACTTCAATCATGCACTTTAGCGTTGGACCGAGAAACCCGGGGCTGAAGCCCAAGTCGTTGTTGACCCGTTGCGGCACGTCTGAAGACGTGCCCTGACACAAAGCGATTTATGAAGTGGCTTCGAGTAGAAACAAGAGCTACAAAGTTCAGACTCCTCGCGCCGCGAACAGAACCGTGTGCAGCAGAATGGCGACATCGATGAACAGACTGCGATTGCGAACGTAGTACAAGTCGTATTCGATATTTTCGTGAATCAGGCAAGCCCGATCCGCACTGAGTTGCCACAAACCGGTGATTCCGGGCTTCACTGACAAGCGCTGACGCTGCAGCGGAGTGTATTGCTCGACGATGAAGGGCATCTCCGGCCGGGGGCCGACCAGCGACATGTCGCCGAGCAGTACGTTCAAGATCTGCGGCAGCTCGTCGAGGCTGGTCTTGCGAAGAAAGCGGCCAACGGGCGTGATGTGCGGGTCATCGCCGCGCTTGGGGGAATAAGCGTAGTGAGGCGCATCGTGGAACATGGTCCGGAACTTGTACATGGGGAACAGGCGGCCATCTTTCCCGACGCGGTTCTGCCGAAACAGAACTGGCCCTGGCGAGGTGAATTTCACCAGTGCTGCTATGACGCAGAGCACGGGAGCGAGCAAGGCCAGACAAACTGCGGCGCCGGCGACGTCGAGCAGCCGCTTGGCTGGCTCGTAAATGAATCCGGTTCGTGCTTTCGACAGGTGGGCCAGCATGACGCCGTCGAGTTCGGCATAGTCAATCCAGTAACCCGGCTCGGAAAAATCTTTGGGAACGAAGTAGGTGTTCACCCCGGCTGCCGAAAGTTGGGCCAGGATGGACATCATCGCATCACGGTCGGCGTCGGCAGTCGCCATGACCAGCACCGAGGCATTCAGTTGGTGCAACAGCTCTGGACAGACTGGTCCGGCCATTACCTTCACGGGATGTCTGTGCTGGTAGGACGATTCGTAGATTTCCAAGCCATACTTTTGCGGATCGTCATCCACGAAGGCTACCGGATCGAGCCCGAACTTGGGTGAGCGGACGAGGGCCGAGTAGACGCGCCTCCCAAGCGTTCCGGCCCCCAGGATGACCGCTCGTCGTGCCCCGAAGCCTTTGCTGCGCAGGATGCGCATAGCGTGGTACGCCTCCCATTTCTCCAGCATGACGAAGATCGGGACCGTGATCGCGGTAAAGGCTATGACCAGGCGAGACAAAGACACTGCAGAAAGGTAGGCGAGTAAAAGTGTGAGGAGGAAGCTTTCCAGCGTGACCCGGAGAATCCGTTCCGTCTCACGCACGGCAAGCAGGCTGTGGCCGATGCGGTACCCGCCGCGCCGCTCCAGCAGGACCACGAACAGGGCGGCGAATGCCGCGGCGCCAAGCAGTACCGCGGACGCCGGGTACTGAGCTTGCCGCCCTACGTCCAATAATCGGTACAAAGCGTATGCGGAATATACCGCCAACGTAACCGCCAGAAAGTCGAGTGCTCTTTCCGCGGCGTTGAGGAAAGGTTCGAGCCGGCTACCAGCGTCAGCGGCTTCCGCATTGCCGGCGCTGACCTCAGGCGCTGGCCGGAAGAAACCCTCTGTCCAGGATGGACTGGTGGGGAAGCCTTGAAGCGGAATCATGGGAAATGATCGCCGGAGTTAGGTTAGGAGGTGGAACGGTTAGCCGACCGGTTCGACATCGGCGCCATTGAGGTTGATGGACACAGCCTTCATGATTGGGTCCACGGTGATCACGAGCCGGGCCGAGTTCTGCTTCTGCACCAGAATGCCTTCCCACCCGGCAAAGGGGCCGTGCTTGACCCGCACGCGGTGTCCAACTTTCAGATAGGGGTGGGGCTCAACTTCGTTTGGCCGTGCGAAGCAAGCCCGCAATCTGGCGATTTCCTCATCCTGTAACCGAGCGGCTTTGCCTCCGACAGAGACGAGGTTGACGACGCCCATAGTCTGTAACACCGGAATACGTTCTGCGTCCGAGACATGAACGAAAACATAGCCGGGGAATAGAGGAGCTTGGGAACGCTTGATTCTGTCAGACCAACGGCTGAGTTTTGCGAAGGTCGGCAGCAGGGATTCGACCCCCTTACACGATAGCTGGCTGGCCACCTGGTTCTCATGACGAGAACGTGTATAAGCGGCCAGCCAGCATCGTCCGTGGTCCATGCGAATTGCGCTTCGTTTGGCTTGACGCCGTAAGGAGGATGCATGGCTCCGCCATTGCGAGTCCCATGAACGGAGCCGTGCGGTGAAGACGGAGGAGACTAACCCAGTCACCCAGCGTCCCGAATCATCAGTGCTGTGGTGCGTACGTGCTACTCCGATTATGGGGCAATTCTAAGGCCACACACCGGGCCGTATGGGTTGCTCCGGCAAGGCGCGATAACACAGCAAGTTAGAAATCGTCGGGTGAAATCTAGGCCGGTCCTGGAAATACAGGTCGTCCAGAAAATGTACATCCGATGTCCAAAAGCTGGATTTGCAGCGTAGAGCGCCGATACGGGTTGCCAGCTCGAAAAAGAGCCCCACGCCCCCTGGCTGAAAGCTGGCTCCCCGTCTTCGTTGAGGCAAGTTGGCAACTCCACTACAACCGCCACTGCCGAAGATTTATTAAAATTCTGTCAAAAAGTTCTTGACATCTTGACAAAGTAGTCTCATTATGTCGGCACTTCTGGCCGAGAAATTCCGCTATTCGGCCCTTTACGTAGGACACCTCGTAACCTCTTTCGAGGCGTGGGAGATCAAGCAGTTAGGAATTTAGGCAGGGAACTTCTGCATGATACCCGCTGATTGTTTCGCGGAGCGGCAGGAGTAAAGAAGCCTTTTCCCCTGGGCCCCACTTAAGTCAGCGCCGCTCTCGCCGTCCTTGGCTCTCCGCGGCGCTATGTTGCCACACTTCTCTTTGTGAGCCAAGGCTCGAAATCGTTCACTCCGAAAATATTGAATCCGGGCGACCGCCCGCAAGGAGCCTCTATGCGCCGCTTGAGCGCCGTTGTTGCTATTGCTTTCGCCACTTTGTTGTCCCTCTCCATTTGCTCAGCCCAACAAACAGCAACCACATCCGTTCCCAACCTCATCCGCTACAGCGGAACCTTGAAGGACGCGCAGGGCGCGGCCCCGTCTTCGTCCACCGCAGTCGGCTTCACTTTCTCCATCTACAAGCAGCAGGATGGCGGCGCCTCCGTCTGGATGGAGACGCAAAACGTCACGCCTGACGCCAATGGCCAATACAACGTGATTCTGGGCAGCACCACAGCCGCAGGATTGCCGGGTGACCTCTTCTCGCAGCAGGAACAGCGCTGGCTGGGCGTGCAAGTTCAGGGACAGGAGGAGCAGGCGCGTGTCCTGTTAGTGAGCGTGCCTTACGCCCTGAAAGCCCACGAAGCGGACACTTTGGGCGGAATGCCCGCGTCGGCCATCATCAAGGCCGCAACTTTGGCCACCAGCGCCGCGCTGGCCAACGGCACTTCCGTCAACGCGTTAAGCAATGTCGGAAACCCAGCCGGCGCAAGAGGTAAAGACGGTAAGCTTCCGCCGAATGGATGCCTCGAGGTGTCTGGCTGGATTACCTATTGGAACATTAATGGGGCTCTATGTCAGTCGAATATCTTTCAGGTTTTCAACCCTTCCAACCCGTACTTTGGCAACATAGGTATCGGGACCCAAAATCCGTCCACGGCATTTGATGTGTTCGGCGCAATCGACGTATCGCCGACGACAGTTGCCAACAGTTCCACAGGAAACTACCAGATTCTCGAGAACCCTGTCCTCGGCATTGGCTACCCAGCTAAGTACGTAATCCCAGCTAATGAAAATACGTATGTCGGCCTGTTGGCCGGTGGCCAAGGAAGTACCAACCTCACTGACATCGGAACCCTCAACACCTTCGTTGGCTACAACGCTTTCTTCCACAACCAAGCGGGCTCACAGAATACTGGCGTCGGCGTCGGAGCTGGCTTCCGCAACGATGCTGGAAACAAAAATACCTACGTCGGCTTCGACTCTGGCTGGACTAACTCGGGAAACATAAACAACAATACCTTCACGGGATGGGAAAGCGGCTTCGCCAATTCCGGATCCAACAACGTCTTTTCTGGCTACCAGGCTGGCTCGGCCAACACCGCGAGCAACGACGTCTTTGTTGGATATCAGGCCGGGCTTAATAACGCCGGCGGCGGCTTCAATACCTTCGTGGGTTCGGACACTGGCGTCTCGAACAACACGGGAGGTGCGAACACTTACGTTGGCAGATATGCTGGCTATTCCAATGCTTCAGGTGTATCCAACACGATGTTGGGAGCCAATGCTGGCTTCTCAAACACAGGCGGGTTTAACACATTCGTCGGCTCCTCGGCGGGCCAGATGCACGCCAACGGTAATGGCAATACCATGGTCGGAAATTCGGCTGGCTTGCATGGAGCAACCGGCGCCTCGAATTCCTTCTTCGGAAATGGAGCTGGAGATAACAACACCGGCGACAACAATACCTTCGTGGGCTTCGACGCCGGCAACGCTAACACCGCCACCGGCAACAGCTTCTTTGGCTACGATGCTGGCTTGAGCAATGCTGCCGGCAACCAGAACACGTTTGTTGGCCTCAACGCCGGCAATGACAACGTCGCCGGGTCCGGCAACACCTACGTTGGATGGAAAGCCGGGATCCACGGCGCACCGGGAGCAGGTACTTGCTGTAACACCTTCGTCGGCAACGGTGCAGGTTTTGGCACCGGTGCGGGGGGTCTTACCGGAGCCGGCAATAGCTATCTTGGTCATCGAGCCGGCGAGGCCACGACCACCGGAGGCAAGAATGCCTTCTACGGCTACTGGTCCGGTCTCGTGAACACCAACGGAAGTTTCAATGCCTTCTACGGGGACCAATCCGGTCAGAACAATGTAGGGGGAAACTACAACACTTACTTGGGTGCGGCAGCCGACAGCGGTGGCAACGCCGGAAACAACAACATCCATGTCGGATACCAGGCTGGGAATGCCACTGCCAATGGTGGAAACAACATCGAGATCGGTAATCTTGGCACGGGTGGGGATGCCGGTTACATTCGCATCGGTACAGAGCCCTCCCAAACGATGAACACCTACATCGCGGGCATTGTCAGCAATCCCTTTTCTCCCACGCCCCTAACGGTGGTGACTGTCGATACAGTAACAAACAAGGGCCACCTTGGGTACGCGACCATCACGTCCGGCGGCGGCAATGTTATCGGCCCAACCAACCCGCCGTGCAATGCCAATTTACTCACTGTTTGGGAAGGTGGACTCGACGTCGGATGCAGTGTGGTTTACCAGCAGCCCAGTACGAATTACATTGGCATCGGAACCAACTTCCCCTCGACGCCGCTCGAGGTGGGTGGCGAAATCACCGCTGATACTCGGTACGACATTACCACCCAGGAGTTTCCCGTCCTGAGTATTGACAATCCTCCAATTACCACACTTAGCCAATATGACGCGAATTTATTTGTTGGCATTGGTGCTGGAAATGCCAACGTCAGCAGTTACGCCAACTCAGTCGGGATTGTCAACACCTTCGTAGGACATAACGCGGGTCATTCTAACAAGGGAAATAACTTGGTGACCTACACAGGTAGCTTCAATAACTTCTTCGGTGAAGAAGCTGGCTATCAAAACACGACTGGCTACTACAATACCTTCGTCGGCGGTGAAGCGGGCTACGGCAACACCGACAGTACCGAAAATACCTATGTTGGCTACTCTACTGGCGTAGGTAACAACGCGCCGTATAATACATTCGTAGGTACGTGGGCGGGACGAGTTGTATCAGGCGCTTCGTCAAACACCTTTGTCGGCTATAAGACTGCCTACTGGTTGGGAACCGGCGCCGGCAACATTTTTCTCGGCTCTCAGGCCGGGTATAACAATGGCGGCGCGACCGGCAGCACCAATGATATCTATATAGGTAGCCTAGGTTGTACTTTCCTATTCTGCAATGAGAGCAATACGATCCGCATTGGGGGCAACAATAACGGTCCTCAGACCGCCACTTACATCGCGGGCATCGGCGGCTCGACCATGGGCACCGTCGGCCCCCCCCAAGTGGTTTGCGTCGGTGGCGACGGAAAGCTCTGGGGCCAAGGATCGACACCATGCATCCTCTCGTCGCGTCGCTTCAAGGAGCAGATCACTGAGATGGGCGACAGTAGCAGCAAGCTGCTCCAGTTGCGTCCGGTCAACTTCTTCTACAAACCGGAGTATGACGACGGTTCCCATCAGCTGCAATACGGCCTGATAGCAGAAGAAGTGGCCAAGGTATACCCCGAAATGGTGATGTATGGCAAAGATGGCCAACCCTACACAGTAAAGTATCAACTGCTGGCGCCCATGCTGCTGAACGAATTGCAGAAGCAGCACACGGTAGTCACGGCGCAGCAGGATGAACTACAAACCCAGCTCCAGCAGATCAAAGCGCAGCGGCAGGAAATCGATGGCCTGAAGCACGAACTGCAACTGCAGAACGCGTCGTTGCAGGAGCGTCTGACGAAGCTGGAGTCCTACGTCGCGACGCAAACCCAGATGAAGACTGCGTCGGACAATCCGCCACGGACGACCCCAGTTGCCGACGGTGGCTCGCAGTAACTCTGACTTGTTTTGTGGTGGCGGAACTCAACCGATCGAGTTCCGCCGCCGGCCGAACGCAGTAGAGACACACAAAACCCTAATCTGGGTGCCCCGCTCTAGCCTTTTCTTGGCTAGGGCGGGGCAGTTAACAGATGAGGGCCTGCGTCAGTGCTTGTAGCCGGCGCCGCGCAACGCCGCGGCAAAGCAATCGGCAAAATCGTGAACGTGTTCCGTCGTCGCCAGCGGTCCCATCAAGCCAATGCGGAAGATCTTTCCTGCGAGCGGACCGAAGCCGCCAGCGATTTCAATGCCGTGCTCTTTGAGGAGCGTGGTCCGCACCTTCGCTTCGTCTACACCTTGCGGGACTTTCGGCGTGTTCAAGTTCCAGATGCGATGCTCGGGCGCCACAAGCATTTCCAGTCCCATGGCTTCCAGCGTCTTGACGAACTCCAGATGCGCCCGGTGATGGCGGTCCCAGCGATTCTGCAAGCCTTCCTCTTCGATAAGCGTGAGGCCTTCATGCAGGGCATAGAACATGGTCGCCGATGCGGTGTGATGATAACGATGCGAGATCGTCAAATAGTCGGCGATCAGCTTCAGATCGAAATACCAGGAGCGATTGGGAGTTGGGCGCGCCTGCAGCCACTCGGCCGCGCGCGGTGACACCGTGATGGGCGACAGCCCGGGAGGACAGCTCAAACCTTTCTGGCTGCAACTGTAGGCGATGTCAATGCCGGTCTTGTCCACTTCCACGGGCATCGCCCCAAGCGAAGTTACGCAGTCGGCGATGACCAGTGAGCCCACTTCATGCGCAGCCTTGCAGATGGCGTCGCCGCGTTGGAAAGCTCCCGCGGAAGTCTCGGCCTGCACGTACATCACGACTTTGGGTTTCTCAAGGCGGATGAACTCAGCCGCTTCCTGGTCGCCGAAGACTTCTCCCCAGGGCTTCTCGAAGCGCACTAGTTCAGCGCCCTGGCGGCGCGCCATTTCCGACATGCGGTCGCAGAAGAATCCGTTGGCGAACGACACCACTTTCATCCCCGGCAAAACAAAATTGGAGATGGCAGTCTCCATGCCGCCGCTGCCGGTGGCGGAGATGACAAAGGTCAACTCATTCTTGGTCCCGAAGACGGTGCGAAGCAGCCGTTGAATGTTGGAGGAGATCTCGAAGAAGTAGGCATCGAGATGGCCGACGACGGGTTGAGCCAGCGCCTGATACACCCGCGGATGCACTTGACTTGGCCCTGGACCAAACAACAGTCGCATGGGAGGATGAATGGAAATTTCTTCTAGAAGGGCAGTTCTGTCATCGGAACTAATCATTGTGCTTCTCCTATTAACTTAACAACCTACCAGTATAAGACCATCGCGCGGCAGCGGCTGAGGGAATTCTCCCGGGCGCGTTCCAGAAGGTTGGTGGGGGAATCACGGGCCAACCCAAGACAGGGCATTCGTTGTTGTTACATGGGCTGTGTCTCAATAGCTGCGGCTTCGATGTGCAGTGTGCGAAGATACACGGATGTTGCGCTCGCGCCGTCTTACGCTTGCCGCGGTTGTGGCAGTTGTCTTCCACATAATGCAGTTCAGCCTTTGGGCCGCTCCGCCGCAGGAATTGCGCGGCGTGGTCAAGGACCGCAGTGGCGCGGTGATTGCCCACGCGCAGGTTCTGCTGCGCGTCGATGGGCAGGAGATCAGCCGCACGACCCAAGCCGATGGCAGTTTCGTATTCACCGGAGTAACCGCCACCAACGGAAGTCTCGTGGTGAGCGCATCCGGTTTCGCGACCAGCACCACCGCATGGCAAGCGGGAACCAACCAACTCTCCATCACGCTGCTTCCGGCGGCGGTGCAACAAAGTCTCGACGTGACCGCGACTCGCACCTCCATTCTCCCGACCGGCGTGGACGACGTCGAGGCGCAACCCGATGCTGTGAGCGTCAGCTCTACGCAATTGCAGCAATGGGGCGCGCTTGCCACCGACGATAAATTGCGAAACGTGGCCGGCTTTTCGCTGTTGCGTCGCTCGGGCAGCCAGACCGCCAATCCCACATCGCAGGGCGTGTCGCTGCGCGGACTGGGCGCAAGTGGCGC
>Ga0187880_1002852_pt1 | contig 13349 bp, 12 predicted proteins | sample June2016WEW_19_4_FD_132998 | JGI IMG/M metagenome (GOLD analysis project Ga0187880, IMG submission 132998) | Peatland microbial communities from SPRUCE experiment site at the Marcell Experimental Forest, Minnesota, USA - June2016WEW_19_40 | ecosystem: Environmental > Terrestrial > Soil >...
AGCGGCGCCTATTACGTGTCTTCGGCGACCAGCAAGATCTTTGCCGATCAGGCCAGCATCGTCGGTTCCATCGGCGTCATTGCTGAATGGTACAACTACGAAGAGCTGATCAAGTGGGCCAAGCTGAAGGCCATCACTATGAAGGCGGGCGAATTCAAGGACACGGGATCGCCCACCCGCGACATCACCCCGGTCGAGCGCGCCTACCTGCAAGGGCTGATCGACAACATGCACACTCAGTTCATCCACAACGTTGCCGCCGGACGGCACCTGAAGGACGACCAGGTGCAGGAGCTGGCCAACGGCAAGGTTTGGACGGGGGAGCAGGCACTGCCGCTGAAACTGGTGGACCAGATTGGCGACTTCCGCATAGCCATTGCAGACACCGCAAAATCGGTCGGCATCAAGGGCGAGCCCACGCTGGTGCGCCCGGAGAAAGAGCGCAAGAGCGTGCTCGACCTGCTCTTCGGCGATGTCTCCGAATACCTGCCCAGCCGTGCGAAATTGATGGAAACCAATGTCGGGTTCTATTACCTTTGGAAGTAAGCGGTCCTGTCGTCTATGAAAACACGGAAGTGCAACGAAAACTTAGGCTTGCCAAGCCCGCGACAAATCTGAGAGTATCCGTGGTGCGGGCTGGACAAGCGATTGGTTTCGCGATAAGGGGCGTGCGAGATGACCAAGGCAGACTTGATCGATGAAGTTTCCCGGCTGGCCGAGCTCACTCGGAAGGACAGCGAGGTCATAGTAGAGACCATCTTCGAGAGCGTGGTGCGCTCGTTGCGCGCCGGCGACAAGATCGAGATCCGGGGATTCGGCAGCTTCCGCACCCGCCAACGTAAATCCCGCGTGGGCCGCAATCCCAAGACCGGAGAGCGCGTCGAGGTTCCCGCCAAGAAGATTCCGTTTTTCAAGCCCAGCAAAGAGCTGAAGGACATGGTCAACAGCTACGTGGAACCGCACCCGCACGTGCAGGCCGCCGCGGAAGGCACTCCGGAACCGCAAATGTAATTCTCTTTGGAAACTTTCCCCGCTCCGGGAAAGGTTTCCACTTGCATCATGCGCTTTAACGGCGCGTCGTGATACGGCCCATCGGGTTTATGATGACGACATCACCCGAGATGCGGCTGAACCATCGACAATCTATTGTGTCCAGAAGCCATCTCATAAATTGCTTTGTGTCAGGGCACGGCTTCAGCCGTGCCGCAACGGGTCCAAAATCGCTTGGGCTTCAGCCCCCGCGGGACTTGTTTTTGCAGGGGCTGAAGCCCGGACACCTTTTCCGCGCTTCGATTGGCACGACTCAAAGTCGTGCCCTGACACAACCCAGAACGATTTATGAGATGGCTTCTAGTAAACAACCATCTCTTACACTCTGCGGCGTGAAATGGTGCGTGCCATTACTTGCCTTCAGCCTGTGGGCCGTTTTAACCGCAACTGCCACCGCGCAGATGTCTCCATCACGATCGGCCAAGAGCGACGCCAGCTTCACGCTGAGTGGATCGGTGGTCAACTCCGTCACCGGCGAGTCCGTTAGCCACGCCCTTGTGCGGATAGCGGGCAGTTCGCAACGCACAGTTTTTTCGGACGGCGAAGGGCACTTCCAGGTTGAGGGACTGCCGGCCGGGAAGGTCATCCTTACCGCGCAAAAGCCGGGCTACTTCAGCCAGCAGGAGTTCAGAGGCAGCGCCAACAAGCTGGTGAACGTCGGTCCCACCACCGACTCGGTGGTAGTGAAGCTCACACCGCAAAGCGCAATCTCGGGCCGGGTCACGGATACGACGGGCCAGCCAATCGAGCATGTGCCGGTCCATCTGACGGCCAAGGCGGTGCGTGACGGCCGCAAACACTGGGAGGCGCGGGGTCAGCAGCAGACGGATGACGATGGCCGATATCGCTTCGCCAACTTGATGCCTGGGACGTACTACCTGGCGGCTGGACCGGGCCGGGATGAAACGCGCATTCTAGCGGGAGCCGAGAAGCCAAAGATCGGCTACCCCTGCATATATTATCCAGGCGCACCCGATTTGGCGTCAGCGTCGCCGCTTCAGCTTGCCGCAGGCCAGCACACAGAAGCCGACTTCTCCATGGCGGCAGGCCCTGTTTACCACGTCTCCGGTAGCGTCGCCGGGTACGCTCCGCAGCAAGGCGTGGGGTTTCAATTCTTGAGCCCGTCAGGCGATGACCTGTCGCTCCCCATCAGATTCAACATGGAAAGCGGACGCTTTGACGTGGATAGCGTTCCCTCGGGCAGTTATGTGGTGAAGGCGTTTTCCCAGGCAGGCCCGGACCAGCCAGTGCGCGGGGAGGCGCACCTGAACGTCGCTGCTGCCAACGTCGAGAACCTGCACCTGATTCTTGGACCGGCCATGTCCATACCTGTGGTTGTGCGGATGGAGTCGCGAGCGTCTTCGAACCAGGGCACCGGGACGGGAGGAATTCAGGCGGCGCCGATCGCCGTGCGTTTGATTTCCTCGGACCCGACCACTTCGGAATCCTACTCGACTGCCGTGCGCGGCAGCGGCGGAGCTAATTCCGTGGTGCTGCAGAACGTGGAGCCGGGCAAGTATTCGGTTGATCTGATACCGCACGGCGGGTGGTATGTGCAGTCTGCCCAGTATGGACAGACGAACTTGCTCAACGACGATCTCGTTGTCGCCTCGGCGGGACAAAGCTATCCCATGGAGATCGTCTTGCGCGACGATGGCGCAACCTTGACGGGAACGGTGAAGACCCCAGAAGGGCCGTATGCACAAGCGACCGTAGTGGCGATGCTCGAACCTGCTTCCAAGGTTGCCGCCAAGGTCGCGTACGCGTTTGCGGAGAACGGCTTCACCTTCAATGGGCTTGCTCCCGGCGAGTACCTGATTTACGCCTTCGACTACGCCGAGGGCATTGAGTATTCCAATCCTGACGTTCTGCAAACCTATGCTTCGCAGGCCGCCCACGTCACCCTGTCGGCAAGTCAGAAGACGCAGGTCGCCCTCGATCTGATACGCACCGGGGATGGAGACTGAGTCGAATGTTTGCCCGGCTCACGCTTGTCGTGTTTTTCGCCGTCGGATTGTCTGCGCAATCGAACCAGCCAACTCATCCGCCATCGGTCCAGCAAGGCTACCGGATTGCGGGAGTCGTGGTGAACTGGGCAACCGGACAACCGCTGGCTGGAGTTTCGGTTGCGATTGCTCCAACTACGCAAGGCACAGAACGGGACATATCACATTCAGTGACCACTGGCGCCGACGGCCGCTTCGCTTTCGCCGGCCTGGGTCGCGGCAAGTACTCGCTGATGGCGGCCGCTCATGGATTCATGTTGCAGGGCTTCGAGCGACATGGGATGTATGCCACCGCCATTGTGGCCGGCCCCGATCTCGATTCGGAGCACCTGGTCTTCCGGCTGCAACCGGACGCCTCTGTTGAAGGCATAGTGACCGACGAGAACAATGACCCGGTGCAGAACGCCATGGTCCGCCTCTTTGAACAATCGAGGGAAGAGGGACGGCAGAGAACCGTTCCTATGAACCAGGGGCAGACCGATGATCAGGGGCAGTTCCGCATCGGCCATCTGGAGCCTGGGACGCATTACCTGGCCGTCTCGGCGCGTCCCTGGTACGCACAGAACAATCCTGCGATTCTGCGCCGGAAATCGACCAATGCCGACGCCGTGGGGGCCTTGGCGGCGCAAGAGGCCGCTGCGCTCGACGTGACCTACCCTCTCACCTTCTATCCCGGTTCACCCGATTCGGCGGGCGCAAGTCCCATCGTGCTACATCCCGGTGAGCGGGTCACCGCGGACGTGGTTATGCGCGCCGTGCCGGCGCTGCATCTCAGGATCCGCACCAGCAATTCTGGCAGCGCTGGCGGTCCCGTTGGGTTTCCGCGAGTGTCGCAACGCATCTTCGATGGTTATCTGGACCCTGCATTCAACGCTAGCGAATCAACGTCCGTAATGGAGCCGGGCACAGTCGAGATCGCAGGCTTGGCGCCTGGGCACTACGTTATCGAGATGCCGAGTTCGAAAGGCGCCAATGACAAAGGCGCTAATCGAGAAGGATATCGCGAAGTTGATCTGGCGGGCGATCTCGAGGTGAGTGCGAATGACAGCTCCGGATTCGTTACCGTTGCAGGCTCGGTATTGTTTGAGGGCGCACCGCCGGTGCCGAAGGGATTGGCCATGCAGCTCTCAAATCAGGAGACCGGCGAATATCTCGGCAGCGAAATCCGCGATAAAGGGCAGTTCGAGTTCGAGGGAATTAAGCCGGGACGTTATATCGTGGCCCTTCAGGGCAGTGGGGGATATTTCCTGAGGAAAATGTCGGTGACCGGGGCAAAGCTGACGGGGCGCACGCTGGAGGTCGGCGCCAACAGCAGCGTCCACATTGCCGTTACGGTAGGGCGTGGCGTCGCGCAGGTGGATGGAGTTGCGCTGCGCGCCGGCCAGCCGTTTGCTGGCGCGATGATCGTGCTCGTTCCCCGGGATGCTGCCAACAATTCGCCATTATTCCGCCGCGATCAGAGCGACAGCGACGGCACCTTCACGCTGCCCAACGTTGTGCCCGGCCAGTACACCGTGCTCGCGCTGGCCAATGGCTGGGAACTGGAGTGGGGCAATCCTGCGGTGTTGCAGCCTTACTTGAAAGGCGGAGAAACCGTCCAGATTACCGGCGACGGCAAGCTGCAAGTCGAAGTGCAGGTGCAGTAAGACCTGATCCGCAAAGGGCGGTGGTCGCCTCCCCACAACAGGCTGTCGCAAACCAAGGGCCGATTTCGCGGAATTTCTTCTTACGCTCTCACAGGAATCCGTGACCTGGCTCACTGCGTGGCGGGGCGGTTCGCGCTGCAATACAGATGGCTGCTGGAGCGTAGGTTCGCGCCTCCCAGCGGTTTTCATACTCGGCTATAAGCCGGAGGTCGGAATTATCATGCAATCAGAAAAAGGCGAAATCCTCTGTCCGCTGTGCCACGGCCACGGCCGTGCACACAAAGAGGTTCTGGTCGTGCGTTGGCGCAGCCGCGAGTTTGAATTGGCGCTGCAGAAAATCGCCGACGAAGCGGCCTTTGGAACCACTGGCGGCCTCGACAGTCCGTTTGAGATTGCAGAGCCCGTTTACAGCAACGAATCTGACTAGCTGCCCCCGGCGTTTGCTGCGGCCGACGCCGGAGCCAGCCCCTTGGGTAGTCGCAACTGGACCGCTCTCAGGGTCCACCTGGGCCCGATCACGGTGGGTCGCCACTGGAAAGGCCAGTAACTATGCCTGCCACTGCTTCCGCTAGAAGAATTCTGGAAGATCTCAATCCGTTAAACATTGCCGCCCAGCAATTCGAAATTGCCGCGGACTACCTGCAACTCGACGCGGGATTGCGTGAGATGTTGCGCCGTCCCCGCCGCTCCATTGCGCTGACGCTGCCCATCAAGATGGACAACGGCGCCATCCGCGTCTTCGATGCCTACCGCGTACAGCACAGCAATATCCGCGGACCGTGCAAAGGTGGAATCCGCTATCACCCCAATGTCACCTTCGACGAAGTCTCAGCCGCGGCGGCAGGGATGACATGGAAGTGCGCGCTGGTGGACGTACCCTTCGGCGGCGCCAAGGGCGGTATTGGCTGCGATCCCAGGCACCTGTCGCGGGACGAACTGGAACGCCTCACTCGCCGCTATACCTATGAGATCGCGGCGCTGATCGGCCCCGACCAGGACATTCCCGCTCCCGATGTGAATACCGACGCGCAAACCATGGCGTGGATGATGGACACCTACAGCATGACTACGCGTCACGCCACTCCCGCTGTCGTAACCGGCAAGCCGACGGTCCTTGGCGGCTCTCTCGGTGGCTACGAAGCCAGTGCGCGCGGAGGTTTGTTCGTCCTCCGCGAAGCTGGCAAAGTGGCGGGTCTCGACTTGAAGACGGCGACTGTCGCCATCCAAGGTTTCGGACACGTTGGCAATGTGATGGCGCGGCTGCTTTGGGATGAAGGCGCCAGGGTGATTGCCGTCAGCGATTCGAAGGGAGGCATTGTCAATAAGGAGGGCATCGACATTCCCGCCTTGTTGCGCTTCAAGGCAGCGACCGGCAGCGTCGAAGCTTTTCCTGGATGCAGCCCAATCCCCAGCGATGACGTGCTGAAGGTGCAATGCGACATTCTGATTCCCGCAGCTCTGGAGAACCAGATCACGATGGAGAACGCCGGATACATCCGGGCGAAGATCGTCGCCGAAGCCGCCAATGGGCCGACCACACCCGAAGCCGACCTCATGCTCAGCCGTAAAGAGGTGATGTTGCTGCCCGACATTCTCGCCAATGCCGGCGGGGTGACTGTGTCCTATTTCGAATGGCTGCAGGACCTGCAGCAGCTCTTCTGGGACGAGGCCGAAGTGAACCGCAGGCTGGAGCAAGTGATGGTGAAGGCGTTTCACGAGGTACACGACACCACGAAAAAGTACAACTGCCACTATCGCGCTGCGGCGTACATTGTTGCTATCGGCCGCGTGGCCCAGGCGGTCAAAGAGCGCGGCATCTGGCCGTAGAATAGGAGCTCCACCGAATTCCGTGCTTTTGACCGCCATTCGTTATAAGCTGCGAGGTTCCCTGATGCCGTCGCTTATGGTTTTGGAATCGTCTTCCGTCCTGCAGTTCGCCGAGGCAGCCGTCAAAGCGGTGGCTAGTGTCGAAGTTATCGAGCGCTCTCCGCGTGCCTTGCGCGATGCCATTCGGCACGCAGTAGGAAACGTGGCCCGCATCCTGTTTGCTTCGCCGCGGGAACTTCCGATCGCGCTGTTCAGCGAGTTCTTAAACGATCCGCGCGTGGTGGCCAATCCAACTCCCGACCAGATGGTCCATTCCGCGGCTGGCGTGACGGAGGCCTTCGCCGGGGTCGCCAGCACGGGCTCGGTATGCATCGATGTCAGCTACCAACGCACGGGGCTGGTGAGCCTACTGGCGCCGCTGCAAATCGCGGTGATCGCGGCCGAGAGCATCGTGCCGAAACCGCGTGACCTGTTTCGCGCCGACATGCTGGACGGTAAGGGTCTGAGGCGGGACTTTGTGTTCGTCACCGGCCCCAGCGCCACCGCGGACATGGGTCCTCTGGTGCGCGGCGTACATGGGCCACACAAGCTGCACATCATCGTGGTGAGGTGAGCCATGGAAACGACCTTAAGTTCGGCAGAGATCCAGCCGCGTCAGGTGGCGAACAAGAGCACCAAGAAGGCCCTGCTCGACGCTATCCGCATGACGCTCGATGTGCAGAGCGCCGCAGTCCGGCACAACACGCAGACCTTCAACCGCAATCGCTACGCCGCCACCGCGCTGCTCGACGATTACAACGAACTGAAAGACCGCGCCCGGCAGATTAAAGAGAATGCGCTGGCCAACCTTCCCGAGCTTCTGCAACGGCTGGAAGCCAGCGTGCAAGCCAATGGCGGGCATTTCTACCTGGCGAAGACCGCGGACGGCGCCAACCAGTACATTCGCGACGTACTGGTGCGCCACCAGGTCAAGCGGGTGGTGAAGGGCAAGAGCATCACCTCGGAAGAGATTAAGCTGAACCATGCCATCGAAGCGGCCGGCATCGCCGTGGCTGAAACCGATCTGGCGGAATTCATTTTGCAGGTGGCGGACGAGCAGCCGTCGCACATTATCGCGCCTGCTTTGCACTACTCCCGCGAACGCATTACTGCGCTATTCAAACGCAAGTTCACCACCAATCTGCCGCTCGACACCGGCGAAGAACTCACGCGATTTGCCCGCGAAAAATTGCGCGAACAGTTCATCGCCGCCGACGCAGGCATCTCCGGCGCGAACCTGATTGCCGCCGACAGCGGCTCGCTGATGCTGGTGGAGAGCGAAGGCAATATCCGCATGACGATGACCTTGCCGTCGCTGCACATCGCGATTGCCGGCATTGAAAAAGTCGTTCCCTCGCGTACTGACTTCGGCCCATTTCTCGAGCTGCTACCAGCCAGCGGCACCGGACAGCCGCTGACGTCGTACGTGAGTATCCTGCATCCGCCCTTGCAGGCGCCGCCGTTTGTCGCGCCGGGCAAGACCGCCAAGTCGCGCGAGTTCCACCTGGTGCTGATTGATAACGGGCGCAGCCGCATGCGAGAAGATCCGGTGCTGCATGAAGCGCTCTACTGCATCCGGTGCAGCGCCTGCCTGAACTCCTGCGCCAACTTTGAAACGGTTGGCGGGCATGCCTTCGGTGGAGAAACCTATTCTGGCGGCATCGGCGGTTCGTGGGAAGCGGGCACCGGTACGCTGATGAACGCGCGATTCAGTGAATTGTGCACCGCCTGCTCGCGTTGCGTGCCGCAATGTCCGGTGCGCATCGATATTCCATGGCTTAACGAGAACCTGCGGCAGCGCATGAATCGGGAGCAGCCGGCGTCCGCCGCCAAGTCCGTATTTGGGGCGATGACCGGCAGCGCGGCGCAGGACCGTGTTGCACCGCTGCAAAAACAGTTCTTCGGCAACTATCACACCTTCGGCAAATGGGGCTCGCGCTTCGCTACGCTGGCGAACGCGTCCATGCACCTGCCGGGAGCGCGTGGCCTGATGGAGAGTGCGCTCGGGGTCGACCGCAGGCGCAAGCTGCCGCCGTTTCCCAAGAAAACCTGGGAGCAGTTGTTCCGCGAAGAGCGCGGCGTGAGACCCGGCGCTATCGAACCTGGCGTGGTGATGCTGGCAGATGTGTTCACCAACTACGGCGCGCCAGAACGCGGGATGGCGGCGATCCGGGTGTTGCGCGCGGTTGGCCTCGACGTGACGCTTAGCCCGGCCATGGCGGATGGCCGCGCCGCGATGTCACAAGGAATGATGGAAACTGCGCAGCGACAGGCGCGCGCGCTGGCTCCGGTGCTGAAGCGATACGCGGACGAAGGCAGGAAGATCGTCGTGCTCGAACCCAGTGTGCTGGCCATGCTGCGCTTCGACTTCAAGCATCTGCTCGACGACCCGGGCACGCAGGCATTGCTGGCGCAGAACAGCTTTGAGCCGCTGGAAGTGCTGTGGGGAGTCGCGCAGGAGATGCAGCTCGATCTGGCACGGATATTTGCCGCTCGCCGATGCCCGCAGGGCACGCGGCTCTTCTACCACTCGCATTGCCAGCAGAAGACGTGCAATTCCGCAACCCAAACCATCGAGGTGCTGCGCGCCGCGGGCTTCGACGTGGTGACATCGTCGGTGGAATGCTGCGGCATGGCTGGCAGCTTCGGATACAAGCGCGAGTATTACGAGTTGAGCATGGCGGTTGGCGAAGATCTGTTCGCGCAGGTGCGTCGCGCCGAAGAGGAAGGTGGACCGCGCACCTTGGTCGCCAGCGGGACTTCCTGCCATGAGCAATTGTCGGCAGGATTGGGCCGCGAGGTCTTTCATCCCGCGGAATTGCTGGCCGGCACACTCTGATGCGGACACAGTTGCGGCACGGCCCTTAAATCCTCGAAAGCCGTGCCAGAACGGGATTTCGGGCGACTACGATCGGTCACGTAGATTACCGAATTATTTGCCTGAGATGTATTTACAAATGGCGAGTTTAGCGGCACAATTCAGTTGCAGTCAGGCAGTTCTGGGGGAGGGCTGCCTTCCAGGCGCTCGGCGTTCACACGCCGGGCGCCTTAGATTTTTTGCACGCAATTTTCTGCTCCGCGAGCAGACGCTGGCGCTTCATCAAACGCCAGCGCTTCCTGTGCCAGGCGACTCTGGAGTTAGTAAACGGCTGCTTGCGTCCAGAAGCAGGCACCAGCATCTAATGTGAGTCGGGATGTTACGATGAAATGACAGTCCGGCTGCAGCCGTAGCTGGCGATGACCCCTCAGGAGGATGAATGGCAAGTGAATCAATTGTAGAGGTAACGGACGCCAATTTTGACCAACTGGTGCTGAAGTCCGAGCAGCCGGTCATGGTGGATTTCTGGGCAGCCTGGTGCGGCCCCTGCCGGGCACTGGCTCCCATCGTGGACGAAGTGGCGCTGAGCTATAACGGTCGGGTCAAAGTTGGCAAGATGGATGTGGACAAAAACGCTTCCACTCCGCAACGCTACGGAGTGCGCGGCATTCCCACCTTATTGGTCTTCAAGGGCGGCCAGGTGCGCGAACAGATCGTCGGCTATGTTTCGCGCGAGGTCATCGAAAAAGCGCTGGACAAGAGCCTGTAAGTGCCAACGGTTTTCTCCTGAGCATTTCTTAATCCAGAGGAGAAATCATCGCACGCGCCACCTTATCGTGATGGACGACCCGCCCGTGTCCGCCGGATAGGGGTGGGCTTGGACCGAGAGCTCAACTTCCTTCGCAAATAGCGCCGGCGAAAGCACAAAAGTTGCGTCCTGTACCTGCAAGCGGATCGTCTTGCCCTTCGGTCCGATCGGCTGCGGAAATTCGATGCTCTGTTTCGAGCCGCAACACAGATACAGCGACAGTAGATCGCAAAATTGCAGCACGTCTGTCCAGTACTGCACTTCGCTTTCGCCGCGGTTTTGCCGGCGCAGCAAGCGGCACTGGCGCTGCTCTTCCGACGCCAGGAACTCGCGCACGCTTCGCGCGTCGTCCTCCGAGTAGGCGGCCATGCCGATCCCAAACTTGCCTAGCCGGCAGAAATGCCCGCTTACGATCAGGGCGGCGATGGGCGCGACCGCTTCCGCTGAATCAATCGAGCCTCGCCACGCCCGCAGGAAATCACCCGCCTTGATCTCGAGAAAGGAAAGCGGTCTGCCTGTTGCGTTCAGAGCGACGTTTTCGCCGGAATAGGCTGCTGGAGTCGCGTTCAGCCGCTCGCTTCCGTTGTCGAAATCTCTCCAGCCCTCATCGTGCAAGCTGATACCGCGCACGATGTCGTCGTCTAGCGGAGGCCCACCCGCAATCGCAAGCTGCTCGGCCATGTCGCCGGAAACCCGCGCGTGATCGGGCTGGCGCACCAAATGATACTTTGCCGAACTGGTTTTCTCGGCGCGGGCCACAGCCTCCCAAGCAGAGACAAACGCGTTATCGGCGTGGGCAGGTTGGGCGTCGGGCCGGAGGACCATGGAACCTATCTTGGCCGTGCGGCGCGCCCGCGCTTGGCGGCAGCAGCGCGAATGGGGCCGGTTCCTGTGGGTGGCTTGCGTTCGCCGTCGATCAGTTGCTTCAACACAAGCGCGTTGTTGCGCTCTTCGTTCTTGGAGGCGAACAGCAACGTCAGTCGGCGACGTTTCTTCTGTAACTCATAAAGCTGCTGCAGCGCTGCGTCCGCTGCCTCGGTCGTAAGCTCCTTGAGATATAGCTGGCGAAACTTGCTCCACTGCTGGGGATGAGCGTGAAACCACTTGCGCAACTCATTCGAAGGAGCCAGGTCCCTCAGCCAGGCGTCGAGCGCAGCGTCGGCCTTCTTCAACCCCCGCGGCCACAGCCGGTCCACCAGCACGCGAGTGCCATCGTGCGGCGACGGCTCGGCGTAAACCCGTTTGAGAGCAACCGTCATGCGAGGTGTATTCTAACTCTGATGGAGCCGCAGTGGCGGCCTTACCCGAACCTAGATTTGCACGGACACCTGCAAGAATGCCGAGACCAAAACGCGCGCCTTTTGCCCTATTGACTGCGATCATTCTGATCGTGACCACGATCTTTCTGGCCTGCGATTCCGAGCCCCGCAAGAGTGACGCCGAACTCGGACTGACTCCGCAGCAGGCGCAAGGCCGGCGCGTTTACGACGCACGCTGCGCGGAATGTCATTACGCCTACAGTACCCATGACCTGCGCGCACCCAGCCTGCACGGTCTGTTCAAAAAGCCGTTCATGAAGAACGGCATTCCCGCCAATGACGACAGGGTCACGGACATCATCCTGCTGGGCCGCGCCAAGATGCCTGCCTTCCAGCAGAAGTTGACCCAGCAGCAACTGGACGACCTGATGGCGTATTTGCATACGTTGTGAAAAAGCGGTCAGCCATCAGCTATCAGCTATCAGCTAAATCGTCGCGGTGGAACCCGAGTCGGGCAACATACCTAGACGAACATAGTGCTTCGGAAACCAACATTCACCGCGACCTTGAGTCCCTGACTGTGTGGCGAGAATCAAAGTCGTATTGGAAGCGTTGGCTGACAGCTGAAGGCTGACGGCTGAAAGCTGACGGCTGAAAGCTGTAAAATAGTTACGTCGCATGGCTACTGCTCCTGAGCTGATCCAGATCGAGATTGGCCCGCGCCGTCCGGCGCCCAAGCCGGAATGGCTGAAGGCGCGCGCGCCCATGGGCGAGAACCATCACAATCTCAAGACCCTGGCGCGCAACCTGGAGCTGCACACCGTCTGCGAGTCGGCGCATTGTCCCAACATCGGCGAGTGCTGGAACCATCGCACCGCGACCTTCATGCTGCTGGGCAATCTGTGCACCCGCCGCTGCGGCTTTTGCGCCGTGCCGAAAGGGCGCCCGCAGCCAATCGATTTTGAAGAGCCTCGCCGGGTCGCCGAAGCAGTGGAGAAGCTGGGACTGAAGTTCGCCGTGGTCACCAGCGTCAATCGCGACGACGACAACGTTGGTGGGGCTCGCGTCTTCGCCGACACTATCACCGAAATCCGCCGACGCGTTCCCGGATGCCGCGTGGAAGTGCTGATTCCCGACTTTCAGGGATTGGAAGAGCCGCTGCGCATCGTGATGGACGCCAGGCCCGACATCTTGAACCACAACACCGAGACGGTGCCTCGCTTGTATCGCGTCGCGCGCTCCGGCGCGCGTTACGAGCGCACGTTGCGCCTGCTGGCGCGCGCCAAGGAAATGAATCCGGCCATTCCGACCAAGAGCGGCGTGATGGCCGGTCTGGGCGAGAGCACCGGCGAACTGCTGGAGGTTTTCCGCGATCTCGCGGCCCACAACGTGGATATCCTTACCATCGGCCAGTACCTGCGGCCGTCGAAGGACCACCTTCCCGTGGCGCGGTTATACACGCCCGACGAATTCCGCTTTCTCAAAGAGGAATCCCTGCAGATGGGTTTCCGTCATGTCGAGTCCGGCCCGCTGGTGCGCTCCAGCTATCACGCCGACGAGCAGGCCGATGCGGGAACGCGCATCGTATAGCCCGTGTGGCGGTAATATAGCCTCATGTCTCGCAAAGTTTCTGAATTGTTGAAGAAGGCGCTTGCACTTCCTGAAGAAGAACGTGCCGCACTAGCCAGATCCCTGCTGAAAAGTCTGGAGCCCACGGATGCCTTCATCGAAAGCATGCGTGGGAGCCTCGCCCAGCGAGGCATGCCATCGGAGTTGGAGCGTGATGTGGGTCGCGAGTTTTCCTGAATTTGGGGGAAGGATTCAGCAACGATTGATCAGAGTAGCTTTCGAAATGCTTCAATGGTGAGTCCGGCGTCGCGGATAATGCCGCCCATG
>Ga0187880_1002853_pt1 | contig 13348 bp, 10 predicted proteins | sample June2016WEW_19_4_FD_132998 | JGI IMG/M metagenome (GOLD analysis project Ga0187880, IMG submission 132998) | Peatland microbial communities from SPRUCE experiment site at the Marcell Experimental Forest, Minnesota, USA - June2016WEW_19_40 | ecosystem: Environmental > Terrestrial > Soil >...
CAGATGGCATTAGGCAGGTGGGCAGTGGGCAGATGGGCAGTCGGCAGAAGGCAGAAAGCAGAGGAACAAAAAAGGCAATGGGCAGCAGGCAGTGGAAGGAAGACAAGCCACATGCCGACTTCATTCTTAATGGACGAGAATTTTCGGGAAGCTCATAGAGGTGTGTACGACACATGCTTCTAGCTGAGATTCACGGCCACGGCATTGGAGAAGTGGAGAGAAACGAGGATTACCTCACGTCGGCAGTCTTTGGCCATCTGCGCTACGTGCCACCAGGGATCTTTTGGGAAGAATTCTTTTTGCGGGCGAAAGGCCTTCCCGGTGAGGAAGGCGAGGGCACTCTCGCGGGTTACATTGCGAAAAGGGGTCCAAGAATCTCAGAATTCTCGACTCTGGAAGTGCATTTTTGGTCTTCCCACCCCAGATTTGGACAGCCCGATGTGTTGCTCCACTTCGTAAAGGCGGGAGCGCGTCCGGTTGTAGTCCTGATAGAGGTGAAGCTCTGGTCGGAAAAGAGTGGAACCGGGGAGGACGACCAACTGGTCAGATACCTTCGGGTACTAAATGACCTGTCAGCTCTGGTGCCGAGTCTGCCCAAGAACCCCACAGCAGCTTTGGTTTATCTGACCCCCAGAGAGTCAGTGGAAGAAATCCGCTCTACTCTGGCCTGCTGCAAGGCGGACGTGGACCCTGGGCTTCTATTTAGAGTTCAATGGCAAGACCTGTTGGTTGCGGCCAATCGTGCTCGTCCCGGAGCGGACCGAGTCTCAGAATTGGTGCTTCGAGATACCAGCCTCCTCCTTGGAAGAAGAGGTCTCGAGTACTTCAACGGATTTGGCGAAGAACCTTCGCTGCCGTTTTTGGGGATGGACGACGGTCTGTTCTACCGGTCGGAGGGTTTGTTCGAGGGATTCACACAAGTCGAAGGTCTGGAGTTCATTCGGACTCGGGGGTTTTATGGCGGATGAATACGGCAAGAAACTAACAACGGCGCTCGCGGCGGTCCGCCAGTTGCACTCTGACACCAGCAAGCTTATGGTTGACTTTGACGGGAAGATGTTCGCCGGTGGCTGGTCCTCGGTATTTGCAAACACAGCCACGAGTGAGCTGACCTACCAGGTTAGAGCACAGTTCTGGATGGCACAGGGGGTGTACAGATATTACGCCAAAGATGGGAGTCCTGGCTACGTTGAGGGTCTGGCCGTTGTCTTTTTCAGAAAGGGCGTAGAAGAGCCCTTGTTCTTGGTTGCCCAAATCCAGTATCACATGGATCCCAACAAGGTAATCAGTAGCGTGTGTCAAGTTTGGGATATCTGGTACCTGTATTTCAAGCATGCGGATAAACGGGACCTCGAAGCGGTCAACAGATTCCGGAATATCGAAAATGGTCGGATTGAAAGGGCTGCGGTGCTGGCAGTGCCGCTCCTATCCATCAAAACCCTCGCAGACGCCATGGCCGCGCTGAACAAGGTCCGCGAAGCGAGATTCTGACCTCTAGCTGCCTATTGCGTCCTGCCCATCTGCCCACCGCCCACTGCCTACTGCCTACTGCCCATCTGTTCACTGCCCATCTCTGCACTGCCCACCAGCCCACCTGCCTTCTGCTTTCTGCCTACTGCTTACTGATCTTCTCGAGGCCATCAAGGTACGGCCGCAGGGCCGCGGGAACGATGACCGAGCCGTCGGCCTGCTGGTAGTTTTCGATAATGGCGAGCCACGTCCTTCCCACGGCCAGGCCACTGCCGTTGAGGGTGTGAAGAAATTCCGTTTTGCCGCTCTTGCCGCGCCGGAACCGCAGGTTCGCCCGCCGAGCCTGGAAAGCCTCGAAGTTCGAGCAGGAAGATATCTCCTTGTATTCGCGGGCAGCGGGAAGCCAGACTTCCAGGTCATAGGTCTTCGCAGAGCTGAAGCCCAGGTCGCCCGTACACAAGGCCACAACGCGATAGGGAAGGTCGAGGCGCTGGAGGATGACTTCGGCATTGTGGGTGAGAGACTCGAGCTCGTCGAAAGAGCTTTCCGGAAGCGCGAACTTCACCAGCTCGACCTTCTGGAACTGGTGCTGGCGGATGATTCCACGCGTGTCTTTGCCGTAGGAGCCCGCTTCACTCCGGAAACAGGCGGTCCAGGCGCAATGCTTCACCGGTAGCTTTTCGGCTTCCAGCACCTCTCCACCGTACAGATTGGTGACAGGGACTTCCGCGGTGGGGATCAGCCAGTAGTCAGTCCCCTCGAGCTTGAAGAGGTCTTCCTTGAACTTCGGCAACTGGCCGGTGCCGAAGAGGCTCGCGGAGTTCACGATAAAGGGAGGAAGAATTTCGGTATAGCCGTGCTCCCGTGTATGGATATCGAGCATGAAGTTTGCCAGAGCTCGCTCCAGTTTTGCCCCCAAGCCGCTGTAAACCGCGAAGCGGGCCCCGGCAATCTTCCTGGCACGCTCGAAATCCAGGATGCCCAGGGCAGGGCCTAAGTCCCAGTGCGCTTTGGGTTCAAAGCCGAACTGGCGCGGCTCGCCCCAACGCCGAACCTCCAGGTTGTCCTCTGGGCCCTGGCCGACGGGAACGCTCGTGTGAGGCACATTCGGAATGTTGCGCAGGAGTTCCTTTAATTGTTCATCGTACCCCTTGGCCTTGTCATCCAGCGCCTGGATCTCCGCGCCCACCTGCCTCATCTCGGTAATCAATGCGGAGGCATCCTGCTTCGCCATTTTCAAAGCGGCGATTTCCTCGGAAACCTTATTGCGACGCGCCTTGCGCGTTTCTGCCTCCAGCAGGAACTTGCGCCTTTCGCGGTCGATGGCTTCAAAGTTTGCGAGCGAATCCCCCAGCCCGCGCTCGCCCATTTTCTGCTTCACAAATTCCAGATTGTCGCGCACAAAACTCAGATCGAGCATGTCGACTCCTTATTGCTTTCAGCAGCCTGCTAGAAGCTGAACCGTCAATTTAAACCAGGCGGGTGAGGGTGTCAAACTTGAACAGACGTGTAGGATCTCAGAATTGGTGACATTCGTCTCAGGATACGTGACATAAAGTTTCACCGTTAATGACAGAGAGCAGGCTACCTTGTCCGGGTTCAGCCACGACACGAGCGTCCGGCAGTTGATAGCCCCTGGACCAAGGTGGCAGGACAATAAACCAGAGGATCTCACCCCGGGCCGTATGCGCCACCCGCCAGCAAGCGTTCGACGGCTCTAAGGTCTACGCCCTCCCCGCACCAGAGATCTCCACAAAGGAGGCCGCCGCCTAGCTGCTCCGTCAGGCGTCCCGTAGCGGCGCACGGCCACCGGCAAGCGGCTCCTTGGCAACCGGAGCTCTGAGCGCAGGTTTTCGGTGAGTCACCACCTGACTTGCCATACGGGGAGTCCGGAGGCGATGTCATTGCACGGTGAGCGTCAACGCAATCGAGCGCGACAAGCCATTGGATGTCGTTGCGGTGACGGTGAGCGTGTAATTGCCAGGCGGCGTGGCAGGTGGTACGCCCGTGCCCGTTAAGCTGATCGACTGCGGGCTCCCAGCCGCGTTGTCCGTGATGCTGATGGAGGCGTTCCTTGTGCCCGTCGCGGTGGGAGTAAACGTCACGTTGATCGGGCAGTTCGCACCGGCGGCGACGCTCGTGCCGCAAGTGCTCGTCTGGGCAAAGTCGGCGGGGTTCGCGCCGCCCCGCGCAATGCCTGAGATGCTGAGCGCCGCGTTGCCGCTGTTGGTCAGGGTCACTGTTTGTGCCGCGCTGGTCGAGTCCATGTTCTGGGAACTGAAGGTCAGGCTCGAGGCTGACAAGCTGACCGCAGGCTCAGAAGGAGGCGGCGGCGACGACCCTGCGCCGCCGCAGGCCGCCCAAGTCACAATAAACAACAGCGTTGTCCCCGGCGCCACCCATGCCGTTCGGCGCCGAGATGCCGCAAGGCGCGGCGACAGGCCTAGCACCAAGAGCCAGACCGCGAGCCAGGGCAGGAGAGGGAGTAGACGCAGTTCTGGCACTTGCGTCTCGGGCTGGGAGCGTGGCGCGAAGGAAGTTTTGGCAGTGGTGGTCACGGTAACCGTCGCGTTCACAGGTCCCGAGCCAGTCGATGAAATGGAGGTCGGTGATGGCGTGCACGTGGCCCCAGCGGGCGCACCAGAACAGGCCATGGACACTGTCCCGTTGAAGCCGTTGACGGGAACGAGCTCCAAGGTGAATGTCGCCGTTTGGCCTGCCGTGATGCTGGCGGAGGTATCCGAAGACGACAACTCAAAATCCGGAGTGGAGGAGGGCAGAGTGCTCAGATAAACTGAAAGGGTGTTCGATCCCGCATACACCACAGCCATATCGGGGTAACCGTCTCCGTTGAAGTCGCCCACAGCGACTCCTTGAGCATAGGCCCCGGTGACCGTCCCATAGACGCCTTGTGAACGGAAGGTGCCATCACCCAGGCCGTCAAATATGTTCACCAGGCTGTTGCCGTAGTTGGAGAACGCCACGTCCAGTTTTCCGTCCGCGTTGAAATCGCTTGCCACTATCGCTCTGGGGAGGCGAGCCGGGAGTCCTGGGAAGCCCTGTGAAACTTGAAAGGTTCCATCCCCATTACCGAGCAACATGGTGAGTCCCGCGAGTCCGTCGGGATCGTCTATCCCCACCATGACGGCCAAGTCGGCCTTTCCGTCACCGTTGAAGTCACCCTGGGCCAGATATTCCGGGATCGCCCCAGCGGCGAGTGGGACGTCCGTGTAGGGCCGGAAGGTGCCATCACCGTTGCCCAAAAGAATTGAGACGAGCCCTGGCACCGTCGTTGGAAGTGAAGGCGTGCCGTAGTCCGCAACCGCGAGGTCCAATTTGCCGTCACCATTGAAATCACCTGTGACTATTCCCAGAGGAATGGGGCCCGTCGCGTAGTCCACATGAGGCTGGAATGTTCCGTCGCCATTGCCCAGCAATATGGAGACCGTGTTATCAGCCCCGTTGGTGACGGCCAGGTCGAGTTTACCGTCCAGGTTGAAGTCGCCCGCCACCACCTGCTCCGGAATCGCACCTGTGGCGAATTTGACGGCGGGCTTGAACGTGCCATCGCCGTTGCCGAGAAGAACAGAAAGACTGTTATCGCCTTGGTCCAGCGCCGCCAGGTCCAGCTTGCCGTCACCGTTAAAATCACCCGCCACTAGGCTGACCGGCCCGGCGCCGGTTGCGTAGTCCGTGCGAGCGCTGAATTTGCCGTTTCCCAGACCGAGAAGAATTGAGACCGTGTTGTCGTTGAAGTTGGCGACGGCCAGGTCCAGGTTCCCGTCACCATTGAAGTCGTCGGCAATTACCGCGGAGGGCCCGTTGCCCGTCGCGTAGTCAACGGGATTGGCGAGCGTTCCGTCCCCGTTCCCAAGGGTAACCGTTACACCGAGGTCGACGACATCCAGCTTGCCACCGCGGTTGAAGTCGCCGACCGCGAAGGCCCCTGCCCCGACGCACTCTACATAAGGCTTGAAGGTTCCGTCGCCGTTGCCCAAAAGGATTGAGACAGCAGCTCCACCGTCATCAACCACTAGATCAGGCCTGCCGTCTCCATTCATATCTGCCACGACGATGTCACTCGCCCATCCGGCCGTGGGATAGCTGACGGGCGGCTGGAACGTTCCGTCCCCGTTGCCGATCATCACCGTGATACTCATTCCCCCAGTTGCGACGAGGAGATCCAGCCTGCCGTCCCCATTTACGTCCGCGGCCGTTACCCCATATGGGGGGCCGCCCACTTCCACGTTGGTGGGCGGCAGAAACGTGCCATCGCCCTTGCCCAAGAGCAGGGACACCGTATGGCTCACCAGAGTGGGAGCATTGGCCACTACAAGGTCCAGCTTGCCATCGCCGTTGAAGTCGCCTGCCACCACGCCAATGACGCCCGTGCCCGCCGCGAAATTAAGAGGGGGCTGAAAAGTTCCGTCCCCGTTCCCCAGCAGGATGGACGCGATTCCCGGGCTACCCGTAGAGCCCGATTGGAGATTACACGCGAACGCCAAGTCCAATTTTCCGTCGCCATTAAAATCCCCGACCGCCGGAGTGCCCCCGCAGCCGGGGCCCGTCGCGAAGTCCTTGTGGGGCTGAAAGGTTCCGTCGCCGTTTCCCAGGAGAATGGAAACCAACCCGGGAGGGCAGGCGGAGTTTAGGGGACAGACGGCGACCGGGACGGCCAGATCCAGCTTCCCGTCACCGTTGAAGTCGCCTACCGCAACACCTAGGGGGGGAGCCGCCAGGGGGTAGCTTACACCTGTGTCCCTGAAGCTGCCATCCGGCTGGCTGAGCTGAATCGAAACGGAGTTGTTCTGGGAACCCGTCAAAAAGTTCGGAGTGATCGTCACGAAGTCCAGCCAGCCGTCCCCGTTGAGGTCGGCCACCGCCGCGAGCCGCCCACCATTTGCGGCAGCAAAATTCGCACGGCCATACACGTAGACCAGCGGTGAAACAGGGGCTTGCAGCATCGGCCTCGCCATGGCCGTGGGGAAGGAAGATGCAGACGGCGAGGCGAAGCCTAGCTGCGCCACAGCTCTGCCACCGAACCTTGTGGCACGGGCGCCTCTTGTGAAGGAATGTGTCAGGGTTGGAGCGGGAAACAGAATCGCGCCCAAAAGGGCAAGCATGAAAAGGGAAAGCGTGGCGCTTATCCCGGACGTGTGACGACTACGCATGATACTCACAGCGCACCTGCGCCGTCCAAGGGTCGTGCGACATTATACCACCGCAGGCCCGCTGTTGTGGTCTCCATCGCGCCGGAGTTTCATTACGAACTTGAACTCGCACATGGTTGGATGAATCTGTCACTTTGTGCGGGAAGGAGGCCTGGCTCCAAAGGGCCTAAGCCCCCGCCCGCCAAAAAGAACCAGCCGTGACTGATGCGTCTTTCACCTACCAACCAACCCCATTCGATATCTTGTCGCCCCGCTTTAGTCTGCGGGAGCAGGGGGGCAGGCTATGGTCCTTCCCGTCAGGCTGACGGTCTGTTCCCCGCCGGTACCATTGTCGGAAAAGACTAATTGCCCCGTGACATTAATAAGGCAGCCCTGGGGCGCAAAGGTCACTTTGGCCCAGCAACTCTGCCCTTGGGGCAGAGAACTTGTGCATGATGTAGAGTTCAACGAAAACGAGGAATCGCCGGTTACTTCGATAGAGTAAATGGAAAGCGTCCCGGGTCCGTTATTTGTCAGCGTGTCGGTAAGGGTCACCTGCTGGTCGTACTTTGAGGTGAAGTTCAGCCTGGTTGGCGACACGGTTGCGGATGGCGTGGGGGTGCAGTTGAAGAACTGGAAGGAGGCCAGTCGGGTACTCCAATTAGTAGTTCCCGAGTTCCCATAGGCATAGTACTCGTTTGTAATCCAGAAAGTGCAACCGTCGACCGGGTCGACCGCCATGCTCGTGTAATCGCCCCAGCGATTGTACCCGCCTTGGTATCCAAAGCCCGACATAATGTAATCCTCGGGCTCGAGCGTGCCCAAAGGATCGCTAGGAACGCGCCCCGAGTAACGGATCTGCGGGTAGATGCTGGCGCTAGAGGCGCTGTACCCGACTGCGATATCGCCCGACTTGTCCATCGCGATGCTGCCCATCCAACGGTAAGCTGAATCTGGCGCGTACGTGCCTTGCTGATATAGGGTCGGAGTGCTGTTCGGGCTCCTGATCTCATACCAACGCACCCCCACACTGCTTCCCGCAGTTACGGAGTGGTTAGCCACAAGTGCCTCATGGTCGCCGAAGTTTCGGTACGCCAAGCGAGGCATCAGACGGTCGCCCAGAGAGTCGAGTTGTTGGCTCGTTCCATATTGGGGGATGCAAGTTCCATTGATGTAACATGCCTCGGCGAAAGACGCCACAGTGATAGACGTGGGGCCTGTGAAGGTAGAGTTCGAGGGTGTGCCAAAATCCACGTGAAATGTGTAGAGGTCCAGTGCGGAATTCGGTACGAGTTCGACGAAGAAGTTGGGCTCGCCGCTCGGAGGGGCGGTCGTCCCGTCGATGTCCGAAGGCAGGAAGCTGTAATCAGCGTTCGTCCGCTGAAAGCAGATGGGTGTTTGGGTGTTCCCGGCGAGCATGGCGGTACGATTGTATGCGCATACCTGAGCGCCGAGGAACCGGTCAGTGGACGTGTTCCACATGTTATAAGATGCATAGTACCCATCCGGCCAGACCCCGAACTTCGGGGCGTCATTTAGATAGCTGAACGTCTGCTGGTAAAGGTAGAAAGTCCCCGTTGCATCCGAGGTCGTGGACACCGCGATGCATTCCGTTCCCGTGGTAAACGCGCTTGAATAAGAGGCGATGACAGTCACTAGCCAGCGACTAGCCAATGGATCATACAAAACTTCGGGGTCGCTGTAATAGGCGGGTGTTGGGGCGTTGGTCGGCGTACCGCAAACGGTACCATACTGCTGGTAAAGATTTGTCCAAATCTGATAGAGCAGGTTGGGCCCTGCCACGGAGCCGCCCGTGGACTTATTAAAGATCTGGTAGGAGATGTTGACCGTCTCAAAGACCTGCGTGGCGCCCACTGCACTGTTTGGGCTTGGCGGCACCAGGCCGTAAGGGTTGGCGCTGTACGCGATGCCGTCAAAGTTCAGGAGATTTGTAGTTAGGATCAATGGGAGCACCACAGTCTGGATGGATGCGGGGTCGGTGATGCCCTGGGGAGCGGCGCCCACTGGGCCCCTCCGCAGTAAGGGAATCACGTAGGGGGCGCCCTGGCTCGGCGTGGCCTCGGGAGCGGCCGGCAGAGCCGAGAGCGGCTGAGAAATGGCGTGCGGTTCCTCCGGATAGACGATAGGCGTGCTTGACGCATTCTGAGCGTAAACCGGACTTGGTCGAATCCCGAGTTCCAGCATAATGGCCATCGACATTATGCCGAAGACGCACGAGAGGACAATGGATAACTTTCGTGAAATGTTTATGTACATGGTACTGTTACCTCCAAGATTCTCGATCGGTTCCATCGACAAAGTTTGTCGTCTTCTCGGGCCTTTGACAACTACCTTTCCGGGCAGCCTACCCGGCGGGTGGGTACCCACCCGATGGGAGGCGTTCAAGAAACGCTTGGGAAAAACGGTTGCACTTGTTTTCCGATAGAGTTAATGTATGCTTCTACACTAAGGCCTCTGGAGACTGAGGCACCCGTGCTTGGACAGAAAAAAGGGGAGGGGGGACCGATTCCTGTATGCGTTGCGGGTGGGAGCGTGCCTGCCTCGCGGTACATCCTAACTGTCCTTCGCCGTAGCGGAATCATTGAGGCGTTCAGCCTGGAAGAGGCCTCTCAAGGGCAAAGCGTTCCGGCCCCATCCGAATTGGTCCTGGTGATTGACCAACGGTCAGCTCCGCCTCCCCTTGAGCACTTCCTGCACACCTTGAGGTCGCGCTTCCCCGCCGGCAGGGTGCTGATCGTAGGCGACGAATCGTCGGGCGAGGAGCTGTGCCACCTACTCCGCATTGGTATGCGGGGATTTGTGACATACGGCGAGCTCGGCGGCACGCTCTGCCGGGCAGTCGAGGCGGTATGGGAAGGGGGGCTTTGGGTGACTCGAAAGGTCTTCGGGCTGTTTGTCGAGTCCGTTTCACGGCGGTCTCAGAAGAGCGGAGGCAGCCGCGACATTTTCACTCCGCAAGAGAAGATGGTGCTCGAATCGCTGGGAAGGGATTTGTGTAACAAAGAAATCTCCAGGGCGCTTGACGTGAGCGAGGACACTGTCAAATTTCATTTGAGGAATATTTTCACCAAACTGGGCGTGCATGACAGGCACGCAGCGGTCGAGTCGGCAAAACGAAGTCTGGCGCGGGAAACGCCGCACGAGCAGGGCGAAGCCAAAATTCCGCATTAATAATACTTACGGGTAGCGAGTCCGGACCCCCAAAGCACACCAGCGGAAACCAGTTAGCCGGTTCGCCCCTCGTGAGATGTAGGTTCATGCCAGCAACAGTGGCAGAAACATAGCATTTTGCCGGCAATAGTGACACGAGTTGTGACGAATTGGGGCATTCAATTCCGTAACCCCTCTGGTGTCAGTAGGCGGAGCTTCATTTATTGTGACATCCCACAAGACGCAAGGCTCGGGGCGCTGGGTATCAGAGTCATATGTGATGGGATCGCCTTCGAAATGCCGGTCATTCCCGCGAAAGCGGGAATGCAGTCCGTTGCCACCGTATCTGTGATGGTTTGCGGAATGGATTCCCGCTTTCGCGGGAATGACTTCGACGTATAACTCCCGTGTCGCGCAAGTAGGATGACTGCCGCCGGGCGCCCCGTTTTTACATTCCGTCAGCGTAGGGGTAGGGTTGTCTCAGACACAGGAGCTTCGGATGCGGGCGGTAGTGATGAGTCTTTTGGTTCTGGGGTTGGCAGGCTTCGCCGCCTGCAACCGGTTGAGCGGGGTTCATTCCAAAGCGGCGGTTCAGGAGGCGATCGAGGAACACCTGAAGCAGCGCCCGAACGTCGTTCTCCAGAACATGACCGTGGAGGTTGGCGAGGTTGCGTTCAGTGGGGACACTGCCGAGGCCCAAGTGAAGTTCCGCAGCAAGCAAGCACCCAACATGGCGGTTGGCGTACAGTACAAGCTGCGCAGAGCGGGCAATGGATGGAAGGTGGAATCCACTTCGACCACCAGCATGCCCGGAACAACTCCGCATGGGGACAGCGCAGGTCCCACCCCATCCCCGTCCACAAACCCCACTGACATAGGTCCCCAGCCGAGCCACTGAGGAGCGGGAGTCAGGAGAAGAGTAAGGAGAAGAATTATGAATAGTGAATGGTGAATGGTGAATTGGGGATGCAAAACTTGCTTTGCGCGCCGCGCCCAGGGCCTCTGACCGCTGCACTTCTTCAATTCACAATTCAGAATTCACAATTCAGAATTGCCGCCAGCCCCTCAATTCCCGGCATGACGGAACTCCGCCCAGCCCTTGCGCGGCTTCTACTGCCCTGACAATAGCTTCCGCGGTCGCCTCCGCCGCCGCCGTCCCGAGGCTGTTCAAGTCAGCCCGCTTTCTGCCCAGCGAAAGAGCAAAGACCAGATCGCCGTCCAATTGGGTGTGAACGGGGTGAATGGCGCGCGCCATTCCATCGTGAGCCATCTGCGCAACCTTCGTTGTCTGGACTTTGTCCAGCTCGGCATTGGTCATGACGACGACCAACGTCGTGTGGGTAGCTCCAAAGCCTTTGGGCACTTCCCCCTTGAACATGCTTTCCACAGTGACCGCGAATTCAGGTGATTCAGGAGACACCCGCGCTCCGGCAATCACTCGACCCGTCCTGGGATCGACTACATCGCCAAAGGCATTCACCACCGCAAGCGCCTGCACGCGTACCCCGCCAGGCAACCCGCGACTCCCGAACCCCAAGCCACCCTTGGTGGCCTGACCAATCCCATAGAGTTTTCCAACCGTCGCCCCAGTCCCTGCCCCCACCGACCCTTCAACAACTTTCTCGGTTGCATTCCGGCAGGCTCGAAGTGCCATGCTCCGGTTTGGTCGAGCCTTTGACGAGCCCAAGTGGAGGTCGAAGATGACCGCCCCGGGAACGATGGGCACCCGGACTTTCCCGGCAGGGAATCCGACGCCGCGTGATTCCAAATACTCCATAACCCCTGCGGCAGCGTCCAGGCCGAAGGCGCTCCCTCCGCTCAAGAAGATCGCGTGCACGCGCTCCACCACATGACCGGGAAGGCAGGGAGCCAAATCGCGCGTTCCTGCAGCGGAACCCCGCACATCCACTCCGCAGACCGCGCCCCCTTCGCAGAGGACAACTGTGCATCCCGTCAGCCCTTTGAAGTCACTCGCGTGACCGATGCGGACGCCTGGAATCGTCTTGCGTGTTTCCGTTTCCTTGAATCTGACCATCCTGACATTCTATACCTGGTAATTGGATGCCATTGTCACGATAATCTTCTTGTCCAACACGTAGTTTCCATTGGAGACACAGAATGAAGACTCTCTTCCTCGCGATCAGATCTGTCATCTACATGAGCGGTTTTTTGCTTCTCTTTGGCTGTATTGCCCTGCGGGTGCGAGCCTTTGACCAGAGTTTTGGCGCCCCCTTACCTGCTGCGACCGAAATCCCCGGCGCTATCCTGGGGGTCGTCGGAGCAATTCTCGTGCTTGCGTGCGCGGGTGTTTTCATTTCGCGAGGACGAGGAACACCCGCTATTTTTGATGCTCCGCGAGCATTCGTCGCCATCGGCCCCTACAAGTACGTTCGCAACCCAATGTATATCGGGGGGCTGATGCTCCTCGTCGGCTTCGGTCTCTACGAGCGTTCGATTTCGATTCTGTTGCTTGCTTTGCTACTGTTTCCTCTCGTCCATCTGTTCGTTCTCTCCTACGAAGAACCTGCCCTGGCACGGAAATTTGGGAGTTCTTACCAGGAGTACCGTAGAGCCGTGCGCAGGTGGATTCCGCGGCTGACGCGTTCGTGATGCTATTCCCAAGCTTGACTGAAAGCCGCCCTCGGGACCAGAATTACTCGCGCGTTCATAAGGCCAGAAACGGAGAGCCGATGAAACTACTTTCTACCAACGCCTGCATGTGGAACGCCCGACGAGCAGGGACAGCCATCCCCGCATTCAACATCCCGTTTCTGCCCATGATGGAGCCGGTCGTCGAGGCCCTGCAAGATACCGATTGTTTCGGTCTGATAGCCGTGGCGCGGCCAGAGTGGATGAAATTCGAAGCTCGAAGCGTTCGAGCCATCTATCAGGAGTACCAGCGGGTAAAGGACGAACGATTTACGCGCTTGCACTTGGATCATGTCCCCGTAATCGACGAAGACAATCTGAGTGTGGACTACGAGGCGGTAATCCAGGAAGCCGTCCAACTCGGGTATCAGTCGGTGATGGTGGACGGCTCGCGTCTCCCTTTGGATGAGAATATCCAAGCAACGAAGAAGATCGCTCGCCTCGCGCACGCCGCAGGAATTGCGCTGGAAGGCGAATTGGGCGCCGTGTTTGGTCACGAGGCTGGTCCGCTTCCTCCTTACGAGGAACTCTTCACAAGCGGGAAGGGCTTCACGGCCGCAGAGGACGCGCGGCGGTTCGTTCAGGAAACAGGAGTCGACTGGCTGTCGGTGGCGGTGGGGAATGTGCACGGGGCCATTGCGGAGGTCACGCGGCACAATAAAAAGGTTGAGGCAAGACTGAATATTGAGCACTTGCAGCGTATTTACGAAGCGGTTCAAATTCCTCTGGTTCTGCACGGTGGGAGTGGGATCAAGAAAAAGTACATTCAGGAAGCCATCCATGGGGGAATCGCCAAGATCAACATCGCCACCGCAATCCGCCAGCCTTATGAGGTAGCTCTCAAAGAATCGCTGGAGGCTGCCAAGAAGGCGGCGTACGACGCCGCGGTGCAAGTGCTGACTGAAGAA
>Ga0187880_1002871_pt1 | contig 13297 bp, 12 predicted proteins | sample June2016WEW_19_4_FD_132998 | JGI IMG/M metagenome (GOLD analysis project Ga0187880, IMG submission 132998) | Peatland microbial communities from SPRUCE experiment site at the Marcell Experimental Forest, Minnesota, USA - June2016WEW_19_40 | ecosystem: Environmental > Terrestrial > Soil >...
GGACGACTTTGTTGAGCACGAGACTGGGCCGGGCCTCGAATCAACCAAGGCTGGCACCAAGCAACTGTTCGCCATGATGAAGGCCGGTTTCCCCGATCTGCGATTCGACGCCGAAGACATCCTCGAGAGCGGGGACAAGGTCGTGGCTCGGTCCCGCGTAACGGGGACCAACAAGGGCGAGTTCATGGGCATCCCCGCCAGCGGAAAGAGCATCGACATTCAGGCCATTGACATCCTCCGCTTTGGCGCCGACGGATTGGCGCACGAGCATTGGGGCGTCATGGACATCATGTCGATGATGCAGCAAATAGGCGCCGTACCCCAAGGCCCGCCTGCCTAGTGCTGGAAGGACCCCGACGTTCGCTCACCGGCATATTCGCTGACAGCGTTCCATCAGGTTCCTTCCGGAGCCCGCAGATCGGCCCAATTTCAAGCGCGAGTTCCCGCGTCGCTCCGTGCGCTCTGGCAGTAGGGAAGGACGGCTCGGCGTACGCTCGGATCGCCGAGTATGGCGCTTGGTTCCCGCTACCTGGAACCGCGAGGTGGAGGTCGTTATGGCGCGCCACCGTTTCGATGGTCGGGCGATCCGCGGTTGACGCTGGCCTTGACCTTCGTCTAGCGGTCCTGCGTCGAGAGGCTTGCCGGCGACCGTTGAACTGCCCCAGCGGGTTTGCGATCCCCTAGCAATTGACACACCAGAAAGTGCTTGGCGCTCGCCGTTCAGGCGACGTGCTATCTCGGGTCGCTGAGCAGCCCAGTCCAAGACGATCACAGGAGCGATGCTGGACTAGGTTGCGCGCGGATGGAGTTAGCAGGTGGGAAGCGATTCCACAGCCAATCAGGAGGTCCGGTGATGCGGCGTCTGGGTTGTCTATCCCTCATTGTCGTGCTCACTGCTGGGCTTGTCGCCATGGCAGTCGGACCCGCGGGAGCCACCCATGGCAGCTTGTCGACCCGAGGCCACCCCGCCGCAGCGCCTGCGTACCCGACCAGCATGGCGGCTCTCGGCGACTCGATCACCCAGGCCTACGACTCTTTGGGCAGGAGGCAAAAACTCACCTCGGAGCCGCAGTACTCATGGGCGACCGGATACGCGAGCTCTATTGTCGACAGCCAGTACCTGCGCCTGCTTGCTGTCGACCCAGCCATCAAGGGCAAGGAGTACAACGATTCAGTCGTGGGGGCCAGGGTCGGCGGGCTCTTGGCGCAGGTGAAGCTTGCAATCGGGCAGAGCGCCCAATACGTGGTGATTCTCATCGGGGCGGACAATGTCTGTACCGAGACGATCGCTGGAATGATTCCCGTGTCGACCTTCGCCGAGATCTTCAGGACCGACCTGGCGACACTGATGAAGTACCTCCCGGATGCCCGCGTCTTCGTGTCCTCGATCCCGAATCTCTTCCAGCTGTGGTCGATCGTCCACGACAACCCCAGCGCCGAGGGCATCTGGTCCTTCGGTATCTGTCAGTCGATGTTCGCGGCGACGAACACCCCTGCTGACAGAGCGTTAGTGCTCAAGCGCGAAGAGGCGGACAACAGCGCGCTTGCGACGGCCTGCAAAAGCTACGCGCGCTGTCGTTGGGACAACCTCGCCGTGTTCAACGCGAAGTTCACGCCGAACGAAGTAAACAACTTCGACTACTTCCACCCTTCCCTCATCGGTCAGAGTCGCCTGGCATCGATCACCTGGACGGCCTCCTGGTGGCCGAACGCGAAGTAACGCTGTCGGTTCTTGTCAGACGGCCTCTTTCCCGCCACGTGGGCGACCGTCGTGGCCAACCACGGAACACGAGGCCGGACGCACAATCGACCGCCCTCCACTCACACCGTGCCCCGCTTGAGGACCCGACCCACCCGGGATCTCGGGCGTCCCCCTTTCGGCCACGAGGCGGCTCTTGTCCACCTAATGCGCGCCATGAGCTCGAGCGGTTCGACACTGATGACGCCCTTCGTGTCCGTAGGTCCCTCTCAGCGCTCGCACGAGCTGACCGAGGATCGCGAGCGCCCGCACAGTTGTGGGCGGGTCCCTACAGATTGGCCGAATATTTGCGCGGGCTCTCAATACCCGGGGTGCAACCTGACCGACGTTCTGTCTCGGCGCGATCCACCTTGTCCAATCACCTGTGCTGCTCAGTGCGCCGTTTTCGCGAACGCTCGCTCGAGCCGTGAACCAGGTCACGGAGCACGCCCTGAGGCGCAAGGGACACGTGATGATTGCCTTGCGCCTCAAGTCCTGGCGCCTACCCGGAGCGCCTGTCGAGCCCAGCCCGATCGGGTGTTACGGTCGCGCGAGACGGCCCTCGGGAAGCTGAGCCTCTGCCCATCCAGGCATGCCGGCGGACGATGACAAAAGTCATACGCGAGTTGTGAGCGATCTGACTACAACTCAGCCCGACTGGCGATCACCATGACAGCCTTGATCACTTTCATCGTCGAGACCGCCGGCGCGGATACGGTCGGCGCAAGGCGGTGCACGTCGATCCGGACAACAACCTGATCAGGATTGTGTCGCCCCTCAACGGGGCTAACTGACACGCGATGGAATCACTAGCCGCCGAAGACCGCTTTCGGTAGATCGACTCAGGCGCGTCTGAGTGAGAGCGCCAGTCTGGGAACGGCGAACGATAGAAGAAAGATCGGCAGCGGCCTCTTTCCGCTGCATCGGAAGGCGACGGTCTCACCCTCGGCGGCGTCAAAGGTCTTCGTTCCGCTCAAGTTCCGGCCGTTGCGGACTTGTACGGTGTGACGTCCCGGCTCGACGGGCTTCTCGAACGTTTCGTTCAACTCGAGCGACCCGACACGCTCACCGTCGACCACCACATCGAACGCGCCGCGACGGACCTCCACTCCGATTGCTCTGTGCGTCACTTGGAGCGTTGCCGACACCCAGGTCTCCTTTCGCTTTGAACAGCTGGATCCTGCAATTGGCGAAACCTCAACTCCGCGTCCCGGACAGTGGGTGTCATTGGATCGGAGTGCCTGGCCCGCTTGTCAAGGGCTCATAACCCGAAGAGCGGCGCGACGATGTGCTGTGGCTTTCGGACATACCAAAGCCGACTATTCCCGTGCAAGTGAAATGGCGAGGTCTGGCTTCAGTGCAGACGCGACCCAGCGCGGCCACATCATCGCCCCATGGCAGCGGAAGGAAGCGACACTCTCGTCGCGCACGTCGAAGGAGTGCGGTCGGCTCCGATACCGGCCCACCCGGAGCTGCACGGTGTGGTGGCCGGGTTCGATCGAGACCTCCTTCGTCTCGTGCCACTCGATCGATCCCACGCGTACATCGTCGACCTCGATATCGAACGTGCCGCGACGAAGCTCCATGCCGAAGCCCTCTCGCGACAACTTGAGGGTTGCCGACACGTCTTTGCTCCCTTCTCTCTATCGATCCCATCCGGGTCTTCAATTCTGACTCCCGGTGACGAGCCGTTCCGCGTCGAACATCGCGGCGACCGCGCGCCATCCGAGAACATCGACGATCAGTAGCGCGCCCGCGAGCCCGAGCGCCAACCCGAGCGTCGGCGTGATCACGTTGAAGGACATCAACGCGACGATGCCGAGCGGGGGAAGGCTGGCGAGCGTGCCGAGCTGCTGGGCGGCGCGCACGTCGGCCGAGCGTGCGGAAATGGCGATGCCGACCCAGATCGACCAACCCGCGAGAAGCGGCGTGAAGAGCAGCTGGACGAGCAGGTGGTTGCGCTCGAACACGGCGGATGCCACGTCGGGATGGGCGAAGAGCGCCACGATGCCTAGAAAGATGCCGAAGATCACATACGCGACCGCAAGGGTGGGAAGGAGCGCGGCCAGGGCCTTGCCAACGAGGAACTCCTCGCGCCCCATAGGGGTGGTAAGGATCGGCTCGAGTGTGCCCTGCTCGCGTTCGCCGACGACGGAATAGGCCGCGAGGACCGATGGCACGATCGCCGGGATGATGAGCATGTACATCAAAAGAAGCCCGATGCGGGCATCGAACTTGGAGCTGGTGACTGGGACGCTGATGAGGAGAAGCTCGACCACCGGGATGATGAGGAAGAGAAGCGGCAGCAGTCCCATGGTGGCGAGGACGAAGCGGTTGCGGCGGTAGTCGCGCAACTCCTTCTGCACGATCCCCACGACTCTGGCCCAGCTAAAGCTCATCGCCGCGTCGCCTCCACGTCTTGGTCGACAAGCTCCAGGTAGACGTCTTCGAGGGAGTGGTGGGATTCCGTGATCGAGCAGATGTCCGCGCCGGCTCGCACGAGGGCGCGGGCGACTTCGGGCGCGACAGCGTCGGGGTCCGACACGGTCAACAGGTAGGAGGAGGTCGGCTGCGCCTCCCAGCCCTCGAGCCCGGGAACTCCGGCGAGCACGGAAGCTGGATCGGCGAGCTCGGCGCGCAGGCGGACCTCGAGGCTCCTCGTGAACAGCTGGGAGCGCAGCTCGTCGGGGCGGCCGACCAGACGCATCGTCGTGTTCAGGATTGCGACGCGGTCACAGAGCCGCTCAGCCTCCTCGAGGCGATGGGTGGTCAGGAAGATGGTCACGCCGCGGACCCTGAGCGCGGTGATGAGCTCGTGGACCTCTTTGCTGGCGACCGGGTCGAGCCCGGACGTGGGCTCGTCCAAGAACAGCACCGCCGGATCGCTGAGCAGCGCCCTGGCCAGGGCCGCCCGCTGACGGAGGCCCTTGGACAAAGAGCGGCAGAGATCGTTGGCCCGGTCGGTCAGGTTGACGGCCTTGAGCGCCCGCTCGATGCGCTCCTGCCGGTCGGCCAGCCGGTAGAGACGGGCGAAGCACTCGAGGTTCTCGGCGACGGTGAGGCGTAAATACAAGCCGGGGGACTCCGGCATGATCGAGATCCGGGACCGGATGGTCTGCCTGTTCTCGGCGTGCAATTCGATGCCGGCGACCGTCGCCGAGCCCGACGTCGGGGCAAGCAGCGTGCCGAGGGTGCGCACCATCGTCGTCTTTCCGGCACCGTTCGGGCCGAGGAAGCCGAAGACCTCGCCGTGGCCGACTTCGAAGGAGACATCCTCGTACGCGACGCGCTCGCCGAACCGCTTGGTCAGATGCTCGACTAGGAGCGCGGCATCAGGCTTCGCGCCGTCATGGCTAAGACGGCGCTGGCTGCTGTCGAGTTCCGAGGTCATGCGCCGGAGCGCACGTCAGCAGACACCCGGACCAGTCGCCCGCTCGCAGAGTCCTCTCCCACGGTCTGGAAGCTAGCACGCGTTCTGACCATCCGTACTAACCTCAGTCTTAATGGTCAGCCAACTTAGATTCTGATCATGAAACAGGCGCCGACGGGACCTAAGGAGCGGACGTTCACCGAGAACGCTCGGCGCCAGCAGATCGTCGCCGCCGCGATCGACACCATCGCCGAGGTCGGCTTCGCGCAGGCATCCCTCGCTCGCATCGCGGAGAGGATCGGTGTCAGCAAGGGTGTGATCAGCTATCACTTCGCTGGCAAAGACGACCTCATCAGGCAGGTTGTGATCGACATCATCGAGGCCGCTCGGGCCTACATGATCCCGCGTGTCTTCGCCGAGTCGACTGGACCGGCAAGGCTTCGGGCGTACATCGAGTCGAACCTCGCATTCATGCGAGAGCACCGGAACTCCATGGTGGCCATCGTCGACATCGCACGGAACGGTCGTGTGATGGCCGACGGTCCTCGGCGAGTCGACGGTCGAGATGCCGACGTTGCAGTCCACATCCTCGAAGACGAGCTCGCGCGACTCCAGGCTGAAGGGGAGCTCCGTAGCGACTTCGACCCAGGGGTGATGGCCGTCGCGATCCGAGCAGCCATCGATTCGGTGCCCCATCGACTTGTCCGTGAGCCGGATCTCGACGTCGACCATTACGCGCGAGAGATCGTCACCATCTTTGACCTGGCGACGCGCATCGATCCAGGCGATCTCGATTCGAGAGGCACGGTCCCGACCTAACTGAACAATGTTCGACTTTCGCGGCCGCAAAGGTGTCCGCGTCCCAGAAGAGATGGCAGTGACGGTCGTAGGTGAATGCCACGCTCCAACGGCCGGAGTACTCACTGCATGAAGTCCCCACCGCGATGGCCTCGCAAGCCATCCATGAAGCGCCGGCGAGTGACCGCCGCGCACAGAACGCGCGAGCCGAACGCTGTACGTCCAGCGAAGTCCTGCCGTCCAGATCGACGTTCTCGAGTCCCGGAACAGGAGCGCCGATCGCTGAATAGGGCGCGATAGTTGAGTCCACAACCGAATCACACGAGCGGATTTTGGGGGTGCAGCGGAGCAGGTCCCGCTCGCGAGGCGGAGTCCAGGGCTGGCGACCCCAGAAGCCCTGGGAGAGACTTCTGAACATGTACGAGACCCCGAGCGACATCGCATCGCTCCAAGAGCTACTCGACCGGAGCGCGGCTGGCGCTGGAAAACACCTTCGGAGCATCCTCACACCTGAGCGGAGTCTGACAGCCCACCAGGTCTGTTCGAAATTGACCGGCATGTCGCTGCTTGCACTCGCCACCGTCACTGCGGACGGCCGCCCGCTGGTGGGTCCGGTGGACGGGATCTTCTACCGCGGCGCCTTCCATTTTGGCTCTTCACCCGACTCTGTCAGGTTTCGCCACATACGTCGGCGGCCGCACGTCAGCGCCACCCACCTGCCGGGCGAGGAGTTTGCTGTCACGGTTCATGGACGCGCCGTGCCTGTCGATGTCCGAAGCAGCGAGCAAGCTGGCTTCCGCCAGTCCCTGCTCAGCGTGTATGTGCCTCGGTACGGCCCCGAATGGGAGACCTTCCTCGACTCAGGGCCGGTCTACGCGCGCATTGAGGCTGACCGGATGTTCACCTTCCACAACGGAGCTGCGACCTGAGTGAATGACTCGGCGTCATCGCGATCGGCGGTTGCCAGGGGCAGTCCACATCAACCGATCTGCCGCGCCGTCTCCGCAGAGGACGGCTTCCCCGAGGCACGCCGAACGGTTACGGGCGCGGTGGTCGCTCAGCGCCGAGCGCCGAGTCGGAGCGGCACCGCTACGAGCTACTGGTCGTCATTCCGCGTCGTGCGATGTTCGTTGGGCGGTCTCTGCCGTTCGGGGCTGAGGGCTGCGAGACTTGGGGGGTGAGCCCGAAGGAAGAAGAGAAGCGACTAACCCGCTGGGCGAAAGAGGAGCTTCCCCTCTTCGGGGTTGTGGGTCTGCGCCGTGTGCGGGGCGGGAGCCAGACCGGTATGGGATCGACGCTGGTCCGAAAAGGCGAGAACCCGCCGACGACCGTCGTGATGTCCCGGCAGGTGAGGTTCCTTGCTCATGACGGCGCGTCCATTTCGGTTACTTCGCACCGTGCCGACGATGATCAGCGGTACGGGAGCACCCGCTCGTGGGCGCCTATCAACCCGTACCTTTCCACCCAACGCGAAAGAGCCACCGCAGCGACTTGGGATAGATCGGTTCCTGGTCTCCCGAAGGACCTCGAGTGGTCCAACATCACGGTCGTTGTTGACAACAAGGAGTCGCCGTTCGAGGTCACCGAGCTGGGGGAAGGCTTGTGGGTGGCCGTCGGGCGAGTCCCGGGGAAGACGATAAGCATCGATAGCCGTGGCGTGCCGTTGAGCGAGGTCAGGCTCCAACGGCTAGTGGACGACCGGATTCCGCCGCCGCCTCGACCTGATCTAGGTGAGCGCGGCGATGCAGTGCTGGATGTCCTCGATCGCCGCTTCGAGCGGATTCCGTTCCATCGGATCCGCCGATCGGCTGACTACTGGGCGCTCCTCGATGTGGAGGCGGAACATGTGGGCAAGCTTGCACGCGAGCACCACCTCTCAGGACAGGATGCCCAGGCCCTTCACCAGTATTGGAATGGGCGCATCGAAGCCCATCTGGCCGAAGCACTGGAGCGCCTGCAACGCTCGCGCATGCTGAAGATGCGCAAGTCCCGAGTAGCCAAGCGCCTCGGACACGGGTTCCTCTTCCAACTCTGGTTCAACACTTTGGGTCCCGGAGCTAGAACGTGGTTTGGCAATCGTCACGCAGGCATCCGGCGTCACACATTCCGGATCAGGTGGCGCCCCTGAGAGCCACCTTCGTCCACGACCAGGACGCCAGAACGTTCACTAAGTGAACGCTCACCCCATGCATCGCCAGAGCACATCGATCGACTGTTCCGGAGCGGTCGACCCATCAACGAAGCGGACGACCGAGCGCTCCACGCTTGCCTTACCCGATTCCATCAGTCGCTCAGCTATCAACCGGCCAGTCGCTTCTTGATGTTCCAATGCGAGGATCTAGCCATCTTTGCCGGAGTCGCCGTCGTCTTGAGCGGCTTCTGCATCTGGTGGATCAGCCGCCGATTTGCGTGAACGTTCAGGAGGGTCGGTGGTCTCCGCCGCGGATCGATTGCTGCGTGGCTGGGCCTGATTGTCTCGTCGTTCCCCCTCATCGAGCGGATCACGGGGCCCGACGCCGCCCGCAGTGAGTGACCTTGGGACGACAGTCTCAACGTCGCTTATCAGTGATCACAGGTCAGCGCGGAAGCGCGCTCGGGGCTGGGATGGCACCTACGGGTTTGCTCGCTCAGATTCCCTGTCACAAAATCACGGCCTGCGGTGCTTACGAATTGATGGGGACCGTATTGACCTTGTCGCCTAACGCGAGGGGTGGAGCTCTGCCAGCATCGACCGGCTTTGAGGAGTTCTTCCGGACGGAGTATCCGCTGCTAGTGCGCATCGCCTACGGCATCGTTCGCGACCCCCACCTCGCAGAGGACGTCGCCCAGGACGTTCTCATCGCAGCCCAGCAGCGATTTCCAGAGCCCCTCGGATCCGACCACGCGCAAGCCTGGGTCAAGGTTGCGACGACCCATGCGAGCTTGAACGCCGTCCGCAGCCGCCGTCGCCGTCAGGTTCGCCAAGAGCGCGCCCCGCAGGCAACGGCGGCGATCGGCCCGGAGGAGCTCGCCATCGCGAACGAAGAAGGTCGTGAGGTACTGACGGCGCTCGCCCGCATGCCGAGACACGCCGCGACGGTTCTCGTGCTTCGCCACAGCGGGCTCAGCTACGCCGAAATCGCCGAGGCGATGGAGGTCCATATCGGACAGATCGGGACGATGTTGCGGCGCGCCGAGGCCAGATTTCGTAAGGAGGTTGATCATGCGACACGTTCCTGAGGGCACGCTTCGTCGGCTCATCGACGAGCCGTTCGCCGTCGCCGACCGCGACGCTCGACACGTCGAGGGATGCGAGCGTTGCCGGGCGCGATCGCAGCGGATCGCCGAGGACGCCGCGACGGTGGAGCGATTTTTCGACGTGCCGGTGACCGCCGACTCCGATGCGGGGCTTGCCCGCTCTCGAGCGTCGCTCATCGAGAGGCCTTCGCGCCGGAGGACATGGCGCGTCGGACCGCGTCGCAGCTGGCGATTCATGGGTGCCTCGCTCAGCACCGGCGCTTCGCTCGCCGCGGTCGGCGTCGTGATCGTCGGTGTCGCCGCCGCTGCGACGCTCACCACCGTCTTCGCGCCGACCCAGGTCGCCAGGGTGCCTGTGAGCCAGGCCGACGTGCAAGAGCTCACCCAATTGATGGGGCTCAACACGACGACCTCGTTCGACGGATTCAGGAGTCCGTCAGGATCAGAGACGCTGCCCTTCGGCGTGCTGAGCTGGACGTCGTTGGGGGGCGCCGGGCAGGTGGCGTCCCTCGCGGACGCCGAGGCGGCGACCGGGCTCGCGGTGACGCTTCCGACGACGCTCCCGAACGGCGTGAGTGGGATCGATCGCTACGCGATCATGCCGAAGGTCACTGCGACGATCGCCTTCGGCGCCAGCGCAGGATCTGGCCTCTCGGGCAGTTCGCTCGTGGTGAGTCTCGGCCCAGCAGTCGCAGTGTCCTACAGCGGCGCGACGACGATCGATGACATCGGACCGCTCGCGATCCTGACCGTGGCGCAACCGATTGTGACCTCGACCGGCGCGACGACGAGTCAGATCGAGAACTTCTTGCTGTCCCAGCCGGGCGTGCCGGCCGATGTCGCCGCGGAGATCCGCCTGCTCGGGAACCTGCAGACGACCTTGCCGATCCCGACACCACCGGGAGCTAGCTCGGAGTCGACCGAGATCGACGGGTCACCGGCAGTGGTGCTGTTCGATAATTCCAAGGCGGCCTCTGGAGCGATCTGGGAGGCCCACAACGGCGTTGTCCATGCCGTGGCCGGCCTACTCGACAAGGAGGACGTTCTGAGTGTCGCTCAACAGATCGGCTGAGCCAATCAGCGAGGACGCGGCGCTAGCCAACGACTACCTGGCGGACACATCGCGTGGGGATCCGCGCGTCTCGCCAGCCGTGCTCACGATCGAGCTTCGTAAGGAGTTCCGCACCACGACGGCACTGGGCGGCCTGTCGATGACGGTCGGCCGCGGTGAGGTTTTCGGGTTCCTCGGGCCGAACGGGGCAGGGAAGACCACGGCCGTCAAGCTCCTGCTCGGTCTCGTTCGGCCCTCCGGCGGCGAGGCGATGGTGCTCGGTGCTCCGGCGGGTGATCGGGAGACGAGGCGGCGGATCGGCTACCTCCCGGAGCTCTTCCGGTTCCAGAGCTGGCTGACAGCGTCTGAGGTGCTGATGCTGCACTGTCGCTTGATCCAGCTCCCACGCGGCCGAGCTATGAGCGCAATCGACGAGGTCCTCGAGACGGTCGGCCTCGCCGAGCGCCGCGGCGACAAGGTCGGCACGTTCTCCAAAGGCATGCAGCAGCGCCTCGGGCTTGGCGTCGCGCTCGTCGGTGATCCGGATCTCGTCATCTTGGACGAGCCCACGAGCGCCCTCGACCCAGTTGGTCGCCACGACGTGCGCGGGATCATCCGCCGGGTCCGGGACCGGGGGGCCACAGTCTTTTTGAACACGCACCTTCTCGAGGAGGCTGAGCACGTCTGCGATCGGGTCTGCGTGATCGATCGGGGACGTACGATCGCTACCGGCGCGCTCGTGGACCTCCTCGGTCGCACCTCGAGCGTGCGGCTCAAGGTGGTGGGATTGAGCGATGTCGACCTCGCGGTGATCGCCAAGTTCGGCGACGTCGCGCGAGATGGCGAGTGGTTGACCGTGGCCCGGATACAGGCTGATGAGATCCCTGCGCTCGTCGCCGCGGTCGTGAGCGCCGGTGGCCGAATCGGGGCTGTCATCCCGGAGCAGCAGACCCTCGAAGAGCGCTTCCTCGAGCTGCTCGGCAAGTCATGAACCCCGTCGTAACGATCGCGTTGCTCACCCTACGTGAGGCGGTCAGACGGCGGCTCGTCGCGGCGTGTGCGGCTATCACCATCGGGCTCGTCGCGCTCAGCGCGTGGGGATTCGATCGTCTCAGCCACAACGCCAGCATCACCTCGGGAGAGGTCGGCGTAGCGATCCCCCAGGCACTCATCTTGTTCATGTTCATGTTCAGCTTCGTCGTCGCATTGAGCGCTTCGGCGATGGCGTCGCCCGCCATCTCGGCAGAGGCCGAATCGGGCGTCCTGCTCTCAATCCTCGCGAGACCTGTAAGACGGAGCGAGGTCCTGCTCGGTAAATGGTTGGGTCTCGCGACTGTCCTCCTCGCCTACTCGGCAGTGGTCTCCGGTCTCGAGGTCGGCGTCGTCGACTGGGTCGGCGGGTTCGTTCCGCCTAACCCCGTGCTCGTCGCCCTTTACCTCTTCGCCGAGGGCGCCATCCTCCTCACGCTCACGTTGCTGCTCAGCACGCGGCTGTCGGCCATCGCGACCGGTGTCGTCGCGATCGCGCTGTTCGGGGCAGCATGGTTGGCAGGGGTCGTCGGATCGCTCGGCACCGCGTTCAAGATCTCCTCGCTCACGACCATCGGCGACGTCGCGCGCTACATCCTTCCGACCGACGGCCTCTGGCGTGGCGCGATCTACTACCTGGAGCCACAGTCCTTTGTTGTGCAGCGCCTCACAAATTCGCCCGACAGCGGCAATCCGTTCTTCGCACAGGCGCCGCCAACGTGGACGTACTTGGTCTGGGTCGGTGTCTGGTTTCTCGCGGTGCTCGCTGCGGGGATCGTCAGCTTTGACCGTCGCGAGCTGTGATGTGCCAACAACCAGGGCTCTAGTGCGCGTGTGGACACGGTCACGTTCGTAGGCGCTCAGCGCGCTCATGACGGCGTCCATTCGCGGACTGAATCCGCCCTGTGATCGCTAGGACAACGATCGACGATCCGCCGGCTACAACGGACCCTAACGGCGATGACGCCATTACTTCCTGACGGGGAATCACGCAGCCTTCGTCGATAATTACCGGATCGCTCCCGTATCGGGTTCAAACGTAAATCATTCACTGCTTGCACGAACGGACACGGAAACTGGCCGCTGACGCGAAGATTCTGGACTTGTGGGTGCCGAGAATGCCGTCCATGAGCTGAGAGGTGGACTTTGACGGAAGGGTCCTACCCTGGCGAGCATCCGGGGATGGCCCTCTCATTCCTGTACCGGGCGCTGGTTCGCATCCTCCAGCTGGTCCGGCTCTCGTGCCGCACGGACACTGATCTCGCGATTGAGGTGGTCATCCTGCGCCACGAGGTGGCGATTCTCCGACGCCAGGTCCACCGTCCGGCGCTGCAGCCAGCCGACCGGGCCGTGCTGGCCGCGCTATGGCGTCAGCTCCCTCGCCTTCACCAGGGTCGGTTCTTCGTCCAACCTGCAACCTTGCTTCGTTGGCACCGTGACCTCGTCGCCAAGCGATGGACCTACCCACATGGGCGACCAGGCCGACCAACAATCCCCGTAGGAACCACTGCGCTCATCCTCCAGCTGGCAAAGGAGAACACCGCCTGGGGATACCGGCGGATCCAGGGCGAACTCGCCACCATGGGCATCCCGATCGCCGCGTCGAGCGTCTGGGAAATCCTGAAGCGCCACGACATCGAGCCCTCACCGCGACGGTCAGGGCCCAGCTGGTCGGAGTTCCTCGCCGCTCAGGCGAAGGGCCTGATCGCTTGCGACTTCTTCAGCGTCGACACCGTGCTACTCCGCCGGATCTACGTGCTTTTCTTCATCCACCACGACACCCGGACTATCCGGATTGCTGGCGTGACGGCTCATCCGGTCAGCGACTGGGTGACCCAGCAGGCCCGCAGCCTCTGTATGGAGCTCGCTGATCAGGCGAACGTGGTGAAGTTCCTGATCCGTGACCGAGACACGAAGTTCAGCGGATCCTTTGATGCCGTGCTTGCCGCAGAAGACATCGGGATCATCAAGACCCCGGTCCGGGCACCACGGGCGAAGGGTTTGGCTTCACACTGCACCTCCTGGGGTTGGTTGGGTTGTTTCTCTCTCGGAGAGTCGTCGGCCACGATATGGA
>Ga0187880_1002888_pt1 | contig 13249 bp, 13 predicted proteins | sample June2016WEW_19_4_FD_132998 | JGI IMG/M metagenome (GOLD analysis project Ga0187880, IMG submission 132998) | Peatland microbial communities from SPRUCE experiment site at the Marcell Experimental Forest, Minnesota, USA - June2016WEW_19_40 | ecosystem: Environmental > Terrestrial > Soil >...
CGGGCGCAACGCGCCGCCCACATCCGACAGCTTGGCGAAGCGATGCAGCAGGGCGTTGACCAGCGTCCCGCGGTTGCGTTCGCTGTCGGTGGCCCCTGCGCCGACGTGCACCATCATCCCCGCCGGCTTGTTGATGACAGCCAGGTCGTCGTCTTCGTAGATGATGTCGAGAGGAATGTCCTCTGCGATCGCGCGCAACGGCGGGGGTTCAGGATCGCCAAGGATGGTGATCTGTTCGCCGCCGCGAAGCCGCAGCGACGGCTTGGAGGCGCTGCCGTTGACCAGGGCTTTCTGCTCCGCCAGCAACTGCTGCGCGCGTGCGCGGCTGATGTCGGAGATGTGCGCAGTGAGGAATTGATCGAGGCGCTGGCCCGCGGCATCGGGCGGAACGGAGATCGTTACGGGGAAGTTTCGAGTCTCGAGTTTCAAGTTTGAAAACCAGTTTCAAGTTTCTAGTTTCTAGTTTCAAGTTTCAAATGGGCCCGGCAAATGATAGGCCCTTCCGAACGCCCTCAAGACGGACGGTGGACGTCTGTTCTTGACGAACATCCGCCTGCTCCGCAAACTCGAAACTTGAAACTCGAAACTCGAGACTATCTTGCCGCTTTGACCGGCACTGCCGGAGCCAGCGCCGCCCGGCGCATCCACAGCAAGCCGCCACCGATCACCAGGCACAGCGCGATCGCCTGCGTGCCCGACATGAATCCCATGAACTCGCCGCGCCCAGGATCGCCGCGGAAGAACTCGATGAAATAGCGGGCCACTCCGTAGATGATCATGTAGCTGCCGATGATTTCGCCTTCGAACTTCTTGCGCCGGATGAGCCACACCAGGAACAGGCAGTTGGCCAACTCGACCACCATCTCGTAAAGCTGGGTGGGATGCAGCGGCACATTGAGCGGGGTTCCGACGATTTCATTGGCTAGAGGATTGTGGAAGGTCACGGCCCAGGGCACGTGAGTTTCCCGGCCCCAGCAGCATCCGGCGGCGAAGCAGCCGACACGGCCGAACGCGTGCCCCAGCGCCAGTCCTGGGGCGAACACGTCGCAGGTCCGCAACACGGGCAGGTTGTTGCGGCGCATATACCAGATGCACATCGCGAGCGCCAGCACAAAGCCGCCGGACCACACGCCCCCGGCCTGAAAGGTTGACAGGCTGAAGATCTCTGCCGGGTGGTCGCGGTAGTAGCCGAGATCGACGAGGATCATCAGGATTTTGGCCCCGGCAATGCCGGAGAGGATGGCAATGATGCCAAGGTTCCAAAGTTTGTCGGGATCGAGTCCTTGCTCGCGGCCCAGCTTGACGATGAGCATCAGGCCGAAGATCAGGCCCAGGGCCGCCATCAACCCGTAGGTGGGCAGGCCGAAGTTGCCAATGTGAAATAAACGGGGAAGCACGGTTCTATTTTAGATGCAGATGGGCAACTTGCGCTTCAGGACGCGTCAGCCGTCAGCCATCAGCTTTCAGCAGATGCAGATGGGCAACTTGCGCTTCAGGACGCGTCAGCCGTCAGCCATCAGCTTTCAGCCGTCGGCCAAAACCCCGTCCGTCAGATCGAGAATGTTGGGAAAACAGTATAGGGAGAACAAGTCGGCGGTTGGAATCGATGACAGCTCGTGTCGAGCCTTACCTGACGGCTGAAAGCTGATAGCTGACAGCTAGCAAAAAGCCGACCCGCGGGGCCGTGTTCAGTGGGCCGTCAATGAACCCGTCCTATACGGTGGGAACCCTCCGCAGCTCTTTAGGCATTTCCGCATGACGGAACATCGCACACCGAGCCAGATACGAGTAGGGCCCCCTGTTCATTGAGCATTGGTTCAAAAAACGGTTGCCACCAACACCAACTTTGCAGGCCGGCTTTCTGGTCAGATGCTATGGAAAAGTCGCAGGGATAACAAGGGCTGGGAAGTAAATAGTTGGCGAATAACGTGCAATATTCTTGAATCAGGGTGAGTCGGAAATGCATCGAGGTTCCGCAATTGGGCAGCGCCAGGACACGAGTGTCTTGCGCGCGCGCCGCGAGTCGGTGGTCAGCTTCAGCCGGCTCGCCGCGGCTCCGCCAGGACCTCGTCCAGCGCGCCCGCCAGTTGCTCGGCCCGCTCGTTGTAGTCGGTGGCGATGGAGTCGTACTTCCGTTTCAGCATGTGGAACTCGTCGGCGATGTTCAGCGCGGCCAACACGGCCACGCGCAGGGAATCGACCGTAGCGGCCTGCTTGGAGATCAGTCGCATCTTGCTGTCCACGTAGTCGGCCAGCTCGCCAATATATTCCGGGTCGGAACCCCGGAGATGGTAGGTCTGGTCATAAATCTCGACGCGAACGCTTCCCGCGCCGTTTCCGTTGCCATTGCTGTTAGATTGACTCAACTGCGCGCCTCCTGGGCGAGTGACTAGTGGTTAGTGGATAGTGGTTAGAAAACGCGGGGTTGACACCGTTCCAGTCACTGATCACTAACCACTAACCACTGCCCTCAATTATCCTGCCGATTCTTCCGCGTTCAAAGCCTCAATTTGGTCCAGCATCTTTTCTACTCGGGTACGTACCTCTTCGCGCTCCCGGCGCAGGCCGACCATTTCCTGGCGCATGGTGTCGATCTCCTCTTCGCGCTCATGCAACTGCTGGCGCAGGCGGGAGGCATCGCGCTCGGCGGCGGCTTTGGCCTCGCGGGCCGACTTCAACAGCTCGATGGTGCGCAGGATCTTTTCTTCCAGGGACTTGAAATCAGCATTAGACGATGCGGAGACGGTTTCGACTGCATTCGCGGGCATATAAAGACTAAACCTCGAAAAAATTTGATATCGCGAGCGCAGTATATCGCAGAAGTCGGTGTGCAAAACCGTGGAAAGCACGATTGCGTCGTCATTTGTGGCCGACGAACCCGAATGTGCAACGTTGGCGGTGCAGAGGGTCTCAAATTCGCAGTGGTTTATCCCAGTTTGCGCCCAAGAATGTAGGCCCGGCGGCTTTGATATTCGAAGTCGTAAGGCTCGCGAGCGATACTCTCTTCCACCAGGAATCCGGCTTCGTCTAAGAAGCGCGCCAGCTCTTCGATGCCGAAGAAAGAAGCGTGAAACGCGACCGCCTGGCCGTGATACTCCTCGCGGTGGACTTCGCCCTCGCCTGCGTGAAACGCTACCAGCAGCAGGCCGCCCTTAGTCAGCACCCGGAATAACTCTCCCAAGGCCTGTGGCACTCGCGGACGATCGATGTGGATCAAAGAATAGAAAGCGGTGATGCCAGCGAAGCTTTCGTCGGCGAATTGCAGGCGAAGCATGTCTCCCTGTTGGAATTGGAGCCGGGGATTTAGCCTTCGCGCCACGGCCACCATGGACTCCGAGATATCCACGCCCAACGGGTCGAGTCCGAGGCCGGCAAGATAGCGCGCCACATGTCCCGGACCGCAGCCCATATCACACACTTTGCCGCCCGGCGGGATCAGTTGGGCAAACCTGGTCAGCAGCTCGCGATCAAACGGCTTGCGGGACAGCTCGTCAAAGTAGTCGGCGGCATACTGTTCGGCGATCGCGTCGTAGGTTGCGACGATCCCCTCGTACCAGTCAGACCGGCCATCGTCCTGCGGCATTGTGTTTCCTATTGCGCGCGCAGCACGCCGCCCAGCGACTGGAGTTTCGCGACGATCTTTTCCGACCATTGCGCCACTTCGTCGTCACGCAGCGTGCGCTCTTCCGACTGGAACTCGGCGTGGAGCAGCACCGAGTATTTGCCCTGGCCCACCTTCTCGCCGCGGAAGATCTCGGCCGGAACGAACTGCTGCAGCTCGTTCAGGCCCAATTCGTCGATGGCCAAGCGGATGCGCTCGAAGGTGGTCGCTTCGTCGAAGATGAACGAGAAGTCGCGCTCGACCGTGGGGAACTTCGAGATTCGCTGATACCGCGGCTCGCGCAATGGGTGCCGATACAAGCGGTCGAGCATCAACTCTGCGACGTATACCTCCTGGCGCAGCTTGCGCGCAGCCGCCAGATCAGGATGCAACTGACCGAAGACCGCGACCGTCTCGCCATCCATGACGACGCGCGCCGAGCGGCCGGGATGGAAGTATGGCGGCGTTTGATCGTCGAAATGCAGCTTTTGATGCTCGAAGGCCGCAAGCAGTTCTTCGATGTCGCCCTTCACGTGGAAGAACGTGTACGGCTGCGCGGGCGAATGAACGCTCTTCGTGATCGCGTCGCCGGTGGCGACAAAGCCCAGGTGGCGGCGCTCATCTTCGATGGAGCGGTCGCCCAGCTTCTCGAAGACCTCGCCCGCCTCGAACAGCCGCACGTTGGCGTTGCCGCGATTCAGGTTGTAGCCCACCATGTTCAGCAGGCCGGGAATGAGCGAGGTGCGCAGGTATCCCGCCTCTTCACTCAGCGGATTGGCGATGGCTAGCGGCTCGCCTCCGCCGAAGGCCTTGGCTTCCTGCTCAGAGATGAAGGTGATCGAGATGCTCTCGTCGTAACCGAGCGCGAGCATGGTCTCGCGGACCTTGGCATTCTTTGGCTCGTCCGGCAGCGTGACGACTGCGCCGGCGAACGCAGGCAGCGTGTTGGGAAAATTGTTGTAACCGTGGATGCGCGCCAGCTCTTCCAGCACGTCGATCTCGCGCTCCACGTCGAGACGCCAGGTGGGAACCTGCACTCTGAAGTCACCCTCAGCGTTACGTGTGACGCCGAAACCGAGCCGGCCCAGGATGCGCTGGATCTCATCTTCATCAAGATCGATGCCGAGAATACGATTCACCTCCGAGCGATGCAACGCGATGGATGCACGCTCTGCTTTACGGGCGACAGTGTCAATCTGTTCGCCGTACAATTCGCCGCCGGCGCTGGCGAGAATTAGTTCGGTCACACGATCGCAGGCCAGCGGCGTAATGCCCCAGTCAGCGCCGCGCTCGAAACGATGCGACGCGTCGGTGTGCATGAGGTGGCGCTTGGCCATGCTGCGCACCGTCGCCGGGTCGAACCACGCCGACTCGATGAGCACATTCTTCGTCCGCTCGGTGATCATCGAGTCGAAGCCGCCCATGACACCTGCCAGTGCGACCGGCTTCTTCCAGTCCGCGATGACGAGGTCGTCGGTCGTGAGCTTGCGGTCGACGCCGTCGAGAGTCTTGAGCACTTCGCCTGCACGCGCTCGGCGGACAATAATGGTGCCGCCTTCCAGCAGGTCAAGATCGAAGGCGTGAGTGGGATGGCCAAGCTCGTTTAGCGCGTAGTTCGTCGCGTCGGCGGCGTTGTTGATGGGGCGCGAACCGAGCAGTTCGAGCCGCCTGGCGACCAGCTGCGGCGATGGCCCGATCTTTACATTGCGAACGATGCGCGCCGTGTAACGAGCGCAACCCTGGGCGTCTTCGATCACGATGGGGAAAGCGTCAGTATCAAGCGTAGCTGCCGCAGCTTCCATCTGCTTTGTAAGGCTTGTCATGCCGATCGGTCCCGAAATATTCGGCGGCGCTGTGCGACGGACTTTTGGCTTCGGCAGTTTGGGTTCGACCGGTTTCAAATCGACGTCATAGATGGCCGACGCCTCGCGCGCCACGCCGTAGTGGTTCATGGCGTCCACGCGATTGGTGGTCAGGTCCATCTCGAACACAACCAGAGACGGGTCGAACTCGCCTTGTTGCCCTATCTGAAGAGTGAAGGATTCGACCGCAATGCCAGCGCTAGTAAGCTTCTCGATAAACTCATCGATGAACTTAAATAGACCCTCGGCCTCGTCGGCGGTGAGGATGCGATTCTCAAAGCCGATGTCTGCGAATTCGGCAACCCACGCGGGAAGGATCTTCATTTGAACTGCTCCAAGAAGCGTACGTCGCCTTCGTAGAGCAACTGAATTTCTTCGATTTCATATTTGAGCATTGCGATGCGCTCCACGCCCATGCCGAAGGCAAAACCCGAGATCTTCGACGAGTCATAACCGTTGTGCTTGACGAAGTCGAAGACGTTGGGGTCAACCATGCCGCAGCCCAGCAACTCGATCCAGCCGCTGTTCTTACATCTTTTGCAGCGTTTGCCGCCGCAGAATACGCAGCTCACCTGCATGTCGGCGCTGGGTTCGGTGAAAGGGAAGAACGACGGATAGAAGCGCGTCTTCACCGACGAGCCGAACAACGCCTTCATCGCGTGGTCGAGCGTGCCCTTCAGGTCGCAGAAGGTGATGTTGGTGTCCACCGCCAGCCCTTCGACCTGGTGGAAGACCGGCGAGTGAGTGGCGTCGAGCGGATCGTTGCGATGCACCTTGCCGGGAATGACGATGCGCACCGGCGGCGGCTGCTGCTCCATGGTACGAATCTGCACCGGCGAGGTGTGGGTGCGCAGCAGCAGACGATCGCGCGCGGGCTTGCTCTCCTGGCCGGCGATGAACAACGTGTCTTGCGTGTCGCGCGCGGGATGGTTGGGCGGAAAGTTGAGCGACTCGAAATTGTAGTAGTCGGTCTCAACCTCGGGGCCTTCGCCGACGGAGTAGCCCATCGCCTTGAAGACGGCGACGATCTCGTCCATCACGCGCAACACAGGATGCTTGACGCCGATGGGGCGCAGGATACCGGGGAGAGTGATGTCGAGGCGCGGAGTGACAGTGCCGGTACCTGATACTCCAAGTGCTGGAAGGGGGACATTGGACGTCCCTAAAATCACGCGTGGAACGGGCCCTGCTGTTGAATTCTGGACATGCAGTAACGCGGATTCAACTATCCTTGTCACCACTTCTCGCACCAGATTTACGCGCTGGCCGACGTCGCGCTTAGCCTCTTTCGGCGCCGCTTTCAGCCAGGTGTCGTTGACCTGGGTTACGACGCCGTTTTTGCGGGCCATCCAACGGTCGCGGAATTCTTTCCAGTCCGACTCATTCTTTAGGACGGCGGTTTCAGCGTTAAGCGCTGAAACGAGGTCGTTAACCGCGCGATCGAGCGCTTCCGGCGAATAGTCCTCGAGTTTGGGGACGGTGTACATGCTTCGTGGCGTCTTTGTGTCGCCCCTGAAGGGGCTCGGATTTCTATATGCACTTTACCCAGGACTTACGTCCTGGGCTACGATTGTTTCGCCCTCGGGGCTGCACTCTCGCGGCTCCAAGCGCAACGGGCGGCCGCGCGGGCCGCCCATCGGAATTCTACTGCAAGGTTTCTGGGATGGGCGGACTACGCCGTGGCGGCTTGCGCCTGCTTGCACAGCGCCGCAAATCCGGCGGCGTCGTTGACCGCCAGATCGGCCAGGATCTTGCGATCCAAATCAATGCTGGCCTTCTTCAAACCATGGATGAACTGGCTGTAGCTGATGCCGTTCAACTTGGCCGCGGCGCCAATGCGCACGATCCAGATGGAGCGGTACTGCCGCTTCTTCTGCTTGCGGCCGCTGTAGGCGAACTTCAGCCCTCGTTCGACCGACTCTTTGGCCGAACGGTAGAGTTTGGATTTTGTTAAGTAATAACCACTGGCGCGCTCAAGTATTTTTTTGCGGCGCGCGCGGCGCTTGGTACCACGTTTAACGCGAGGCATGGTGCTCCTTTTTGCAAATCGCTAAGCGGCTGGAGGCAAGGACTTCGACCACGCTCGCCTTCCCGTTCGGGCTGGCAGAGGGGCCCAGAATAGCCTCTTCACACGCTGTTGGCCGTCGTGGTCTGATGACGCGCGCCGGATGCCGCACCATGCGGCGAGTTGGGGATCAGGCGTAGGGAATCATGCGCGCAATGCGCTTCTGGTCCGCCTTGTCCACCATCACATCTTTATCGAGTTGGCGTTTGCGCTTGGTCGCCTTGGAAGTCAGGATGTGGCGCTTCATGGAATGGCCACGTTTGATCTTGCCAGTTGCGGTCTTCTTGAAGCGCTTCGCCGCTCCACTATGGGTTTTCATCTTTGGCATAACGTCTTTCCATTACAACATAAATGCGCGTACTCGGCCAGTTGGTCCGAACTGTGAGAACCTCTGCCGTCCCTACGGGACTCGGATCTGTTTTCCAGCCTACCCAGCACTCCGCCTTCGGCTCCGTGCTGGGCTAAACTGTTTCGCGCCTGCGGCGCTGGATTTTCGGTCTGCAAACTATCTGGCTGATACTAGGTTTGTTTGTCACACGCTCGGGATTACTGCGGCGGTTGCTGCGGCGGCGCTGGTTGCGAAGCCGCCGTCTTTTCTGGTTTGGGCGCGTGCGGCTTGTCAGCTTTTGGCGGCTTGGCGGGGGTTTGCACTTTCGGCGGCGCCAGGATCAGATGCAGCGTGTTGCCTTCCTGCCGCGGCCGAAACTCCACGATCGCCTTGTCGCCCAGGTCCTTGATCAAGCGCTCCAGAATTCCGCGGCCCAAACTTTGGCGGGTCATCTCGCGTCCGCGGAAAAAGATGGTGGCCTTCACCTTGTCGCCTTCGGCGAGAAAGCGCAGCACATGGTTTTTCTTGGTGTTGTAGTCGTGGTCGTCCACATTGATGCGGAACTTCACTTCCTTGACTACGATCTGGTGCTGATGTTTCTTGGCCTCGCGCTCGCGCTTTTCCTGCTGGTACAGGTATTTCCCGTAATCCATGATGCGGCAAACAGGAGGTTGGGCGGTGGGCGAGACTTCTACCAGGTCCAGGGTTTTCTCGCGGGCGATCTTGAGCGCGTCGAAGGGAGTCATGATGCCTAACTGATTGCCTTCGTCGTCGATCACGCGAACTTCACGGACACGAATGCGTTCATTCGTGCGGATAAAACGTTTATCGATACAGTCCTCCGCAACAACTGCAGTATTTCAAAAGTATAGCATGGGAACTAGGCGGGAACCGCGGCTGGAGTTGTCAATTCCGCGATTGCGACCGAGCCCACCAGCGTATCGGAATGCATCGATTCGATGGTGCCCGGCACCCACTGATTCGCCCGGTGCTCACCGCGCAGCCTGAGCTTCAGATAGTTATCCGTCAGCGCTTCGGTACATTCGCCGTCGTAATGCGTAAGCGTGATCGCTTCCAGTTCGCGGCCGACGAACGACTGCATGAACTCGCGCTTCTTGCGGGCGGCCAACTCGCGCAGCACGCGATTGCGCTCGCGCGCGATGTGCACCGGAACCTGCTCCGGCATTTCGGCCGACGGCGTTCCCGGCCGCGATGAATAGGTAAACACGTGCAGATACGTGAACGGCAGGCGCTCGATGAGCGCGCGCGTTTGCTCGAAGTCGTCGTCGCTCTCGCCGGGGAAGCCGACCATGACGTCGGCGCCAATCGCGGCATCGGGCATGGCGCGGCGAATGCGCTCGATGCGATCGGCGTAATGCCAGGGGCGATACTTGCGATGCATCCTGCGCAGGATGCGATCGCTGCCTGACTGCAGCGGCACGTGCGCGTGCTTGGCGATGCGCACTGAGGTTGCGACCAGTTCGATCACCTCGTTCGTCCAGTCCATAGGCTCGACCGAGCTGATGCGGACCTTCTCGATCGCCGTGTGTTCGAGGATCGCGCGCAGCATGGCGGCGAAATTCATTCGCGGCGTCAGCTCGCGTCCCCAGCGCCCCAGGTTGATGCCCGACAGCACAATCTCGCGATAGCCGCCGACGACCAGCCCGCCCACTTCGCGCAGCACCTGCTCCAACTTCAGCGACCGGCTGCGGCCGCGCACCGACGGGATGATGCAGAACGAGCAACGATTATTGCAGCCGTCCTGCACTTTGAGGTTGGGGCGTGTCCTCTCGAAGGAGCCGGCTTCAAAGACGGGAGCGGCCATTAGTTCGGTGTGAGCGAAGATGTCGCCGACGATCACCGTGGATTCAGCCGATGTGGAGATTTGAGCCAGCGGAACAAAATTCTTGACGGGACTCCCCTCAGTGCGAACCATGTCCCACTCATCCGAAAACCGCGGATGAGTGGGGCACCCAGCCAACGGCCGAACGTAATTGGCCAACTCGTGCTTGTGCGAGTTTCCGACCACCAGACTGACACCGGGCAGCGCCGATAACTCGTCAGGCGCGCGCTGGGCGTAACAGCCGGTGACCAGGATTCTGGCGGCGGGATTTTCGCGATGAATGCGGCGGATGGCAGCCCGCGCATCCTGATCGGCCGAGGCGGTGACGGTGCAGGTATTCAGGACGACGACTTCGGCCTCTACGGACGCGGAGGCGCGCTCCAATCCGCGGGCGAGCAGTTGGCGTTCGATGGCGGCGCCATCGGCCTGGGTCGCGCGGCATCCGAAGTTCTCGACATGATAAGTCGCCACCAAGCTATTATAATGGGCGCACTCTGGGGCTGGGGTGCGTCCGCCGTAGTGGCAACTGGCGAGGGGACGCGCCACCGAATCAGAATTCGATTCTCAGCAACTTAGCGGCGGGAATTTGCATCGCACCAGCCGCACGTCGATGACGAGACTTTCCCCCTGGAGGTTATCCGATGAAACGTCGCATCCTGTTAGTCGATGACGAACTGGCCATTCTGCTCACCCTGCGCGCCATCCTGGAAATGAACGATTTTGGAGTGGACACCGCCTCCTCGGCCAAGGAAGCTGCGCACAAACTGAAGAACGGCGTCTTCGAGATGGTCATTACCGATATGCGCATGGAAACCGAAACCGCCGGTTACGACGTGATTCGAGCGGCGCGTCAACTGCCTTACAACCCGGCCACCGCAATCCTGACCGCGTACCCTTCTCTGGGCAACGAATGGCGGAGCCACGGGGCGCATTCGTTACTGGTGAAGCCGGTGAATACGCAGGAACTGCTGCACCAGATTGAAGCGATTTTGATCAGCCATCAGGACCACAAGACCCGGGCAGCCGCTGCGAATGTCATAAAAACTCTCAACCCCAACAATTCCAAGAAAGAGAGTTCGGCTGGTGCGGCGGTGGAAAAGGCGCTCTAGGGGTTGGTCGAGTTTGCCGGCATCCTCAACAAACCGCCGGCTACCTGTCGTTGTCGAGACGCAAAATTCCCCAACGCGTCCAGAGCACATTGTAGCTGGCGCTATCGGAGGGCTGGGATTCGGCAGCTCAGGCAGTGGCGGCGGTGGTGCGCCGCAACTGGAAGCACTCCCGACAGAAGACTGGCCGTCCTTGCGTGGGCTTGAATGGCACGGTGGTTTCCTTGCCGCAACCCGAACAATTGGTGCGAGTTTCCACCTTTGGGTAATTGCCGGCAGGCGCAGCTCCTACGGAGGAGGCCCGCTTGGCCTTGCACGCTTTGCAACGTTTGGGTTCGTTCTTGAATTGTTTGTCGTGGAAGAACAGTTGTTCCCCCGCAGTGAAGACGAAGTCGGCGCCGCAGTCAATACACTTCAGAACCTTGTCCTGGAATTCCATGGGGAGTTGCTCCTTCAGTCCGCGATCCCCGCAGCTATGGACAAGGTCAAGTTGCAAGCGGCCAGAGAACCGGACTGAATATTCTTGTCGCCGGTTGCAGATTCCAAAAGCGCGGGCACATCCCCGGGGTTCGGCCCACCATGCACCGCATGGTTTACTACCTTAAGACTGCGGCCCTGAAGTAAGAATTCCCCACCAGGATTGGGGAAAAGCAAGGGCCGCCATCGCAACGGCGGCCCTACGTTGAATTAGTCCTGCTCTTTACGAGCCTTCTTGCGGCTACGCTTGCGCGCCAAAGCTTCCTTCACGCGCTTTTTTTCACCCGGCTTGAGGTAGAAGGAGTGACGCTTCACTTCCTTGATGATGTCCTCTTGCTGGACCTTGCGCTTAAACCGCCGCAGAGCGTTTTCTAACGACTCGCCCTCTTGAATGCGAACTTCCGCCAAACGGGAAACACCCCCAAACTCGTCCAAACGGACAGTAGTAGTTATCCCAATGTTTGTAAGGGAAGTCAAGGAAAGAGTACGAAGTGGGCTTGCGCGAAAGGGGAGTTGGCGTCAGACACCAAAGTGCTCTACGCCGTATGTGGCTCAGAAATTGAGCCTTAGCGCGATTTGGATCTGCCGTGGCGCATAAGCATTAGTGGGATCCAGATAGGTGTTATTCACCTGATATTGGCCGGGATAGTATTTCCCGTTCGCCTGGATCAGGGTGGAATAGGCGACGAATTGGCCGGCGGAATTGAAGAAGCCATCGTCGCTGATCTGCACCCGTTTGTTGGAACGATTGGTCACATTGAACGACTCAGCGAGAAGATCCAGTTTCACTCGCCCGCTGAGTTTCAGGTTGCGCGTCAGGCGAAGATCGGTGCTGAAATAATCGGTGCCAATGAATGCATTCCTGCTGTTGGTGGGCAGGCGGTCGTTGTAGGTGTTGTCGTCGCCATTCGGGTCGCCGGCGATGGTGGCATTGAGCCGGCGCCCCGATCCGAAGGTGACGATGCTGGAGAATTTCCAGTGGTTGACCAGAGCGTTAAGCCACGCTTGGTTCAATTCGAACTTTTTGGGCTCAGCCACCCATGCGGCCACGAAGCGGTGTCGCTGATCGTCGGTACTATAGCCCCGTTCCGCGCTGGTGTTATAGGAATTCTGCACGTTTCCGGGGCGGCCAACCACGAGCGCGTCGGGGCCGTCGTCCAAGGCTTTCGCTAACGTGTAACCAACCCTGAAATACATGCCATAGCCGACTTGCCGCTTCAGCGAAACCGTCATGCCGTTATAGACACTGCTTGCCGCGCTCTCGAAGGAATTGATGATGCCCAACTGCGGGATTGGCCTTTGCACGGGATTGATGCACGGAGGATATGGGCAGGTCACCGAAGGCGTGGTCTGCCAAGTGGCGAAGGAGGCGATGTCATAAAAGGTGCCTAGGAAGACAGACCCGTTATCGTTGTACACCGGATATTGCAGCATGGTCGGCGGCGGCAGGTTGGCGTCGAGAGAGCGCAGCAGGTGCACCCCGTGAACATACAGATAGGTGACGTCGGCAACGACCTTGGAGCCAAACTGGCGCTCCACGCTTAGGTTGGCTTGCTCGGTGTAAGGCGTCTGGAAGTTGGTCGCGAAAGCAGAAATCTGCGTAGTCACCATTCCCGCAATCGATGGCGGCGGCGTGCAGACCAGGGTACCCGATGGGCAATTCACCAGTGGGGTCGGATATTTGGGGAAAACCGCCGCGTTTGAGGGAATCATGTTGTCGAGAAAAAGTTGGCCCTGGGTGATTCCGTTGTCGGTCGCCACCTGCGATGCGTACATGGACGGAATCTGCATATAAAACACCCCGAAGCCTCCGCGAATCGCCAGCGAGCGATGCTCCCCGACGGCGTATGCGAAACCGAAACGGGGCGATACATTGTGCGAGACGGTCGGAATCCTTCCCGACGGAAGATACAACGGATTGGTTACCAGGTTGCCAGCCTCAAAGGTCTGCAAGTCGTAGCGGAGCC
>Ga0187880_1002891_pt1 | contig 13245 bp, 13 predicted proteins | sample June2016WEW_19_4_FD_132998 | JGI IMG/M metagenome (GOLD analysis project Ga0187880, IMG submission 132998) | Peatland microbial communities from SPRUCE experiment site at the Marcell Experimental Forest, Minnesota, USA - June2016WEW_19_40 | ecosystem: Environmental > Terrestrial > Soil >...
CGTCCGTCCGTAGTGACGACAATGCCGTCTGCCGCATGTTTTACCTTGGCAGTCTGGTTCGGTTGCCAGTCCTGAAGTCCCTTCGCGAAATCCCACTCGCGCACGACTTCGGGGCTCTGCGCGAGCGCTGGCCCCGCGAGCAACGCCACCAGCGCCCCGGCGATGAATAACAGGAACTCGTGTTTGAGACCGCTCGACGCTCTTGCTTCACGCGTTGCGGTCAGGCAGCGCCGCTTTTGGCTGAGGCTCATGCAGATGATCGTAATTCCCCGCCAAGGGCCGTCAAGTGCCTGCGATGATACGCGTCAACTTCTTGGTTTAGCTCTTTCGGGCCATGCTGGGGCGGTGGAGCTTCAGTTCGGCTGAATCTGAAGCGGCAATCCACTCGGCAGCGGCTTTGCGGGAAGAGGCGAAGAAGAACCAATAAGGAAGCTAATCAGGAAGCCAGACTTCCCAGCCGCGCGCGAAAAGGACAGGCTCCCACCATGAGCACGGTGCAGGAAATTGAAGCCGCCATCACGCGGCTTGAACCCAAGAAGATTCACGCTGCGGCCGACTCGCCGGGCAGTTCATTCCCGTTGCGGATGCCGCCGACCCTGTTAGACTTTCCCTCAAGATGAGAACCGTCGAGGCAGTCATTCAGCCCAATGGTGAGGTGATGCTGGTCGAGCCAGTTCATTTGGCCTCGCCCAGGCGCGCGCTCGTTACCATCATGGAGGAAGCGCCCCACCCGCATGACGCAGCGCTCTTGAGCGAGGCGGCGCTGGGGGAGGATTGGAATCGCCCCGAGGAGGATGCCGCATGGGCACATTTGCAGCCGGGCAAGTCGTCATTTAGTAGAGCATGAGCCCATTGGAAGCTGTGGTTGAAGAACTGAAGCACCTTTCTCCGGTGGAACTGGAGGAAGCGGCTGGCTACATTTACCGCCTGAGACTCGACGTGGGGACGGCGGAGCGTAAGCGCGCATTGGATCGCGCATTCGGCTGCCTCTCGGACTCGGAAGGGGACACTATGGCGAGTGCCATTGAAACTCATTGCGAAAGGGTTCATGCCAGCCAGTGATTAAACAGTTGGCGCAACCTGTCCTATGCGCGAGATCATTTTTTACGAAACCGCTGCCGGGGATAAACCCGTAGAGGATTTTCTGGCCGCGCTTGAGCCAGGGCCTCGCGCGAAGGCGGTTCGTACTCTGGAGTTGCTGCGCTCGCTGCCGTTCGTCCCGTCCAAGTTTTGGAAAAAGATGCAAGGGGCAGAACGCCTTTGGGAGGTGCGCGTGGAATACGCGGGCAACACTTATAGAATCCTGGCCTGCACCGACAAAGGCAACCGGGTGATCTTGTTGCATGGCTTCCAAAAGAAGTCCCAGAAAACGCCGCACCAGGAAATGGGCGTTGCCGAGCAAAGGAAGAAGCGTTACCTTCAGACACACGGTTATCTATGAGCGACGATTTGGAACAATTTCACGCGCGGAATATGTCTGGCGATCCGCAGTACGCCGTCGCCCGCCAATTGCTCGACCTGGGCGAGGCGGCGACGCAGTTGCGGGAAGGCGTAGGGCTGACAAGGGGACAATTGGGAAAGCTCTTGGGCGTGAAAGCACACGACATCGCGGTGGTCGAGGAGGAAACGCCGCGTGCGCCCGCCGGGTTGCTGGAAGCGGCTGTGAGGCTGCTCGTTCAGAAGACGGTCAAGCCACAAAGCCCGCACGGTTCTGGCGTTGCCAGTTCGCTCCGCACTGTCCGCCAGCTTCGGCCTGCTCTGCTGGCCGCATAGGGCGGGGGTTCCGCCCACGGTGCTCGAGGTCCTCACCGAACCCCGCCCCGCGCGGGCGCTCGTCCTGGAATGGGCGGCGTTGCCTCGCGCCGAACCGGGCCAGGCCTGGGACCTGGCCGGCCGGATTGAAGAGCCTTCCAGAATTCAGCCGTTGGATTAGAATAGAGGTATGATTCGGACTATTTCCGCCTAACCGACTCCCTAATGGCGGTTGCGGGTCAACTTCAAAAACGGCGTGAGCGGAGTCTTCCCTGTCGAACCGGAACGGCGCGGCGGCGTGTTCCTCAAGCTGCTGGACGCCCGTGTCTTCAACGCCGTCGCCGTCAATCCCGATTTCGGCTGCGTGGAATGGCCCGGCGGCGTTGACCTTTGCCCGGATGCAATGTATCAGGCAAATACTCTGGCCCAGGCGGGCGACCGCGCGAATTCACTGCATCAGCAACCGGGCGATTGTAGCAGGCTTACTTGCCGGCCAGTGCCTTGTGCTGCCGCCGGATGATGCCCGCCAACGCGCGCAATGAATCGTTCACCGCCTCGGCGTTGGGGAAGACCTTTGCCACGTCAGCTTCGAGCACGACCACATTCGCGCCCTGCCCATAACGGCGGGCATACTTGCCACGAATGCCACGCGAGAAATCATACTCCGCCCGCATTTCGGGTTCGGCTGCTTTGTCAGTTGCTTTCTTCATAGCTCTTGCGTTCTCGTTTGCCGGCGCGCCGGGCGCTGATGATGCGGATACTATCACCCCGTTCCGTATGCACGACAACCAGCAATTTCCGCTGATGCGAATGTCCAAGCACAATCCACCGGTCTTCCACTTGCGAATGGGCTGGGTCGGGAATCGTCAGCGACAGCGGGTCGCCGAAGACCGTCGCCGCCTCCTCGAAGCTGACGCCGTGCTTCGCCAGATTGGTTCTGGCCTTATTCTCGTCCCATTGAAAACTCAACGGCATGATTCAATCTTGCCTTCTTACAGGCTCGGGGCCAAGTGGGATTTTCCCCGTTGAACCCGAACGGCGCGGCGGCGTGTTTCTCAAGCTGCTGGATGCCCGTGGCTTCAACCCCGTCACCGGCAATCCCGATTTCGGCTGCGTGGAATGGCCTGGCGGCGTTGACCTTTGCCCGGATGCCATGCATCAGGCCATGACCGGTTCTGAATCTGAAACGGAACTCCACTCGGCAGCGTCTTTGCGGGAAGAGCCGAAAAGGAACCCGTAAGGAAGCCAGGCGCTAGCGGAGTATTCCCCGCCTCCTTCGGCGTGATCTGGGGGCGCCTTGGACAAACCCTGGGCTTGTCCTGCCCTTATGTACCTGAGATTCTGGATTTCCACCCCCCAATTTCTCTCATGCGGAAGCCGCCTTTGGCGCGACAATAAATGTTAAGTAATTAGCAAAATCTGGAGAGTCTCCGCAGGTAGCCTTCTGTATCCATTGAGTTGGTTAGAAAGAGACAATGTTGGATTTGAGGAGACCTATGAAGACCGTAATGCGTTCTATAAGGATTAATGCACCACTCGCCCTCTCGTTTGCTGTCGCCCCTCTGGCCATCGCGTTGGCCGCGCCCGCGCAGACAACCCCCGAGCCCCCGTACGCCGTCACCGACGTCGGCGCAAATTACCGAGTCTGGCAGCGCACCGTTCAGGTGCCAAATAGCGCCACCGGCGAGGCCACCCAGCAGGTTCAGGGATATACGGAACTCGACGAGGGCATGAATTATTGGACCACCAACTCTGCGCAGGCCAAGGGCGGGTGGGTCGAGTCCCAGGACCTCATTGAGATTACACCCACTGGCGCTCGGGCTGTCCACGGCCAGATGAAAGCCGTCATCAGTGCGGATGTCACCAGCACCGGCGCGATCACTTTAACGACAGCCTCCGGCCATGTCTTTCAATCTCGGCCTCTCGGCCTCTACTATGCCGATCCGTCTTCGGGTAAAGTCGCCCAAGTCGCCCTGGTCCAGCCCGGCCGGGGCCTCCTCTATGCCCCCAACGTTGTCGTCTTCACAAACGCCTTTTCTGGCCTGAACGCGGACCTAATGCTGGTCTGGGCCAGGAATGGCTTCGAGCAGAACGTCGTTCTCAAGCAGTCTCCGCCGCCGCCCGAGACATTTGGCATCTCCAGCGCCTCCTGCCGCTTGCAGATGTGGACGGCGATGGACCAATGCCCCGAGCCGGTGGAGGATCGTCCAGCTCTACTAAGTTCCGGCCTCTGGGATCACATTCTGATATTCCCTGATTGCTGGTTTCCGGTTGGTTCCGCATACGAGTTCGGCAGCGCACCCCTCCCCAACGCCGGCGAGGCCGCCACCGTTCGTCCGGTCGGTCCCTCCGACAAGAGCGCTTTTCCGACCGCCAAGAGTCTTGTCACAATCGCCGACCAAAAGGTCCTGATCGAGGAGATCAACTACAGCGACCTGCTACCCGCTTTCAAGGCCCTCGGTCACGCCTCGCTCCCGCCGAGGAATCCGAAAGCCATCGAGTTTGCAGCGCGTGGCCGGCTCGTCCCCGCACCGCCAGCCACGCGCCAGGACCGCCCCATCCTGCTCGCCGCCGGGCCTTACCAAGCGCGCGGTATAGTGCTCGACTATATCCAGTTGTCCGGGAGCACCTCCTCCTACACCTTTAACAGCGGAACGTGCTACTACATCCCCGTCAGCTACCTCGTAGGACCGGGCGCGGCCACATTTCAGAACAACTCCTGCCTGAAATTCGGGAGCAACGCCCAGCTCAATGCCTACGGGCCAGTCAGTTTCCCGAGCAGCGGCGCGCCGGTGGTTTTCACGTCCAAAGACGACAACGTGTACGGCGCTACCATTAGTGGCAGTACCGCCAGTCCCAATTTCGCCGCTCAGCGCGCGCTTTGGTCTTACTACAATGCCCAACTGACGAACGTGCAGAGCGCGCTATTCCGTTGGGCTCAAACTGCCGTGGAGCTCAATGCGTTTCCCGGCAGCAACAACGTCGCGATCTATTCCTCCGCTTTTCAGAATTGCCAGACCGGTGTGTACGTGAACATGCCCAGCGACACCCTTTACCTCTCGGACGACACTTACTGCAACGTCGCCAGCCCCGTCTCCGTTTACGCTGGGACAGTCTCCGGCTCTATGACCGCCGATTGCGGCGTAGTCTCGGTCGCCATGGTGAATGACCCTAACCAGGATCAAGATCCTATGAGCGTGGATACCAACAAGAACAGTGAGTGCGAGTGCACCTTCATCCTGGCGAACAACAGTTCGACCATCGTTGCCGCATTTGCCGACACGCATTTATCTGAGGTGGATTTCGGTAATGCCTACACCTTCTCGAACATCCCCACGCCTCGATCCACATGGTGGTCGAGGTCAACGAACGGCGGGTTGAGCTTCACGAACACGCAACCTTTGCCGCCTTCGAGCACTAGTCTGACGAACACCTGGTGGGGCGACGCCCTCAACCCGATGATGAGCTTTGATCCCAATTACCCAAGCAACTCGAGTGGAACCGTGTATCTCCTGGCGAATCCGTCACGCGAACAAGGTAGCTGGTTTGGATTTCGCCTGTGGACATCGACCAACAACGGCCAGGGCTTCACTTTGATAAACACGAACGTGCCGGGAGGATCGTCGGGGGTGATAAAGTGTGACAGACCCACGGTTAAGGTCGATCCATCGTCCCACTACCTTTATGCTGCGGGCACCTCCAGCGGTCCCGATGGCATCGGGATGTTCGCAGCGCGCTCAACCAATCATGGAATAAACTGGGACCTGTGCAAAGCGTTTGATAAACCCGGAGGACAGACCGACATAGCTATCCAGCCGAATGGCCCGGTGTATGTCTTTTGGATCACGTATCCGGGCACCGCGCCAATATACACGAACCAGCTGCGGTATGCCTGGCTCATGCCGGGCAGCACCAATTGGAGCGGGCCAAATGATGTTGGCATTACGCTGAATTCCACCGACCAAGGTGGTCACAGGTGGCCTCTTCGGTTCAACGGAGACTCTAGTGATGACAATTTTGAGATTATTCCATTCCCGCGGGCTGCTTACGCCAACAGCCATATCTACTTGGCCTATTCCGACTTGCCTTCCACAAACCAGTCCACAACCGATAAGGGCGACATTTTTCTTGCGGAACTGAATATCTCGCCATCGGACGGCTCACTCACGCTAACTATGCCACCTCGGGTCGTTAACGATGACCACACCCAGACCGACCAGTGGGACGCCGCCATAGCGGCGAACCCTCAGGAGACTGAGCTCTTCATTGGTTATTACAGCCGCCAGGAGGATCCCACCTCTAATTCCTTGATCAAGGCATACGGTGCGAAGGTGTACAAGATCGCCGGAGGCCTGAGGAGTGCAACGATAGACTGTTTCCCAATCAGTCCGACGGCGTTCCCGCCGTTATTCAGTGGCACAAATGCCGCCACCAACCTGCAGTTTGACCCGGTATACCCCGCGGATGAGCCCTCTTATGCCAGTTTGTGCTTCGACCAATTTGCTCGCGTTGACTACTTGTGCCCTGGCTGTTTCTGTTCAACAAACGATGTTGAGGTCGTCGCCGGTAATCCGCATTTTTTCCAGGATGACAATACCTGGGCTGATGCCGATACCAACTACTTTTATTATGCTTGGTGCGACCGATCGAGGACGTGGACATGGACGGCGTTGGGAGCACAGAACACGCGCCCAGACGCGGATGTTAAACTCGCGAAGATTCGTCAGTGAAGCTTTGAAAGCAGAATTGAGTATAGCAGGAATACGAATTCTCCGATGGCGTCTTCAACCGGCGTTGCGCTTCGGCCAGGCCAGGACGAGCAGCAGAAGACCGGCGGTGGCCAGCGAAATCAGCAGCCCCGGCAGCAAATAGTCCTGGTGGAAGTACACCCGGACCTGGTGCCTCCCCGCTGGCACCGGGATGGCCCTCATCCATAGGTTCGCCGGCAAGCACTCAAATACCTGTCCGTCAATCTCTGCTCGCCACCCCGGATACCAGGCCTCGGCTAGCACCAGCAATGCCTTCTGTTTGGCTTCCACCTCAACCCACACCGAATTGGGCTCAAAACGCCGGATGAACGCCGCCGCGCCGGCAACAATACTCTCCTGAGGCAATGGTTCCGCCAGAGGTTTTTCGAGCAAGGCGCTTCGATGGATGTCGTGGCCCTGCGCGAGCCGGGTGAGAATCGTGCTATAGTCCCCAACCACTTCCGCCCCATACACAAGGAAGGCTCGCGGTGCCGGGTTGGTCGCCACCTGCAGGATTCCGGTGGCCGGAGCGATGCCCACGGCTAAAGCCAGATCGGGATAAGGAAACGGGCCGCGGTGGTACACCTCCTCCGCCACGGAGCTGTTGATCAACTCTGGAGGCCGAATTCCGAGGATCCCGTGAAGGTAATCCCAGGGACGCCTCAAGAACAGGGAAGTGTAGGCGTCGAAAGTGCTGTAGCGATAAATCATCGCGGAGTTCGCTGGAGCCAACGACCAGGGCACACAGACGCGGGGTGGCGGCCCGAACGGTTGCATCAAACCCCGTTCGCGTAGTTGCGCCACGAGAGTCTGTTGGAACGGGTAGTCCGACGAGTAATGGAAGACCGTCGCGAAGTTGTAAGTTCTTTTGATCACCCAGGTGGCATATACCAGACCCAGTCCCTGAATCAAAAACAGCCCCCAAATGACGTGCCGGACGGGGCTATTGAAGTTTTCGGTCCACATGGCACGCAGATAGGGGTGTGGCTGGCTCAGCCAGATCCCCGAAGTGCAGACCAACACCAGCACCACCAGCAGACCCGCGCGCGCGTAGCACCGGAAGCCGGCGAAACCAGGGAGCCACCTGTAAAAAAGCCAAAAGAAAGGTGTGCTGTCACCCACCGCGATAAGCAAAGCCACCACTAGTACCGCCAGCAAGCCGCGAACGTTGCGCTCGCGCACCAGGCACAATCCTGCGAGCCCCAACAGCAGAACAATCGGGCCGACGAAAAGATTCATCTCCCAATTGATCCATGAATACTGTTCTGACAATCCGATTGGACTGACCAGGCTCCCAAGGTGGTTCCATTCCAATTTGAAGGAATTGACAAAGGCAGACGAAGCCCCGCTTCGATTTCCTTGCTGAACCAACTCCAGAAACGGCGGTAACATCACCGCCACTAGCCCCAGGCACCAGAGAGACGCCGCGCCCAACTGGCAGAGGCCCCTGCCGGCGTCGCGCAGCGCCGCCGGCCAGGGGCGCCTCGGAGCCCGGGCGACAATCAACACCGCTTGGCCTATACCTGTAAACCAAAACACTTGCGGGTGGCCGCACAAAAACTGCAACCCCAGCAGCAGCCCGTGGACGGCAATCCGCCGGCTCCGCCACGCCTCGTCCGAGCGCAAGGCATAATAAAACAGCCACGGGACGTAGCAGAGGGCGCAGCAATAAAGCACCTGCCCGGTCGTCCACCGCGCTGTCAGCGCGCCCGACGCCAGGTAACTGAACGCCATGAAATAGGCCTGCCACCGCCCCACCTCCAACGCCCTCGCCAGAGCCCTCATGCCGAAGACGGCCAGCAGGCAATGCAGCCAGACCAGGGAAAGCAGCCCAAATGTCTGGCCCAGGCAAATCAGGCAGAGCGGTGGATAGAAGACCGCATTTTGCATGTCCGCCAGGTAAGGCCGGCCGAGGTCGATGTACGGGTTCCAAAGGGGGACGCGGCCTTCGCGCACCGCGTCAGCCAGAAACTGGAAGTTAGCCTTGTAAAAGAGCACGTAATCCACACTCTCGAGCAGTGTGGGCGCGACAAAGCACAAGCCCGCCGCAAAGAGTCCCGTACCCAGCGCGACCAGCAAGTTCTCCCGCCGGGCGGGGAATTGTCCACCTAACATGCCCCCCAAAGAAGCAGCCGCCCTTGCCAGCGTCGAGCCAAAAGTCTCCACCGTACCCGGCCGCTTTAGAAGACCAAAGCCGGCTCGCGCCGGCTGCTGTGGCGCAAATTATCCTATCTGATTGGGGGACTGGCAGGTCGCGGGCGGCGCGGACAGGGGTACCTGTAATCCCGATTCTGGCTGGGGGCGTTGATCTGCTTGCCAGACAGCTGGCGAAGCAAATTGCCGTGTTCAGTTGCCGCGGCTACGTATCGGCATGCACGGTCGCGGCTTCCACTGGCGATTTTTGGCTGGCAGCATAGCGGAAGGCGTGCCCGAATTTCAGGATGGGCGACTCGAGGAAGCGATATGAAAGCGCCGCGAGCAGGAGCGTGACCACTAACGACATGCTGGTGATGGCTAAGTCCGAAAACGTCACTATGGTGGGTGGTGCCGCACGCAATATTCCGTAGAAGAATCCTTGAACCGGTTGGTGGAACAAGTAAATGCCATATGAGAGCTGCCCAAACCAAACCAGGACTGGTTGCCTAAGCAGCCATCCAAGCCTCGGGTGGGCGTCGAGGTAGGAGACGAGGATGAGAAGAGTATATAAGCCCGCAAGCCAAAAGTGCGTCACCGGTGCGAATGGACTCGGCGCTAGTACGGTCAGCACGGCCGCTCCAACGAGAAATAAGAAACAAAGCCCCAGCAGATTCTCCTGGTGCTGCCGCACCACCGTAAGGAACCGTGCCGAGCGCACCAGGATGGCCAGGGACGCTCCGGACAATAGAGAGTCGGCACAACAGGGAGTGCTGACCCGAGAAAGTAGTCCCGGAAGAGCGGAGCGAAAGAGAGGTGCGGCGAGCACCCCCACCAAGAGCACGCCAAAAACGACTCGCCGAGGCAAAAGGTAGATGAGCAGGGGAATCAAAAGATAAAATTGCTCCTCTACAGCTAAAGACCACGTAACATTAAACGCCCCCCCGCCGAAGTGGCCAAGGATGCCCATGAAGAAGTTCTGCATGAATGTGGCGTAGGACCAAAGTGGCATTGGATCGGAGAACAGCCATTGGAAGCGTGGATAGGCCGAAATACCGGTTGCGAAGCATGAGATGAAAACCGCCAGAAGCAGGAAATAGAGAGGCAGGATCCTGCACGCCCGCCGCAGATAGAAGATGCGGAAATAGTTTGAGGCGTGGCTTTGGTCGAGGAGGATGCCAGCAATCAAGAATCCCGATAGCACAAAGAATAGATTTACGCCGCTCCACGTCAGGACCAGTGCGCTCCGGAAGAGCCATAAGGCACTATCCGGCTCCACCGTCGATGGAATCACCAGGTAGTGCCACACGAGCACCATCAAGATCGCCAAGCCGCGAACTCCGTCTAGCTGGCGGAGCCTTTTCATGGTGGAACCAATCTCGAACTACTCACAAGCACACATGCAGAACCAAAACCAGGGAAAGGTCAAGACCCAGAGGCATTCTGCGTCCTGGACCATTGGCGGGCAGGGGGCTCTGAACGCTGACGGTGTCGTGGACGATTGGACTCTCGTTTTACAGCGAAAGGTGCTGGCTGCCAACCCCTGCTCGTTAAAGCACCAGTTTGTACCCGACGCCGTGGACGGTCAGGAGGTGTTTGGGGTCGTCGCCGTTGTCCCCCAGCTTCTTTCGCAACTGCACGATCACTTGGTCCAGTGTCCGCGTGGTGCCGTAATAGTTGTAGCCCCAGACTTCGTTGAGCAAACGGTCGCGCGAGAAGACCTCGCCCGGGTGGGCGGAGAAGAGTTGCAGCAGCTTGAGTTCCTTAGGCGTGAGTTCCTCGACGGTCTTCTCGCGCTTCAGTTGGAAGGTCTTGGGATCGATGGTGGCCGCGCCGATTTGAAAGGGAGCCTGGGCGCTGGCTTCCGCAGATGGGGACGCGGTAGTGCGGCGGAGCAGGGCGTGAATCCGCGCCAGCAGCTCGCGGACGCCAAAGGGCTTCGTGACGTAGTCATCCGCGCCGAGGTCGAGTCCGACCACTTTATCAATCTCCTGACCTTTGGCCGTAAGCATCAGGATGGGCGTGGCGACTTTCTTCGCGCGAAGCTGTTTGCAAATGTCGTAGCCGCTCAAGCCGGGCAGCATGACATCCAGCACGATGAGCGTGGGGCGGTGTTTCTTGACGGCATCGATCGCCTGGTCCCCGCGGTTGCAGACCGCGACGTCGAACCCATCGCTCTTCAGGACTTCTTCCAAGCCGAGGAGGATATGCGCGTCGTCTTCAACGATAAGGACCTTGGTTTTCATAGTGCTTGCTCTGACCTCATCACCGGCAGCCGCAGGGTGAAGCAGCTCCCGCCGCCGTCGCGGGGTTCATAGGCCACGTCGCCGCCGTGCGCGCGGGCGATTTGGCGGGCCAGGGTCAGCCCGAGGCCCGAGCCCTGGATGCCGTTGCTCAAGGAGTCGTGCGCGCGGTAGAACTGCTCGAAGATCTTCTCCCCGCAGCCCGCGGGGACGCCCAGGCCGCGATCCAGGACTTTAACTTCCACGAAGGAGGGTGTGCCGAGAGTCGTTGACTCGGCTTTCGAGGCTGGGCCTACGGGCAGGGACGGACCCCTCACCCCAGCCCTCTCCCCTTCGGAAGGGGAGAGGGAGGGGCGTCCGCCGCTCTTGGGCGAGGCGTGCACCGCTGGAGTTGGTGGGGACGCGGCCTGCGTCGCACCATGCTCATCCGGCAAAGTCAGGGACGCGGTGGAACGCGTCCTTACCGGTTGAAGGAAGAGGGTGACTTCCTTCCGGCTGTCGGAATACTTCTCGGCGTTCGAGAGGAGGTTCACTACCACCTGCGCCAGCGCATCGCGGTCGCCATTCACGAACACCGGCGACTCGGGCAGCTCGCAGGCGAACTGGAAACCGTTGGCTTCGAGGTGCGGACGATAGCTGTCCGCCGTCTCGCGCACGACGTTGACCAGGTCGCACTTTTGGAAGCTGTATTTCTTCTCACCCCGTTCAATGCGCGCAAAGTCGAGCACGTTATTGATCAAGCGGGTCAGGCGCGCAGTCTCGGCGGTGATGATGCCAAGATAGGAGCGTTGCTTGACCCGATCCGTCACGCGTCCTTCGGCCAGCAACTCTGAGAACATGCGAATCGAGGTGAGCGGCGTCTTCAGCTCGTGGGAGACGTTGCTCACGAAGTCCGTCTTCTGCCGCGCAAGCGTGAGCTGGCGGTTCAGGTCGGCGACGATCAGCCAGCTCCCGACGCCGATGGCCAGCAGCAGCACGCCGATCAGCAAGCCGAGCGTCAGCTTCAGCACATGCGCCGACTGGGTGAGTTTCGCGGGGTTGAGCAGATAGACGGCGACCTCCCAGTGGGGCAGCGTTTCGCCGATCTCAGTGGCGACGAATGGACGCTTCCAGGCGGCGTGAAAACCCGGATGCGAAAGTGCCACCGGTTTGGCCACATCATCCAGCAGCGCGACACATATCTCCTCGCGCAGCGCCGGCTCGACTTCTTGGATTACCGTTTGAAGTTCCCTGGCCAGCCGCGGCAGGGAAATCTGCGCGCCAAAAACGTAGTCCGCGTTGAGCGGCGGCCGGTGCCAAAAGAGCACGCTGAGCTTGTTATCCACGAAGCGGGCGAGGGTGCCTTCGTTCTCGTCGCCGATAAGCTGGCGGAATTCGGCTTCCGAGGGGGCGATCTTGGAGACTTGCTGCTGGTTGTCGTCCGGGGCCGAGATGCGTTGGATTGCGGGTGCCGATTGCTGGGGCGGGGCCGCGGGCGTCTGGATAGCTTGGGCTTGTTGGTCGAGCCAGGCGTTGGCCTCGCTCCTGGCCTGGACGGAGGGCTGCACGGGTGCATTGGTCACCGCGGGTGCGGCAAGCCTGGGCACTTGCTGCTGTTTGAGCCTTGGAGGCGAGGCGTTGTTAGAGAATTCGGCCTGTCGCTGGGGAACCACGTTGCGTAGTTCCAGCTTTGGGTTGAAGCCGGAGCGATTGTTCAAATACGCGTTACCCTCGTTGAGGTTCATCGAGTTTTGCACCCCGGCTAAGCCCTGATCCGGCGCGTTGTTGGCGAGCGCGCTGTCCATCTGGGGACCCGGCTGGGCACGGTCCTTCCCGCTGCCGGCATTTTGCGCCAACAGGCTGGGCTGCTGACCAAGCGCATTGTCTGCGTCCCGCTTGGTGGCGGTCTGAGATTGGCGGCTGGAGTCCTGGTTGAGGTCGGTTTGGGGGAACAAGGATGACTGGGGCTGTGCGGCGGGAACCTGATAATTGTTGAATGCCTGCTTTGGATTCAAGTAAACCTCCACGCTCTCGCGGTTCGCCAGGAAGCGGCCGTTGTCGGTGTAGAACGTGCGCGCTTCAGGCCGGCCCTGGGGCGAGGGTGCCAGAATCTCGCCGGTCGTAGTCACAGCGAATCCGACCTGCGCCAGCGGCCAGGCCTTGCATAACCGGCTGTCGAAGGAACGGGCGACGGCGCGGGCGTCGCTCTCGCGCAGCAGCGCGGCCACCTTGAGGGCGAAATCGTGTTGCTGATCGGCGAGGGCCTCCTCGAATTGCGCCAAAAGTTTTGTTACCCGGGAGGGGGTTGAAAGAGCGGCTAAAGCATACGTTGCGCCAGAAGTAGGGTTACCCTGGCAGAATGGATAAGAACATGAGTCAATCGACACGAA
>Ga0187880_1002896_pt1 | contig 13230 bp, 8 predicted proteins | sample June2016WEW_19_4_FD_132998 | JGI IMG/M metagenome (GOLD analysis project Ga0187880, IMG submission 132998) | Peatland microbial communities from SPRUCE experiment site at the Marcell Experimental Forest, Minnesota, USA - June2016WEW_19_40 | ecosystem: Environmental > Terrestrial > Soil > Wetlands...
CAGGCACAAGCCCCGGTTGATGATGTTTTCGACGTAGTAGGGGAACTGGTTCGCGAGCAAAGGCTGCAGATCGGCATCGCCATAAACCATGGCGGTGTTGATCCCCATCTCGCGCAGCCGCTGATAGAACAGTGGCAGCTTTTCCGGCCGCTTAGACGCGCTATCACCCACCCACATGATGGTGCGATACTCCCGCCAGGGCCGCAACTGGCTGCCGGCCGCCGCCGCCGCTCCGACCGCCCACGCCGTCAGCAACAGCGTCCCGGCCAAAACAACGCTCAAGCCGTGATGTTTCATTTGTCCCTGCCCAGGAAGGCAGATAACCCTCCGCTTTGCTCCGGGTTATCTGCCTTCCTTTGCTTGTTAAGCGGCATCATTGTGAAAGGGTTTAATGAGATCGTCATATCTTCAACTGGCCTGCTGAGTTCTTTCTACCCTGGACACGACCAAATGACAAGTGCTGTGATGTGTATGCTGTGTATGACATTCTCATTAACCCCTTTATGGCATTCCTGGAAGCAACCACTGTGATCGTGCTTCGTGCCCACTACACCATGGATGTTCTGGCCGCCGCCTGCGCGGCCTGGTGCGCGGCAATCGCCGCCGGCTGGCTGTGCGCCTTCTTCTGATGATGTCCGCACCAGCCTGAACACCTCACGCTGGCGGAGAATGAGTTTTCAAGTTCCCCGCCACTGTCCCCACAACTGGTGACATGCAGGGGACAACGCTTCTGGTATCTTTAGGGCATCGGTACGATTTGAATTTGTTCTCGCGTAGCGTGTGGCAAAGAGGCCGGAATGAAACTCCGGCTTTTTTGTTGTACTGGAGCGGCAGCGGGTCAGCGGGGCCAGACGAGGCTTGCCGGCTGGGGTGGCGGCTTGTTGATTGAGGAAAACGTCCAAGGCGGCCCGAGCGCTGAGCGAATCATTCTCCGGCGGCACGCTCGCGGGTTGCCTGACTTGGCTGCTCTATCGCCAGCCCAAAGGGCAGCCAAGCTGAATATGACGATACCATGAACTGACTGACCCCATGTTATCCTCACAATATGTCATTTTTCCAGGACCCGTTCATTCGCCAGACACTACGCTAGATATGCGATAGAAAGCCTTCGGACAGCCTGGGTCATAAACCGCAGTCCAGTTCGTGGCCGATGCGGAACTCACGAAAGTGGAGACTACACTCCATCCACCCGGGTCGCTTAGATCGAAGGATCGTTCTACACGGTTGGTGATCCCGACCGTGAGATTCGTGATCATGAGGCTGACCATGCCCTGGGTGAGAGAAAGCTGGATGCTGGGTCCGTTGGCCAGGGCGTCGGCCAGCAGACGATCATAAAAATCCTGTGCCGTTTGGTCGCCAGTAGTGCGATCCAGATACTGATTCGGTGTGTTCGGATCAATGCAGCAAATCAGCGGCAGGGTAAAAGTCCCAAGCCCTGACGCATACGGTTGCCAATCCGCGTTGGTATCCACCTCACTATACCACGGAACGTACCGGTCCTGAATCAACGCTTCGACCGGGGGAGATAGCGATTCGCAGACGTTGGTGAGCATATTCTGGCAATGAGGGCAGCTATCCCTCCCGGCCAGGAGCAGCACGAGCTTCCCCTGACTTTGCGCCGCCGACATGGCGTCGGCCTTGGATTCCAGCCAGGTTAAACTTGCGGGGCTGGCAGTTGACAAGCCCAGGCACATAATAAACCCTGCCAGCCAAACCGCCTTGGGCTGCAACACGGCGAACCCAGGCCACGCGGCCAAGCTGGGAACGCAGAAGGTCAACTTTGGAAACTCGATAGTTGGTTGAGCGGTATCCGGAACAGACAGAGTCATAGGGCGCTCTTCAGGATTCAAGTGGACCCCGCTGACAAGCTGTTAAGCCGGGGAAAAGAACTGCCGCCTAAAGGCCAACAGAGTCGCCAGTCCGGAGCCGAGCAGCAGCAGCGTGCTGCCAGTGTCCGGCACGCCACCGCCATTAGCCGAACAATTATCATTGTTAATGGTATCACCGATCAAAGTAACGTCGCCATTCTGTGCCAACAGCCGGCCGTCCACCGTTACGCCATCACCCACCGTGATGGATGTCAAAGCCAGGATGGTTCCATCGAAGTCTGAGCCCAATAGATTCGCTGAGCTGGTGACCTGCCAAATGACATCGCAGGCGTTAGCGCCGTTGTTAAACGCCACACTACTACCAATTGCAGCCTGGAGGTCTGCGGGGACCTGGAAGACAAAGAGGCCGCTGCCGGAGAGGTTCAGAGTCCCAATCAGGTTGACAGTAGTGCTAAGCCCGAAGTTATAGACGCCAGGACCCAAGGTTTGCCCGCTGCCGAGTGAGTTGTTAGCGATAGTGGCAGTAAATGGTGCTGCAGCGGCGGCGAGGTACGCGACGGTCGAGTCGCTTTGGGCTTGTGCTGCGACACCATTGTTTATCGTCGACGCCCCAGTCAAGGTGAGGTTTGCACCAGCGCCAGTGATGGAGGTGCCAGGCGAGACCCCCACATCCCCGGTAACCGTGGTCATCGGGGCTGTGAATGTAACCGATGAGCCGCCCAGAATCGCAAAATTGGCGGCCGTACCAAGGTCACCAAGGGCTACTGTAGCTGCCGTGGCATTCTGGTGCAGGAACGTCACCGCAGCCGCGACGACAAGGGCCATCTTGAGAGAAGACAGGATTTTCATTCAACTGATTTACATAACAACTTTGTTTGTTAGCATAAGTTGATCCAGAGGGCAAGCAATCCGTATAAGTCATTGAAGATCAATGAGTTACGTCATTCGAGCCGATGCAGAGAACCGGGCATTGTGTAAGGATTGGCGACAATAGCGCGGTGGTGCCTGCGGTGATTATTGGCTAAGTGGCTGGTTACGAGGTACTTAGCGTCGGTTTCGAGGCGTGTCGGTTTGGTTTACAGTCGTTTACGGAAAGAGGAGCTCGAGGGATCCCGGCCTTTGAGGGAAGCGACGATGAGTTGACGGGTATGCGGCGGCAGATCGGTGATATTGCAGACGGTGCGCGAGCGCCGGTGTCCGGGGCGAGCGCGAGCCAGGTTTTATCGAGCGAAGGTGGAAGGCGAGGCGAAGGTAGAAGGTAGAATGCAGAATGAAGAAATCCGGACAAAGCCACCCAAAGCCACGACAAAGGCATCTACTTGGGAGGAGATTGCGACCCCAGAGCCAGGTGCAAGCCAGGTGGTAGGCATGTGCTCTCGTGTGTTCCTCTTGTGTTGCTCTTGTGTTGCTCTTGTGCTCCTCTTGTTCTCCCCGGCCTGCTCAGGCGTCCCGCCGCCACCCTAACCGCACCGCTGCTGGCGCTCAGTCTTCCTTTGACAGCGCTGCGACAGCAACGTTCCGCCTGGACCAGACGCTCTTCGGGCTGCCCGGCTTACACGCCTCGTGCCCGCCGCCATTGGCCACGGGTCCCGCACCACTCATCATACATCTCGCCAGATGCCGACAGGAATGTCGGCGCTCCAAGTGGCTCATGGGGAGGCCAGGGCGGGTTTGTACCAGAGCGATTCCCAGTACTTGCGTTCCACCGCGTAGCAGTTGATTGGAGCGGCGGGGGCCAAATCCGCGGGCAGGATGCCGTAACGCTTCATTTCGCGGACCCAGTCGGCGCGGGGCCGGAAATCCGGCATATCAAAGCGCCGGATATCCTGGGCAAGAGCATCCTTGCCGGCGACGCACAGGGCCAGCAGGGCCTGATAGCCGGGATCGGTAGTATCCGCGAAGACCGTGCGGCGTTCGCGTGTCTTCGGGTCGCGGCAGAGGCCCCAGCCACCGGCGGACTCGGCCAGCGGCGCAAGCAGGAGGAGCGACTGCGCGGGGCGGGAGAGGTTGAAGACGATGTGACGGCTGGTGAGCAGGCGCGGGTCGTCGAGGCTGGGCTCCCAGAAGGAGACTCCGCGCTCGTCGGCCAGACTGAGCGGCAGGAGGCGGGCGGGTTCGGCGTGGCACACGGCGCAGCGCTTCTCGATCACTTCGGCAGCGGCCCGGGTGGCGGGCCAGTCCGCCCCGGTATGGATTTCCTGGTTTTCGGAATAGTTGCCGATCATGCCGCAGCCGAGCGCGGCATAGGTGCCGGGATAGGCGGCGCCGCTCTCGATCCAGAGGCGCAGCAACTGCTTCTGGCGCGGGGTGGCTTGGACGCCGTAGTGCGCGCCGTCGAGCAGGGTCAGGAGCCGGCTGGCGGAGGAGCCGAGCGCGCGCGGGGCGTAGTTGCTGCGCGGCAGGTTGCGGCCATCGGAGATCAGCCGGGCGATGGTGAGCATGTAGTAACTATGGCTGTAGAGCGGGCCGTGATCGCCCGTGAGGATGAGCTTGCCGGCGCGCGGGCCGCCGGTCGCGGTCTTCTCGTAGCCGTGGCAGCTCACACAAAGCGCGTCGAGAACCGGCTGGATGTCGCGCGGATAATCAATCACCTCGGGCACACCGGCGATGGGCTCAATCCGGCTGGGCGGACGGCGCACCGCCGCCAGGTCCGTGGCCGTGGGCCGGGGCGTTTGGGTGCGCTGCTCGTGGCAACCGACGCAACTGGTCGTCTCGCCGGGCTGGACAGTCAGGAAGCTTTGCATGCGCTTGACGGAAAGGTCGTTCTTGTCCAACGCGACGAAGAAGAAGCTGCGCAGGGCGGGCAGTTCGAGGTAAGCGGAGCCATCCTCCTCGACCGGCACGGTGCCGACGAGGCGTTCGAGCGTGAAGGTGCCGCCGTAGCTGATCGGTTCCATGCCGCCGGTGTAATGAATCGGCATGGGCAGCGATTCGAGCACGAGGAGCTTCTTGATCTCGCCGCGTTTGACCCCGGCCATGTTACGGCCATTGTAGATGTCGGCCAGCACCAGGCGGCCGGTGGCTGCCTTGGGATCGCACCGATCGGGGATGATGCGTTCGCGGGGCCGGGGCGTGAGCGGGCGGGGCTCGTGCAGTTGGAGGCCGGCACGGCGGTCGGCGTCCGGCAGCTTGAAGACTTCCTGCTGCGCGCCGGTGTCATCCATCACGACCAGGGACGACCCTACCGCCGCCATAAAGCAATGCTCCGAGAAGGCCCACGGGTCGCGGAACTGGTTGCCCCGGCTGACCGGCCGGGCGAACGACAGTGCGTCCGGGCCGGCGTTGGGATCCACGATGGTGATTTCACCGGCGTGCTCGGGCTGGCCGTGACCGGGCGAAAAGCTCGCCACGATCTTGTCCGAGCCGGGGATGGGCTTGGCGTCAATCATCACGATGCCGGGGTGAAGGTTGCCGTACCAGGTCATCTGGGCGGTGCCGTCGGGGTTGGCGGCCCAGAGATGGTGGTAGTGGACCTGGCTGCGATCGGTGTATTCCCAGCGTGTGTAAAGGATGCGGCCATCGGGCATGGGCCAGGGGGTGTTGTCCTGCTCGTTGTTGCTGGAGATGGGGTGGATGTTCTGGCCCTGAGCGTCGCAGCGGTACAGGATGGCGACCTGCGTGAGCCAGCAGTTGACCCAGCGCTTGCAGCGCGTGGAGACGAAGACGATGTCGCCGTCGGGCAGGTAGGTGGGCTCGATGTCGTCGTAGGCGCCGTCGGTGAGCTGGCGCAGGCCGGTGCCATCGGCATTGATCTCACAGAGGTGATACTGCTCGGTGCCGCCTTTGCGATAGCTGAACAGGATCTTGCCGCCGTCATAGTGGACTTGCGGGTCGCGCACGCCGCCGTGCGGGTCATCGAGCAGGGTGGTGAGTTTGCCGGCGGCCAGGCTTAGGCGGTAGAGCTTGGCGCCCTCCCGCCAGGCCTTGCGGTTGGGGTCATGGGCGTAGTAGCCGATGTTCGCATACCAATGGCCGTCCGTCTCATTGAGCTTACGCGCGGCGAAGATGATATCGTCCACCCCCGCCATCGGGCCGGCGCGGAATTGATCGAGCAGCGTGTTGGTGGCGGCAGGCGCGGCGAGCGGCGAAAGAAGCGCCGCTCCGGGCAGCAACAGGGCCAGTCCCAGAGCGCGACGAACGGTCTTGGTTGGAGCAGGGAGGAAGGAGTTCAACGCAAAGACGCAAAGACGCAAAGACGCAAGGTTGGGTTTCACGGGCAGCGCGGGGTCGAAGGTTCTAACGGCTGGGGGCGAAGATTCATGGCGTCGGTTCGGGCGCTGCCGGATTACATCACAACGAAAGCAGGTAGGCCGCGAGGTCGTCAATTTGCTGCGGCATCAGGTGGGAGGTCTTGCCGTGCTTGTCGTGCGGATTGCTGGTGGTGAGCACATTGCGTAGGGTAGCCGCCGAGCCGTCGTGGAGGTAGGGCGCGGTCCGCCAGCCCTCGACCAGGGTCGGCGTGTCGAAGCGGTCGGCGGGCTGGTCAAAGCGTCCGCGCGTGCCGACGTCGTAGGTCTGCAAGTCGGTGAACAAGCCCGGCGGATGGCACGCAGCGCAGCCGACCTGGCGATCCTTGAACAGCTTCTCGCCGCGCCGGGCTGAGTCGGAAAGCCGGCCATTGACGAGGAACGGGCTGGGCACGGGCGTTAGTGACTTGAGGTATTTGTCTATGGCCACCGCGACTTCTTCCGGCTGCACCGTGAACAGGATGTGCTGGATGCCGGCGCGCACAGCCGTTTCCGCCGTTTCGCGCACGCCCATGCTCATCGCGGGCGGAGTCTTGTGCGCCAGCAGGAGGCTCTTGGTGTTCTTGGGGTTGCCGACGCCGTCGTTGAGCAGGTCCCAGTTGAGCCCGTCCACGCGCGCCTGGCCGGGGTGGCAGCTCGCGCAGCTTTGCCAACCCTGGAAGCAAATACCGGCGTCGTTGAAGTAGAACTCCCCCTTGCGCGTGAGGGGCATGCGGTCGAGCGGAGAGGTGAGGCTGGTTGGGCCGGCTCCTGCGGGCTGCAGGAGGAGAGGGATGGATTGGGGCCTGGGCTGGGGGCTGCTTAGATCGACGAGGCTGAGGGAATCGGAGAAGTAGTTGGCGATGTAGGCTTTGCGGCCCAGGAGGACCACGGCGCGCGGGCCGAGATCAGTCCGAGGCAGCTTGATCCGTTGGCGCAGGCCGACGAGAAAGGCCAAGTCGTTCGGCACGTCGGCCTGGACGCGGGACGCGGAGATGGGGTCAACCGGCTTGGACGCGTCAAGCGTGGCGGGCACCTTGGCGAGCCTGGCGAGCGTGGCAGCAAAGTCAATGACGCTGATTTCATGGGTGCCCGCATGCGTGATGAGCAGGGTCGAACTGTCCGCCGACCAAGCGATGCCCCAAGGGTCGGCGGCACCGCGATCAATGTTGTCCAGCAGGACGGTGTTGACGATTTCCATCCGCGCGAGGTTGATGATGGTCGCCGCGTTGCTATTCATCCAGCCGCGGTCAAGTTGCGTCGCGGGCAGGCGGAAGTGGGGCAGGATGTGGCTCACCACGGCGTATTTGCCGTCCGGCGAGACGCGCAGGTCATTGAGGACGCCGCCGCCGTCGGGTAGGGAGAGTTCCTTGACGACCTTGCGGGCGGCGGTGTCGATGACACTCACAACCGCGGCGACGAGCTCTGCGTCAGCAGGGCCGGTGTGCAGATGGTTCGCCACGAGCAGAAAGCGCCCATCCCTGCTGATCGCAGCCGCTACGGGCTCCCGCTGGACCGGGATGCGGCATTGCTCCTTGCCGGTCTCCAGATTGATGAGGCTGATGTCGTTGTTAAAGCGGTTGCAGACGAACAGGGTTTTGCCGTCGGGGCTGAGTACGGGGGCCGTCGAACTGTGGCCGGCGGGAAGGGTGGCGAGCGTCTTGCCTGAACTGGTGTCGAGCACGCGAACGCTGCTCTGCGGCGCGGCGCAGGTCACGTAGAGGCGGGCGCCATCGGTTGAAAGTGCCAAACCGGAAGGGGTATGAGGCACCGGGATGTGTTTGGTGACCGCGCCGCTGGCAACGCCGAAGACGGCCACCTCATTTGCGGTCGCGCAGGCGATGAAGAGGCGTGTTCCATCCGGCGCGGCGGTAAGCGCCGCGGGGGAGAGAGAACCTGGTTGCGGGAGGGAGGCGGCGGGCGCTGCCAGGGGAGCAAACCAGACTAGATAAGCGGCCAGGACTACTAAACGAGAAATGTAGAGCGAGAACTGCAAATGATGCGTGGGTGCCGTGCGTTAGTTTAAGGCTGGTGGCTGTGGGCGTAGGCGCACAAGGCGCGCAGATTCTCGGCGGGTGTGTCGCGGGGCACCTCGCAACCGGCCCCGACGATGAATGGGGCACCGGCCTGGCGGTGGCATTCCGCAATGGCGGCCGTGACGCCCGCCGCGTCGCCATTGCGCAGCACGGCCACTGGGTTCAGGTTGCCGAGCAGGATAGTCTTCGGTCCCATCTGCTGCCGCGCCTCGGAGATAGGGGCCATCGAGTCCAGGTCCACGATGTCGCAACCGAGCTTGCCCATCCCCTCCAGGATGCGGCGGGTGTTGCCGCAGATATGCAGGCGCACCTTGCCGCCCAGCGCGTGGATTCCGTCCACCAGCTTCTTCTCGTAGGGCCAGACGAACTCGTCGTAGATGTCCGGGCCGACCAGCGAGGCGGCGGCGTCGCCGACCCCGATCACATCCGCGCCCACTTTCAATTGCTCGCGCGCAAAGCGCAGTTCCATCTCGATCACGAACGCGAATAAGTCGCGCACGAACACGGGGTCGTCGAAGAAGTCCAGCATCAGGGTGTTGATGCCCCGCAGGTCCGCTCCTTCCGCAACCGGGCCTTCGACCCAGCCCTCGACGATCATCTCTTTGCCGACGCGTTCCTTGTAAAGCGCAAGTCCCTTGAGGCTGTTGTGCATGCGGCCACCGCCGAGCGGGTCGGGGATTTTGAGCGAAGCGAGTCTGGTCTTATCGCCCAGCAGCGCCTGGTCCTCGACGATGGCGACGGGCTGCTGGTCGAAATACTCGACCACCGCGCCGCAATCCACCGCCTCGCGGGCGGGATCGGACATGCTGTTGACGTAGTCGAAGCCAAAGGCTTCCGCCGTGCGAATCTGCCCCTCGACCATCACCCGGTAATCGGTGCAGTAGTCACGGTAGCGCGCGCCGATTTGCGCGCAGGCGAACATCATGGTGATGGGCATGAGCGGCAGCCGGTCCACCGGGCGGCCTATCAGATGAGCAAGGACTCTTTCGCGACTGGTCATAGGCTAATGGGAAGGGGGAGATGGAGTGATGGAGTGGTGGAGTGATGAAGTGGTTGGGGGCAATGGTGCTACCCGGACTCCGCGGTTTCGTTTGCCAACACTCCAATACTCCATCACTCCATCACTCCGTTCTCAGTTAATGCGCAGGCAGCGGCTAATGGCGGCGATGAAATCGGGCCGCGTACCGCAACAGCCGCCGATAAAGCTCGCGCCGGCCTGGATAAGCTGGGGGATATAACCGGCGAACTCATCAGGTGTGGTGCTGTATTTGGCGCGGCCATTGACCATGGTCGGCAAGCCGGCGTTGGCCTTGATCCAGACTGGCCGCTCGGTCGCGCCGTGGAGCCGCCGGCAAATTGCAATGAAGCCGGCGATGCCTTGGCCGCAATTGGCGCCGATGACATCCGCCCCGGCTTCGGTGAGCGCCTGGGCGGCTTGCTCTGGGGTGGTGCCCATCATCGTGCGGTCTTTATCCTTGCCGCTGTCAAAGACCATGCAGGCGACCACGGGCAACCCGGTTTCGCGCGCGGCGCTCACGGCCAGCTTCGCTTCTTCGAGATCCGACATGGTCTCGACCACCAGGCCGTCCGGGCGCGCCTGGGCCAGCGCCTGCGCTTGTTCGGAAAAGGCCATGCGGAGTTCCGCCGCTGTAACTTCGCCGCTCATCAAGAGCTTGCCGGTCGGTCCGATCGAGGCAAACACGCGGGCGCGCCCGCTGGCGGCTTTGAGGGAAATCTCCACGCCCCGCGCGTTGATTTCAGCGAGGTGATCCGCCGCCTCATGTTCGCCCAGCCGAATGCGGTTTGCGCCGAAGGTATTGGTCAGGATGACCTGGCTGCCGGCCTCGACATAACTGCGGGCGACTTCGCCAACGCGGTCGGGATGGGTCAGGTTCCAGGCATCCGGGAAGTCGCCCAGCGCGAGACCGCGCGCCTGCAGTTCGGTGCCCCACGCGCCGTCGGTGATCACCGGCCCGCATGAGACGAGTTGTTGGATGAGCGGGTGCATCGCCGGTGAGGCGTCCGGCCGGCGCCGATTACGCCGCTGTTACGGCCTTCTTCGCCAGGGCCACGGCGCCGACGGCGTTTTCGCTGTAACCATCCGCGCCGATCTCATCGGCATATTTCTGGGTGATGGGGGCGCCGCCGATGAGGACTTTCACCTTCTCACGCACGCCGGCTTGCTTGAGGGCGTCAATGGTGGTCTTCATCGAGGGCATCGTCGTCGTCAGCAAGGCGGACATAGCGATGATGTTGGCCTTCTTCTCGTTGATGGTGGCGATGAACTTCTCCGGCGTCACATTGACACCGAGGTCGATGACTTCGAAGCCGCCGCCTTCGAGCAAGGAGCCGACGAGGTTCTTGCCGATGTCGTGCAAATCGCCTTTGACGGTGCCGATGGCGACGCGGCCCAGGGGCTGATCGCCGCGCGCCGTCAGCAGCGGGCGAATGAGTTCGAGGGCGGCCTTCATGGCGCGGGCGGAGATGAGCAGTTCGGGCACGAAATACTCATTGGCCTCGAAACGGCGCCCCACCTCGTCCATAGCGGGCACCATGTAATCGTTGACGAGCTTGAGCGGGTCAACCCCGTCGGCCAGTGCTTGTTTTGTGAGTGCCTGCGTGGCTTTGGCGTCGCCGCTCACCACCGATTCGTAGAGTTGCTTCAAGTCCGGCATAGAGGTCCTTTTAGTATCATTTGCGAACGTTGAAGGCAAGACTAGGCTGGGGCGCTGGTCAGAGTCAACGGCGAATTGAGGATTCGGTGGATCCAGGGCTTCGGCCCTTTCCCGCGCCCCAGCTTCGCTCGATCTCCTCCAGGGACCGGCCCTTGGTTTCAGGGACGAGCAACCAGACTACCAGGAGCAGGGCCAGGCAAAACACCGCGTAAATGTAGAACGGGAAGGCGTGGTTGAAGCGCTGCACGAACCACGAACCCTTCGCGTCCATCATCGGGAAGGTCTGCGTGACCGCGTAGTCGGCCATCCACAAGAAAAACGTGGCCAGCCCCAGGGCGCGCCCGCGGACGGCCGTGGGATAGATCTCCGACAGTATCACCCAGGTCACCGGCCCGACGGAAAGGCCGAAGCAGACGACGTAGATGATGATGAACAGCAGCATCCAGCCGCTCACGGTGCTAGGGTCCGCGACGTTCTGGGCCATAATGCCCATCGCCAGCAGGCTAATCCCCATGCCGGTGGCGCCCAGGAACATGAGCGGCTTGCGTCCCCACCTGTCAACGCTGGCGATGGCGACCACCGTGGACAGGGCGCTCGCTCCGCCAATGACGATTTGTTGCAGCATGCCGGCATCCACACCCGTCGAGGCGCTCATGTTCTTGAAAATGGTCGTGCCGAAATAGAGGAACACGTTGATGCCGGTGACCTGCTGCAGAATGGCCAGGAGAATCCCCACCACCAGCGGCAGCCACAACGCGCGGGAAAACAGCTCGGCCCAATTACCCCTCTCCGCCGACAGCGCCTCGTGGATGCTGGCAAGCTCGGTCCGCGCGAATTCTTCGCCAGCGACCTTCGTGAGGATGGTCTTCGCCTGCTCGGCGCGGCCCATCTCAACCAGCCAGCGCGGGCTTTCCGGAATCCTGAGGAGCAGCAGGGCAAAAACGATTGAGGGCAAGACGCCGCTGGCAAACATCCAACGCCAGCCCACCGTCTCGTTCCAGGCATGGTCTCCGTAGCGCGCGATGAAGTAATTGACGAAATAGACGACCACAATACCGCCAACAATGGCGATCTGATTGACTGACACCAGGCGCCCTCGCAAATGCGCCGGGGCGATCTCGGCGATGTACATCGGCGTGGACATGGAGGCGATGCCGATGCCGATGCCACCGAGCCAGCGGAACAGGATAAAAGTCCAAATGTCGCGCGGCAGCGCGGTGCCGATCGCGGACACCAGGAAGAGCATCGCCGCCAGGAGCAACGCCTTCTTGCGCCCGAACCGGTCCGAGATCGGCCCCACGATCAGCACCCCAGTCGCGCACCCGATCAGCACGCATCCCGACGCCCATCCCTTCATCACCACGTCGAGTTGGAAGCGGGTCGTCAGGAATTCGATAGCCCCGGAGATGACGCCCGTATCGTAGCCGAAGAGCAACCCGCCCAGTGTGGCCACGAGGCAGATGGGGACGAGGTAGGAAAGGTTCGTGCGAACGGTCGCGGAGGATCGGTTGCTAAGCGCGGCGCCAACTGGCATGGACCGCACTTTCTCAGGCATCGCCCGGGGCGTCAATGGCTTTGAGCAACCGCAATTGCCGTCGATCCGATGATGCAATCCAATGCGGCAGGGCACCGCAGCCGCCGGACCTTACAAGGGAAACCCAAGAGCAACGCAACGGATCGGCTACCGGCCCCCTGCCCCGCGACATGCCTTTCTGGTGTTTTCCCCCTGCCTTCCCGTCTTAACCACTTGCCTTTGGAGTTGCTGTTGCTTGGCTTGTTCCTCGCCTGCCTTCCCGCATGGGGCACCCCCCAAAGCCGGAGATCTTCCAGGGGATTGGGACGGTTTTAAGGGAAACGCGGCTAACTCATTCCGAACCGCCGCTCGGCGGATCAAGGACTCAAACCATAAAAGGCCGCCTCCGCGCCCGGCGTCACCGTGACCTCGTAAAAACCGCCCACATGCGCCGGGGTTCCCCCTGCCGGGTTCCAGACAACCCCCGGCCCCAAGGCCGGCGACCACAGCAACTGCCCCGTCTAGATGTCGGGCTAGCCACTGTTCAGGCCGCCGTTGGTGTTGACGGTGAGCGCCAGCCTGGTGTTGACGCGGATGAAGAGCCGCAGCCCGGTCAGCGGGCCGATGAGGTCCCGCGGCAAGCGGGACTACGACGCATCAACGTGGCAAACGTTTCGGAGCGACGGTACGAACGTGCTCCAGGTCAACGTTAGCCTACGCGGTAGAAGCTTGTTACCACCAGTAAGTCGGGCAGGTAGGATCACCGCCCGACGTTGAAGCCCATATGCCTCCGCTCGCGCGGACATGCATCTTTTCGAATTTCCGCCACTCGACATGCCCGTCAAGCATCCCCAAGTTGCCGCCTTTGGGGACGTTGCCTTTCATGTGGGCCGTCAGATGGTGTTTGGGATAGCTGCCTACAACGTCCGTGTAATGATACCCACCGCTGGA
>Ga0187880_1002897_pt1 | contig 13229 bp, 17 predicted proteins | sample June2016WEW_19_4_FD_132998 | JGI IMG/M metagenome (GOLD analysis project Ga0187880, IMG submission 132998) | Peatland microbial communities from SPRUCE experiment site at the Marcell Experimental Forest, Minnesota, USA - June2016WEW_19_40 | ecosystem: Environmental > Terrestrial > Soil >...
TTAGCGGCGAGACAAGGCTATCCGTCTGCGGAAGATCACAGAGATACACTTGCCAAGAAGATGACTCCTGCCCAGATAGCCGAAGCGCAGCGCCTTGCGAGGGAGTGGAAACCGAAAAGCGAAAAATAGGGCTTGCCGGAAGGCGAAGCTCAGCCGCGACTAATACCATACGGGCCTTTGGCTATGCCGATGCAATGCCTTCCGATTCCTTTGGAACTCCTGGCCGATTTAATAGGTGGCACGGGGGCAATTGCTTCTGCGTTCAAATCGCATACCCTGTCCGAGGCTGTCGCACAATTTTTGGAGTTTTAAACTGGCGTTCGCAGGTATTTGTTCTTTCCGAAATGCGAAGAAGCTTACTTCCGAAGTGGTGTAAAAAACCAGCGGCACAGGGAGCGCCAAGATGGGCTTTAAAGCCATGATCTCGGGTCAGCCTATAGTAGCCCCAGGGCCTTCCTTCGGCGGTGGGGCTTCAACTTTGTCTGTCGCAATGGCGAATTTCGTACAGATTGAAGCATTTACTATTAGCTATTATATTTCTTTTAACACAATGAAATGTCAGTCTATAAATGGATATTTGTATAGGCTATTACCCTATCCCTACCCTCTAAAATCCCTCATACAACATTATCTAGTTTAACGCATTGTTATTGACAAACCTGAAAATTATGTCGGGATTCTTTACAATACCTATGTTTGATCAGACTCGCACCCTGCCTGTGTTTGCTGAAATGTGGTCTGGAGTTGCTCCCGGTAATTGTCGGTATACTTTACAGTTTTGATTTCTTTTAGGGGGAGGACCTTTCACAATTATCAATCATATCAAATAATTATGTGTTTAGTATATCTTATGCATTACGTTGTATGTATGTTGCAGTGAAAAAATTTAGGGCCTGGAGGTGTTTCTATGCGATACGCAGTGGAACGCTGGGCAATTTTGCTGGTTGCATTTGCTATAATCACTTTACCTGCCTGTGGTAGTTCAGGAACAGGGGGGGACCCTGGAGTTAACTTGCATTTGCCAGCATCGGGAATTACCAATTTTTCTCAGGACATTGTCCTCCCCAACTCAGAATTTGCTGGAAACGGGGCGTCGGCCTCTGGTGTAGAAGACTCTCTTATCTCGATAGATAATTCTGCCCTGAGGTCGATCGGTTCTGTTGGGGATCCGCCCCCAGTTACTACTAACGCTGTAGTTCCCGAACCTTCAACCATCCTCCTTTTAGGCTCTGGTCTGGTTGGGTTGTTTGGCTGGAGATGGAGAAGGAAGTAGTACCTGGTAGGATTTCGAGCAGTCCTTTAGATATCGCACTCGCGGTGACTTCATGGACTGCTCGTTTGAGGCAGAGTCAGTAATGGCCCTGCCTTTTTCATGGCGCCGCTTATCTCTTGGCCGGTTGTGATCTAACCATCTCGCGCCCATTATCGGCTATTTATGTCTTTAGAAAAATCTTCGTTGTTCCGAATGTATTAATAACCGGGAAGTGCTCCTTTCTCCAACTGAGCCAAGGTCTACAGGCGGGTAACTCAGCGGTGAGAGTGCCATCTTCACAGGATGGAAGTCAGAGGTTCAAATCCTCTCCCGCCTATCAGTAAAAGCCGGGGGGTAGGTCCTGTAAGGGCCAATGTCCGAGTAATTGCAGCAATGGCCCCGCGCGTATTTTCGAAAACGTGAAAGATCCAGTTCAGTCATTTAGCTTGCCGGGCCTCCAGAATGCCTTACAATCGGCTTTCCCGCCCTGGCCTGTGCTTTTGATCGTCCGAGCACTCAAGCACGGATTTGGACACTCCTTTTCTGTTGCCAAAACCACTTTTGGCTGTATTATGCAGCCGTTAACGAACACTTCTCACTCAACCCAAAGGAGGATATATGAAGAAAATCCTGCTCTATGCGGTCCTGGCTATCATGCTCGCCGGTTGCGCCACTCCCCGGGCACCAGGGGTAAGTTCCGTTGAACCTAAACTGCGAGGAAGTGAGTTGGCGACGGTGTCCGGGTTCATTTTAGCGAAGGGACCAAAGAACTGCCCCTGCACGAGCTTGCAGCGCTGATCACCAGGGAGAGCGAAAGTATGGCCGATGCCGGCCAAAGCAAGCAAGTAGTTGCAGCAAGCTTGCACCGCAGGCAAAACGTCAGAGCAGGGCCGGTGTTCCCGGCTCCCTCGGTCTAATTGTAGGTTCCGTTTCTATCCCTCCCCGGCCTGCCCCATGAGGGGCGGCCTTATCGAGAGTGCTCGCAGCCGCATATCCGCCAGAGGTGGTTTCGGGGAAATAACGTTAGAGTGATTATAAGGATATGGGTCTTCCACTGCTCCTGTTCGCTAATCTAATTCCCGCCCCCTCAGAATGTCCCACAATGGACGATCTCCGCTAAACCCATACCAGGGGGGGAATACCTCTCATTTACACAGCCTGGATTCATCTCGAAGGCAGTATCTTACCCTCGGGGGTCTTGGCGACCCATACTAAAGGGGGTATTTTGTTTCGTGAGAGGGGCGCCTGGTTGGTGGCGGCGTCGCTGCCTGGGGACTCCTTGGCTGCTGCATGTGTACTTGACGAGGGACTCGACGCTCTGCGAGGCGGTCGCGCCAAGGGAGGTTTTCTTTGATTTTGATTTTTGCCGGGAGGCTTGCTCACCTCGTAACTGAATGGTGACTCTTTTCCATTTGCATTGTAAGAGGTTACCGCAAAAAAGTAGGTCTTTCCCTCTTCCAGGTTGTCAACGAGAGCCTTGGAAGTAAGCCTTCCTTCTACCTGAACTGTTTTTGTATAATTCCTTGTTGCGGTGCCGTAATGTATCCTGTAGCCAGCCACCCCCGGATCATTGCTTGGGTCCCAGGCCAGCCAAATTGACGAGGCATGGGCAGCGGCCACCACGCAGAGCGTGCAGTAAAAAAGTGCGGCGCAAAGCATCATTCTCAAGCTTCACCCCCCTTTTCAGGATTCGAACATCTAGGATCCTTTTGCGAAAGGCTCACAGTTTCAGACATTGGGAAACTGCAGGTGTCTCATCCGGTGTTTCCAGATGCGCACTAAATAATAAGGCAACTCGCCTTTTTTGACAATATACCTCTGGGGGCGCGCAGTTCAGTAGGGGGTACAGTCTTATTTGCCGTAAAATGAGTTCGGGCAATATCGAATCTCCAAATTTCAAAAGGGGCATGAAACGGATCGTAAATAACCATTCAGACTTCGCGTCTGGTTTATTGATGTCAACACTTTCACATTTTTAACGTCACGAGTGCAGGCGGCCTAAAGGGCACGCCAGGCTGGAGCCAACCGCGGCTAAAAGCCGGCGAGTGAAACGAGAGCGCCCTTCTGCTAAGAGAACTGGTGTAGCATTTCGTAAGTTCTTCGATATTTAAATAGTCGCTCATCGGCTTCCTGTGTCATAATGGCCAGGATGATAGTATCGAATTATCCAAGAAATACTACGCTAGTGGAGTGTGTCCAGATTTTCTTTGGGAAAGTCAGATTTTTAGTTGATCCTGGCTCTTACATACCATGTGCATCGTGTTTTTCTCAGGATCGAGTTCGTAGCGCCTTATCGGGAAAAGGTGTTCATCAAACGGCATCAAATCGTAAAGTCTGCCGGTTTCAGGATCCATCAACTTATAGAAGTCGTCATAATTCATCGAACAATCAACGATCCAAGCCTTCGATCTTTCAAATTTTACCTTTACCTTTAATTTTCCTTACACCCTGCGGGCGAAAGAGAAGAAAGTATTGTGGAATGTCTCTATCCATAATGGCTCACTGGTGAATTTGTGGCAAACGGCTGATCCAAACGGATCTACTGGACGCTTTTTAGAGATCCCGGTGCAATTCGGGCAGCAAGCCATTCATGAATAGATGCCTTGTCTTGAAGCTCTGAGAAATCGGTGTTGACGTTGATGTATTCGTTCTGGCCCGTGCTAAATCCAAAATCCTTTGAATTCAGATCTTCTACCACCTCGGCAAATGTCTCTTCGGAGGGCTTTATCTGGATGTAAGCCCTCTTGCTCTTGCGCCCGTCGATCCAAACCCGAGCCTTTCCTGCAACTGTGAGCGAAATATATGTTTCAAAATATCTTATGGGGATGTCGCCGTACAGTTTTTCGAGAGTCTCTCTATACCATCGTGCGCAATCAAGAGCGCTGGGGTATTGCTTGATCCAGTGCTTCTCGTCGTACGCCGGTTGAGTCTCCTCATCAGGTTCCTCATACGAATCGATGATCTTGGTGAAATGCAATCCCTGAACGTCAGCAACCTGAACAATATTAGCTTGAATGCCGATTATCGGAACAGCCTGACTGAGCAGGTTCACGACATTAAAGAACCGGTTGGTTATGGACTCTGCGATGAGTACTGCCGTGTGACTGCGCCTTGGCCAGCGCTTTTTCTCACTTTCCCAGTATTCGATCGTACGGATGATGTGGGACTCATCTGTCGGTCCGAGCTGGATTTCGACCTCGTACATCGAATCATCTTCAGGGTTTTTCAAAAGAAGATCGAGACGACCACCCTGGGGCTGGACTTTTTCCTTGGTGACTGCTTGCAGATTTCCCAAACCCAATATTGTAGGATCGTCATAGATCTTGTCTCGAAGCCAGAACTCGTTTTTCCCACATTCCCGGATAGAGCATACTTTTGCGGTGAGTAAATCGTCCATCGAATTCATCCTCCGGAAGGTTTTCCTAAAGCCTGGTTGATAAGTTCTGTATATTTTTTGACCAATGCATCCTGGATTTCCTTCTCTCCCCAGAGGGCGCCCATCTTGAAGCACTCCCATCTCCCATCGGGATAGCTCCTTATCTCCGTCTTATTTGGGCACACTATGTTGCAACACATAAAAACCCGGAATGGCTCAAAACGTATGGACTTACACGTCCGCCGGCAATGCCGGCACCGGACTCTCCCTGTGTCGAGATTGATTATGAAATCAGCGAGTATTTGCTTCATGTAGGCTTCATCTTTTCAGTACGTTCGAGCTTCTCATTTAAAATGGTCTTGGTCTTTGTGCAGGCAGACAAAAAGTTCTGCCAAAATAGTATCGCTCCCTAGTTGTACTAAATTGGTATAGCATAGATCGGGTGGCATTGGTATAGAAATATTTGACAACTAAAGAATAATTTATGTTCACGCTGTTTATTTTGTTAAGAAACACAGTAAATAGTGTTTTATATGATAATAGAATAGAGAACTAAAAAAGTTGACAAAAGGGTAAAAAGCTTTAATAATTTAATTTAATTAGAAGAATACTTTAATAGTCTCATGGGTAAACCACCGGATTGGTCGTGTGTGATTTAACTCGGAGAGCCTTTTAAAGTTGCCACCCAAACTTAAGTAAAGATAACCGAAGTGGCGGACGTGAGTTAAGTACGGAAGTTTTTAGACGCGTGCGAGGCCCTCTACCAAAACGACTATTTTGGCGAGGCGGAGTTTTTCTTTGTCAACTTACTCGATCGGGCGCCCGATAGATATCCAGTTGAGCGCCCCAGGCCGGCTTCTTCGCGATCTTTTCAAAGATCCAGCGAACCGAACACGCGGAAAGGTTTGGTGAGCTTTTTCGGGAACTGCAAGAAAGCTGAGGCCATGAAAAGGATCGTTCAAGGATTTGTAATTGATCTGGAAACCAACCGGGTGACATGCTCGAGTTGCCGCCACGACTGCCGGTCTGCCGAACTCGAGGACGGGGAGGTCTATACTTGTTTTAATAAGGAGTGCAAGAGCAGACTGGAAGTGATCTACGACCCGAAAAACGATGAGTGGATTTCTGGCCCCATTGGTTTCACCTGTGGAGCCGAAGAGATCTGCGGAAAACTGATGGATCTTTTGAGCCAGGCAGATTTTATCCCCAAAAGTCACTAGGCGCGCTTTCCCCCGTAAGGCAGGCTGTACTCTCCACCTTGCATAAAGCTGATTGAACCGGATGACTTCTCATGAGCCGCCGGTCCATTGCTGGCTGAAAATCAAGAAACGAGTAGTCAGATCTAGCTGAGGAAACGGGAAGGCGACTTGCCTTGCGAGGAAAGGCTCCTGGTATTGTGTGAGTATAGTGCAGAGGTTAGGTTGATTACATCACTAATTTTTGAACGGCCACAGGAGGGTGACTACATTTGGTCTGAGCTGAAGCGGCAGGGTGATTTTTTTTGGATATACCCTCAAAATAGTCAAAAATCAGGCGGCGGTGACCTTCAAGTGTGCTTGTTGCCGTGACCGAGGTTTAGGCTTAACGGTGATCTGGACATCACGACCGAGGGAATTGAGGAAATGAAACAGGCGTTCCATGGAAAAGCCGGACAATTTCCCCCGTGTCAGGGCTGATACCTTCGGTTGGTCTATGCCGAGCAGTTCAGCGGCCTTAGCCTGTGTAAGGTGGCGTTTGGCAATGATATTGAGAATCTGGCGGGCAAGCTCTGCCTTGGCGAGACGCTCTTCGGCATCAGGCAGGCCAAGGTCAGCAAATACGTTACCGCTTCCGTGATATATTTCTGTCTCTTCATTCATGGCGCTTATTCCTCTTGTGTTGTTGCATTTCTTCCACCGTTCTCAGACGGGCTTTAATCTTCTCTATCTCTTCCTTTGGTGTGGCGATTCCTTGCTTTGATTTCTTCTGGAAAACGTGCAGCACATAGACTGCATAGGCAAACCTGATAGTATAGACAATTCGGTACGTATCTGAGCTAAAATCCTCAACAATCTCAAGAACTCCAGCGCCGGTGAATCGCTTCATGGGTTTTGCGTCAGGGTGTTTGTCACCAAGCTGAACAAGATAGAGCGAAGCCGAAAGTATCCTGCACGCTTTCCGGCATGGCCTTCATATCTTTGCGGCTGCTGGCCACCCCTTCAACGGGCTTTAAGGATTTGGCTAGCATCAAGTAATTATGATAATTCTGGCATAAATTCACAAGAGTAAACTTGCAACAAAAAAAGAAAAAACTTTTATTTCTCGGGGTTTTTCGTACTGCCAGCCACTTAGCCAAACTGACGAAGCATTCAGAGAGACGACTTAGACTGAAAGAAATTTGACGGACTAAAAATTTTTTTATTTTCCTGCCGTTTTTGAATTTTTCGAACAAACTAAATGCCATTACCTCATAAAAACAGGAAAAACTGTCTGGATTTTTAGGGGCCAACTGCCACCATGCCCACCCGAAGCTGAACTTCTATTTTATATCTCGATATCAGCCTACTAATCTTATCCCGTCTTAGGCCCTCTGGATGCAACCCTCTCTGGTTTTAGCATTGGACGATTAATCCGTTTGAAGAGTGCTCATGGACATCTAAACGCTATGTGGATAGAAGCACGATATGGGGGAACAAAAAAGGACCGCAGGCGGCTGGATCAAAAAAAGCACAATGCGGATTGCGAGGTAATCAGCTCTTTGGATTACCGGATTTACTTTCATCTAAAGCAAAATGATCGATGAAATCCTGGAGTATTGACAAGTGCTTGGCAGACAGGTTTTCGAACTCCACGCCACAGCGCCTGGTACTGATCTGCTCCCAGAAGCCTTCAGACACTTCTTGATCATACACGATTCTGCATTGAACCCTGTCTACGTGAATGAAGCGGCCGCTGCTGCCGAATATTTTTATTTCGGAGCACCCCTTATTATCCACGTTTGTAGACACATACTGGACACACAGCCCGCCCATGCTGATATCCTGTATTTGCCCCATGTTGATAAGCTCAGTGGGTCTTATAAAAGCAGCGAAAGCCCCTTCTTTGCTCTTGAATCTTTTGAATTTTCTTTTTTCCTCAAACATTTTTTCCCAGCCCAGCCGAGTAAGAAAGGAATCCCACAGTCGAAACTTGGGATATGAACCCTAAGAATGAGTCGGGCTATTAAATCCGAATAATCTGTAAACTCGACCACCGGCAACCGTCGTATCATGCTTTTTTTGTTCGATTTCTTCAACTGTGAAATATGCCGAATGTGTTTCATAGGGCCGTATCCGGCGCGGCTCAGAGCGGAAAACCGCATGGCCTGACAGTTTGCTGCATAAAACGCGCATAAACGCAAAAACTCTCTGATCTTGGCTCAAAGGTTCGGGTGCGTATCGACCAGGAAGTTTCCTTTTCCGGTGCAGGCCGTAACCGAGGCCGCATCACTAATGAGACTCGCAATACGAGAATTAAGCCGTGCCGCTTTCCGCAGATGGCTGAGCGCTTTCGATTGCGTGCGCTGGTCCGCTGAGAAGCTCAAATATTTTTTACGTGCCACTCGGCCTTTTCTTGCAGGCGAATCAGTCTTTTGATCTGGATGTAAGTCATAAGCTTCTCCTCCTTAAACTTATAAGCTTTATAAGACCTAAATTTGCCGGCGTCTTTGCTGTGAAATCCCGTCTTCGCGTTCTCTTTTCAAGGCTTCCCTGTCCCTTTGACCCGCTCGACAATTCCCGTGGTGCTCAGGTTTTCAATCAGGGGCGCCAGCACGACCCGGCCTCCCCATCCTTCCACAAGCTCATGGCCCACTACGGCCTCACGGGTGTAATCGGCACCTTTGACCAGGACGTCAGGCCTTAAAGTTTTTATCAGGGACAAAGGAGTATCTTCTTCGAAGATGACCACCATATCCACGCAACCAAGCGCAGCGAGCAGAGCGGCCCTGTCCTGCTGGGGCAATATGGGGCGATGCATGCCTTTGATGCGCCTTACCGAACGGTCCGAGTTCAGGCCGACGACGAGACGCTGTCCTTCGTCGGCAGCGGCATGGAGCAGCCGTATATGACCGGCATGAAGAATATCGAAACATCCATTGGTAAAAACAATGCTTTTTCCATCGGCCCTCCATGCATCGACCGTTAATCCGGCTGAAGCAGGATCGCAGATTTTCCTCTGCGTCCCGTTGTGTCCCTGCCTAAGGGCGATGACAAGCTCTTCGGCCCGGACGGGATTTGTCCCAACCTTGCCCACCACGATCCCTGCGGCGATATTGGCTAATTCTGCGCTATGGGCCCAGTCCATCCCGGTTGCTATTCCGGCTGCCACAGTGGCGATTACGGTATCGCCCGCCCCGGAAACATCGAAGACGTCCCGGGCCCGGGTTGGAATGAGAAGGGGTGGCTCGTTGCGGGTAAAGAGCGCCATGCCTTTATGGCCTCGAGTCACCAGAAGCCGGTCGATTTCCAGATTTTTGATCAGTTCCAGGCCTGCATCCATAAAAATTTCTTCGGAAATAAGCTGTTTGCCGGCAATCAGTTCAAGCTCCGCCGTGTTGGGGGTGATGCAGGTTGCCCCGTTGTATCTGGTCCAGTCTCTGCCTTTGGGGTCAACAAGGGTTGGCAGGAGCCTGTCTCGAGCGCTCCCGATGATGGTTGGGCAGGAAGTGCCGTCCAGGGTCCCCTTGCCATAGTCCGAGAGGATAACCACACCCGCCTCGGCAATGAGTTCAAGGGCGCGGTCCAGCAGAATTTTTGCCTCTGCAGTACAGATAGTACCGGTTTCTTCCTCGTCCAGCCTCAAGAGTTGCTGTCCCTGTGACATGACCCTCGTCTTGACAGAAGTGGGGCGTGGCGGGGCCATAGTAAGGAGATGATCTTCGATCCCGTTTTCCGTCAAAAGCTTCGAAAGGCGTTCGCCGCCGCCATCAGATCCTTTAGTCCCAAGAAGGCGCACCCGGCAGCCCAGGGCGGCCAGGTTGGCCGCCACGTTGGCGGCTCCGCCGAGACGGTAGGTCCGGCTTTCGACTTTTACCACCGGAACGGGAGCCTCCGGAGATATTCTGCTGACTCGTCCCCACAGGTAACGGTCGAGCATTACATCGCCTATTACGAGTGCGTTGACTTTTTTGAAATCGGAAAGATCGAAAGGCTCCATTGATGCTCCGTCACAGAATTGAGGACTTAGCAATATTCGGATAATTGAAGAGGGGCAGCCGTCCGCCAGGGGCTTCGACATTCCGCGAGGCGCCAAGCCCCGCCGCAATCGCAAGGATCTTGCTCTCAAAGCAACAGGGTGGGGGTTGCCTGGCTCCACTATCAAGCTCTTTCCCCAAGGCTAATCGGAGTGCCGGATCCACCCTCAGATGATCGGCACTCATTGCAATCCTCATAGCCTGCTGAAACCGATAGACTCTCTGGCGCTGCAGTTGGAGCAAGGAATGCACCGTATGTCGAGGCGATCTCGTATCATCAATTTGGGACACAGCACCACAGAGGATGTTGAACCGCTGATCGATCTCCCTCATGAGAAGAAAGCCCGTATCGGTGGAGATCTTTGCGCCCTGTAAATCAATGCGAATGGATCTATCGAAATCCGGCCGTATGGTCCCTCTCTGTTTGCGCCAACTGCGCGTATGCAGCTTTTCCTCCCTCTTACCAATTTACGCCATAATATCAGAAAGTTGAGACAAATGCATTATAATTGTCAAGCATGCTCCCGCATAATCCAGGCTAAAAATTTTTTTATTATCCCACCGTTTTTGTATTTTTCGAACAAACTAAATGCCATTACCATATAAAAACAGAAAAAACTGTCTGGACTCTTATGGGCCAACTGCCACCAAGCCCACGCGAAGCTGAACTTCTATTTTTACATTTTAGACAATCTCACTAAAAAATCTTTCATTTTTCTGCCTTTTTGCTATTTTTCGAACAAACTAAATGCCATTACCTCATAAAAACAGGAAAAACTGTCTGGATTTTTGAGGGACAGCATTCCACCAAGCCGCCTCGAAACCGAACTTTCATCTCCACTCTCCAGACAAGCTTATTATTAGCCTTAAGCAAATTGATAATGCAGGAGGAGTTATGAATAAAATAATACCCTTCAACACTATCAGACCGCGAAATCCTATTGATTGGGAAGCAGTAGAGGCAGAACGGAAAAAGCACTTCGCAAGAGTACCAAAAAAGGCGATGGAAATCATCAGGGCCGCAATCGAGCAGCCTGCATCAAACAAGGCACAAAACTTCATCCTTGCAGTTAACGATCCGGATGAAGACTACGATTTGACTCTTTCGAATAGTGAAAGTGATGCCCTGTGGTTGATTTACCTTTTGCACAGACTCGGCGGAAGATTAAAAGGAGGCGGAAAGGAGTTTACCATCAGGCCGGCTAGAAACGCTTGCCCGCCACTTCTGCTCGTTCAGCCGATCAGTGGACTAATGCGGGATGCAGCCAATACTGCCATGGGACGACAATACGAGCACTTCATCTCATCGAAAGCTTGGCAGATTTTGGGAAAGGAGCTTGAAGAAGTTAACGTTATGGTGCTTGTAATCGAAAGTAAATCTGACGCTGCGGTGAAATTTCTGGGCGTACTGGATAAAGAGACTGCACGAATCCTTTTCAAGCGAATTCAATCGGGAGTCCCAATCGAAAGGGCGCTCCAACTCTATTACCGTATGAACCGATAGCTGGCTGGCCACGCTCCAGAAAAAAGGCACCCATACATAATAATCAGCCACCAGTTTGAATTTTTCGAACAATCTAAATGCAATTACTCCTCAAATGCTTCTTTTATCCAATCAACCCATTTAGGAGGAAAAATCATGATCTCAGAAATCAGAAGAAAAACCAAAGGACTTGTCGGAAGTTTTATTCGCACACGTCGGGAAACACTCGGTATGAGCCGGGCTGAGCTAACAGAGATTATCGGTTGCAGCCCCAATCTCGTCGGGATGATCGAACGGGGAAAGACTCAGTTCCCTTTTGGCAGATGGAAAATTTACGCCGACGCGCTCGGGGTGCCACGACATGAGTTTCTGCAAATCGCTGTTACTGAGCGCTATCCCGAGTGCCTTCCTTACTTAAGATTTGTGGAGGCTTGCGAGTAAAAGCCGTAGTCTCGCCCTGAGCACGGCTTAAGAGCGCCGGCTCCAGGATGGACAACCTGGCTCTAAAGCAGATGCCTATAGCCGAAAACCAATTTATCTAAAAGCAGTCCGTCACCCTCGTTTGTTTCTGCCCTTCGGATGCCTCCCAACACCGGTCTTATTGTGAGACATCGTCAGCTGTTAAACATCAAGGGGAAAACTGCTCAAACTTAAGTGTTTGATCACGTTCCCGGTTCCGGCCTTGCCGGTTTTCTGCTCACTATCTCGCTGTTTTTCATCGGACTCGGTTTCATTTGTGAGAGCGGAAGTTCTGCCCTCGAAACAAACTATCGGATGATTGATAAGAGCATTTGCGGCCGGAAATCTTAATCCGCATGGTTGGAGGCTTCTTCAGGCGGGGCTAATCATTACCTGAGCATCTGCCAGATGTAAATTTTTCAAACAATCCAAATCTGATTACCCTTTGTACATAAAAAGCAGAAAGGAGGCTCCAAAAAGAATGAAGGTCTTCCGGGGAGTATGCCGGGGAAGGTCAAATCCACACAATCGGCGAATATCCAAATGATGCCGCTTGCATGATGACTGAAAGGACAAGACTTCGGAAAGGATCGAGAAGATCTACTACAACATCATAGAGAGGAGAGAAAATCTCAAAGTAAGTATCGTAGAAGGCCCCACACCACTAACTATTCATGACCTGGTGTCTCTTAGACACCGGGGAGCGAAAATCAAATTTTAGGAGGAAGATATGTCAAACATCGCAATCGTTTTAAAAGGTAAAAAGGTTCAGGATATACTCTCCGATAACGAAGAGACCCTTGTTCTGGCCGTTGATCACGATATAGTTGGAGGCGACCCGGAAGAACTCTACACCCTCCCCGACGGAGGCAAGGCATTTATGGCTTACCTGGAGGTCAAAGTTGCCCCGGAAAAGGTTGAAGCCTATTTTGACTGCCATGACAGTCAGACCGAGATCTCTTTAGATCCAGCAGTCGCGGCGGAGTTGAGAGAACTTCTAAAAGATGTCCCTGAGGAAGAGCAGTTGGAAGTCATTGGAAAATGGATGGATGAAAACTTCCCTGGAGCTTTTGAAGATGAGGAGTAAGATATGGCATCCCGAAAAGACACCGACGTTCGGATCATAACGTTTTTATGCTGGAACTCCATTCCTGTCAGCGTGACAGAATTAGCCGAAAAGACTGATGTTTCAGTGCAAAGCGCTATCCCTGTTGTGCAGCAACTCGAACAGCCATCAATTATTCTAGCTGACAAAACTCCCGGGAGAGAAAAACTCGTAAGGCTTCACCCGGACATCCGAAATTTTTTCCTGGAATGTCTCAAAATATTGCGGGCGGCCAGCAAACCTGCCAAAAACGGCGGTGATACAATCGGCCATGTCATGATCAACGCAAACCCCTGCGCCATTGCCGATTTGTGAAGGCAAAATAGAACGGAGGGGGTTCAA